>JACCDJ011032461.1_pt1 | contig 23616 bp, 13 predicted proteins | sample 7444481 | NCBI WGS metagenome assembly JACCDJ01 (sample SAMN15323435, study PRJNA562643) | freshwater metagenome | isolation source: river surface water | place: USA:Blue River Watershed | collected 2017-08-15 | reverse complement strand
TCAGATACTTCAACAGCATCGTATAAATCAAGATCCAACGGTTCTGGATTGTAATAGGCGGTGAACACCCAGTGAGAGTAAATTCTCTCTAATGTTTCGATATATCTCGGATCGTTGCCCGGTATGGTTTCACACACTATATACATTTTCAAGATCTCCGTCTTCTGTGGTTGTGTTTGTTATTCTATTATTTTGATCTTTATTAATTCGTGGCACAGGTTGAGATTTTTTCTGCAACTCTATCTGCTTAGCCATTGACTCTCTTATGCTGTCTTGGTGTGCTTTCATTTCTAATGTATAATGATGAGCTATTTTATACACTTCATCTTGCAATTCAGAAGGTAAGGTTGTTATCGCAGATAAATTACCAGCACTGATATTTCCATAAGACAGCATATCCATAGCAGATTGTTTGGCGAATCTTACGACCCAATATTGTTTTTCGTATTCGTCCTCTAACGGAGTATTAAAAACTGTAAGTAAACTCTTTCCGTCTGGTGTTTGATGTTCTGGATTTTCATCATATTCTTTAATTAGATCGAGATAATGATGTCTTTCGATATAATTGTGAGCTACACGCCTTTTAGCTTGGGCAAGATCTCTTTCTAATTCGATCAACTTTAGTTCCCATTCTTTTTTCTCTAGATCATCTTCTGCTCTTTCTAATTTAATTTTTACGATATCGATTTCAGTAGGTAGTTTTTTTATAACATACTCTACACCTTCGATTGATTCCTCGCAGGCTCTAAGTTCTAGCATTAATTGACGAATTTTGTGGAAAGGAGTCAGTTGATCCTCTGCCTGGAAATACTTCATCTTAAATTTAGGATTTATCCAGGCCTTATTGATAGCAAAATCAATAATTTCTCTTTGTTCATTTGTAAGAAGATCAGTATTTGTTCTTACCGCTGTGTGTAAATCTTCTCTTTTATAGTCTAGAAATTTATTTTCTGTAACATTAACAACTTGATTAGTCATCCATTAATCTCCTTAGTGCGATATTTATTGAGATCAATCTCTGAATCCACAGTGTCCTGAGCTACATCCGCCCTTGCCTTTTGGTTGTGTTGTTGCACCTGTTTCGAATCCGCTGTTAGTAGCATAGGTTAAAACAAATGCCCGATTGTTTTGAGCACCGTCATATGTTCCGATACAGTAACCTTTGTCTTGTCCGTGTACATAATTTTCTTCACCCATATTACCAAATGGTTTGCCAACTGTACTTATATTTGATTCGGTTTCGATATTAGTTACACGGAATTGATTACCGCCATTATAATTACCTTCGTTGCCGCCGTAGCCTTTACCGTCTTTGGAGCTTAGACCTTTCTGTTGTCCGTGAGCCCCGGCAGAATAACCCATATTAGCCACTGCTTCTGTAGCGAATATCAATCGCTGTGTTTGGCCTGAGTTACCCCAATATATTCCTCTAGTTTCTCCAAATATCGCAGCAGAGTGATCGTTCCAACCGTTGCCTAGATCAGCAGTGATTGATTCTGAAGCTATAGTCCAACGACGATTCTGTCCGCAGCCCTCTCCGTTGATCCAGGCATATTGGAAATCTGAATCCTGGATCGTGCTGGTGTTTGAACCTGAGAAGTTTATGCTGCCTGAGTTAGACGCAGATTCAGTTCTCATATTAAATGCTGTTACAAATCCGCCGTTCCAGATGTGTACCTTAGTACGAGTACTGGCTCCAGATTTATAGTGGAAATTTTGGATGTAGCCGTCACCTAGGTTAGTTGTAGTGTCAGTACTGTGTACGGTTCTATTACAGTTATTCCATAGAACACCGTTTTGATAACCTCCAACCATATAAGTGGTAGTAACTACCTGTCTAAACTTAAACGGTGTGGCTATATTCAGAACGAATGATCTAGATACAGATTTGGTTCTTGCAGAATTAGGATTTATTTCTGTAGCTGTAACTGTTAAATTATATAACTGTGCTGATGAATTTATATTACCAAACGAACTAGCAAATGTAATAACACCTGTAGATTGATTAAATGTAGCCTGTGTAGGTATCTCTCCTGTTAAGCTAAAAGTAGTTCTTCCTCTGCCAAATGGGTCGGGCAGCGGTGTAAAAGTACCTAATGTAGTAGTGGCAGTTCTATTACCGGTCCCTACACCAGCGTCTGTACCGGTGAATGCTGGACTGTTTGTATCTTGTATAACGCCGGCAAATTTTGCAGAATATTTGTTAAAAAATGACACTTGTCGCTCCTTATGCTTTAATACCTATTATAGCCCATCTTGAAATATTGTTATGTCGACCACCTCCATTGGTAGCATCTGCTAATCTGGGGTATGGTGTGCCGCCTTTCATTAGTGCAAATGACCAGTTACTGTCGCCGCCGTCTTCACCATTGCAGAACCATAAATCTTGGTCCACGTTACCATTATTAATAGTGGCCAATGCTGGGGCCGACCAAGTTGTTCCTATTTTTCCTGCTACACTATTAGAACCGTTATTGTAATAGATTGTTACACCGGATTGGAACTGTCCGTTGGCAAAGTTTCCTGCAAACAACCTGCTGAATGTTGCCCAGGTCCAAATATTGCCGTCCGCTGATGACACATATCTTTGGCTTTCGCTATAGGTTCCTCCCATAGTTCCGGTTCGTATCTGTATTTCTCTAGCAAAAAATCTACCAGTATTAGCTCCGGATCCTACTATACCGTCCCATATATTCTGTGGGGTTAGAGCATTATTCATAAGATCTCTAGTACCGTAGAAATTCTGTTGTGCATGATTAGGAAATCCTAGTTGACTGGTTAGGTAAGAACCATATAGTCCCTGATCGTTAGCACATAATCTTTGCATGATATAAACCCAGCCGCCACCGTGTAGTGTCATTTCACAATAGCACAGTGCAGGATATGTCCATGCCGCGGGTTTTAACCAATATAATCCGCTGGGTGCGCTAGCATCTGCGGCTTTAATAGCTGCTGCGCTTGTAGCCGCATTCAGCGGTGTTGTTCCTAGTCTTTCACCGAACACTGAATAATAAACTCTTACGATCCACGCACTAGATACTCTAGTTAGAACAAATGTTTGTACTTCGGTTCTATTTGCTGTAGGAGTAAAAGAAGTATTATAACCTGGATATCTTAATGTCTGCGCTATACCGTCTATTTGGAAGGCAGAAGCATATCTCGGAGTACCACCTTGAACTAGGATCAGAGAAACGGTGATACTTCTATCGTTGGTTGTAGGAACATTGGTAAGATTTACTGTAAAATTAGCAGAAATACTGGTATGTACCCAGATATTAGATTCTGTGTAATCATGGGTAACTGTTCCTGTTGCTCCTGTTTTTGCAGCCGATACTTCAGAAATAGCCTCTAAAGTAGCTAATCCAGTTGTAGAAATAGTAGTAAATGTTCCTGTGGTTGCTGTGGCCGGTGATATACCGATAGGCATATCTGCGCCGCCAGTGGCAATGATATTTCCTCCGACCCATATGTCCTTTTCTATACCAAAACCACCCGAAGCTATCAATGCTCCTGTCGCTAAACTACTGCTAGCTGTAGCATTTGTATTGTTTAACGGTGATGTTACAACTGTCTGACCAGTACCGTTAGCATCAAATACGAGATTAGTATTAGATGTTCCAGGAACTACACTGGTATCTAATGCTGTGAGACTTCCTGCTCCGCTACCTGATCCTGCTATACCGTTTGTTATCTTTCTTCCCACATTAAATCTCCATTATGGTTTTGCGTTTGTTGAAACTAGATAGCTCGATCCTAGGCCATATGACGCTGTACCGTCGTTGAAACCGATGTCTCCACCGCTGTAGCCAACCATAGAATAACCACCAGAGGCTAATCCGAGATAAGCTCTAGCTGAATAGTCACCGTTAGGTTCGCCAAATGTTGAGTTTCTCAACCACCAACGACCTCCATCGCCTGTGCGCCAATCTTCTGTGCCTGTACCGTAGAATCTAGGATCTCTCATGATCACACTAGTGTAGTTACCACCTCTGCTACCACCACTGGTTGAAGTAGTTCTGTATACAGCATAACAGGTTTGGAAATAGGCATTGCCTGTGTCTCCGAGAACATTAGAAACATAGTTTCTCATAGCCTGCCAGTGTTGTGGAGATCTGGGATATACGATATCTAATCCTAATAAGTGTCCGGAATGATTCTGCCCGTAGAAGTTCGTACTAGTTCCGCCAGTGATAGGATAAAAATCATATCCTCCATCTTCCTGTGTCATATCTACATACATCTGTAGAGCGTTAGGCATAGTAGGAGACTTGATCCAATAAGATCCTGATGATAGTCCTAGCGGTGTTTTTAAATTCTGTGCTAGCCAATAACCTGATGGTGCCGGATTAGTTGATGACTGTCCGGGATACTGTGTGCTGTTGGTGGTCAATGCGCACAATACTGTCCAAGCACCTGAACTTCTAATAACAGTAAATGTCTGTACATCAAAACTATTAACTCCGGGACTACCTACTAAATTTCCGCTCCATCTTATAGTCTGTGCTACACCATCTATTCGAAAAGCTGTGGCTAATCTACCTGTCGCACCTTGTGTAAGATATAATGATATAACATATAATCTATTATCAGTAGTTGGAACATTGGTAAGATCTACCGTAAAATTAGCAGAAATGCTGGTATGTAACCAACTATTGCTTTCAGTAAAATCGTGCGTGACAACCCCGGAAGCTCCGGATTTAGCAGCAACTACTTCTGTTGTTTCTGCTACCGTTGCATTGCTTGTAACAGTGATACTAGTAAACGATCCAGCATTGGGAGATGTGTTTCCTACCACAGTGTTGTTTAGACCGCCTGTAGATTTAAAATAACCTCCAACATATAAATTGCCAGTAATACCAACACCACCGTCTGTTACGATAGATCCAGTGTCTTTGTTTGTTGAGCTTGTGGCATTAGTGGTTCTCAAGGGCGATGAAACCACTACTGTTCCTGTACCTCCTGGAGATACCGTGATATTTTCATTAGTTCCAGAAGATTGTATAGTGCTGCCAACGACTGTTAGAGAACCTAATCCTCCCGATCCTGTGCCTGCTGTTCCTTGTATTAATCTTCTTGGCATCTTAGTTATTTCCTAATGGGTTGACTCTAAAATATAATTCGAAATCTTTACGGCCTGTGCCAGTAGATGCACTCACTGAAGGTCCCATCTGTAATGGACTTGCATGGCTCCACTGGTTATTTGATTCAACACCGTTGGTTTCCCAGTACCAAAGACTTCTTCTGTTAAGATAATCGGTATATGCGCCAGCGCCGTCTGAGTTTTCATCATAGTTAGAGTTCCACGCAATACCTGGATATGTCGTTCCGTCATTGCTTTCATATCTGGCACCACCTACTTTTTTCAATCCTGATGGTCCGGAGTTTGAAATCATAAATGTTTTGATAGGATATCCTATGCCTGTTCCAAACGGATTATTTCCGAAATTTAACAGCGGACTATTAACTGCCGGGTTAGTTGCAGCTCTGTTGAATAGTTCGTCCATTGAGTGGATCATTATAGGATTTGAGTCTGTGGTCCTTCGCCACATCATTTGTGTGGTTCCCGGGGCAGCTCCAGGCATCAGCTTGGCAATATCGAATCTACAGAACGAAGTACCGTTGCTTGTTCTTGTTGTACCTATACTTCCAAAAGTGCTGAACACCGCCTGTTGTGTATTACCAATACCGCTTACGGACCCTAGATAACCAAACATCATCCATCCGCCTCCCAGGATATTCATATCGCAGTACATCTGTGTAGGGCCTAGTTGTGGTAAATTGATCCAATATACACCGTCGGTTGTGGTTCCTGTCGCATTCTTTATGTAAGTTGCATCTGGTGCTGCCAGCGCCGAAGTAGATCCGTCGTAGGTCGGACCATATGCTGAATAATTTGCTGTCACGGTCCAGGCGCTGCTTGTTCTAATCAAATTAACTGTTAATATTTCTGTATCATTTCCAGTTGGGGTGTTACCTAACCAGTTTACTGTTTGTGTTATTCCTGCGATTTGTATTACCGTTGGATAATAAGGTATTGCTCCCTGCACTAAAATCAAATTAAGCGTAATGACTCGATTGTTCGTAGTAGGAACATTAGTAAAATTAGCTGTCCAATTAGCCGAAGAGCTGGTATGTACCCATGTATTAGCTTCAGTGAAATCATAGGTGACTGTGCCTGTAGCACCTGTTTTGGTCGCTGTGATTTCTGCTACCTGTGTGAAAGTAGCTCTATCCTGGATCGTAAGATCTGTGAACCTAGCTGCTCTCGGAGTAACACTGCCGATAGGTCCACTGTTCCAACCCGAAGATTGATTAACATAAAGACCTACATTGACATTTTCTACAACTGCTGCACCGCCGGCTACTCTAACGGCTCCGTCTGCTGTGCTGGTAGAATTATCTGTGTTAGAAACATTTAGTACATCTGGAGTGGTTACTACTCCGGTTCCGCTACCGGATAAACTTATGTTGTTGTTTCCTGTAGACGAAAGCGTAGAACCTTGGACTAAGATTCCTCCAAGTCCTGAACTACCCGCAAGGCCGTAACCAGTGCTAATTCTTCTTGTCACGATATGTCCTTAAACTGTTGATGTTTCGATGCCAGTAACTACCACATTAACACTGGTCGCTGAACTATATGCTACGACGTTTTTACCAGCATCAAGCACTATGCCTGATCTTTCTAAAACACCGTTAGCCAAGATCTGCGTACCGTATTCTAAATATTCTGCATTACCTGGTGTGCCTGTAGTTGAAGCCGCTAGTCTAACGGTTACAGTGCTGGCACTTCTATTGCAGATTGATACAGTTACTACAGAAAAGGTACTTGCTGGAACTGTGTAAACTGTGGTATTAGTAGTAGCCGATAAATCGCTGGTTCCTAAAATTCCTGTTGCCATTTAAATTTCTCCATTTTAAAATAAGAAGTAGCTGAATGCTATTGGCAAACCTGTAACTCCCTTACGGAAATTAAAGCCTGCATTCATACTTATTGTCTCGCTGCCTGTTGTTGTAATAGTTGATCCTGAAATCTGTATAGATCCAGCTATTACGCTGTTAACATTTAAACTTGCACCACCACCACCAATCTGGCTTGCTATGTAAGATTTAATTGCTCGTTGTGTTGGTACTACTGTATCTGAATCTGCTGTAAAGAAAGGATCTGTTGAGAATTCAGTGATTGTTGCAGATCCACCTCCTAGTGTAACTTCTCCTAATTGAAGTTCTTGCAGTCCAGAAATGTTAAATGCATCTGCGTTCAAGGTAGCAACACCAGTGGCCTGTTCCACATTAAACAATCCGCCAACTCGGAAATTACCGTCTTGGTCAGTTGATGTGTAGAATACTCGTCCACCGTTGTTTTCAACAGTTTCGTTAGCTGGTATCGGATCTTGTGTTGGTAATCCTGGATAATTGGTTTCAGTAAAATTACCTGTACCGATATCTAAGAAATCGTGTCCAGTCATACGAACCTGGCTATAACGCAATCTTGTTGTCACAGCGTCATTGTGTTCTGCTACTTCGTAAACTTCTAACACAGGGCTGACCTGGAAGAACGCTTTATATGATCCGTCGTATAATCCGATGAAACCAGTCACTGATACTAGCTTAAATGTCCTGTCTGGTAAGTGTGAAAATACCACATTCGATCCAGATCTTGGCGCATCAGTTAACCATTTTACAGCAACAATTCCACCGTTCTGATAGAAGTCAGCATAACCGTTACCGGTAATAGTGACATCACCTGCTGTGTATCCTGTTCCTCTAGTCTTGAAGCTTGGTGTAGCTAATGCTCCCTTGCCTATTCTAACAGAGAAAGGTGCTTCATATATATTACTAGGATCAGTGATAGTCATTGTCGGAGCTGTGTCATAACCAGATCCTGGTTCAATAACTCTAATTTCAAAAATCTTTTCATCTGCTACAGAGCATCGAGCGCGAGCGCGAGCGCCGGTTCTAATTCTTGCACCATCATTACCGGAAGCATATTCGCATAATACCCAGTAACCTGTTTGATGTGCATTGCCAAATGCCAATGCGTTCCATCCGCTCTGTGCATTAGGATTAGCATCGACACCTCTAGCAGTCCAAACTATGCCATCTTCGGATGTTGCGACATAGCTATAGTCTTGAGAACCAGCCAAATAAGCAGTGGCCATAAACAAACCTTGGCCATAAGCTACCTGTTGATATCCTGCTACCGATGATCCGTCTAATGATCCCATGGTCATCGCAGTCCAAGTAGTACCATTGATACTATAGGCTCCACTGTTGCTGTTTGTAGCCACTGCTACAAATCTACCGTTACCCCAGGTCACGCTGTTCCAAGCTGAGCTTGCAGGTAATGTTCTGCTGGTCCATGTTATGCCATCTGTAGAACTAGCTGCCGAAGTGCTACCTGTAGCTACTGCTACATATAATCCCATACCGTAGGCAACGGCATTGAATCCTGTGCCGGGTAAACTTCCTGTTGTGGTGTTCCAAAATACTCCATCGTTTGAAATCGCCACTGTTTGCGAGTCTGTGGCAATAGCAACGAATCTACCTTCGCCAAATGTCACACTGTTCCAGTTAGCACTTATTGGTAACACGCTGGCTGTCCAGGTTATTCCGTCAAAGGAATATGCAGCAGCTGAAGATCCAGAACGCACTGCTACAAATACATCTACTTCTTCTAAAGTAGATCCGTCTTGTACTTTACCGTGTGTAACAGATGTCCATGTTCCACTGCTTGGCAGTGTTCTTGAAGTCCAGCTAGTTCCGTCAGTACTAGATGCTGCCACTGTGCCGCCTGAGCTGATCGCTACATATATTCCGCCACAGCCAAACCCTTCATAATCAAAGTCTTGGATAGCTCCTGTTGTGGAATTCACTGCTAGTACAGTTATCGTTAGATCGTTCTGTGGGCTGAGTCCACCTAAGCTGGTTCCTGCGATAGTGATAGTTTCTAATCTTTCGTAGCCTGTGCCACTGCTTTGCTTAATAACAGTATATTTGCTACCATTTCTTACCACTGTCCATTGGGCTCCGCTGGCTCCTGTTCCGCTATATGTACCGGTTAGGCTGGTATAAGAAGCTGCGGTATCACCGTATGCTGCTGATGTCCAAGTGCCAACAGCACTCATAGTTGTCTTGGTGCTGGTAAAACCTGGGGCAGTAAAGGTTAATGCAGGTTCAATAGTATATGTAGTTGAAGCATTTGGAGATACTATAGTTGTTCCTGCAACCATATGATCCCATCCGGCAGTACCGTCTGATTCTTTGATCACATTAGCTACTTTAGTACCTGAGTTGTAACTCTGTATGATGGCATATTGACCTCTTCCAGTACCGCCATCTATAACTACTTTCATCCCTACATAGGCTGCACTGCTGTTGGCATCGGTAGCAGCCAATATAATAGTTGAACTGGATCCACCTTGTGCAGTGTTAGCAGCAGTTACATAGCCGTCTCCGCCAAATTGTCCGCTAGAGTCATCTCCGGTGCCGGTTAACCTTACTTGGAAAACACCGTCATCACGGAATTCATCAAATTCTCCATCTGCCTGTACAGCTCCTCCGCTGAATGTTCCAGTTGCTGATGTGTATTCACTACCTGCATTTGTAAATTCCAGGCCCAATACTCCAGTACCATCGCTGATTACATTAGCAACAGCACTGAATCGAGATTGGTTATCTACTACCGCAGTGTTAGGAGTTTCTGAATCATCAAAGCCTTCTGCAACTGCGCCAAAATCACCGTACGAATTGTTACCGTTTGTAGCACGAACTCTTCCGCCTGATTCTGCTAGATAACCGATATGTGCGTAATAAGTGAATACGGAAACAAGTTCTGCACGACCGTTATTCAATATCCATGCGCCAATACCGTCACTGATAACCTGTGTAAAGTCATTAGACACGATAGAATCATTGCCACCGTTATGCAGCGCACCATCGATCTTCTGACCAACTGCGGCATAACCTGATGTAGTTACACCTTGTACATATGGTGAGCGTGTCATAATCCAAGTGCGATAATCTTCTGGTCCCCAACCTGGATCTAGAGAGCAGTATGCGCCGGCACTTACTCTTGAAGTACCGTACTCGTTTGGTGCTAATAAATCTCCGGTCAATCCTGATAAGGTTTGATCACGGATACCTGTGGCATCTCTTAGGTAATACATATCTTCTTCTAAACTACCTAACACAGAATTTGCATAATATCTTGCTGCGTATATAGATTTGTAATTTCCAGGGTATCTTAGATCATATTTTAATGCATCGATATAAGAATTTACATCTCTTAGACATAGATCGCTGTTGTAATATAGATTCACAGTCATTGATCCGCTTGCATTACTAGCTACATTAAATGCTGTGGCACTATCTCTTGTAGTAGCGATTTTAAATGTAGTTGAACTTACAACATTCTGTATGTAATAGGTTGTATTTGCAGAGATTCCACCAAATACAGTTCCGCTGAATCTTACAGCAGCATTTTTTTGCATCCAACTTGTGTCGGAGCAAGTAAAAATATCTGTTGCTGCTGTAGCAGAGGTAACTGTGGTAGTGTAGGTTGAATCTATGTATGCATCGATTTCCGATACGATATAATCTCTATTTCTTTCAAGCTGAAGAATAGCATAATCTGCCATTCTATTAGCGGTTGCGCAACGGCTACCTTCCAATGATCCTGTAAAGATTATATCATCTAGTACAGTCATTAATGCTTCAATTCTACTTTGAGCTGTAGCATTACCGCCTACATTAGATTTAGCTTGATCTTTGACATAACTAAATGCTGCTCTAGTAGCTGCTTTCTGCCCTAGATCGAATACGTCGGACGCAGATGCTCTAAGATAAGAGTAAGCTGCTCTTAGAGTTTGAACATTGCTGTTAAACATAAAATCGTATCCGACCGCATCTAAAATAATCCTTGCATCTCTTTGACACTTAGAAGAATTATAAGTCAATGAAGGATAATTAGCAGCGATATAAGCTGTCATATTAGATACGATTGTATTCACAGCAGCACTTAATGTAGTATAAGCTGTTATTAATGCTGTTGTTGTAGTAACACCGTTCGTCACAGTAGGACGATCTTCTGTGTCAAAAACTATAGACAAGCCAGTGCCGTTAGTAGGTGATATCGCGGAACCTGCGTAACTAGTCGACAAAGTAAATTGAGTGGTTGTTAATCCGCTTGATAAAACATAATACCTAGTGTCCGCGGTCACACCGTTAGCAGTAGTTCTTGGAACGATTAAATCACCAGCAGCAAGTCCGTGATTTGTTGAGGTCACAAATGTGCTAGATCCAGTAATAGATGTTACTGTAACCGACGGACGACCAGTAGTCGAACCGGCTGTTAATATGTTTGTGATAATGGTTACAGCACCGCTAATAAACGATATAGCATTAAAACCATTTGGTAAATTAAGAATGTCTACCCACTGCGTGGCATCGTTACCTGTAGATTTTGTAACTGTGATGTTTTGTGCTATTTGTTGTAAAATTGTACTTAATCTATTATATGCAGCTATGGTTGCAGTCGTCTCTGAAGAATCAATCATTGAAGTACTGCCGGCACCATCAAAATAAGACAGACCTGCATTAAGAGTTTGAGTATAGCCGCCGTAGGTTAAGTCGTACAATAGAGCATCAACAATGTATCCTACATCTCGTTTACAAGTTGTTCTAGAATATTGAACATTAGGATAGTTTACTGAAATAAAAGCTACAATTTCAGCTTTGATAAATTCTCTATTTTCTTTGATTAATCTTCTTGCGTCTCCGTAACCAGATAAGAATCCAGAATTATAACCTGTAGGATCTGTTTTTGAATCTGATATATTTGCATTTAATCTATAATCTATGTTATAGATCATTGCCCTTACTAATCTCTGAACATCATTTGAAGTTGTAGAATCAGCATAAGGCCATGCGATACTCTGTACAGCAGTATTGCCGGTACTTTCAGTTACATTAGCTCCTGTAACAACTTGACCTACTACAGTCTGCAATCTGTTCAAAGCACCAATGCTATATTTTGCATCGTCTAAACTAGTAGTTCCAATTCTTGGAGACACTGTAGTTGATCTAAGTTCGTCACCGAGTACGCAAGTATTTTCAGGAACGATGATAGGTAAAACTTCTTCATATACTCCTGTAGCAACTTTGATTAAATTTGCAGGAGATATTCTTTCTGGAATATCGTCTGCGTCACCTGCTGTGATCGCATCAGTAATGATTTCTACAAGATCTTGTACGGTTTCATATGTTCCAGTTTCGGAAACAAGATTAGTATCAGTCCATTGAGAAACTGTAGCAGTTGAATTATCTCCGTTTAAAGTTTGATAACTGGTGGTTGGCGCAGTTTGATCAAGTATATCCTCAACAAGAGTTACCATATAATTTAAAGCAGCTACTGATTCTGAATCTTCATTGCCTAAACCTACACCATATGGTTCGATTTCAGTTGCACTTAGGCCGCCAACATAGCTGTTTGCAGCTCCTCTTGATTTTACATTACCGCCATGACCTAAATCAAAAATCAATGCATCTACTATAAATCCTACATCTCGTTCGCATTTATATTCGTCAAAATCAAATGATGAAGTAAATGGAGAAATATTATTTGTTACTTGGTATTGTATCCATTCAGAGACTTCTCTTTGTATGAACACACGATTCATTTCTAATAGTTTTTTAGCATTAGGATTTCTTGGACCTAGTTCTACCTGTTCGCAGGCATAACGAACTGTCTTCCAGGCAGTATCCAGTGTACCTCCTCCTTCTGGATAAGGAACATCAAGACCATCCGGTTTTACAAAATAAACATGATCTGTGCCCCAGAATGCATCCCATTCTGGAACTCCTGAGGAACTAACTTTAAGGACCTGTCCTTTAGTGCCGATTGGTAATCTAGTTGGTCCTGACCCACCGTAATAGATAAGGTCTCCAGTAACTGCTAAAGGAGAAGTTTCATTTCCTAAACTTAATACATTCCAATATGTACCAGCGGTATCTTTCTCTGGACTGTTGTTTGTAGCAGTTATACTACTATCATCGTCATCACTGGTATGTGCTAGTATACAAATATATGTGTTTTGATTAAATCTTACAGCATCTCCTGCTTTATAGGCAGTACTATTTGTCCACTCTCCTCTCCAGTAGATACCATAATTTAATCTTTGCCAGTATGAAGCATTAGGAGGTTCTTGATTGGTGCTATCAGCAGTGGCAAGATAAGTATAACCGTTCAGTCTAACCACTTGACCGATTTTATAACCGGTTCCAGAATTCCAATCTCCTTGGAAATCAAAACCTTCACTGTATAGTGACCAATAAGAAGTAGCAGTTGAAGGAGTTTGTGCAGAGTGTAACTGTAAGGATATGTATTGATTTCCACCGTAACTTACAATGTCTCCGGGCTGATATGTAGTACCTGAGCTCCACGCTCCTTCGTATTCAGTACCTTCGGCAAATTGAGCAAAATCGGAAGTAGAAAAACTTGCAGTAGATGTATGAAGATTCGTACATATCCATGTTCCGCCGCCATATTTTACTAGATCGTTGACTTTATATCTGACAGAACTACCACTCCAAGCACCTTTGTATTCTATACCTTCATTAAATGCTGTCCAGTTTGCGAAATCGTTTTCTAATCCTAGAGTGGCTGTGGCAGCAGAAGTATGACCGGTATCGCAAACATAGGTAATACCGCCATAGCGAACAAGGTCGTTTACTTTGTATCTTGTAGAAGTGGTCCAAGCGCCTTGCCAATCTAGACCTTCTATAAATGTATTCCATTTACTAGAATCAGGTTCTAGTCCAAGAGTGGCAGTTGCAGCGGAAGTATGACTGTCTATACAGTTATAAACATTTCCGCCATATTTGACCAAATCGCCTAATTGATATAAAGTAGAAGTCGTCCACTCACCTCTCCAGTTATTGCCACTAGAAAATAGATTCCATTTTGTTGGACTTGCTTCTAAATCTGTGTTAAAATCTGCTGAACTGGTGTGTCCTACTGTACAGACATATGTTCTACCGCCTACTCTAACAATGTCATCAACATAGTATGCGGTAGCTGTAGTCCAACCACCTTTCCATACAAATTTGATTCTACCTAACTTAAATTCTGCCATTTTATGCTCCGATCAAATATTTATCCTATGATTTTACTCAGTGTAGAATGATCGATGGAACATCGCCTGAGCCATCATCATTCCACTTATTCTTGCTTTTGGTCCTGCGAAATTTACAGGTCTGTCTACTTGTATTGTTGCGTTAATTGTGCTGGAAATTTGTTGTGGTCCAACTAAAATATATCCAGCAATGAAACTAGGACAGGCTATTTCTGAACCGCCCTGACTGAGTCTATTTTGCAAATATGCTTTGATAGCTCGTTGTGTAGGTACGATGTTGTTAGAGTTAGCTGTGAATGTTGGATCTGTCGAAAATTCTCTAATAACTACACCCGAACCACCTAATCTAACACCACCTAATGTAAGTTCTGTTAGACCTTGTAGATCAAAAAACTGTGCTGAAACTGTAACAATACCTGTGGCCTGCTCTACAGCAAATAGTTCACCGCCTCTAAAGTTACCGTCCTGATCAGTTGATGTATAGAATACCCTACCACCATTAGTTTCCACCACTTCATTAAATGGTTGACTATTAAGAGTATCGACATCTGGATAATTTGATTCGATGAAATTTCCCACCCCGACGTCTAAGAAATCGTGTCCTGTTATTCGAAGTTGACTATATCTTTCATATATGGTCACTTCCGTACCATTAACTAAAATATCTTGAGCCGGAATGCTGGGAGTGACCGTAAATTCGATTATATTATTTCCCGAAGCTTCGCTGATTATATTAGTAGTATTAACACTGTAAATATCAAAAGGGAATCCATCAAATACCAGCTGTGCCCCGGGTCCTGGTATTATAGAAATATTACTCAAAGTTATAGTGCTTCCTTGTGGAACAACATCTGCATAGCCGTCTCCTGAAACTGTTGCTACTGTTGATGCTGTGCTATAAAATTGACCTCTATCTACCCATGACGGATTAGCCAGTACACCGTCACCTACCCTGATGTCAAAAACTGCCTCTGAGGTATTATTAGGATCTGTAAGAGTAAGAGTCGGAGGAGTTACATACCCACTGCCCGGTTCCCATAATCTTATTTGAGCTAAGATATTAGCGCCTGAAACAATAGCTCGTCCTCTAGTTGTTGCTCCAATGTTCATATAATTCATTGTAAATTTATTAGGAGCTACGATTATCCATCGAGGAGCATTATTATTTCCAAAAACTATATCTGACCAAATTTCGCTGCTGGCTAGCTCTCGTCCAGTCCAAACTAAACCATCTTCTGTTGTGGCGATATAATTGGTTTCTCCTGTAGTAGGATCATTACCGATATTTCTACTACCTGTGTCGCAGATAGCTACAAAAACTCCTTGGCCGTAAGCTACTGCTTTCCAATTCATCACAGTAGATCCATCTTGTTTAGGCAGTGCATAATTTCCGTACCAGGTCACACCGTCGAAGCTATAACCTGAATATCCTTCTGCGCTGATGGCAATAAATCTATTTCTTCCAAATGCAATGCTCTTCCAATCTACCTGTGCGCTGTCGCTAATGTCTATAAAACTACTGGTCCAACTAACTCCGTTGTCAGTTGATATAGCGACCACATTTTGACTATTTGCTAAAACTACAAATTTTCCTGCACCGTATGCAATGTCTATCCACTCATTGACAGTTGAATCTCCTGCAGTGGGCAATGTGGTGGCCGTCCAGGTAACTCCGTCATCTGAATACGCTGCTGAATTTAAGTTACTTGATATAGCTACGAATCTACCGTTACCATAAGTTACCGCAGTCCAATTTCTAGATGCAGGCAATGTTGTTGATGTCCAGGTTTCTCCGTCGCTGGTATAAGCTGCTGCAGAGCTTCCAAATCTCACAGCTACAAATTTTTGCTCACCGGCTGCAATTTTCCAAGACCCCGAACTTGGTAAATTTCCACCATTCAACCAGTTAATTCCATCTTTTGAATAAGATGTTCGATTGCTGTTACTAGTTGTTGCAACATAAAGTCCGTTTAATGCAGTTCCTTCAGAACTAAAATTAGTGATAGATCCAGATCCATTTATAGCCTGTACTGTTATTACTAAATCGTTGTCTGGTGTTAGACCTCCTAGACTTGTACCAGGTATAGTCAATGTGTCGTCTACTGCATATCCGGTACCTCCGGCTGTTAAAGTTACAGAATATTTTTTATTAAGTTTTGACACAGAAAAACTTGCTGTGCCACTAGAAACTGCATAAGAGCTATTCACCGAACCGAATGCTAAAGAATTCCAAGCTAGATCAAGATACATAGCACCCTGAGTAGCAGTATAGGTAGGTTCAGTGAAGATTGGTCTAGGTTCTATGCGATAAACTGTGTTATTTTCAAAAGAACTGACCAACGGATATCCTCTTATTATATGGTCCCACCCAGGTGTACCAGTTGATTCTTTATATACAGTTACTTCTTTAGTTGTGGTATTATATGCCTGGATATATCCGTATTGACCGGTTCCTACACCGCCGGTAATGATGATTCTCATTCCGAGATATTCTGTAAGCGTATTGGGATCATTCGATGCTATAAGGATTGTGCTGGTGCTTCCTCCTATTTGCGCATTATTACCTACTAGAAGATATCCACCACCGCCCGGATTAGTTGAATCATCGGGTACTGCAATTCTAGCTTGAAATACACCGCCATCTCTAATTTCGTCACCTATAGCATTCGCTCCGACGCCATTACCTATTATTGTTATGTTTGCAGAACTGTAATTAGTACCTGCATTTGTCCATTCTAGCATTTGGATACTGTTTGCAAATTCTCCTGCAAACACAGATGCTACTACAGCCTGTTGATTTTTTGTATAAACATTAGCAGTTCTTGGTACTTCTGTCGGATCTCTATCTTGCGCATATGCTCCGAAAGTTCCATAAGAACAGTTACCATTTGTAGCTCTGATAATTCCGCCTCTTGTGCAAAGGTATCCAACCTGACAGTAATATGTAAACACAGAAACAAGTTCTGCACGACCGTTGTTTAATACCCAAGCTCCGACTCCGTCACTTAAAACTTGTGTGAAATCATTAGACACAATAGATTTGTTACCACCGTTATGTAGAGCACCGTCGATCTTCTGACCTACACAATTATCACCTATGGTTGTAACACCTTGTATATAAGGAGATCTAGTAGTGATCCAAGTTCTTGTATCATTAGGACCCCAACCTGGATCTAAACTTACATAGGCTCCTCCAGTAGGTAGCTGATAAAGATCAAAAACTCCTGGAGGACTTAATGTTCCTGATAGACCTTTCAGTGTGCAATTTCTTATACCAGTGGCATTTCTAACATAGAACATATCGTCAGTGGTACTACCTAACACAGCGTTTCTATACCATCTTGCTGCTAATATAGATTTGTAATTTCCAGGATATTCAGTGTCATATATTATTGCATCTAGAAAACCTTTAACATCTCGTCTGCATCTTGCTGCATCAAAAACATAACTTGGAAAAGCTATAGAAATATATGAACTTATTTCGTATGCTATAAACTCATAGTTTGCTCTTACCACTGCTATGGCTTGATGCGTTGACTCTGTGGTTGTTCTGCTATTAGTACCGGTTACTGTTACATCCGATCCTGTGCTATCTAAATAAAATTGAATATATTGTAAAATATCATCGATTTTGTCTTGCATTGATGTAGCAGCAGTTGAAGATCCGGCTTCTAAGTATGTTATTTGGGTCTGTGTGTTTCCAGCAGTTGGAATAACTGGATCGTTGGCTACTATATCAGGTAAAATATCTCTCAATCTTCCTAGTGCAGCCTGTGTATAAGAACTATCGTTAGCTAATGCAGGAATAGCTTCGGCTGCTCGAATTGTAACTGCTCTTAACTCTTCTCCTAATACCACAGTATTAGCAGGAATAATCATAGGACCTATTTCGTAATAAGTTCCTGTAGCAACATGGATTGTAGTTGCTCCTGTAAGTTTTTCGGCTTGTATTAACGCATATCTAACACTAGACCAAGGTTTATCTGGAGTCCTTCCTCTATCTTCCTCGTTTACACCGTCTGTGGCTACATAACGAACATTCCGAACTTCGCCTAATGTTTCGTAACCTAAAGTATCGTTATCGCCGATGACTAAAACCTGATCTGTGTCTCCGATGTGTACTGGTATGGATCCTAAAGTACTAGCATCATCTTTTATTCCATAAGAAAGTAAATCGCCTTCTCTTTCGAGAGCGTTTCCTAGATCACCTTCTAAATAAACTGACCAATAATTGAATCCGTTACCATTATCAGGATAATTGTCTGTTTCGTCACTGTGGTGAGGAACTATACATTTATAAGTTTTATTCTTAAAAGAAATTAAATCTCCATAAGAATAATAAACATTATCGACATAACCGCCTCTCCATTGAATTCCGTCTGTTATCGCAGTCCAGCTCGCTGAAAGACCAGGATCTACACCGTTCGATGACTGTACAACATTTATAGTACCTCCTGCATCTGAACTAGTAGAACTATAGTAATATAAAACAGAAGGAGTTCCTCTGTCTACTGTAATAGAAACTATTCGTGACTTTGCTAAACTGAAATCTCTTTCGTAAACTTCTTTTGTAACTACTGAATTATCTAAAAGATATTCAACATTTCTTAAATATGCTGTACCAGTTGATTGATCACCGTTAGGATGATTTGACGAAAAACTCAAAGGATGCGGATTGAGATCTCCTGTAATATTGACATTGGGCCAATATAAGTTTGTGAGATCGGTTTGATCAAATCTATAAGTTATGCCTGTCTCTAGTGACAGTGTAGGACCATAGTCTTCTCCATCGATAGAAAACTTATAGCCTTCTTGACCGCTTTGTGCATCTGTAACAGTTATAATTTTACTTTCTGTATCTAAATCCAGGCCAACAGTATCAGCATTGGCCACATATAATCTTCCGCCTCTTCTAACAACCTGTCCAATCTTATAATCTATGGTTTCTGACCAATCGCCTTGGAAATCAAAACCTTTGGATAATAAAACCCAGTCATATGGTTCTGAAGGAGGTGTTAATCCTTGATTTGATTGAATAGCGATATATAATCTTCCGCCATACAGGACGACATCTCCAGTCGCATATCCTAAGTTTGTATTCCATTGTCCTGCAAATTGCTGGCCTGGTATTTCTACATCCCAGAAATCTTCGTTAAAATCTAAAGATGAATCGTCGGCACTGGTGTAAGATTGCACACATCTCCAAATAGTTCCGCCAAATTTAACAAGTTCATTGAGATTATACCTAGTGCCTGGACTGAATGTTCCTTTATATTCTATGTTAGAAAAATAGATGTCCCAATTATTTTGATCGCTTTCTAAAGTTCCCGATGCGGTGTGTTCGGTATTACAGATATAAACGATTCCGCCTAACGACACAGCATCACCTACACCGTATCTAGTACCTGTAACCCAATTACCGTTAAATTTAACAGATGAAAGATATAAAGACCATTTAGCTGATTCGGCTTCAAATGTTGATTGACTAGTGTGGCTTACTGTACATTTATAAATCTGTCCGCCATAGGTTACTATATCATTTACTGCATAAACAGTAGTGGCTGCCCATGCTCCTCTATAAGCCGAGCTTTCGCTCATCACTGACCAATACGAAGTTGCATCTGTAGCAAAAGTACTAGTTGAAGTATGTTGGCCTGTACAATAGTAAAGATTACCAGTTCTTAAAACAACGTCATCTCTATTATAAGCTATACTAGCTGTCCAATTTCCTCGCCATTTATATCTAAATCTGTTTAATTTAAATTCTGCCATTTCTTATTCCGTTAACCGTTAGATGAAATCCCAGTTGGGTATGAATAACTTCTACCTATTCTCATTATTAACTGACCTTGTGCATCTATATAATAGAACATTGGTCTGTCATCCCATTTATATTGAGGATATTTTAAATTATCGTATACTACATTGTGATCTGCGTCAATGCCGTCGAGATAATCAATACCTGCTTCAAAATCTTCAAATGTTTCTCCGATAGATCCTGGATTATTTAATTCTACAGCATCATCGTCATTTAATTGATCACTACGAACTAGAAATAGTTCTCCGTCTTGATTTCTTCTTAATCCATAGAAATATCGTGGACTATCTCCTAGTACTTGATCGGGACTTGTTCCTAAATAGTAAGGGTTCGCCATATATTTCTCCTTATGATATCTCTACATAACTGATAGTAGCGTCAATACTAGATTCTACATCACACTGAATTCTTATACCTGCAGTTTCTGGTAAAATTAATTTTTCACCTTGTGTAATAATTTTTACTGCGGTATTCGGTGCTACGGTTAAACCTCTAACATAATATCCTTGTGTAGAATTTTCATCGATTATATAAACATCGACATTTACTGTATCATAATCGGTTGTGTTGGCTAAATTACAGCCAATTACTGTAGCCCTAACACCTAATGGAATCTGCAATACATCTACCGGTGTTGTTCCTATATCTGTTGTTACTGAATGTTTAAACTGTGTTGGCATATCTTACCCCAATGTTAACGCCCATGTAATTGCAATATCTTCTGCTTGTGCTGCACTAACAGCACCTGATGTACCTGCAGGACTTGCCCAAGCTGCGCCATCCCATATTTCTAATGCTTTCGAATCTGTATTGTATCTAGTCATACCTAAAACTGCATAAGCCGTTGGACGCTCTGAATTGGTACCTCTGGGAGGAACAAAACCGTTAGTTCCTGTTAATTTAAAATATCCTGTGCCGGACTGTGCTATCTGTGTAATTTGATTTGAAGCAACATTTGTTATTACATTATCAACAATTCTAAAATTACCAAGTCTTACGCCCCCAATACCGTTTCCGTCGATATATAAATCTGTTCCTGTAGTAGTTGTAATTTCGTTATCACGAAACATTAAACTTCCTACATCTAGTGCAGGTAAGTTTACAGTATCGGTATAAAAATTATTAACATATAATGCTCTCCAACGAAACGATGCAGATCCTAGATCATAGGTATTATCTGTTTCAGGAACTAAATCGCTTCTAATGCTGGCATTAATAACTATGTTATCTGTAAGAGCATCACCTATTATGATATTACCGCCTATGGTAACATTTCCTGTGGCATTGATGCTACCAGTAACATTTAAATTACCTGTTATATTAGTATTAGCAGCAATATTGACTGTTCCTGTACCGTTAGGTTCAATTTCGATATTAGAATTTGAAACTGTGGTAGAAATAGTATTATTTTGTATCTGCAGATCATCTATCTGCAATCTTGAATGATAAACAGTAGCTTCGCCAGCTGCTGCTGAAAAAATTATAGTAGCAGCACTGCTGGTAATCGTATTCCCTGTGAAACTGAGATTACCTACATTAAGTTGATTGTCTACTGTGAGGTTAGTTGTTCTAGTGTGACCGTTTACTTGGAGTGTATTCGTAGGAGTTGCTGTCCTTATCCCGATGCGAGAGTTGACAACATCCAAATAGAGAAGGTCTGTCTCGAAAGCCAGGTTCTCGCCCGCACGGAGCAAGTTCGACTTCAAGAGCTGACCGGAAATACGACCAATAGCCATTAGCTCTCCAAATGAACACCGTGTTGCACGGATTACCTGATTTTCAGCTCACGCTCTTTGCCGGTATACCACAGTCGGATCTTGCAATAAATGGTCATTTATTGCAATTAGTAGTATTTATATCAAATGGAAAATTATCCGAGGATGAGGGTGTAGATATTACCTAGATCGTCCATGTCGTTGATAGTGACAACTGGACCGCTACCAATAGAAACTTGCCAAACAGTTCCATCAAAGCATTCTAGATAATTTTGATCGGTATTCCAACGAGTCTCTCCTATTTCTGGACTACCTCGTCTTTCAGAATCGGTGCCTGCAGGAATAACCATTCCGTTATTTCCTATTACTCTGGTGTATCCTATTCCGGTACTAGAAAAAGTTAGGGGAGTGTTTAATAGATTAGTGATATCGTTATCTTCCCATTTTGTTTGTTCTATATAAGTAATCCCAGAATCTGGATTTAGATTAACATCTTCGTTGGATTGTAATGTGTATATTTTTGCTATAGTACCGTCTAATTTTAATTGTTCGCTGATTATAACATTACTAGGATACCAATTTATAATAGGAGTCCAATCTGGAGCATGTAATTCGCTCCATCTGCGTGGACTAGAATCAGCTGCATCTGCGCCTAGTGCATAGGCTAAATCGTCTCCAGGAATTATGCTTTGTGTAAAATCAGTGTTAACTGTAACAGTATCTAAAGTTTGATCTCCTACTATAACAGTGCCAGCAGAGCTTAGGTCTCCGTCCATTGTAATGTTTCCAGATACTCCGACATTTCCTGTTACATTAGTGGTTGCTCCCACTAAAACTAGTCCTGCACCGTTAGGATCGAATACGATGTTGTTGTTAGAGAAACTGCTAATTCTGTTTCCATCAAATAGCAAGTAATCTGTACTGCTAGTTCTAGATATCATTCTATCATGAAACAATTCTCCTCCGCCGTTTATATAAACATCTATGCCGCCTACAGAAGTAGTGATAGTATTTGGAGAATTTATTCTTAGATTGCCGAGAGCTGCTTGAGTATCTACAGTTAAATCCGTAGTTCTTATGTTGTTATTAACATCTAGGTCATAAGACGGTGTTGAATCTTTAATACCAATCCTACGATTAGTAACGTCGAGATATAATAAATCAGTTTCAAAGGCTAGGTCTACACCTGCTCGCAGCAGGTTGTCTGTTAAAACCTGACCGCCTATACGACCTACTTGACTCATGGTTAGTTAGCGTAACCGTAGTATATAGTTACATATACAGGGTTGCCACCGCCTCCTGTTGCTGGTACAGCTGAAGTAAATTTTACATACCAACCATCTGCATATGGTGCGTTTGGTCCGGTTAAACTTCCTGATACACTTTGTTGTACTGAAAAGTTTGTTGTGGATATTTGAAAAACATTTTCGACTAGTACGATAATATTATCGGAACTAGCAGAATAAGCGGTTACAAAACTGGAGTTCAATGGACCAAAAACTGTTTCTGTTCCGTCGCCCGGACCTAGTGTTTGTTTAGTTATAGCAGTAGCGACTGGACTGGCTACTGTTACCCAAGTGCTGCCTACATAAGCTTCTAATACATTTAAACTTGTATTATATCTAATAGTTCCATTGGCATCTGTTGGCTGTCTGACTGAGGTTAATTGAGGCCTCTGTGCTGTAGTTCCTTTTGGCAGCATCAATCCGCCTTTGGCATTCAATACCACACGATTTCCTGGACCAACTCCATCTGGATACGAGATCAAAGATCTGTCGCTAGTACTCCATTTACTTAATGATTTAGTTTTTAAATACTTCATACTGGTAATGAACTCACTGTTACACAAAGACGATTTGCGGCACTGGTTCCTACATAAATCTCATCTCCGCTGTCTAATATGATGCGTTCTTCATTAAAAAATACAGTTTCTCCGGCTGGAACTGTTAAG
>JACCDJ011390212.1_pt1 | contig 23670 bp, 29 predicted proteins | sample 7444481 | NCBI WGS metagenome assembly JACCDJ01 (sample SAMN15323435, study PRJNA562643) | freshwater metagenome | isolation source: river surface water | place: USA:Blue River Watershed | collected 2017-08-15 | reverse complement strand
GCTTGATGTCATGCGAGAATATTATCGCCCTCAGGACATTGTAGCTATGATAGAAGATCAGGTTGTCGAAATTGCGCCACTGGCATTCATGCGCGGTCGAACCTTTAAAAACTCGTGGATTATTGCTGACGAAATGCAAAATGCAACACCAGCACAGGCAAAGATGCTCATGACTCGAATAGGGACAAATAGCAAGATTATTATCACAGGTGATGTTGAGCAAGCCGACCGCCATAGCGGGGAAAACGGCCTCCTTGACCTGTGTGAGCGACTACAGTCTCAACCAGTGCGCGGCATAGAGGTATGCCCCATGGAAGCCCGAGATGTACAACGCCACAAGATAATTGGTTCAGTGTTGAAATTGTACGCAGATTAGGAGGTGATTATCGCGTAAATTTCCCGCCAATTTTTGACGACCGGATACGGGCACTCATGATCCATGTTGTGCCCGTGTTCCATTAGCACACTCCTAAGTCCCATGCTAAATCCCACATCAGCATTTTCCGGTTTGTCCTCCACCCACCAACAATTAGAATTTCGATATGGTTCCAGAGCTTCATTTTTATCTGCACCTGTGTCCAAGCAAATGATTTGTTCAAACACAGTGTCGCCAAACAGTTTGCGCAGATTCATTTCACGCAGCCGGCCGGCGTTGACGTCCAGGCTCAAACTGGTGATACAGTGAAACACATATCCGTGTTCTTCGTGCAGGCGTTTCACATAGTACATGGCATCACGCAAGGGTGGCAAAAAGCCAATGGCAGCCGACTCATTGAACAGTTTGATTAACTTGCGACCTTGATCACGGCTGATGCCATAGCGTTCGCCTATGTCATACACAAATTCTGAGCCAGGTTGTTTTTCGTGCCCGTGTTGTTCCATCCATATAGCAAAGGCATACTCCCAGTTAAGAAGCACGCCGTCTGCGTCAACCAGGATTAGTTTCTTGGGGTTGTACTTCGGGTTTTTCAACTTTGACATCATATCCATTTTCGTTAAACAACCGTGTTATAGTTGCTTCATAGTGTTTCATGTAGTATTCCACAATGCGGTTGAAGTCTTTGGGGACTTGTACACCGCCCATGCTACATTTTAACACATTCAGGGTTTTGAAGTCAAGTATCACATTTGCCGTTTGATGGTCACGGGTTTTTAAGTTTTTGGCCACAGCCATTACTTCATCAATTTGGCCGTTGGGTTTGGTGTAATAGGTTAGAATTAGGTATCTCATATTTCCTCATTATGGTTTGATATGTATCTAGTGTTTCGGCCTTGGGCGCACAAAGTCCACACCAACACCTTTCTTTGGCACAGCGTATGATGGATTTGTTTGGATCGCGAGCCTGAGCCAATATTGGTTCAATGTTATTTAAATTACCAATTGGGCCCACAGTACCATCGTAATTCATTTTGCAATCTTTATTGACATAAACTTCGCCGTTGACTTGTTTCACATACAAAAAGAAATGATTTACACTACAATACCAACCGGGGAATTTATTTGACACAAACTTTTGTGGTTCACGACGATTTTGATTCTCACACAAATTACGCCCGCCACAGCAGGCTCTGCCGGTGTCTGATAGATCAGATTTGCTATCATGTATAACAGCATGATCCAGAGGCTTTTTGTATAAATTTTCAAACCAAACCACTTGTTGTTGATCGTAATTAAATTCTTCCCGAGCAGGATGATGATCCAGTTGACGAGGCAAGTGTTTGATATCATTCAGTGTCAACCATGAAATCATTTCTTGTGCATCTGCAAACCGATCTGGTTCTGAGTGCATGAGCACAATACATTTTTGCCTACGACCTGCAGATTTAATTTTTAACAAATTGTCCCGAAACTGTTGTTTTTGTTTTGGTGTATTTTCAGTATGATAACTCACTGTGAATTCATCAATGAAAGGAATGATTTGATCCAGTCGGGTCGGGGCAATAACAGCATTGGTGGTAGTGGTAATGGTCAAGTGCCACCGATCTTGATAAGGTTGATATCGCTCACGCAACACTGATAGTATTTCCACAATGTTGGGATGATGCAACGCTTCGCCGCCGTAGATATTCAATATCACATAACGAATGCTCTGTGGCTTGGTACGCATGTAAATGTCTGCGTACTCAAACATAAAATCAATGGTGCGTAAACAATCTTCTACAGGTGGATGACGTTGTGAATTGTCATGGCCGCCATAGATACCAGTCCCACAATATGTGCAATCTAAGTTGCACTTCATTGTAAGTTCCCAATCCAATAAGAATGTGATTCTATTGTTGGGATCTATCGCAGGTTCAAGTGATTTGGCCAAGTTCAATTAAGGTAGCACTCAGGTTGATTTCTTGATCCGCAACCAAGGGGATTTTGGCTATGCCGTCGCGAATGATCACAATGGCTTGATCTTGTTGCTCCGGAGTTTTGCCCCAGAGATCCAAGTTGTTGTACATCCATGTGAATATCTCATTGGTTTCCTCAGGATCGGCACTTTGGCACAACACAGATCTTGCTTCTTTCACACGTCCTTGTTTGAACAAATCCACACATTCCAGTTTCCAATCGCGCACAGATTTGTCACTGGCTGCTGGTGGAACCAATGTACCAGACACAGAATTGGGCTGTACTAGATTCAAACATTTACGCAGATCTGGATAGGTTGCTTTGACATAGGTGTCCAATACGTCGAGATCAAACTCAACGCCTTCTGTGACCAACACAGTGGCCACTCTAGCAGTGAACTCTGTGTGGTCTGTTTTGGTAATGTGAAATCCTTGACAACGACTGTGCAATGGCGGGATAATCTTTGATGGATAATTACAAGTGAGAATAAAGCGAACTGTTTGGCTGTAATCTTCCATTAAGTTACGCAGTGCAGGCTGCACTGAGTTTGGGTTCATGTAGTCTGCTTCATCGATCAGCACAACTTTAAACTTACCAAAGGGCATGGTCTGACAAAAGCTGATCAGCTTGTCCACCCACTCAACCTTACGTGCTTCCTTGGAACCGTTGGCGTACATGACATCGTATTCATCAATGCCCAGTTCGTTGATCAACAGTTTGGCCAGCGTGGTTTTGCCTGTACCAGCAGACCCGCTTAACATCAAATGCGGAATAGTTCCTTCTCGGATCCAAGTTGTTACCTGCTCACGCTGTGCATCATCCACAAACACATAACCATCCACTGTGTTGGGACGGTACTTTTCTACCCATAGTTCTTTCATCCGTATATACTTCCTGGTTGGCCTGGTTCATTTGAATTGGTACAGGCATTGTTGTGATCAGTTGCGTGTGGGCAACGTTTGTTTCCGCATGTGGGGCACAGTATCATGCCATAGAACCCTGCGTTGGGACCAGGCATGTTTACAAGAGTGCTGCCTACGCTGTATGATAGCATTTCTCCGCGCTGTTGTAAACACTTTCGGCAATTACAATCGCTCATGTGCGTCCTGGAGGAAGTTTGTTTGTGCCCAATTGCTTTTCAAATGAACTTTGAGTTTGCAGTTCTTCAGGCAGGGGTGGCGGAACCCAACGTGGCTTTGGTTCCTTCTTGCCAAAAATATTATCTAATCTATCGTTAAGTTCGTCCAAGGGAATACTCAATGGACGAGGTCTTGATCCTTTGCTCATACTATCTCCTCCACAATGCCTAACAGTTCGGCAAAAATCAGCAAGAAGCCGGCAAAAAACAAGTTGCCTTGAATCAAGCAGCCTCCTGCGCCAATACGAATAATGCTTTTCGCGAGGCTCACATAAAAGTGGCCGCGACTGGTGTCTCGAGGTTGTATTTCTATCATGGGTTTTCTATGTGGACAGCGACCTTGGTTGTAGTCGCAGTCCGGGGTGATTTCACTTCTGCACGTTTCGCACTTCATTCAAAGCCTTCCAAACTTGTTGTTTATCATGTTCTTCTAGCCATTCTTCTTCGCCGGTGAATGTGCTAGTGTTCTTTAGCATTTCGTCTACAGCAAATTTTACACGATACAAGTCTTGTTTGCAAGGCCAGTTATTCCAACCTGTGACATAAGGGTCGTTGGCACCGCGGTACATTTTTTGGCATTCTCCGATTACTCGGTCAACATTCCAGTCAATAATCATATCAATTGTGTTGCATCCAGCTAGGTTTGGCTTCAACATGAATGGCTTCGGAGAACGTCATATCATCTGGCAGTTCGTCTGATTCCATCATGATGTCTTTGGGGTCAACTCTACGCAGAGTTGTTTTACCATTTTCGTCTTCGATTTCAATGCCGCGAGTCCAACGTCCGTGTTCTACACAGATCCATGTGCCCACGCGAATGTCCTTTTGTTCTGGACCCACAGCATACACTCGGCCCCAACGTGGGCGAATGCCTGAACTTTTGCCGTTGTCTTTGACCAACACAATGCCTCCAGTGCTCAGGCGTTCTTCAAAGTTCATGTCACTAACAATCACTGCATCGCGCAGTGGCTTGAGTTGATCTCTGTTGATTCTATGTGCCGAAAATGCTGGCCTAGTCATACGTCATTGTCCCCGCGTTTTGAACTGGGACGAACAGGTTTGACCTGTCTTTGATATTGATTGTTCACCTGTTCAGTTTTCTTTCTGATTACTCGACCCCGTGGATCAATTTCATCTCCACGAGCATTAACCTTCATATTGCCTACAGCACGAGTCTTTTCGTTTTTTAAACGCAAGGCGCCCATGTCCACAATCTTGCCATTGGCTGATCTGTATACTTCTTTGCTCATAATTGTCTCCTAAAAACATATTTAACGCAAGAACTCGCTCACGTCTAAATCATAATACATTGAGTCAATTTGATGCACACCCAACAGGTACAACACATAACTGGCCGTGCTCGAACCTCGACCCACTCCCCAAATCACACGGTTGTGTTTCATGATGTCCACCAGGTACACAAGATAGCGTAGCAAATCAAACAGCTCACGTTCTTGATACAACAACAATTCTTCGCCACAGCGTTGCAGTTGCTCTGGTGTGGTACATTTTGCCAGCACCAGTTCTGCAATGTCTAGTTGTTTGTACTCATCGGGCATGAACCAAGTGTTGCGGCAACGATGATCAAACTGTTCTTGTGTCTCTTGAGCCAATTTGTCATAGTTGATAAATCTTGGCACGTCTTCAAGTATGAGTGCGGCAGTTTCTAAATCTATCATGGGCTGTACAATCAGCCCGTTGAGATCGGCCAAGGGTTGGCCACGCATGACCATGTCTACCAAGTCTGCTTCGTCAAATATAATTCTACCCACGTGATCAGTTTTCATTTTTTGGAAAGTTTGCGTATACCACTGTGTTGGCAACAGGTACCTGGTTCTCCGGCCAATCCAACCCCATTTCGTACCAGCCTGTGGAAATAACTTTTACTACATTGTCTGCTACTTCTTGAGGCTCAATAGTTTCGTGTTGTGTGCTTGATTGGTGCCACCATCCGGCCCCTGGGGCAAAAGGACCAGATGAATCTTCTTCATCGTGCTGATACCATACTCCATCGCCTAACTCACTAGATATATCCAATCCAGTGATGACCATGCGGTTTTCCATGATGGCATTTAATTTGTAGTATAGCATCATACCAACAATCTGATCAACCGGTTCTTCCGGCAACGTGGTTACATTGACACCCATCATTTGCAAGAATTCAGCACGTTCCATGTTGTTTTGATTTATAAACACTGTGCTGGATAACTCATCAAACACAAAAGCCTTGAGTCGTTCCATTGCAATGTTGGTACTGGCAGCGTCTTTGGTTTTGGTCAGTAAATTCATACTGACATCATATTTGTTTATTTGCAAACGATCTTCGTAGTAGATGCCTGCAAGAAATTCTAAATCATATTGTAGTCGTACATTCATTTGATATTGATTTTGTCGTCAAAGTTTATGGCAGACATTTCGTCTTGGCGACGATATGTTTCTTGTAATTTTTCTTGATACTTGTTTCGATAACTTTCCAGAGCCATGCGAATTTGATTACAGAGGTGCCCGTTGCCCGATCTGGTTGCTATCGAAAGTTTGTTTGAAAGTTCATTGACCTTACTGCTGAGTTCATCAACAGTGAGTTCATCTAGATTACCAATTAAAGGATGTTCCATACTGTATTATACATGGAACCAACCAGCTGAATCAAGCAGTCTGGTTAACTCCAATTGCCCACACTGGCCACAGAACTTGTGCCTACAGGGATCATTCTAAAGTAGCTGTTTTTCAAAATAGTCGGTGCACCACCAGGTGCTGAACTATATTGAATTTGGGGAGTAAATGTTCCTGCGGCGTTGGTACGTACCATGCCCTTGATCACCACTGTGATTTGTTCATTGGTTGCTGTGCTGGCTGCTGTTACCACTGTGGCTGTGGCAGCGGTGCCATAGATTCTACTGACTGTGCCCAGAATATTGGAAGCAGTGGATGTTGTGTCAGCAGTATAAGTGATGCTGGTCAGCGTTCCGCCCGTTGCAAACAAGGTGCTGAGTGTGTGACTGTTTGATCCCAGCGCACGACTAATGTAATACACCCCTTCAAATCGATAGGTAGTGGTAGCATCCAAGGTGATAGCGCCATTGGTTGGTGAGTTGAATACTTTTTGTGCCGAAGCTGAGTCGTTGGCCACATAGTCATTGACCAAGGCAATAAATTGTTCTGCTGGCAACACACCACGATTACTTGCTGTGGCTGTTCCATAAAATACCACACCATCGTATTCGATAGCACCGCCAACTGGGCTAGATACATTAGTACCAGATGTCAATCTCACGGGTGCTTGACTTGCTGAACCTGCTGTGGGGCGAACAAAGCCTGCCACGTTGCCGCCAGTGACGTTGCCGCCAGTGCTGATTTGTCCTGCTGAGCTTACAATGTTGCCGCCCGTGATGTTGCCTGTGGCACTGATTAAACCCACTGTGGTCATGTTGGCACCAATAACGTTGCCACCTGCAACCACGTTGCCACCTGCAACCACGTTGCCTGTGGCGCTCATAAATTTAGTACCGCCAAAACCTGCAATGATGTTGCCTGTGGCAGTGACGTCGTCCAGTGTGATGTCAGCGCCAGAGAAGTTGGTCAGGCCACGATTTAAGTCAAATATAGTAATGGTTGATCCGTTGTTGTAGGATCCAAACGCCAGTTCGTATGTGCCAGGTTCAAATGTGATTGTGTAAGGGCCTGCTGCTGGTGGGGTTGGGCTGATACCTTGAATACCACTCACTCCCAGAGTCACAGCAGCTGGCAATGTAACAGTGTGTAAAGCATTAGATATAACTAGTTGTAGTTTGATGTACCCATAAGTTCCGCTGCCGGGGAAGTTGATAAAACTCAGGGTAATAGCACCCGATGTTGTGATTGATTGATAGTGTCCTGAACTGTAGTTAATGGACACTGCACCTGACAAAGTTCCCAGCGAAACTTTTTGTGCGGCAAAATCTTGAATCAAAGCGTCATACAATAAACTGCCGCCCATGTTGTTGTCCAGGGTTGTACCTGTGAGTGCAGATTTCAAAATAACTTTGTTCTGTAGGTCAGTTATTTCGTTGGCTGCGGCCGTGAAATTTGTTTTGATGTTGGTAAAATTGTCGCGAAAGCCTTGCGAATTATTGTCTTGACCAGCAACGGGATATGAGCCGTCGATGTCATTTGGGTTGATGTTACTTGCCATTAAAGTGTCCTAGTTATACCAATACATTGGCTTTGGGGAATACGAGATATTTATCATAGCGATCGGTAGGATCGTACATATCCAAAGGCACTTCAAATGCCATGGATCCATGATCAAACGTGGTTTCTCCCAGATTGGATTCGGGTACTTGAATCCAATTCACCACTGTGTATCCTTCAGCAGGGCTGGTTGGGTAGTACAACTGTTGCCCCAAGAAACTGTTGCCACGCAACACCTGCACATACTGAGTTTCTGCTGTTTGAGTGGTTGGAGTCAATGTAACCAATGTTGTCACGGGATCCACAGAAATTGTAAAGATTGCCATGCGTTGATTGCCAAAACTCATCAGCATGCTGCCGGATGCAGTGGTCAGTGTTGTGTTAGTTCCGCCCACGCTAGTGCTCACAGTGAAGAATCTTGTGTTCACCGTCATTGTGCCCGAGGCATTGGTCAAACCCACAAAACCGCCGCCCAGTGTAAGACTGACTTTGAACTGTGTGGCGTTGATCTTGGTCACATAGTAAGGCTGTATAGCGTTGCTGGCATCCAGTGTGTTTATCCCGCCAAATGTAGTGCCTGAAAACCACACAATATCATCGTCGGCTAAATTAGCAGTGCTGGCACAGGTTATGACATCGGTGCCTGCGGCAGTGGCCGTGCAGGTAATCCCTACCACAGAAGTCACATAGTAGATTTGTGTGAGACCACTGGGTTTGGTATCTTGTATTCCACCAAATGTGTCACCTGAAAACCACACAGGATCTCCTATCACAAGACCCACTGTGCTGTCCGTTTGTATACGATTGGTGCCTGAGAAGGTATTGGTACATGATACCTGTGTGCCACCGGGAATCAATGCGCTCTCGTCAAAAGAGTCTCCTGGCAATTCTGATGAAAATCCGCCTTCATCATACACAACACTGTAGTCTTGCCAGGCGTTGTCGACCACTGGATAATTTTCGTAGTATTCTTGCTTGACAAAAATTATAGTATCACCGTTGATTTGACTGATCTGACCGTCCAGGCCACCTTTGGCTGCAATACTTGCCAGCGTTTGTTGGTTGACGTCCGCATAGGCCAATTCGGTTGCAATATCCACATAGCCCAAGAATGGGAACTGTCCTGATCCAAAACGGTCGAACGTGGTAAGACTGGCTTCTGGAGTCCAGTCTTGAGTGTCAGCGTCCCAGTTACGACTCAGTGTACGGTCCAGCACATAACGATCAACTTTGAAGTCTACTCGATTGAGTTGTTCGCCGAACTGAGTTTGTATGTAATATGCAATTTGCGCACTGCGATTGGGCTTGGTATAACACATGACCCAAGCCGGAGTAAATCCCAACACACGCCCATTGGCTTGTTTACTGGTCATCCACAGTGGTAACTTGGTTGATATTTGGCCCACTTGATCGATCATTTGGTTGCGCATGTCTACCAAGCTGTTGGGATATACCTGAGTCAACACTGTGCTGCCATCGCCGGGATCCACAATGGGATACGGCAAATTCACAATCTTGGCCACACTGTCTCCGGCCGCATTGACCAAGTCATCAATGATTCTACTGTACACAACTTCATAAATCACTTCACCTGTGACAGGATTCACTGCCTGTGCTGTTTCAATTGAGCCCAACACAAGATTTTTCCAGTAGTGGTTTTCATACAAAGCACTGACATAGGTGTCCAGGGATTCGGGTGCAAGACCAAAAGCGTGTTGATATACCACTCGACGGGCCTTGCCAAAATAAGGATCATCGGGTCTGTAGATATAGTCAGGCACAAATATATCTTCGTTGTCCAGCAAGCTGGCAATCAGAGCCCGATCGTTGGCCGGAGGCATGGCCATGATGCTGAGATTTTGATAAGGTTTGTTGTAGGCACGAATCAGTCTGAGTCTGAAAGTTTTATACACTGACACCACATCTCGTACTCCGGTGGCTCTCATTACCGGAGTAAACACTGCTCCAGAGCCGCCAAATCCTTCGGTCACGGTGAGTGTGGCTTGCCCAGTGTATCCAGCCCCTGCATCTGCTACTTCTACAGAAGTAATAGCACCACCTGTTACGATTACGTTGCCCACTTGCGCTTGAACTGCTGTTGCACCCACTGGTGTGCTGAATGTCAACACTGGTGTGTTGATACTGCTGTATCCGGATCCACCATTGTTGATGGTCACTGACGTTATGTCATACACAATTTGATCAGTGTCTTCAGCATAGGCGTTTACTGTGAACACAAAAGAGCTGTCCCACGTGGTTTGATTTTGATCAAAAGTTGTAGAGCCAAGGTCAACTGCAAAAGTATTAAAACTCACCCGCCCCGAAATCTCACCTGTGGGCAACAGTTCTAGACCCTGCGGCAACTCATTGAATGCTCCAGATTCCAGTCTGTAACTGAGAGTGCGGCCACCTGTGTTTTCTGCCTGAATCACCAAGATGCTGGTGTCTCCGTTTTCAATAGTGCCCAGGTCTTCAGGAGTGATCCACACCACTTCAGCATCCACCGCGCCCGAAATTGTAATGGTAAATGGGTACGGATCAGACGCCACAATCAAATTGGCCTGCATTGTACCACCTGATGTGGTCAGGGTCACTGCAACGTTGGTGTTGAGGTTGTCAGTGATCGTGAATGTTGTATCATTTATCACACTCAACACATAATAAACCTGTGTGGGACTGGCAGTGACGCCACCAAATCCGGTGCCAGTAAACACAATAGGCTGACCAGTTTCGACCTGTGCGGTGCTGTCACAGGTGATACGATTGGTGCCAAATGCAGTGGCAGTACAAGTTATAGGAGTTCCTATAAAGTCTGCTTGATAAGTCACCACATTGAAACTGTATTCAACTTCTGTAACACCTTGGTCAGGCACATAGCCATAATAAAAACCCGAGTTGGGATCCAACGATAACCCAGGTGGCAAACCTGACCCTTCATTGACATTGATAGCATACTTTAGAGCCGGCGTATCATAGTCATTGCCAATGAATTGATAGGCAAAATAATTGTCTCCGCGCACTGTGCCTAGATTGCTAGGGTCAGCGTTTACAATGAATGGTCTGCGTTCGGTTGTTTCATCGGCAGTGACTGTGGTTGAGTCAGCGGTGATTTCTGTAGTGTCAGCGGTTAATGTGTTACGGTCATATACAAAGAAATAAAATGTACGTAGATTACTGGTTTTGCCATCGGTCACTTGCAGGGTAAACTGATAGTTTTTGCTGATAGCCGATACCACAAAGTCGTAAGGCAGTGTATAAATTGGAGTAAGGTCGTAGCCCGGGGTTTCTTCAACATTCACAGCAGGTTGTATATAACCTGATATCAACCCAGTAGAACTCACGCTAACACCGCCAGGCAAAGAACCGCCCACCAGGGTCACAGTGACTTCTTCGTCAGGATCTGTATTGGTGTATCCAATTTGAATATTCAATCGATCACCATCATAGAACGTGCCAAGACTGCCAGCGGGGGTGGTAAATTCCGGTATGTCATTGCCAGTGACTGTGAGTGTGAAGGTTCGATCACGTATGCGACTGACTTGTTCGTCTACTGTTTCAGTATAGGCCCGCACCGTGAATTTGCTGGTAACGTCTTGGTTTACTGCAACTGGCACACCCTGCAGACTGGCCACTGCCATGGGAGTACCCACGATGAGACCATTGGCAGTGCATTGAATGCCTTCTGGCAGGCTGCCGGCAATAACTTCGTAGTATATGTCGCCACCATCAGGGTCGTAGGCCAACAAAGTTTGTTGGTAGAATACACTTTCGGGTACTACTCCTAAACTGCCTGCTGGTGTTTCCCATACTGGTTGTGCCATTGTTATTGTGCCTTTTAGATATTTATTCGGGGTTAGAAGCCATTGGTCAGGCTGTTGTAGAATATACGACCAGATATTGAACTGGTGCCAGCAATAGTGAAAGTAAAATTGCTTTGAGCAAACAAGACATAGTCATAAAAGCTGCCAGACTGATTGACAAACTCATACGGTAATGTGGTTGACCACTGAATTCTTATGGGCACTGGTGAATTGGCTGCGGCAGTAAAGTTGCTGCCACTGGTGCCATTTTGAATTAGTGCGGTGTAGTTAGCGCCATTCCAGCCCGATTTGGCAGTGTTGCCGGTCCAGATGTAACAGGTACTGTTGCCACCGCCGCCCCAGTTATAGACAACAGGGCTGCCCCCGCTGGTGTACTGATAGTATTCAGTATAATTGCACACAGCACCCAATTGAATGGCACTGGACGAAGCTGGACGATAGTAACCAATCCATTGATAAGTCACTGAATATGGCCCGCTAAAAGATGACTGGTTGCCAATGTCAATGGGCGACAGTTCAACTCCATATGTGGTATTAAACAAACCATTTTGGTAGTTCACTGCGGGCAACAGTGAACTCATGGCCACCATGATGCCACTCATTATGAGATTCCTGTGCCGGAAATGTACCAGGTGTCTGTGCCCACCTTGATCAAACTGGCCTGACCATACTGTGCCAGTGTTCTAGAACCTGTGGTGCCCACGCCGGCCCAGATCAGTGTAACACTGCCCGCATTGATTGTTGTGGCCGCGCTGGCAATAACAAGAATTGCAGTGCCCACTGGCAGTGCAACAGATGCATTGGTAGGAATGGTCAACGTTCCTGATCCGTAGTAATGTTTGCCACCATCGGTTGTGGCCAAGGTGCCAAATGACGTTAGTTGTGGTAGGTCTCTATAGCCGATGGTGTATCCTGCTGATGTTACTGTTGCTGTGTTGCCAGATATTGCCAACGAAACAGCTGACAGCGCCGCAGCACTGATGATGTTTCCGCCGTTTACGTTGCCCGAGACTGATACTGTGGTACCTGTGTGTGTTGTGGCATTGACGTTGGCGCCACCCAAGATGTTGCCACCTGTGATGTTGCCTGTTACACTTACTGTAGTTCCTGTATGTGTGGTGGCGTTGACGTTGGCAAAACCAACTGCATTGCCGCCAGACACATTGCCAACAGCACTGACGTTGCCCTGGGCAAGCAGTGTTCCCATGACCAAGTTACCATAAGTGTTAACAGTGACAAGTTCTCCAGTGATAGTAACTGCTTTGGCAACAACCATGTTGCCAGTCGACAATTGATAACCAACAAACGCAGACTTCTCAGATGTGTCATAATAGTAAAGTTGACTACCAACGTCAGTTGTGGTAGCACTGCCCAGTGATCCATTGTTTGCTCCGCGGCCCAAGCTGAGAATAGGATCCGTGATTGCCACAGTGCTGGCATTGATATAACCAACTGTGCCCGAAGCAATCAAGTTACCAGCAAAGGTTGCAGCTCCAGCATTTATTGTTCCTGTGGCAGATATCAATCCACCTGTGAGCAGGTTTCCACCTGTAATGTTACCGCTTAGACTTGCTGTGGTACCGGTCAAAGTTGTTGCATTAACGTTGGCTCCGCCCAACACATTGCCACCTGTGATGTTGCCACTCACACTCAAAGAAGCACCGTTGATAACTCCGGTAGTGCCCAGGTTCGACCCTGAGATGTTGCCCGCGGCGCTGACTATGCCGCCAGTGTTGATGTTGCCTCCAGTGATGTTGGCCGTGACTGTGAGCGAGCCTAGTGTACCAATGGTAGTGATAGCTGGTTGAGATGCTGTGGCTATGTTGCCCACAAAGGCATTGGCTGTGACATTACCAATTGCACTCAAGTTGCCAGCATTGACATTGGCTCCAGTGATGTTGCCTGTGGCGCTCAACAGGTTGGTTGTAATCAAAGTGTTGGCATTTATTTGATTGATAGTAAGGTTACCAGATACAACGTTGCCGGTAAAGTTCACTGCAATCACGTCGCCACCAAACGAGCCATCGCTGGTGGCCACTACCTTGCCACCAGTGTTTATATTGCCTCCGGTTACATTACCGCTGGCTGAAACTGCGCCACCTTGCACATTAATTGCGTTGGCAGTGATAGCTCCGGAACCACCCAATGCATTGTTGACTGTGAGATTGGCTAAAACTCCAACAGATTGTAGTGAGCTGTTGACCACGTTGGCTGCCAGTAAACTGCCAGTTAACAGGGCTGCATTGGAACTGACCACAAATCCAGTGAGTCCAGCACCGTTGCCCACAAAAGCATTGGCTGTTACTGTGCCACTACTGTTGATATTGCCAGTTACATCCAGCTGTCCTGCAGTGCTGACGTTGCCCCCAGTGACGTTGCCTGTGGCTGCCAAATCGCCCACTGTGCTGATATTTTGACCTAGAATATTACCAGATGCGCTGATTTGTCCTGCTGTTCTTAAATTTCCACCTTGCACGTTGCCTGTGACACTGACACTGGTCAATATGCCAACTGAAGTCAAGCTGGAATTTGTTACGTTGGAACTCAATGTGCTGCCGGTGATCAGTGCAGCAGGAGCACTGGATATTACGCCAGTGAGTTGACTTCCGTTGCCATAATACAAACCGCCTACTGTGACGTTGCCTGTGGCAGAGATGTTGTTACTGATAAACAATCCCTGATTGGTAGCACCTGTGCCTGATACCACAAATACGTTTGCCACGTTTGCAGAGCTAATGCTAACTGTGCTGTCCTCAATAATACTGATATTGCTGGTACCGTTGGCAATACCAGAAATACCACCGATGTTGTATAATTCTGTAAAGTTGTCGTTGGTTTTGATAAATGCTGTGCGCAAAGGGTCGCCTTGCCCATCATTGGCCACATTGCCTACATCGATTACTTGCTGTGTCATGTTTGGAGTCCTAGTGCTGTATTTACCAATTGCTACGGGACGGAACACAGACCTAGTTTGTCGCTAAATATACATGGATTCGGAGCAATCGATGTCATATATTATTAATAACACCCGCGGAGAAATTGTAGCTGTAGTTGCAGACGGCACAGTTAATACCACAGCCACAGACCTTTTCTTAGTGGGACGAGCCCTTACGGATTACGGTACCTACGAAAACGAAAACTATGTGTTTTTGCTGGAAAACTTTGCTAATTCTACAGCACCAACTCAGCCAGTGCTGGGACAACTTTGGTACAACAGCGACACAGATGTGATTTCAACCTACAGCAGCACCGATACTTGGTTGCCGTTGGCCACACAGGCCTATGTACAACTGCAAAAGATCAGTCCTGTATTCACTGGTGTGCCTGTTGCACCCACTGCTAGTTCTGGTACTGCAACCACACAAATTGCCACAACTGCTTTTGTATCTAATAGTCCAATATTCTACGGTGCTCCTGTGGCACCAACTGCCCCTCCCGGAACATCTACTACTCAACTGGCTACCACTGCTTTTGTGAGCCAAAGCCCAGAATTTTCAGGAACACCGTTGACCCCCACAGCAGCGCCAGGTACAGCAACCACACAGATTGCCAGCACTGCGTTTGTTACCAACAGTCCACAATTTGCAGGAGTTCCCACAGCGCCCACAGCAGCTGGTGGAACGTCAACCACGCAAATTGCCACCACAGAATTTGTACAAAATCTTCGGGCCAATATTGTTCTAACTGGAACACCCACTGCACCCACCCCCGCATACGGTGATAATAGCACAACTTTGGCTACCACTGCGTTTGTGCAAGGTGAAAAAAATAGTCCTGCATTTTCAGGTGTACCCACCGCACCCACTGCTACAATTTCTGTAAGCAACACACAGATTGCCACCACAAGATTTGTCACTGACTGGACCAATGCGCTGCCCACTATGAGTCAGCAAAACGCCAATGCTGTGGCCATCACTGGTGGTACAATCACTGGCATTACTCCAATAGCAGTGGCCGATGGTGGTACTGGAGCGTCAACCGCAGCAGGTGCAAGAGCAGGACTACAACTGGGCAACATCGCCATAATGAACACCAGCAACGTGGCGTTCACTGGCGGTACTATCAGTGACATCATAATCACTGGCGGCACAGTGTCAGGATTAACCAGTCCATTAGCAGTGGCCGATGGTGGCACTGGTGCCAGCACCGCGGCTGTGGCAAGAACCAACATTGGCCTGGGTTCAATTGCCACGCAAAACGCCAATGCTGTGGCCATCACTGGTGGCACAATTGTAGGCGTTGATCCTATCGCAATAGTATCTGGCGGAACAGGTGCAGGTGATGCCATCAATGCCAGAAACAATCTTGGCCTGGGCACCATGGCCACACAAAATTCATCAGCGGTGGGCATCACTGGAGGTACATTAGATAACATCACTGTGCTCAATGCTTCAGGAGTTAACATCACCAGCGGTACTATCACTGGTATAACAGATCTTACAGTGGCCGACGGTGGTACAGGTGCCAGCAATCCCACTGACGCTAGAACCAATCTAGGTGCGGCTGCATCAGCAACCACTGTTACCGTGGGCAGTGGATTGACTGGTGGTGGCAGTTTGGCTTCTAACATGACCATTGCATTTGCTACCAATTCCAATGGCTATGGCACAAGATACGTAAGTACTGCGGCACCCACCGGAGGCAGTGATGGTGATCTTTGGTATCAGATTTAATTCAATATGGCAATAGTAGTTAGACCAGCCGGCTATACTGGTAGCCTACAACAATTAGTTTGGGCACAAGGCAATGCTGTGCCAGTTACTGCTTATCTAGGGGGTGGCGGTGGGGGTGGTGGTGGCAACGATGCTGCAACCAACGGTGGCAGTGGTGGTGGAGGTGGCTACACACAAGTAAATTTTGTAGTCAACGAAGGCGACACCATAGAAGTTGCTGTGGGCGGCAAGGGTGGTGGCGGACAAAACAGCGCCAGCAACGGAGCAGGTGGCCCAGCTGGTGCCAGTTATGTCACTGATTTTTACTTCAACACCAGAGACGCAGTTACTTCGCCAGCGGTGTACCCACAATTTAATTCGGCTTACTGCACATTTTTAAACACCTACGGTGTATGGGAAAATCCCACCAGTGCAACTGTATTTGATCGCACGTACACTGTGAACTTTCCCGTCACACAAAATTATCAATTCACTTGTGCAGCCGACAACAGTGCTAGATTTTTCGTTGATGGCGTAGAAAGATTTTATACTGACAGTTATACCAGCCCGTTCTATGTGGGATTTGAAGTCCCAGCCGGTGATCATACCATTAGAATATTAGGTAACAATTCAGGAGGTCCGGGCGCGGTGGCATTGACCATCGACGGTGGAGACAGTTACAGCGGTGGACGAGGTGGTAATTCAGGCCCTTCGGGTTCATCAGGCGCCGGTGGCGGCGGTGGCGGTGCCACAGTTGTTATCTTGAACTCCACGCCTATTGCGGCTGCCGCCGGCGGCGGTGGTGGCGGTGGTGCTGGTAATTCGGGTGCAGCCACTGGCGGCAGTGCTCCAGGACCCAACGGACAAGCAGCGCCCGGCGACAATGCTGGGCAAAACGGAACCAACAAACCCGGCGACGGTGGCGGCGGTGGTGGCGGTGGCGGTGGCTGGGGTGGTGGCCAAGGTGGTACCACTCCTGGAGGAGACCAAGGCGGCTATGCTGGATCATATGGCCTAAGTTCGGGCACTGTTGTAGATAATCCCGTTGGACAAACTCCTGGTGGAACTTCTAATCAGTACTGGCGCAATGCAGGACGGGGCGGCAACGCCAATGGCGGTGACGGTACCACTGGTTATGCTGTGTTTGAGTTTGATGTATCTGGTATGTTTGTACACGTAGATGGTGTATTCAATCCTGTCAAAGAAACCTATGTCAAAGCCAATGGTGTTTGGAATCAGGTACGATCTGCTTATATCAAACAAGGGGGTGCCTGGATACCAGTCAACGGATCTACCATTCCACAGTTTGAAAATGTTGCCAACAGGTTTGGTGTTAATCCTCGTAGCGGGGTTGTTGAAACTCAGAGCGGAGGAGAAGTGTCCGGTGGTGGCGAAGGTGGCGGCTATGACGGCGGTGGTGGAGGCGGCGGCTGTTTCTTGGCAGGCACACAAATTACCATGGCAGACGGCACTCTCAAGGCCATTGAAGATATTGCGATAGGTGATGTGATTCTCGAAGCACTGACCAACCAGCCCACACGAGTCATCGGCGTCAAGACTCGTGCTCATGATGTTGATAAGTGGGTATTCTCACTGGACAAAAAAGTCAAACCTTATATCACAGAAGAGCATCCGTTCTACAACGAAGCCAACGAACTGTGTGCTATAAGTGATCTAGCAACCACATTGGCTCCTTGGCTGGGCCCAATCAAGATTGTTGATGTTGCCAACAAGAAAAAGATCAAAGATGCTGTCACTGTGTACAACCTAATGTTGGAAACTGGCGAGAGTCACTATGCCAATGGTGTACGTGTCAACAACATTGTAAAAACAGGCGGAACTTATGCTCTGGTTTACAAGGGATTCTTGGATCAAGCTGTTTACGAAAGTCATGTGTACAACGAAGAAAACCAAACTGTAAGCCCAGAGCAACAGGCATTGATTTTCAACTACACATTGAAATTAACTGACTATATATTGCACAACGACAACATTAGAAGCAAGCTGTTGGGCAGATTCCTATCTTGGGCATTGAGAAATAGAGATACGTTGTATCCATACATTGATCGTTGGTTCAAGAGTGATCTGCGTCGTTGGATATTTAGAAAGAACATATGAAAATTAGATTTACGGCAAGTTTATTGCCGCTGAGTCCATTGATAAGACTGTGGACCTGGAGTCGTGTGAGCCATTGCGAATTTGAATTCAGTGATGGCATACAAATAGTGGCCGCTATGGAAGCAGGTAGAATCATTGCCACTCGTAATAGAAAGTATCTTTGGGAATACAACTACGAACTGGACATCACTGCCGAACAAGAACAAATCTTGCGCGACTGGTGCGAAGCAGAACTGGGCAAGCCCTATGACTATACTGCGCTGGCACCATTGAATGTTCTCATTCCCAGGACCAAGAAATTTTGGAAAGATCCCAAACAATGGATGTGCTCGGAGTTCTGTGCTCGTGGTCTTGAACTGGTGGGCATTGAATTTTTTCCAGACAACTACAAAAAAGTAAAACCAAGTGACTTGTTTGATGCCATAAAAAATTGCCCCAGGGCAAAATTAACAAAGGAATAAAATATGTTTTCAGTAGAAGATCTAACAAAAAAGTTTCATGCTCTTGACGACGAAGGAAAGTCCATAGTGTTTGAACAACTGACTCGCAATGCCACTGCTTACAGTAAGATCATGCCGGACATGCCATTGTTGAAGTATATCCTAGATGGTGAACAAGGTGTACCTTTAAGAGAGCAAGGACCCATTATCAATGCCTACAAGGCCTGGGTGGCCAACCCTAAAAATCGTGCTAAATTGAGAAACTAGATCCACAACCACATGTGGTCTGTGCTTGTGGGTTGTCAATCACAAAACTGGCACCCATCAAATCCTCTTTGTAATTGATGGTGGAGCCTTGTAGATACTGCATACTCATAGAATCAACCACCACTTGTATTTCATCATATGCAAAGTCAAAATCATCTTCGTTTTTGACTTCGTCAAATGTGAATCCGTAGCTCATGCCTGAACATCCGCCGCCTTGTACAAATACACGCAACATGAGATTAGGGTTGCCTTCTTCAGCAAACAACTCACGTAGTTTTTCCACAGCACCTGATTCTAGTTTCATGTTTTTTCCAGTAATAAATTTAAATATCTTTCACGATGATTTTTAAACAATTGGTTAACGTAGTTGTTCCAATCGTTGTGATCTTGCCATATTGTAGATTGATCGCGCAACAACACATCCATTATTTCTGCTGGTTTATCTGCTATGCTCAACAAATAAGGCAGAGTAAACAAATCCATTTTACTATCAACAGCTAGGTTGTTGTATTTTCTATCTTTGTAGTATTCATTGGTGACCCACTTGGCATCAATACCTGCTTGCTCACTATTGTAATTATCTGTAGTCCATCCTGATTCAGTTGTAGTATATCCAAATTTTGCTGGCTCTTTGTCAATTTCAGATATTTTTCTATAACGATTTATACCCAATGAATTGATGCTTATGTCACGAATCACATCACAAACCGGGGCTGAACGCAACCATTCCAATATCTGATATTTGGTGTCGGGTGTGTCGTGTGGTAGGCCTAAAATTAAACCGCTTTCTACCATGACCTGCTGTTGCCATTTTTCTTTTAGCACCCACAGAGCTTCGTTGATACGTTCCTTTCCCAGACCTTTACCAACTGCTCGGCCACTGGCATCATTTATGGTTTCTATGCCCATGAATGCTCCCACCAGTCCTGAGTCTTTTAACTTGATGGCCATGGTGGGAAATCTCCGCAACATATCTAGTCGTATAAAGCCCGAGTAGTAGATTTTAAATGGCAACGATTCTGCTACATCTAACACTAAATTTACTTTGTCTTCACTATCGTTGAGTAAATCGTCAACAATGTTATAATGTTGTGTGCCATGCTCGTTGTAATTGGCAATTAGTTCTTCTCGAATCAAATCAAAATTCTTACTGTAATCTCCTCGAGTCTTGCCTGTGAGCTGATAGGTACAAAAACTACATTTAAAAATACATCCACGGGCAAATTCAAAACTCAAACCTTCGCCGGGCACAATACAATCTTCTTTAACAAATTCAGTTTTGCTTGTGGCAAAATCTAAATATGGATATGTATCTTGTGTTACTATGTTGGGATCAAGGCTGGCTGTACGGAAACGTGAATTATTTTGTGAAGCCTGCACTATTGCCAACAAACTTTCTTCGCCTTGTCCAGTTACAAAAACATCCACAAGTTCATGTGCGGGAATTGTAGACATGGGTACTTCTGCCACTTGAGACCCCCCAACTATAATTTTAACGTTGGGTGCAAGTTTACGAATTAGTTTTAATCGCAAACGCAACACATCATCAGTTATTCCAAAGAATCCGTGCTTTCGGTTGCCCAGTAAAGTGGTGGAAATTCCCACTACTAATGTGTCTGCGCCAATAAATTTTTTACAAATATTGTAAAAATCTGTTGGGTTAAAATTTTTCCAACCCCAGATGTTTTGTACGGAAATGTTATTTGCTCTTAGATGCGTTGCCAAGCGATATATTGACAGAGGCCGAGCAAACCTCATTGCCGAGTCGGCAAACAACACAACCTGTGTCAATTAGATTCTTTCGTTGCAAACGTCCCAATCAATGATCTTCCAGATATTGTCTAGGTAACGTTCTTTGTCTGATTGATAGTCTAATGCCCAGGCATGTTCCCACCAGTCCACCAGCACACAGATGTCAGTGCGCACAGCATGGTTGGCAATGGTCTTGATGTCACCCCCGGTGCTCAAGTACACCCAACCCGATCCTTGAATCTTCATTGCCGCTTGCTTGAATTCTTCTTTGAAATCTTCCCAGGTTCCAAACTTGTCTTCAATCAGCGCAAGTACTGCGCCACGGGGACGGTTGGCGCCTTTAGGAGCCCTAAGCTGAGGGAAGAACTTATTGTGTAAAAAACTGCCAGCACGATTAAAATCCGCATTGCCTTCTCCTGCGTTGTAACGCTTTGCATAGCCTTTGGCCAGGTGTTCAAAATGATAGTCGATGGTTTCTTTACTCATCACAGGTTCAAGATCTTTGACACCGTATGGGAGAGGGGTAGTTTCCAGTTTTGCTGGACGGGTGCTTGCTTCTACAAGATTGATGTGGTTGCGTAGTTCCATCTTGTATTTATTTGCGACGGGTAATGCGTCCCTTGGTGAGATCATACGGGCTGAATTCTATTTCTACCCGATCTCCCAACAGCACTTTGATGTTGTTCTGACGCATACGACCCGACAAGTGCGCTAGAACTAAATTGTTAATATTATCCAACTTTACACGAAACATAGCGGCGGGCAAGACTTCCTCAACCCGGCCTTCCATGTTAATAATATCTTCTTTAGCCATAGTCCTTACTTAGTTGAAACTGAGCTCCGCAGTGACCTTCTTTAGCCGGTCAAAGCGGAAACTACGCCACTCACCCTTTTCAAGATCAAACACACGGATGCTGTGTTCATCGGGCTTTTTACGTTCCTTGCTTTCTTTCACAATGCCATCAACTGGCCCAGCAGGAACTGCGGGCAATTTTTCCGGATCCAGGGTGCAGAGCATGTTACGGTCGGTGCCATCTGCTTTGGTAAAGGTCACTGTGATTGAACCGTTTTGCAACAGGCTCTTAATCCAGTCACGAATAATGGCCTTGTTGTCATCATTGGCTTCTTGGTATTGTGTTCCAGGTGCTCCTTTGAGCAGCCGCACAACTTCTTGTTTTTCCCACATATCGTTTTCCATTGCAAAAGTTCCTCTAAAAGTTAATAAACGTTTTTTCTTCATTGCGCTAATATTTCTAGTATTGTAGCATACTCTACCTCAGGTTCCATATGAAATCCGGTGCCCCATACTGCCCAATATCGTCGTTTGTAGGCAACAGTTAGCCAAAGTGGTTGCCCTGTGATACTGCGTCTGGGCCAGAGCACAAACGTTCGACGCCACGGATAGCAGTCAGCGCCGTCGTAAATTTTTTGAGTTATTTCCATTTTTGCAAATTCCAAGTTCCAACCAATGCTTCTACCTGTTTTGAGTTTCATTGCCACCTCAACAAAAACCAATCTCTGTCTGCTTCGTTACGGAACCAAAATTTAGCATTGTTGGCATACCACCGAGCCCCCGGAGTCCATATGCCATCTTCGGGCCCGGGACCAAATGTGTCTATGGTCCACGACATCATGGCTTGCCAGGTATCTATGTTTCCCCAGTCTCCACCTAGGTCCCAACTGGGCACAGGATGTACAGTGTAATACCTTGCCCCAAAAATACGGCCTTCTTCAACTTCTAGTTTCATGAAAATTTTAACGAAAACAGTGTAGCGTCTTCGTCGTCTTCAAACTCTACAAATGTGCCAGACCAGGCCATGGCCATGTAAGACGGCGCACGACAATTCTGCTTGCACCAATACTGCACTTCTCCCCAGTTGTATTTGGGATTGTAGTTTACTCTGTGCAATCGTGGCACTTTGAAAGTAGGCTGTTCCGGCCACGGATATGTGTAAGTGATCATACCTTGTTCAATCTTCCCCACATGTCAATCTGCTCCTTGAGCCTTTCGTTTTCTTTCTTAAATGCTTGCACAGTGGCCATGGCTTCTTTTACAAGATCCTGGTTGGCTTTCTTCTCCTGTTTGACTTCTTCAAGAAAGTCCATGATGCCGCGGGCTTTGAGTCGGTCTCTTTCTTCTAGGAGGTCATCATACCGGTATTGCAAACCCGACAGTTCTTCTTCTGTGTCTTGCAAGTCTCTTCGAATCTGTATGATATAATCGCCTGGATACATGGATTGCCAGTCTGTTTTAAACATCCAAGTATCAGGATCCATGCCTGCGTTCTCAAGGTCAGTGATCAAGGCACCGCGTGTTTTTGCCAGCACATCCACTAGTCTGCGAATCAGTGGGTCATCAGAATAGATGTCCAAGTAATGCAACAATTCTAAATCTGTCATTGAGTTGTAGTTCATTTCTTTGCTAACGCCCTTACTATTTCATAACGTTCCAATGCTTGTTCCACTTGGGCCCAAGCGTCTTTTTCTGCGGCTGTGATTTCGGCCCTAGTTCGCAGACTGTATTTTTCATACCAGCCCTCAGGATCGGTTTCGGTCCAGTAAATCACATTTGCATGACGTGCCATGCCTGTGCTACTGTCTGTCCACTCTGCTCGTCGAGCATTCCAATAGTAATAGCCGGTGTTGAGTTCATCGTCGCCCATGCTCAAGCCTTTGAAGGCAAGATAGTAGCCTGTGCGTGGCGGACATTTTTCTTCCATGTCGTACCAAATGCCTGCTTTCATACTGGACCTATCACTTTGTAGACTCGCATTTTATTGCAGTGCCCGCAATGACTGTGTTGAAGATTATGTGTCCCGCCTTTGGGCAGATATACTTCTGACCACTGTGTCCAACGATGCCAACCAAAGCGACACAGCCACGATGTAATCAACAGTGGTTCGTCCTTTAGGATTCTAAATGTGTTTTCTGCTTCAACGTTCATGATTGTCTGCTAGTATTTCAAATATTGTAG
>JACCDJ010998201.1_pt1 | contig 23721 bp, 20 predicted proteins | sample 7444481 | NCBI WGS metagenome assembly JACCDJ01 (sample SAMN15323435, study PRJNA562643) | freshwater metagenome | isolation source: river surface water | place: USA:Blue River Watershed | collected 2017-08-15 | reverse complement strand
CACGTTGAAACACAGTTATTAGTTGATAAGAGTGGTCACGCCGTTGTTGTAAGTACGCGAGATTGTTCGCTTCAACGTCGCCACCAAAAATTAGTCGAAGAAGCGCCTGCTCCATTCTTAACCGAAGGTCAAATAACAGAGTTGTACCGATCTAGTAAAGCAATAATGAAAGAAGTTGGCTATGTAGGTGCTGGTACATGCGAATTTCTTATTGGTGCAGATGGAACAATCTCATTTCTTGAAGTAAACACACGTCTTCAAGTCGAGCACACTGTGAGTGAAGAAGTGACTGGTATTGATCTAGTTCGCCAACAATTTAGAATTGCAATGGGCGAGAATCTTGGTTTCGATGATCCAGAAATTCGTGCTCATTCATTTGAGTTTAGAATCAACGGTGAAGATCCAGGCAGATCATTCTTGCCGGCTCCAGGTCGAATTACGCAATGGCAGATTCCAGCTGGCCCTGGAGTTCGAGTCGATGCTGGGTTTAAAAATGGTGACACCATCGGTGGAAACTTTGATTCACTCTTGGCAAAGTTAATTGTTACTGGTGCGACTCGCGAAGAAGCTATTCAGCGCGCTCGTCGAGCGCTTGCAGAATTCAATGTTGGCGGACTTGCAACAGCGCTTCCATTTCATCGAGCAATCATGGAAGATCCAGCCTTTACGGAAAAATTCAGTATCTATACAAGCTATATTGAAAATGAATTTAAAAATGAAATTCCACCATTTGTACATTCTGTTTCCGAATCACAAACGCATGCTGCCCCAGAACATCTTGTCACTGAGATAAATGGCAAACGCTTTGAAATCTTTGTGCACGCACCTGAACCTGTTCACAAACGCCATCGTGCAAAGCAAGGTGCAAGCGGGGCGGCAACAGGTACATCCGTCACCAGTCCGATGCAGGGTACTGTGGTAAAAATTGCAGTGGAAGAAGGACAAAAGGTTGAAGTAGGCGAATTAATAGTCGTTCTTGAGGCGATGAAAATGGAACAACCGCTCGTGGCGCACCGTGTTGGTGTTATTTCAAATCTAAGTGCGGTAATTGGTGAAACTGTTTCAAGTGGCAGCACACTTTGTGACATTATTGACGCATGACAAGTGATCAACTGCTTTATAGCGATCCCCTAAAAGCTGCTGAGCAAGCTGCGGCAGATATAGCAAAACGCACAGGTGTGATTTCACATGACATTGCATTAGGAATGGGTTCGGGTTGGGTTGATGCGGTTTCAGCACTTGGCGATCCAGATTATGAATGCAATGCTGATGAAATTACAGGTTTTCTACCTCCTGCAGTTGAAGGACATTCAGGAAAAATACGCTCGTATTCGATCAAAAGCGGTGGCAAAGTTTTGCGAGCACTGGTATTTCTTGGACGAACCCACTTATATGAAGGCAAAGGAATCGAACCCGTAGTTCATGGTGTTCGAACCGCGGTTAAATCTGGTTGCAAAGTTGTGATCCTAACCAATGCTTGCGGTGGAATTAATAAAGATTATTCTGTTGGACAACCTGTTTTGATACGTGATCACATATCGCTAACGGCAACTTCTCCACTAATTGGTGCGCACTTTGTAGATTTAACTGATTTATATAGCAAGCGAATTCGCTCAATTGTAAAAAGTGCTGATTCATCTCTTGCTGAAGGCGTCTACGTTCATTGGCGTGGGCCAACATATGAAACTCCTGCAGAAATTCTGATGATGAGAGCTATGGGTGCCGATCTCGTCGGTATGTCTACTGTTCCAGAAGCAATAGCAGCACATGCCCTCGGCGCAGAAGTGCTGGGAATTTCCTTAGTAACAAATGCGGCTGCTGGTGTGACTGGTGAGAAACTCAATCACGAAGAAGTAATTGCGGCTGGAAAAGCAGCAGCAACTCGCATGGGAACACTTCTCAAGGAAGTTATTCCGAAGTTACTCTAGGTTTATGGATTCAGATCTTCTGTCAGAAGTAAACGCATGGATAGCTGATGATCCTGATGCAAAAACAGCAGCTCTGTTAAGTGACCTTGTTGCGGCAGGTGATGAATCGACCCTAAGAAAATATTTTGCAGGATTGTTAGAGTTTGGTACCGCCGGTTTACGTGGTCCACTTGGTCCAGGACCTTCATGCATGAATCAGGCTGTGGTTGGCAGGACAGCGGCAGGTCTCGTTAAATTCATGAAAGAGCACTCGCTAACTTCGGTTGTTATTGGCCGTGATGCGCGACATGGATCAGAAATTTTCGAAAAAATAAGTGCGCAGATTTTTAGTGGGGCAGGTCTAAATGTTTCAGTTTTGCCACGTGCATTACCAACGCCTGTACTCGCTTTCGCAGTGAATGAATTAGGCGCCGATGTGGGAGTAATGGTTACAGCAAGCCATAATCCCGGCAGCGATAATGGCTACAAAGTTTATTTGGGTGGTTCAGTTGATGGAGTTTTGTATCGTGGCTCTCAAATTATTTCACCAGTAGATAAAGAAATTTTTGCGCACATGAAATCAGTCCAATCATTAAAGTCACTGCCTCGTGGAGATAAGTGGCACACTCTTGATGAAGAAATAGTTGAAAAATATGTTGAGCGAACAAAGATTTTGGCTCCACGTCCAGGTGAACTGAAAATTGTTTATACAGCAATGCACGGAGTTGGCACCAAAACTTTACAGCGTGTATTTCACCGTGCGGGTTTTCCATCCCTCATTCTGGTGCAAGCTCAATCCCAGCCAGATCCAGATTTTCCAACACTTGCATTTCCAAATCCTGAAGAAGTTGGTGCCCTTGATCTTGCAATAGAGACTGCCCAAACTTTTGATGCAGATTTGTTGATTGCAAACGATCCGGATGCTGATCGCTGTTCTGTGGCTGTGAAGGAAAAGGATTTAACGTGGAGAGCACTACGAGGAGATGAGATTGGTGCAATCTTTGGTGAAGTTATTGCAAGGAATGCACATTCAGGTACGCTCTCAAACTCCATCGTCTCTTCAACTATCTTGTCTAAAATTGCTTCAGCCTATGGATTGAAATTCGAAGAAACTCTCACGGGATTTAAATATATTGCAAAGATTCCTAATCTAATTTTTGGATATGAAGAGGCTATTGGATTCTGTGTAGATTCTATGACGGTCAATGATAAAGATGGGATTTCTGCAGCATTACTAATTGCTCAAATTGCGACAGATTTGAAAGAGCAAGGAAAATCTCTCATCGATCTATTGGATGAAATATGGAAAAAATATGGTTTTCATGCAACTGAACAAATTTCAATTCGAGTCACCGATATATCAACCATCACAAATGTACTGGCTAAATTAAGAAATAATCCGGTAAACGAGATTTCTGGATTAAAGGTTTTGAAGATAGATGATCTATTAAAACCCGCGAATTCTTTACCTCCAACTGATGGACTTCGATTCATACTTGAAAAAAACATCCGAATTATTGTTCGTCCAAGCGGTACAGAGCCAAAAATCAAGTGCTACATAGAAGTTGTTAATCCCGAAAAGAGTATTGCTCTCTCCCTACTTGAACAATTACGCCCTTCACTGAGAGAATTACTCTCATAATTAACTAGCTTGGTTCAAGCAGGATTGGATGAGGTGCATGAAGTTTTACGGCCTCATTGATGGTTCTGATACATCACTAAAAAACTTTTTGGTTAAGTTACCTGGTGTGGATGCCGTGGGAGCAGATGCTCGTGCTGCGATGCTTGGTACAAGAAGCATCAAAACAACTAGTAAGCGCTGGGCTATCGATACTGCAATTTCGATGGTGGATTTAACAACTCTTGAAGGTGCCGACACTGAAGGAAAGGTTCAAGCACTGTGTGCCAAGGCTGTGCGCCCTGACCCAACTGATCCTTCTGTTCCAAGTGTGGGAGCAGTATGCGTTTATAACGACATGGTTTCAGTAGCAAGAAAACACTTAGATTCTATTGGTGGCACGCATGTGCCTGTTGCTGCCGTTTCAACCGCTTTCCCATCTGGTCGCGCATCCATGAAGGTAAAAATTCAAGATACACAGGATGCAATTGAAGCGGGAGCTGCGGAAATCGATATGGTCATTGATCGCGGAGCATTTTTATCAGGAAATTACATCGACGTATTTAATGAAATAGTTGCGATCAAAGAAATTTGTGGAGAAAAAGCTCATCTAAAAGTAATTTTTGAAACAGGTGAGTTAGTTACCTATGACAACGTTCGTAAAGCCTCATATTTAGCAATGCTCGCGGGAGCTGATTTCATTAAAACTTCGACGGGCAAAATTGCGCCTGCGGCTACTCCCCCTGTTGTCCTTGTAATGCTTGAAGCCGTTCGTGATTTTTACGAAATGGCTGGCGTTCGAATTGGTGTCAAACCTGCGGGCGGAATTCGAAATACCAAGGACGCGATCAAGCAATTAGTCCTTGTCAATGAAACTGCTGGTCCAGAGTGGCTCACGCCATCTCTTTTTAGAATTGGTGCTAGTGCTCTGCTTAATGATTTATTGATGCAGCGCATGAAAATGGATGATGGCTACTACGCTAGCCCTCAGTACGTGACGATCGACTAATGGAGAATTTCGCATGACTTTCGAATATGCACCCGCGCCAGAATCGCGCGCCAGCGTCTCCATTAAGCCTAAATATGGACATTACATCGGTGGAAAATTTGTTGCAGGAGAAAAGCATTTCCCGACCATCAATCCTGCGACAGAAGAAGTACTCAGTTCCGTAGCCCTCGGTGGAAAGAAAGACGTGGACGCAGCAGTTAAATCTGCGAAGAAGGCATTAGATGTCCACTGGTCCAAACTCTCTGGACGTGAACGAGGTAAGTATTTATTCCGTATTGCTCGAATTTTGCAAGAACGTGCTCGTGAATTTGCGGTACTCGAAAGTTTGGATAATGGAAAACCAATAAGAGAATCTCGTGATGTCGATGTTCCACTCGCTGCAGCACACTTTTTTTATCATGCAGGATGGGCAGATAAACTCGAATTTGCAGGTATAGGAACAAAAGCAAAACCGCATGGTGTTGTGGGACAAATTATTCCTTGGAATTTTCCTTTATTGATGCTCGCATGGAAAGTAGCTCCAGCTCTTGCTACTGGAAATACCGTTGTATTAAAGCCAGCTGAAACTACGCCGCTCACCGCGCTTCTCTTTGCAGAAGTTTGCGAACAAGCAGGATTGCCAGCAGGAGTTGTAAACATAGTCACCGGCGATGGTTCAACTGGTGCGCTCATAGTGAATCATCCTGGAATCAACAAAATCGCTTTCACGGGTTCGACTGAGGTTGGAAAAATTATTGCCGAATCTGTTGCTAGTACATCAAAGAGCGTCACCCTCGAACTAGGTGGCAAGGCAGCAAATCTTGTATTTGAAGATGCAGCGATTGATGAAAGCGTTGAAGGAATCGTTAACGGTATTTTCTTTAATCAAGGCCATGTGTGCTGCGCAGGTTCGAGACTGATTATCCAAGAGAGTATTTCTGATGAATTCATTAAGAAATTACAGAAGCGCATGGAGAAAATTCGCGTAGGTGATCCATTAGATAAAAATACAGACTTGGGCGCTATTAATTCACGTGCTCAATTAGAGAAGATAAAAGAACTCTCTCTGGCAGGTGATGCTGAAGGTGCAGAGCGTTGGAGTCCGCAATGCTCTCTTCCAGATAAGGGTTTCTGGTTTGCTCCAACAATTTTTACTGGCGTGACTCAATCTCATAGAATTGCACGCGAAGAAATTTTCGGACCTGTTCTTTCAGTTCTTACATTTAGAACTCCGCAAGAAGGTATTGATAAAGCCAATAACACTCCATTCGGGCTTTCAGCCGGCGTGTGGAGTGAAAAGGGTTCGAAAACTCTCTGGGCTTCACAGAAGTTAAAAGCTGGTGTGATCTGGACAAATACATTTAATAAATTTGATCCAACAAGTCCATTTGGTGGATACAAAGAGTCTGGTTGGGGGCGTGAAGGTGGTCGCCACGGTCTGACTGCTTATCTCAAGGGAGTAACACATGAGTAAGCGTATTGATGTGAAAAAAACTTATAAGTTATTTATCGGCGGGGCTTTCCCTCGCACTGAATCAGGCCGAACCTATGAAGTCAAGAATTCCCGTGGAGTATTTATTGCAAATCCATGTTTAGCATCGCGCAAGGATCTTAAGGATGCAGTCGTTGCTGCGCGCGCTGCTCACTCAGGTTGGGCACACGCAACTGCATACAACCGTGGACAAATCCTTTATCGAATTGCTGAAATGCTGGAAGGTCGACGCGATCAGTTTGTTGCAGAGATTTCCGAACTCACTGGAGTTACACCGAAGAAAGCACAGGATGAAGTAGAAGCAAGTATTGATCTTCTAGTTTGGTATGCAGGCTGGACAGATAAAATCAGTGCACTAGATGGTGCAACAAACCCTGTTGCCGGGCCGTATTTCAACTTCACTATTCCAGAATCACTCGGTGTTGTGGGCTTTATTGCTCCGAAGAAATCTGCGCTCCTTGGATTTGTTGCAGGTATCGCTCCAATCATCACTAGTGGAAACACAGTTATTGCACTTGCAAGTGAGAGCGCACCCTTGCCTGCCATGAGTCTTGCAGAAGTAATTGCAACCAGTGATGTCCCTGCTGGAGTTGTAAATATTTTGACTGGCAAGAGCGCTGAGTTGGCTCCGTGGTTTGCATCCCATATGGATATTGATGGATTAGATATCTCTGGCTTGGAAGCAAAACTTGTCGCTGAAATTAAAAAGGCCGGTGCGCAAAACCTAAAGAGAATTCACTCATTCAAAGAGATATCTTCACCTGGGCGAATCTTGGCCTTTATGGAGTCAAAGACAGTCTGGCATCCAATCGGCGTTTAATTAAAAGTGTGGATCAATAGTTTTGAGCCACAATTGACGCATACCTTCGACATCTAAATCGAGAGTGACATCAACTTTCGCGGCGTTTTCTAGTCTAAGTGGTTCTATCTCTAGCTCTAGAGCGGGTCTGCGATCAACAATTGTTTGACCGCGCGCAGGACCTGCTGATGTATCAACGATGACATCAAAACGCTCGGTTGTTACTAATTCTGGCGCGATCACACTTGCAACAGCACCGTAATCACCTAACGTAACTGGAGAACCAATGCGTTCGACAAAGGCGTTGATTAAGCGGCCAGCAAATTGTGCACACGGATCTGCTGATTTCGATAACTTATCTGCTTCTTCCGCGCTCACACATGGGCGCATAAAAACATCTAGCCCATACATGGTGATAGGTATTCCGCTTTGGAAAACTATTGCCGCCGCTTCTGGATCGTGCCAAACGTTAAACTCTGCAGCTGGAGTCGCGTTACCAGCCGATGCGGAGCCTCCCATTAAAACAATTCGCTTTAGCTTCTTGGCACTTTCTGGAAAAGCGCGTAAGAAAAGCGCAATGTTTGTAAGAGGTGCAAGCGGAACCAAAGTAACTGGCTCGGCTGATTGATCAACTAAATCGCGGAGTAATTCAATGGCAGATCGTGAATCAACACGTCGCTGAGATGGCGGTAAACCCAAATCTCCCATGCCATCTTCACCATGAACATATTCGGCGTATTGAGATTGTCCGAGGAGCGGTCGAATTGCACCTCGCGATACGGGAATATCTCCAGCACCAGCTGCATCAAGAACTTGAAGAGTATTTGCCACAACTTGTGCCACATTTGTATTTCCATCAACACAGGTAACACCCAATAAGTTAATTAACGGATGTCGCGCTGCGAACAAAATCGCGAATGCATCATCAATTCCTGTATCTACATCGAGGATTACTGGTGTGGAATTCATGGAGTTAGCCTATTATCTATTTCATGGCTAAAGCACCAGTAATTGCCGTCGTAGGCAGCGCAAGTATGGACCTAACTTGCTATGCAGATGTATTGCCGCAAGCAGGGCAGACACTTTATGGAAATTTGTTTACAACTGGTTTCGGCGGTAAAGGTGCGAACCAGGCCGTTATGGCAGCTCTTGCAGGTGCCAATGTTTACATGGTCGGAAGCGTTGGCAATGACTTATTCGGCAAATCATTGCAAGAAAATTTTAGAAATCAAAACATTAATTCAGAATTTGTAAAGGTTTCAGAGTTGCCAACTGGTGTTGCGCATATTTGGGTTGATGCTCAGGGCCAAAATAGAATTTTGATCGTTCCAGGAGCAAATCATGGATTTGATGAAAATCATGCAGCCAGTGCAATCACTTCTATTCCAGATTTATCTATCGTGATTGGTCAATGTGAAATTCCACAATCTGTAACAATTGCCGCATTTACTGTCGCTAAAAAACGTGGAGCAATAACAATTCTAAATCCTGCCCCCTATCAAGAGCTCTCAGATGACTTGCTAGCAGTAACTGATTGGTTGATTCCTAATGAAATCGAATTTGAGGAGTTTGTCGGTGAGGCTCCAACTTCGGAAACACTTGCAAGATTTCGTACAGGCAAAAATTCAATTGTCACCTTAGGCGATAAAGGCGCAGTTCTTATCTCTCCAGATGGCACTCTCACATCAATAGCAACAACTTCTGTTCAAGCAATTGATTCAACCGGTGCTGGAGATTGTTTTATTGGATCTTTTTCATACTCGCTAGCATCAGGGTCAGATGCCAAAAGTGCTGCGGAGTTTGCATGTCGCATTGCCGCAGTGAGTGTTACCCGAAAAGGCGCACAATCCTCTTATCCAACTACAGCTGAAATATCTACGCTTTCATAACCCCGTAAAACAAAAGTTGGACGACGCTTTGGCGTACTTGCTAACTCAATACTGCTAAATCTTTCAAAAAGTGCGGGTAGAGAAATTCCCATTTCGAGTCGAGCCAGCGGAGCACCTAAGCAAAAATGTATTCCAGCACCGAAACCAATATGTGGGTTTGGATTGCGCAGTAAATTCATTTCATTTGACTGCTCAAATACACTTTCATCACGATTGGCCGAACCTAGTAGGGACGCTATTTTTTGTCCTTCAAGAACTGTTACCCCACCGATTTGTGTATCTGCTGTGGCCGTTCTTTCGAATAAATGAAGTGGTGCATCAAAACGCAAAAATTCTTCAACTGCGGTTTCTGCAATTTCACGCGCCTTTGTGCGCAACAACTCAGCTTGATCAGGGCGTGAGAGTGCGGCAACCATTCCATTTCCGAAAGCATTAACGCTAGCTTCATGACCAGCGTTGAGTAAGAGGATGCATGTTGCCACTAATTCATGGGCACTTAATTTCTCGCCACTCTCTTCTACGGCCGCCAGATCGCTAATTAAATCATTTCCGGGATTTTTCTTACGTTCCATCATCAGTCCAAGTACGTAATCCGCGAAGGCTTTTGCTGCAGCTTTAGCTTCATTTTGGTGTTCTGCAGAAGGGTTAACTTCATACATTTTCACAATTGATTGCGACCATGGTCGTAAGAGGTGCTCATCTTTAGCCGGAAAACCCAAGAGCGCTGCAATCACTTTTACTGGTAATGGTTCGGCATAATCTGCGATAACGTCAAATGTCTGCCCAGCACGAACCTTAAGTTCTATGGCATCTAGTAATTCATTAGTGATTCTCTCAATTGCCGGTCTCTGACTTTCAATTTTGTTGCGGTTAAATGCTTTAGCAACTAGTGAACGTAACCGGGTGTGCTTTGGTGGTTCACTATCCAAAATTGAATCTGCATGAAGCCAGTTAAAAACATCCCATTCAAAATCGGGTTCCTTTGCCTTAAAGATTCTGCCGAGAGATTTAGTTCGTAAAACATCATTGGCATCGTTATATCGGGCTGCTAAATACATCTGAACGCCTTCGTGCCAGACAGGTCGACCTTCTGAGCGTAACTTTTCTAGCGCTGGATAAGGATTTTCGATAAAACTTTTGTCGAGAAAATCAATCATCTATTCAGATGCAATCGCTGCGTATCCTGGCTTAATAATTTTTTCAATGATTTCAAGTCTTTCTGGATATGGAATAAAAGCACTTTTCATTCCATTGATCGTGACTCTTTGTAAATCAGCAAAATCCCATTTAAAAGCGCCAACAACTTCTGTCATTTCATGGGTCATTGAAGTTTGACTCATCAGTCGGTTATCGGTATTTAACGTGACTCGAAAACGTAATTTGGCCAGAATTCCAATTGGATGTTGTGCAATATTTTTTGCAGCTCCAGTTTGTAAATTAGAAGTAGGGCAGAGTTCAAGAGGAATTCTGCGATCACGAATGTACGAAGCAAGTTGTCCTAACTTTGGTTCTGAACCCGTCACATCAATATCATCAATAATTCTTACACCGTGACCTAATCGTTCTGCGCCACATAATTGAATTGCTTCCCATATAGAAGGTAAGCCATAAGCCTCACCAGCATGGATTGTAAAATGCGCATCTTCTCGGCGAAGATATTCAAAAGTAGCCTGCTGATTTGAAGGTGGAAATCCATCTTCTGGTCCAGCGATATCAAAACCGACAACACCTTTATCCCGGTACTTCACGGCAAGTTCGGCGACTTCTTGTGATCGATTATTTTGTCTCATTCCGCATAAGAGTGAGCGAACTTGAATATTAAATCCTTCTTTTCGTGCTAACTCTTCACCTTCTCGATAGCCATCTAAAGTTGCTTGAACTACTTGATCAAGTGTAAGTCCTTGTTCTGTAAATAGTTCAGGTGCTCCACGAACTTCGGCATAGACCACCCCGTCGCGTGCTAGATCAAGCGCACATTCTCTGGCCACTTGCACGATATTTTCATGCGTTTGCATAACCGCAATAGTGTGACTAAACGTTTCTAGGTATCTGACGAGTGAACCAGAATCACACGACTCACGAAACCATGTTGCTAGTTCTTGTGCATCATGAGTTGGAAGTGCTGTGTATCCAATCCGTTTAGCAATATCAATAATAGTTTGGGGACGAAGACCGCCATCTAGGTGATCGTGCAATAAAACCTTTGGAACTCGCTTAATCTGTTCAGGTGTTGGAATACTTTGCATGCTCACAGATTCACCAATTTCAACTAATTCGTTCCACAATAAGCGGAAGGCGCTTCACTTCGCCGTTACCAATTGAGACACTACCTTCTAACACTTCTTGCGCTCGTGCAAATCGTTCAGGTGTATCAGTATGCAAGGTATACAACGCTTCGCCTGCGGCAATTTTTTCACCTGGTTTTTTGTGAATTTCAATACCCGCCCCTGATTGCACACTTTCACCTTGGCGCGATCTTCCGGCGCCCAAGCGCCATGCTGCGACTCCCACGGACATGGCATCCATACTCAATATTGTGCCGCTGGAATCTGCCGTAATTGTTACCTTCTCTTTTGCAACTGGTAGAGGTGCATCCGGATTACCGCCTTGCGCACTAATCATTTTTCGCCACACATCCATTGCTGAACCATCTTTGAGTGCAGTTGCAGGATCCTTACCTTTGATCCCAACAAGTTCTAACATTTCTCTGGCAAAAATTACTGTTAATTCAACAACATCTGCAGGTCCACCACCTGATAAAACTTCAATTGATTCGCGAACTTCTAGAGCATTACCTGCGGTGAGTCCCAATGGAATATCCATCGCCGTGACTAATGCAAGTGTTTTTACACCTGCGTCTTTTCCGAGACCAACCATTGTTTGAGCCAAATCCCGAGCTTTAAGTGGATCGCTCATGAATGCGCCAGCACCTGTTTTTACATCAAGAACTAATGCACTCGTACCTTCCGCAATTTTTTTACTCATAATTGAAGATGCAATCAATGGAATTGCTTCAACTGTTGCTGTTACATCTCTTAGTGCATAAAGTTTTTTATCTGCCGGCGCTAATCCCGCTCCTGCAGCGCATATAACAGCGCCGCACTCTTGCAAAACTTGTAACATTTTTTGATTACTTAATGAAGCTTGCCAACCAGAAATTGCTTCTAACTTATCGAGTGTTCCGCCTGTATGCCCCAATCCTCGTCCAGATAACTGTGGAACTGCTGCACCGCAAGCTGCAACAAGGGGTGCAAGTGGCAAGGTAATTTTGTCTCCAACTCCGCCAGTTGAATGCTTATCTACTGTTGGACGATCAAGTGCAGACCAATTCATTTTCTCGCCACTATTGATCATGGCATTGGTCCAACGCGAAATTTCTTGAGAATTCATTCCATTAAGCAAAATTGCCATAAGAAGTGCAGACATTTGCTCATCAGCTACTGCACCACGTGTATATGCGTCGATTACCCAATCAATTTGTGGGTTAGTGAGAGTTAATTTATCTCGCTTGGCTGCAATTATTTCTACAGCTGTGAATGGTTCAATCGCACTCATTTAAATTTAATTGCGATCTAAATCATCTGGACCAAATGCCCATGGCAAAATGATTGACATTTTCATCGGACCATCTGGAGTCATTAATAACAAATCATTTCCGCCATGTTCAAAGAGGAGTTGTCTACAACGTCCACATGGCGCTAAATATTCACCCGCTGCATCGACGCATAAAACTGCGACAAGACGGCCGCCGCCACTCATAACTAACTCCGATGTCATGCTGCATTCAGCACATAACCCAAGTCCGTAACTCGCATTTTCAACGTTACAACCGCTAACGATTCTTCCATCATCAACTAATCCTGCTACGCCAACTGGAAAATTTGAATATGGAGCATATGCTTTTTTACTTGCAGCAATTGCAGTTGCATGCAGTAACTGCCAGTCGGGAGTGATTCTCATTTACTTTAAACCGCCGCGTCTGTATGGCAAACCTGCGGCTGCTGGTCCACGTAATCTCTGTGATGCAAGAGAGAGAACAATCAATGTTGCAAGGTATGGCGTCATTGTGACTAGCTGACCTGGAAGTTCATCAAAAGCTATAAAGAACCATGCAAAGAATCCGGCGAGTGCAATTGCAACAATGGTTGCAACCTTTTGACCTTTTCTGAAAGATCTCCATGACGCAAAGAGTAAGAATGCAATTATTAACAATAGGAGCGCATGAATTGCAGCAGAGTCTCTAAGTTGTAGAGCATCAGCAAATCCGAAGAGTGCGGAACCTGCTAGAAGTCCACCTGGGCGCCAGTTACCAAAGAGCATCGCAGCTAATCCAATATATCCGCGTCCACCAATTTGATTCTCTTGATAATGATTGGCGGCGACAATTGCGAGGAATCCCCCGCCAAGGCCCGCAAAACCACCAGAAACCAACACTCCCCAATACTTCATTACATAAACATTTACACCGAGAGATTCAGCCGCAATTGGTGATTCACCTGTGCTGCGTAAGCGCAACCCAAATGATGTCTTCCACAGTATGAAATAACTCAGTGGAACGAGTGCCACTGCAATCATCGTTACGTAGGAAAGCTCCCCAGTAAGCCCACGTAAAACACGAGAGATATCTGAAATTAAGAACCAATTCTTTTCTCCGATTGAATTGAGAATATCGGGACTCTGCCAACCGAAATACTTACCACCTGAAAGTATTGGCAATCCGTTTTGACCAATTGGCTCGACATCAGGTGATTGTGATGGGCCTGGCCATGAGCCGCCTTGAGCCAAAATAGTTGAGATGTAACGAACTAAACCTGCTGCGATGATATTTATTGCAACGCCAGAGACAACATGGTCAACACCAAAAGTGATTGTGGCAATCGCATGAACGAGTGCTCCGACTGCGCCAAAGAAAATTGCAGCCAACAATCCAACCCATGGACCATGTTTGCTTCCCATAAAGCCACCGGCCCAGGCACCCATGATCATCATGCCTTCAAGGCCAATATTTACTACGCCCGCACGTTCGGCGAAGAGGCCGCCCAACGCAGCCAAAACAATTGGAACTGAAAGTAAGAGTGCGGCATGCGCAGTTCCGACGCTAGTTAAATCTGAAGCACCAGTTGCTATTCGGATAACAGAGAGAATGGCAATGATTCCGAAGAAGATAACAATCGTGCGACGCATACCTGAGAGCTTGCCTTTTTCCAACATTATTTGTCACCTGCCTTGGCAAGTGCATGACTTTGCAATGTAAGTTGATATCTACGAACAACTTCATAGGCAATAACGGCGCTGAGCAGAATTGAACCCTGCATGATTACATACGTTTCCGGTGCGATATCAATGAGTTCGAGAGTACGTGATGCAACTTCAAGGAAGCCAAATAACATCGCACTGATCGCCATACCTACGGCTGAGTTTCTACCAAGAAGTGCGATTGCAATAGCAGTAAATCCAACTCCCCCACGGAACCCGAGTGTGTAACTATGTGTATCACCTAGCAGCGTTGGTAAACCTGCGAGTCCAGCAATTGCGCCACTGGCGACAAGGGCAATAAAAGTCATCTTCTTGGAATTAACGCCACTTACTCGAGCAGCTATTGGATTCATTCCACTTGAACGTAATTCGAAACCAAATCGAGTGCGATTAACGACAAACCAAAACGCAATTCCCAAAATGATTGCGATGATTAACATTCCGTAAACGCCACCGCCAGGTTGTTCTTCAACGCCAAGTTTTTTCAAAACTGGCATTAAATCTGGAAATTGACCACTTGCAGGTAAAGGTTTGGTTGCTAAGTCATTACTTCCTTCGACCTTGACCATAAAATGTTTTGATAACAAGTATGCCGATAATCCACCAGCAACACTATTTAGCATGATTGTTGAAATAACTTCGCTGACGCCGCGCTTTACTTTCATATATGCAGCAATAGCAGCCCAGAGTCCGCCTACGAACATTGCGATGATGAAGATTGCCAAAATATGCAGAACTGGCGGTAGAACAATCATGGCACCGAAATAAGCGGCAAAGAGTGAACCTAAACGGAGTTGACCTTCGACGCCGATATTGAACAAACCTGCCCGGAACGTAAGTGCAATTGCTATTGCTGCAATGTAATAAGAAGTCGCCAAATTAACGGCTTCCATTAATGAACCCGCACCAGAGCCGAACTCCCACATAAGAGCAAAAGCTTCCCGTGGCGATTTGTTTGTAGCGAGTAATGATGCACTCGAAACAATCAAACTAAATACTGCAGCAAAAACTGGAGCAGCGACTGCGAGTGCAATTTTTCCTGGTTTAAATCTCATTATGCAGCGCCTGTCATTGCAGAACCAAGTGATTCAGGAGTTGTCTTTGCAGGGTCTAATTCGGCAGTAACCGAACCACGCAACATCACTATTAGACGATCTGATAATCCGATGAGTTCTTCCAGATCAGCACTGATGAGAACAATCGCCATTCCTTTTTCGCGGGCTGCGCGTAATTCATTCCAAATTGCGGCTTGTGCGCCAACATCGACTCCGCGCGTTGGATGTGAAGCCAAGAGTAGTGAGGGAGAACCACTCATTTCGCGACCCACAATAAATTTCTGTTGGTTACCACCAGATAAAGCCAGTGCCAAAGTATCTGGACCTGGAGCGCGCACATCAAACTCTTGCATGATTCGAATGGTGTCAGCCATCGTCGCTTTGCGATCAATAAGAGCGCCATTCATAACTGGCTTTCCACGCTGATGTCCCAAAATTCTGTTCTCCCATAATGGTGATGACATCAAAAGCGCTTGTCGTTGGCGATCTTCTGGGATAAAACCGATTCCCATGTCGCGACGCTCTGAAACAGATTCATCATCAAGGGGTTCGCCCTTAAAAATTACGGTTCCTGTGTAATTGCGTAAACCAAGTATTGCTTCAATTAATTCGCTTTGACCATTTCCTTCAACGCCTGCAATACCAAGCACTTCTCCTGCGTGAAGTGTAAAGCTGACATCGCTTACGAGATTGCGTGCACCAGATTCTGCTGGAACTGTCAGTTGTGAGAGTTCGAGCGCTATATCACTTCGCTTTGCACTGCCATGAATTTCAGGTGAAGGAAGTTCGCTGCCCACCATAAGTTCAGCCAACTTCTTAGCACTTACTTCGGATGCTTTTACCTCTGCGACAGTTGATCCAGCACGAATTACGGTGACGTCATCAGCAACACGTAACACTTCATCTAGTTTGTGGGTAATAAAAATGACAGTTAATCCATCTTTTCGTAAGCCTTGAAGAGCCGCGAAAAGCTCATCAACTTCTTGCGGAACTAGTACAGCTGTTGGTTCATCAAAAATTAGAATCTTTGCACCACGGTACAAAACCTTAAGAATTTCAACCCGTTGACGTTGGCCCACGCCCAAATCTTCAACCAAGGCATCCGGATCTACGGTAAGTCCATATGCCGCAGCCATTTCATTGATCTTTGCACGAGCGGCGTTGAAATCGATTACTCCCCCACGTGATGGTTCGTAACCCAGAACGATATTTTCAAGAACCGTGAAGTTATCAGCCAACATAAAGTGTTGATGCACCATTCCAATTCCAGCTTCAATGGAATCTGCTGGTTTTTTAAAGTGCACAGTGGTGCCATTAACTAAAATTTCACCGCTATCTGGGCGCTGCATTCCGTACAAAATTTTCATAACCGTTGACTTGCCGGCGCCATTTTCGCCAATTAATGCATGAACTGATCCGGATTCAACTTTGATGGAGACATCTTTATTTGCAATGACTCCAGGGAATCTCTTACTTATATGTCGAAGCTCAACTGCTATCGCCACAACAAAAGACTCCTTTACTCAAGTCAATCGGGTTAAATAGAAGCGCCCGGTCCAACAAGTGAATCTAACTCCACTTTTGGACCGAGCGCCACTACTTTTATTAAGTTTTATTTAGCTACTGAGAATTACTTTCCTGGAGTTGTTGGAACTTTGATCTTTCCAGCAGTAATTGCCTTTGCAGCAGCATCAATCTTTGCTTTGTACTTGTTGATGTAACCGCCAGAGTATGAAACTCCAACTCCACCAAGCTTCAAGCCATATGTACGGCCAACTGCTCCGCCACCAAGTGAATCATTTACCTTCTTGCCAGCACTTGCTGCAGCAATTACATCGTAAACAGCGTTGTCAACGCGCTTGAGCATTGATGTAAGCATGTTCTTCTTTTCTGCTGCTGATGCTGTGAGGTACTGATCAGAGTCAACACCGATTGTCCATACCTTGTTACCGTACTTAGCAGAATCAACTGCAGCTGCGAAGTTACCCGCACCTGATCCGCCTGCTGCTGAGTAAATAACGTCGATACCCTTATCAATCATTCCGTTAGCAATAACCTTAGCTTTTGCTGGGTCATTGAATCCACCGAAGTCAGGTGGCTCTGTAACGTACTTGACATCAACTGTTGCATTCTTATCTGTTGCCTTCACACCTGCAACGAAACCTGCTTCAAACTTCTGAAGCAATGGAATACGTACGCCACCGATGTAACCGATCTGACCTGTCACTGATGCAAGTGCAGCAGCAACGCCAGCTAGGTATGAACCTTGTTCTTCAGCAAATACGAGTGAAGAAACGTTAGGTAGTGCAACTGATGAATCATCAACGATTGCAAATTGTGTCTTTGGATAATCAGTTGCAACCTTCTTAAGTGGTCCTGCATAGAGGAATCCAACTGCGATCACGGGGTTGTAACCAGCTTTTGCAAGAAGACGAAGTTTGTCTTCGCGCTCTGAATCTGTTCCTTGTGTAACTGTTACTTCTTTAACAGTTGCACCTAAAGCCTTTTTAGCTCTATCGAGACCGGCTGCAGCTGAGTCATTAAATGACTTGTCGCCACGTCCACCGATGTCATAGGCAATTGCTGCCTTTACTTTGGTTGCTGCGTTAGCAGTTGGAGCAACAAGTGCACCAGCTGCAAGAGTTGCAGCTGCGACGAGTGCCGCAATGCGAATTGACTTCTTCAATTTTCCTCCAAGGAGTCTTAGATATATGCAAAACACATATAGCCAAGGGGGGTTGTCGTTAGTGGCGAGCCTAGTATTTCCGTGGCCAGAAACCCAAAATTTAATGATGCGCCGTTATGTGAAAAGAAATAATTCTCTAAACTCTCAACCTTTAGTTGAAACTCTAAATCTAGCTACCGCACCAAACCTAAGTTGGAGTACGTCTTAGAAAGGGTTGTGGATGCTACTTCGCGCGCCTTTGCAGCCCCAGTAGAGAGCATTGCGAGCAGATGGGATTCATCGGAAAGCAGCTCTAAGGTTTTTTCACGTATCGGTGTGAGGTACTCAACGACCACATCTGCGACCTCACCTTTGAGATCGCCATATCCCTTGCCTGCAAAGTGATTTTCTAAATCTGAGATTTTTTGTCCAGAAAGCGCACTGTGAATCGTGAGTAAATTACTCACACCAGGTTTTTCTTTTTCATCAAATTTAATTTCCCGGCCTGCATCTGTGACGGCAGATTTAATCTTCTTCGAATTCACTTCAGGTGTGTCAAGAATTTCAATTAATCCTGCAACAGAATCTGCAGATTTGCTCATTTTTGCAGTTGGATTTTGTAAGTCATAAATCTTTGCACCGTGCTTAAGGATAAATCCTGATGGGATATTAAATGTTGCCCCATATCGAGAGTTGAATCTTTCTGCTAAATCTCGGGTCAGTTCGATGTGTTGCCTTTGATCTTCGCCCACTGGTACTAAATCCGCTTGATACAACAAGATGTCAGCAGCCATCAGCATGGGATAAGTGAAAACTCCCACTTTCGTAGAGTCAGACCCACCCTTTGCTGCACGATCCTTAAATTGAGTCATTCGGCTTGCTTCTCCGAAACCTGTAATGCACTCCATTACCCATGCCAGCTGATTATGTTCTGGGACGTGTGATTGCACAAAGAGTGTAGATTTTTCAGGAGATATTCCGAGTGCTAACAATTGAGCCGCAGATACCAGAGTGCGCTTACGCATAAGTGCTGGATCAGTTTCAACCGTCAAAGCATGCAGATCAACAATGCAATAAAAAGCATCATGCCCATCTTGGAGTTCTACCCACTGTTTTACCGCTCCCAGGTAATTTCCAAGATGAAAAGAGTCACTTGTTGGCTGAATGCCTGAAAGAACTCGCTTGGTACTCATGGAGTTAATTCTCGCATGAACTAGGCGTTTCGAGAGATCAATAACTGACCTGCTCGCTTACCTTCTAGTGTCAAAACGGTGATTCTCAATCCATTGATGCTTACAACATCATTAATCACTGGGATGCGGCCAAGTACATGCATGACAAATCCACTTGCAGTTTCATACGGACCTTCAGGAATGTCGAGTCCAGTTTGCTCTCTCAAATCCTCAATTGAAATTAATCCATCTACTTCAAAATCTCCAGTACGAGATTCGACCTGAACTTCCATGTCATCAGAGTCGTATTCGTCGCGAATGTCACCAATTAAGCATTCGACTAAATCTTCCATAGTGATAATTCCGTCTGTGCCACCGTATTCATCTAAGACGATTGCAAGATGTTGTCTTTGATTTCGCATCTCAGTTAATGCAGGCAAAACTCCCTTTGTGCCTGGCAAAAACATAATGTTTCGTACAAGTTCTTGAACCTTGCCACCGGTTGAAACCAATGAAGTATCAAGCAAATCTCGTACGTGAATAAAGCCAATCACCTCGTCAGTGGATCCGCGAACAACTGGATATCGCGAGTGCGCTTTATCGACTGCGAGCGCTATAGCTTTAGAAACAGTCAAGGAAGCATCCATGAAATCAACTTCCGTGCGCGGAACCATCAATTCATGAATTTGTCGCTCTGAAGCGTTAAAAACTTCTTCAACAATATCTCGCTCTTCGTCAGTCAAGGCAGCGTGGCCTGCGACTAAATCTAATAGTTCTTCTTCAGACATCGCCGTGCGTTGTTCTTTTGGATCAACACCGAAGATTCGCACTACAAGATCGGTCGAATGTGAAAGCAGCCAAATGATTGGCCTAAAGAGCGTTGCGACGGTATCAATAATGGGAGCAGATGCAAGCGAAATTTGTTCGGTACGAAATAGTGCAAGTCGTTTTGGTACTAATTCTCCGAATACCAATGAGAAATATGCGATCACTAATGTCACGCCAATTAATGACGCAACAGGGCTCAAGGTTTCATTGATTCCTAATCCTTCTAACCACGGTATGACGTACTCACCTAGTTTTTCGGCACCAAGTGCTGCAGACAAGAATCCACAGACAGTAACTCCAACTTGCGCAGCCGCAAGAAAGCGATTGGGATTTTCTGCAAGAGATGCGACCCGACGGCCTCGTTTACCCCGTGTAGCTATTTGCCTAATCTGGCTTTCTCGTAAGGAGATCAGGGCAATTTCAGCAGCAACGAATAGAGATCCGAGAAGAATGAGAGCTGTGACTGTTGCTAACGCCGCGATTAGTCCGCCGAACGAGTGGGGCTCCATAAGGGTGCTAACTCTACAGGAATCATGATTGTGGCTACCTAGTAAATACCTTAACCTTGGCTGCGTTGAGCCCAACCGGACTCATCACCTTCATCCTCGGACCGTCGGGCACGTACCTGCCCGGAGAAGGAGAAATTTCTCATGGCTACAGTTGTATTTGAAAATGCTTCACGTGTTTATCCCGGATCAACTACACCGGCAGTTAATAAGTTAAATCTAGAAGTTAAAGATGGTGAGTTCTTAGTACTCGTCGGCCCATCTGGTTGCGGAAAATCAACTTCACTTCGAATGCTTGCAGGACTTGAGGAAGTTGATAGCGGCCGTATCTTAATTGGTGACAAAGATGTCACACATGTTGCGCCAAAAGATCGTGACATTGCAATGGTTTTTCAATCATATGCACTTTATCCTCACATGAGTGTTGCAGAAAATATGGGTTTCGCTTTAAAGATTGCAGGCACCCCTAAAGAAGAACGTGACCGTAGAGTTTTAGAAGCAGCAAAGTTGCTAGACCTTGAAGCGTTCTTAGATCGCAAACCGAAAGCACTTTCAGGTGGTCAACGTCAACGCGTTGCAATGGGACGTGCAATTGTTCGCGAACCACAGGTATTTCTCATGGACGAACCGCTATCAAATCTTGATGCAAAATTGCGCGTGGCAACTCGTACACAAATTGCTGCCCTTCAACGCCGACTTGGAATCACCACGGTATACGTGACGCATGATCAAGTTGAAGCTATGACGATGGGTGATCGTGTTGCAGTACTCAAAGATGGCGTTCTTCAACAAGTGGACACACCTCGTAATTTGTATGACAACCCTGCAAATGCATTTGTTGCAGGGTTCATAGGTTCTCCTGCAATGAATTTGTTGAAAACTTCAGTCAGCGGTGGCAAAGCGCAGCTCGGCAAACTCTCAGTTGATGTACCTGCAAGCGCCGGTTCATCAGTAATTATTGGAATTCGCCCGGAAGGTTTTATTCCATCCACTGATGGGTTCGCAGTTAATGTGGAGGTAGTAGAAGAACTTGGTGCAGATGCTTTTGTTTACGGACAGCCTGCGGACTCAAATATTTCTTTTGCGCAAGCAACCGAAGATGGTGCACAAATTATCGTGCGCTGGGATCCAAAGACTCCGCCAAAGCCAGGTGACACAATTACTGTCAGCGCTGATGCGTCATCAATTCATCTCTTCAATGCACAATCAGGCGAAAGACTGAAGTAAGTTAATTTCTTCACCACTTGCAAATGTTTGTGGTGATTCTGGAAGTCCTTTCAGGACATGAACTTTTGCACGGCCTTGTACTCGCCATTTATCGGTGAGCACAAGCGCTGTGTCTTCATCAATACCAAGTAAGTACGAGCCTTTATCGCTACGTAATGCGATGGATGCAATTCGATCCGGCACCCATCCTAAGAACTTGTCATAGTGTGGAATGACTTCGATATTTGCAATCAATCCCAATCCACTCTGGACGTGTGATTTTCTTATTCCCACAATTTTTGACCCGAAGGCCATGGCACCTGCAGAACAGCCGGCGAGAGAAGTTCCTGATTCAAACTCTTGTTTTATTTTGTTCCACAATGGTGTTTCACCAAACACTTCTGAGATGTATCCAGGATCCCCACCTGAAAAATAGATGAGACCAGCATTTGAAAGCTGATTTATGTACTGCTCATTAAAGGCATCTTCTCTCTTTAAGATTGGTAAAAAATGGCACTGAGCATTTAAACGTTCTGCTTGCGCCGCTCCGCGAGCTTTCCAAAATTCAATGCGGTCATCGCTTTCTTGTCCGGCACCTGTAGGAATTTGTACGAATGTATTTGATTTGCCACGAGAAATACCACCTTGCAGAAGATCTGATTCGATCTCCTGCATCTGAGTTAAATACTCCCCTGAGCCAACTAGTGCTAACGCACCTCGCTCAGAATTCATGGTTTCTTAAGCCATAACCTTCTTGAGGTTTTCATCAATCGAATTCAAGAACTCTTGAGTCGTTTGCCATGGTGCATCCGGAGCAATTAAAAGAGATAAATCTTTTGTCATTTTTCCTTGTTCGACAGTTTGAATGCAGACCTGTTCGAGAGTCTCACAAAATTTCGCAAGTTCCTTGTTGTTATCAAGTTTTGCACGATGTGCGAGGCCACGCGTCCATGCAAAAATCGATGCAATTGGATTAGTTGAAGTGGCCTTTCCAGCCTGGTGATCACGATAGTGACGGGTAACAGTCCCGTGTGCAGCTTCAGACTCAACAACTTTTCCATCTGGTGTCATCAACACAGAAGTCATTAATCCGAGTGAACCATAACCTTGCGCCACAGTGTCAGATTGAACGTCGCCGTCATAGTTCTTACAAGCCCAGACGTATCCACCTTCCATTCGAAGTGACATGGCGACCATGTCATCAATGAGACGGTGTTCGTACCAAATTCCTGCAGCATCAAAGGCTGATTTGAATTCAGCTTGATAAATCTCCTCGAAAATATCTTTAAAGCGACCATCGTATGCTTTAAGAATTGTGTTCTTTGTTGAGAGATACACCGGATATTTTCTATTTAATCCATAATTCAATGAAGCACGAGCAAAATCACGAATAGAGTCATCAAGGTTGTACATACCCATTGCAACGCCAGCTGCTGGAAAATCAAAGACATTAAACTCCATTGGCGCCGAGCCATCTTCAGGCACGAATGAGAGTGTGAGCTTTCCTGGACCAGGTACTTTGAAATCAGTCGCTTTGTATTGATCTCCGAATGCGTGACGGCCAATAACAATTGGTTTAGTCCAATGTGGAACCAATCGAGGAACATTGCTGATGATGATTGGTTCGCGGAAAATTACGCCACCTAAAATGTTTCGAATTGTTCCATTTGGTGACTTCCACATCTTTTTAAGGCCAAATTCTTCGACACGGGCTTCATCGGGAGTAATTGTTGCGCACTTGATACCGACACCATGTTTTTGAATAGCGCGGGCGGCATCAATTGTTATCTGATCGTCAGTCTCATCGCGCTTTTCGATTCCAAGATCGTAATATTCAAGATTTACATCTAAATAAGGAAGAATCAGTGAGTCTTTAATGAATTGCCAAATTATGCGAGTCATTTCATCGCCATCTAATTCAACGACTGTTCCTTCGACTTTGATCTTCGCCATGCTCTTTCGCTCCCTTTAGAGTGTCTGTACGTCTGCTTGTTTTGCACGAACTGCTTCTGCAGCAATTTTTAGAGCTTCTAATTCGGAATCAGTAAGTTTCGTTTCTACGACTTTTTTAATTCCTTGTCGGCCAATTTGGGCTTCAACTCCGAGGTACACACCAGTGATTCCGTACTCGCCATCGACCCATGCACACACGGGCATAGTTGCTCCTGAATCTTCGATTACTGCTCTAGCCATACGAGCTGCTGCGGCAGATGGTGCGTAATACGCAGAGCCAGTTTTAAGTAGTGCAACAACTTCTGCGCCGCCATTGCGTGTGCGATCAACGAGTTCGTCGATTTCTGCCTGTGACAACTTTTCGCTCAGTGCTACACCGTTAACAGT
>JACCDJ010671912.1_pt1 | contig 23732 bp, 21 predicted proteins | sample 7444481 | NCBI WGS metagenome assembly JACCDJ01 (sample SAMN15323435, study PRJNA562643) | freshwater metagenome | isolation source: river surface water | place: USA:Blue River Watershed | collected 2017-08-15 | reverse complement strand
CTGTGCGTATTCACCGCTACGTGCTTGCAGTACATCAGGAAAGAAGGTGGCATCACTACATCCATAACCATCATCGAGCGATAGAAAAAGAACGCGCTTACCTGAGCGCACCGGCGGTGATTGAAGCGCGACCTTAACGCCAGCGACCAACACCGTGCTATTACTTCGCGCCTTCAATAAATCACAAGAACGAGTAGCGCCAATTGCATTAAGGAACTCGGCATAGGGCGACAAGATATGTTCACTGAGATCCATGCCGAGGCGGCTGAGTTCATTACCCATCTTCTCGGCGCTACTCATTGCAGGCAGGCCACTTGGCTGAAGTAGTGGTGGTGCGAGAGCGAGCGACATCTGTGCACCTGATAGCGCAGGCGCCGATGTCTTCTGCAAATCTGCAAGATGTAAAAGTAAGTCGCGATGGTTAATCGATTGATTGCTATGGACGCTATCGAAAGCTCCAGTAAGAATCAACGTCTCAATTGTGGGAGCAGCCGCTCCTGATCTGCGATAGAAATCAGCGAGATCGATATATGGCTGACCTGCTGCAATTGATTCGATTTCATGAGCACTTGCTCCGCTGACAGCGCTGAGTGCTATTCGGATTGCTGGCTTATCCCCCGCGCTCTCAACGCGATAGTCAGCTAGCGATGCATTGATATCAAGTGGCGCCAATGGGACGCCCATCTGGCGCGCCTCATCAATCATCAATCGCTTTGGATACATCCCAGGATCATGAGTAAGAACGCCAGAGATAAATGCCGCCGGGTAGTGAGTCTTAAGCCATGCTGATTGATAGGTAGGTAGGGCAAATGCAGCGGCATGCGCTTTACAGAAACCAAAAGATGCAAAGGCGCGCAAGACCTCCCAGATTGTTGTAATCGTTGGAAGTTCATATCCGCGTTCGGTGGCAGCAGGAAAGAACCAATCACATACCTCTTGCTGTCCCTCTTTACTGCCCAGCGCGCGACGCTTCTCATCTGCTGCGGCAAGTGAGATACCGGTCATGACAGAGATGATCGAGATGACTTGTTCGTGGAAGACAACAACGCCTTCAGTCTCGGCCAATATCGGTGCCAAAGTGGGGTGGATTAACTGAGGCTCGGTAAAACCGCCGCGGGCGTTGAGAAATGGGCGAATCATGTCGCTCTTGACCGGTCCAGGGCGAAAGAGCGAGATATCGATAACGAGATCGTTAAAGGTGCGAGGCTGTAATTTGCCGATGAGTTCGCGCTGTCCTGGACTTTCGATTTGAAAGAGACCAAGGGTCTGCGTTGATTGAATGAGCGCATATGTATCAGGATCATCAAGTGGAACGGTGTCGATATCAAAGTCGGGATCTGCAGTACGTCTAATCTCTTCAACTGCATGAGCGATTGCAGATTGCATACGCACACCAAGAACATCAAGTTTGAGTAAACCAATATCTTCTACATCATCTTTATCAAATTCAAGCATTGGATATCCACCTGCATTGATTTGCAACGGTGTGCGATCAAGCAAGGTCGCATCAGAGAGCGCAATTGCACATGGGTGCATCGCTAAATGTCGTGGCAAGCCATCAAGGCGCTGCGCCATCGCGATAGTCATCGCCATCAGAGGTGCTGAGGTATTGAGTGATTTAAGTTCGGGTAACGATGCCAACGCTGCCTCAATATTTGCTGCGCGAATATGGGGCATCGACTTTGCCAAGAGATCAATCTCGACCGCAGGCAGACCAAGAGCTGCACCGGCATCACGGATGGCATGGCGCGCTCGATACTTTTCAACCATGGAGACTGTGGCGCAACGCGAGATTGCATGAGGCGATTTAAATGATGGCGATCCGTAACGGGCAAAAACGGCATCATAAATCTCAAGGCGGCGCGCTGATTCAACATCGATATCGATATCGGGAAGTGCGCGACGTAGTGGTGAACAGAAGCGCTCCATTAAGAGGCCGTGTTCGATGGGATCAACGCCAGAGATTCCGAGTAAGTGACAGATAAGCGAACCAGCACCCGATCCACGAGCTGCAACGCGGATACCTTTATCGCGCGCCATATCGGTGATATCGGCGACGGTAAGAAAATAGGATTCAAAACCGAGCGTTGCCACAGTTGCGAGTTCATCATCGAGCCGTGCTCGCGCAATGCGAATACGGTTGCTATCGGTATAGCGCCAATGAAGACCAGCTTCGCTCCGTTCGCGCAATAAACGGCGCATATCTGCAGCATTTACCGCACCGACCACATCTGCTTCAGGTAGATGTACGCCACCTAAGCCAATATCGCGCTGTGGCGATAGCAGTGAACGCTCGGCCCATTCGCGAGTTGTCTTTAATAGTAAACGTGGTGAGCCTTCTCCAGCAGCTTGTGCAATCTCTGCCGCCAATCGCTGCATCTCATCGCTATCTTTCAGGAAGGCCTCTGCATTACGTCGTTCGAGATGGCGGCGATCAAGTGGAACCAACTGTCGAGCACAATCGAGAATATCTGCTACTGGGCCATCGCTGCGATCGCGCATCCGGACTGCATTGGTAATAACGGCAGGAATATCGTGTTCGCGAGCAAATACGAGCGACCTTGCAGCATGAGCGGTAGAGCGCGGACCATTGCCACCAACTAAGTGCGATACGCACTCGATTGCATGATCTGCAAAGAATGGCCTGGTCTTATTGAAAATCTCAATTGCTAAATCAGAGCGATGAAGGGCTATCGCCTCTGATACCGGTGATTCGGGGCCATGGAGAAGATAGAGCTGCGAACTGTGCTGCACAAAGCGTTCGAGCACATCCATCGTTAAGACTGGGATGCGATCGCCGGAGGTAAAGGTAATTCCGCGATAGAGATGCATAAGGTGGCGGTATCCCCCATCACTGCCGGCGAGAATCGTGATACGCGGAAAGTTTTTTCGATCGGATTTAATACCTACGGATTCGCTATCGATTAAATCGATTTGAAGATTGATACCGATAATCGGCGCAATGCCCATCTCTAAACAACTCTTTGCAAAACGAATTGTTCCAGCAAATGAATCGCGATCGGTAAGGGCCAGCGCCGGCATCTCAAATTCAGCGGCGCGTTCAACTAAGTCGCGCGGCTGTGTTGTGCCGTATTTAAATGAGTAGGCGCTGGTGGTGCGCAGATGGATAAAGCTCATAGTCAATTCAAATCGTTGTGACGATCCACTGCCCCGTTGCTTCATCACGTTCGAGCTGGAATGTTGTTAAGGCGCCAATCGGTGCAGCTTCTACTCGCCAGAGTGCGCGCGCTTGATCATCGGGGCGATACTTGCCATCACTGACTCGGTTCCACCAACCACCGCTCTCGCACCAGCGCGAGAGGACGGCATGGATACGAAAGCGTCGACCTTTAAAGGTGAATTCGATAGGGGTGGTTGGTCCATCGATAAGAACTTCCCCGGCGGGGATGATTTCGCTCGCCACGTAAGGCTCCCTTAAATAGATGAGATAGGTTTTCGAACAGATGTTCGAAAAATAGCCCACCCCACCGACAAGGGCAACGCTCGAGGTCAGGTTGAGAGTTCTCGGAGCCTAGAGAGATTACAAAGAGGTAAATAGTGGGCGAGATTGAGGTTCGGGTGGGTGTGGCTGCTGGGATTAGGCGCCCCAGAACCTAGATTTCGCACTATGAAAACCACCCACACCCTCAAGCGCGCTCTCGTAGCCGCATCAGCTGTTGCCGCTCTTGCTGCAACAGTTCTGACACCTATCGCACAAGCTGCAACCTATGCAGCACCAACTGCGCCAACAAATGTTGTCGCATACGAATCCGCCGGCGGCGTAACAGTTCGCTGGACTCCATCTGCTTCAACCACTCCCGCGATTACTTCTTACATCGTCTCAGCTGGCGCTGGATCATGTCCGGTAATAGTTCCTGCAAATGCAAAGTCTGTTATCACAATGCCAGTGCTTGAAGGACAGAAGGTCTTTACACCTGTCGTACAAGCGGTAAGCGCATATGGAATTTCACCAGCTGCAAAGGCAAACCGAAGCTTTGATGCTGCGACAATAAAAAATATCTCACCGATTTACAAGTCACTGCAGTTCTTGCAACTATCTGATTTCCACGGAGCTATCGACGTATCAGCGACAAGTATCGGTGCTGCTGGACTAGTAGCTGCCTGGAACAACGACCGTAAGATCAACCCAAACACGGTCGCAGTCTCATCAGGTGACAACATTGGCGCTGCTCCACAAATCTCATCAGCTTTTGAAGAGATTCCTACAATTGAAGCGCTTAATTTGATGAAGCTTGATGCCTCAACATTTGGTAACCACGAACATGATCGCGACATCACACACGTTCAAAAGGTAATCGGCGCATCTGATTTCCAGTGGGTTGCTTCTAACTACAGCTCTCTCAAGGATCTGGTCTCAGGATCAAAGAGCGCAAAGCCATACACAATCGTTACACGTGATGGAATCAAGATTGCAATCGTTGGTGCAAATACCGAATCAACAGCAGAGCAAGTATTCCCAGGTAACCTCAAGGGAGCATCTGGAACAATCGTGATTGATCCAAGTGCTGCTGGCGTGAATAAGGCTATTGCAGCAGCTCGAGCTGAAGGCGCTCAGGTTGTCGTCGCCCTCGTCCACCAAGGATGGACCGAGAACGTCGATGGCGTGGCGGTAGGTCGCCTCCCAGAGATTGCATCTGAAATTAAAGGTGCGAACATCATCTACGGTGGCCATAGCCACCTCGTTTACTCGACCGCAATTCCTGGCACTCTTCGCACACCTTCGACACTTGTTGCTCAAGTTCGTAACGCCGGCGTTGAGTACACACGCACAACTCTCTGCGTCAATATCAGCACAGGTCGCGTAAAGGGATCTGCAGTTGAGTACGTATCAAAGGCAGATGCTGCAAAGCTCACGCCTGATGCCACGGCTGCAGCGCTAGTGAAGAAGTACAAGGATGCTCTTGCACCAAAGCTTGATGTGAAGATTGGAACTGTTACAGGTCTCTTCCCACGTGGTGGAACACCTGCAGTAGAGCGTTCAGGAGAAACTCCACTTGGCAATTTCACTACTGATGCAATCCGTTCGAAGTACAAGACTGACTTTGTATTGATTAACGGTGGTGGTATTCGCGATACCTTCCCAGCGAAGACATATACACCGTTAGATAAGACTCTCTCACGTCCTGCAACATCAGCGGCAGGTCCTTGGGATGTCACAGTGGGAGATGCGATGACTGTCTTCCCATTTGGAAACTCCATCTCAACCACCACCATTACTGGCGCAACCCTGTGGAAGGCGCTCGAAAATGGAGTAGGTGGCGCTTACCCAGCAGATGGTCGCTTCCCACAAATCTCTGGCTTTAAGTTCTCATTCGATAGCAGTAAGCCAGTTGGTTCACGTGTCGTCTCTGTAACTAAGCTCGACGGAACGGCTATTGCAAAGGATGCAACCGTGTACACAATCGCAACTCTCGACTTCCTTGTTCAAGGTGGCGATGGCTATGTTGGTGTCTTCTCACCAGCAGTAGCGAAGGTCCGCGATCTCCTGGTCGATGTCTTTGTAGAAGCGGTAAAGAGCGCAAAGACAATCGCAGTTCCAGCTGCAGATGGACGCACAAAGAAGGTCAATTAATTACCTTCTTTAAGTAGTAAGGAGAAGGGTCGCATCGATGAGGTGCGGCCCTTCTTTGCGTGTCGAACTCCTTGGGTAATTGAAAATTCAACTAATTCCTTTACCCTTAATCCAAGACTCGGCGGAAGTTGCCGGGACCTACGAAATTGGAGAAAACATTGGATCTACTACTCATCCTCGGCCGAGTCCTCTTTGGCGCACTCTGGATTGGCGCTGGCTTTGGCCACTTTAAGAGCCTGGAAGCAATGACAGGTTATGCAAAGTACAAGAAGCTTCCTGCTGCAAAGCTTGGCGTCATCGGATCAGGCCTTACATTCCTCGTCGGTGGAATCCTCATCGTTCTTGGAACATGGGTTGACCTTGCATCACTATTAATCGCAGTCACTGTGATCCTTGCAGCGATTATCTTCCATCAGTACTGGAAAGAGACTGATGCCAATACAAAGATGCAGGAGATGATGGCATTTAATAAGGATATGGCGCTCGGAGGAGCAGCACTTATCCTCTTTGCTCTCGTTGCAGGTGGTCTCGTCACCGAATTCGGACCAAGCGTTGGAGCGATTGCTCTCTTCGGCTAATATCGAAAGTTCGCGAGAAAGCCTCCTGAGAAATCAGGGGGCTTTCTTCATTTTTCACCAGTGCCTTCTGCCACTATTGCGAGGTGGAGATTATTGGCGCCCTGATCGCTGGTGGATTTATCGGCGCTGTTCTTGGATTTGTCGGCGCCGGTGGAGCAATGCTCTCAGTACCGATACTTATCAACTTCTTCGATTTCACTCCCCAGCAGGCAACAACAGCGGCGTTGGCGGTTGTATTTCTAGCGGCGCTTTCTGGTTCGCTCCCGAAGATGCGTACTCACGAAATTCTTTACCGAGATGCGCTCATCATTTGGAGCATAGGGTTGGTGACCAACCTCGGATTCTCATCGATAGCGGCAGATTTGCCGGATGCATTTATCACCGTGGGATTTTCACTAGTTCTCTTCTTCGCAAGTTACTCGATGTTTCGAAATCCATTTACCGATATTCAGAAACGAATACCGCTTTCGCTTTTGATCGTGATCTCTTTAGCTGTCGGTGCAATTACTGGGCTCTTTGGAATCGGTGGCGGCTTCCTTGTAATACCTGCTCTCGTGCTCTTCTTTGGAACTCCACAGAACGTTGCTACGGGAACCTCGCTTCTGGTGATCAGCCTTAACTCGATAACCGCGTTACTGGGCCATCACGCGATGTGGGGCGAGGTCAATTGGCACGTGCCAATCTTTATGTCGGTAGGGGCAGTTGTGATGGCAAGCGCCTCATCCCACTTTGGCAGAGTCTCATCACCTGCACTTCTGCGCAGGGCCTTTGCGACTCTACTTCTCTGTGTCGCTACCTTTACTTTGTTACAGGCGTTGCTTCAGTCTTAATTGCTTTAGAGAGATAGCCCGCGAGGAAGAGCGCGCCAATGGGATAGAGCATTGCCCACGAGAGCGATGTAGCTTCTGCAATTAATCCGGTCAGAGTTGGTCCGACAAAGATGCCTGCAATACCGATTAGTCCAACGCGAGCGATTGCAACCGGTGCTGCAAATTGCGGCAAACGGGATGCTGCCAGGATAAATGATGGATACATAGGACCAATCGCAAGACCGGCTGCAATAAAGCCGATGTTCATGATGATGAGCGCCGGAATTTTTGCATGGGATGAAAGCGGAATTGCAATAGTTAAACAGACGAGCCAGACAGTTCCACCTACATAACCGCCAAAGCGCACCGTGCGGCGTGCTCCGAATCTTTCAATAATGCGATCGCCTGTGAATCGAACCACAATCATCGCGAGGGCAAAACATGCGAAACCACTGGCATAGAGACCTGGTCCGATTCCCATATTCTCATTGAGCAAAATCGCGCTCCAATCGCTCGCCGACATCTCAGCAATCATGCTCGTCAACAAGCCGCCTGCGATCAGCCAGAGAATGGCAACATCTTTTCCAAACCAAGCAATGGTGCTCGCCGTCTCTGTTGTTCCATCGCCACGATGGCCATCAAGGGCGCCGGGAAGCATCAACATGTTGGTAGGGATAAAGAGCAAGAGAGTGGCAACTCCAATAATGATGAAGTTGGTCCGAGGTGACATGTGAGATGCAACAACTCCGCCGAATACGGTTGTGAGGAATGCACCTAAGCTCCATGCGCCGTGGAATGAGGTCATGCATTTCTTATTAATAATTTTCTCAACTGCAACCGCTTGCGTGTTATCGCAGATATCGGTTACGACAATACCGAAACCCATCAAGACCAAACCGATAAATAGAACAAGCGGGGTCGTTGCTATTCCCATGATGATTAACCCGATTGGAAATACAAGTGATGAAAATGTCAGTACGACTTTGGTGCCGACTTTATGGACAATTCGTCCACCGCGTTGGCCGGCAAGGAGCGCTCCAACTGTTGAGCCAAGGAAGATAAGGCCGAATTGGCCATTGTTGATTCCCATCAACTTCTTGATCTCAGGGATGCGCGGAACCCATGCCATATTGACTACGCCCATCAGAAAGAAAGAGGCGAAGAGTGCGGTGCGGGCTCGAAGACCGCGCGTCAGGTTTGTAGTCACCAGAGAAACCTATCCCCTAACCTTCTCTACTATGGAGCACATCCTCGAGAAGTCTGCCGTGAAAAGAGTTGCTGCAGCAATGGTTGAACATTCAATTGCTGGACCAATCACGGTTCTAGGCGATAGCGCTCGAACAGCCCACGATGCAGCCTCCGCTCTCGGCATCGAAGTTGGTCAAATCGCCTCATCTCTCATCTTTCGCACCCCAGATGAAAAAGTCCTCCTTGTCATCACCAGTGGACGTCATCGCGTGGATACTGATCTTGTGGCAAAAAACCTTGGCCACCAAGAATTGCTCCGTGTTGACGCTAATTTTGTAAAGGAGTTCTCTGGCTTTTCAATCGGCGGAGTCTCACCGATTGGTTGGATAAATAGGCCAGATATCACTCTGATTGATGAGGCGCTCAATGACTATCAAGTGGTCTGGGCAGCGGCCGGACATCCCCATGGAGTTTTCCCAACTTCATTCTCTGAACTCGCTGCAGTAACTTCGGCTGCGCCAATGAAGGTTGGTGATTAGCCATCAAATCTTTAGGAATGGTTGCGATTGTTATCGATGACTACGACAATGCAATTGCACATTACGTCAATGACCTTGGATTTACTCTCATTGAAGATACCCAACTCTCCCCCGAGAAGAGATGGGTTGTGGTTGCTCCAGGATCTACTGGCGCACATATTTTGCTGGCACGAGCTTCAAATACAACCCAAGTTGCAGCCATCGGCAACTCAACAGGTGGACGAGTGGGGTTCTTCCTCTATACCGATAACTTTGACGAGACCTACCAGAGCTATCTAGCCCATGACATTGAATTCACTGAGCTTCCTCGACAAGAGGCTTTTGGAAAAGTCGTAGTCTTCAAAGATAAGTACGGCAATAAATGGGATTTAATCGAGAGCACCCGCGGCTAACTCATGAATACAGTTCTCTATATATTTACTCTTAAGCGACGTTCTATTCCTTTTGCTTTTCTACAAATGGCTATCGGACGCCGAACTGCTCGCAAGATTCATGGTGTTTCATTCGCCAAGTTAATGGGTACTGGCACTGGTAAAACATTTACTCCATCGGATGCAGATCTCACTCAATGGGCAATTCTCTTCGTAGCTGACGATCTTGATCTTGTTGATAGTTCATCTTTTATCTCATCATGGAAGAGGCGCTCTACTACTGTAGATAAATACCTTCTCAATCCAATTTCCTCTCATGGCGAATGGTCCAAGCGAAAGCCGTTTGAAGTATCGAGCATTACTAAAAATGACGGCCCTATTGTTGCTATTACCCGCGCCCGACTGAAGTGGTCACAAGCAATTCGCTTCTGGCGATCTATTCCACCGGTTGTGACAGATCTCCATCAATCCCCCGGCCTGCTCTTCTCCATCGGAATTGGCGAGGCTCCAATCGGCCTACAGGGAACATTTTCGGTCTGGGAATCCGGGGCAGCGCTACGTGACTTTGCCTACAAGAACGCTCCCCATCGCGCTGCAATCGAAGATACCAAACGCTTTGATTGGTATAGCGAAGAGCTCTTTGCCCGCTTTGAACTGATAAATACGGCAGACTTTCCCTATGTCCGTTAGGCATTACACCCACCGCAGACGCCGCCATGGAATTTCACAGCGCGCGCGAATCACCCTGGGTGCAGTTCTCGGCCTGACCATACTTCTTCAGATGTCATACCCGCTTGTTAGCGGCGCAACGCTGGAGTTTGTCACCATTGCAACTATCTATGTCGGCGCAGCTGCAATGGTTCTTCATGCTTATCTATCTTTTGGAATTAAATATGCATCGCGCTACCTTCTCTTTAGCGCACTCTTTGGATACTTCATTGAACTTATTGGTGTTCATACTGGTTGGCCATTTGGAGTTTATTTCTACGATGCATCACTCGGGGTCGCACTCTTCGGAGTTCCACTTGTGGTTCCATTTGCTTGGGTGATGATGATTCATCCCGCCCTTGTCGCAGCACGTAGAGTGACACCAAAGTGGACCTTTCTCTATGGTGGTGCGCTGCTTGCCGGTTGGGATCTCTTTCTCGATCCACTGATGGTCTCAGCAGGGCGTTGGACTTGGGAGGTTCCTGGCGCTCACATTCCTTTTGTGCCAGATATTCCACTCTCTAATTTCTTTGGCTGGCTTCTCTCAGGATGCATCATCGTTGGCTTCCTCAATCTCGTTCTCCCCTTCGAGCGCAGAAAAGAGAGCGCCAGTTTGCGCGCTGTCACAATCTTGTTGGCGTGGGTGCTCTTCTCAAGTTTTATTGGAAATATCTTCTTCTTCGATCGCCCTGGTCTGGCATTCATGGGTGCGGCTTTCTTCGGCGCCTTCGCAATCCCATTTATCTATAAGAACTGGCTCGGCGAAGCTTAAATCTAATGTCCTTTACTCTCTTTATTCTCAACTCCCTCTTACTAGCGCTAGCGATGGTGAATTTTGCAACTATTCGTCGCACCGTTCTCACAGGTCAGATCGATTCAACGGTCACAATATTGTTGCCTGTTCGTAATGAAGCTGAAAATATCGTGCGAATACTCGGCGAACTCAATAATCAGGAAAATCTTCCCAACCTTAAAGTGATTGTTATTGATGACCACTCTGAAGATAAAACCCTTCAACTGGTTACCGAAAATCTCTCTGAACGTATTTCGATAATCAGCGCCCCTGCCCTTCCAGATGGGTGGATTGGAAAGGTCGGCGCACTCCAAGCGGGATATAGAAAGATAGAGTCAGAGTTACCTGATGTTGTGATTTCAATCGATGCAGATGTTCACTTTGAACCTGAAGCAATTTCAAGAGCAGTCCAGACGCTCTTGCTTACAGATTTAGATTTCATCTCACCTTACCCGCGGCAAATAGCGAAGAGTTGGGGTGAGCGTTTAGTTCAGCCATTACTCCAGTGGTCATGGATGAGTACCGTCTTTCTTCGCGGAGCAGAGCGAATTCCACTCGAATCAACTGTAATTTGCAATGGCCAGTTTCTGGTTATGCGAGGATCATCTCTTCAGAAAATTGGCGGATTCAAGAGCGTCTCACATAAAGTTCTGGACGATATTGAGCTCGGTCGTTCTTTTGTGAGGGCAGGATTTAAGGGCACAGTAATGTCAGGTTCTGATATCTCATCGACTCGAATGTATAGGAACTTTGCGGAGATTCGCTCGGGGTATGGAAAATCTCTCCATCTCGCATTTGGATCCCTTGTGGGATCAGTGGTGGCGGCGCTCTTCGTTGGAGCAACCGCAATTCTTCCTTTGATTTTCGCGCTCAATGGGGATCTTCTTGCAATGGCGGCGCTGTCGGCGATTATTGGAACTAGAGTTGTGAGCGCCGCAGCATCAGGAGCTCGACTCCGAGATGCGCTCTTGCATCCCCTCTCAGCTCTACTCTTCATCTATCTCCTCTACTTCTCATGGAGAAACCGTGGTAAGACACAATGGAAGGGGCGCACCTTATGACCGGCCAAGTCGGCAAAGTGAAAGAGCCCAAAAAGATTATTGTTATCGGAGCAGGCATCGGTGGAATGTGTGCCGCAGCAAGGCTTGCCCGTGCAGGACATGACGTCTCTATCTACGAAGCATCAGATCAACCTGGTGGTAAATGTCGGACCGAATGGATTGGTAGATATGCATTCGATACCGGTCCATCACTTCTCACAATTCCTGCCGTCTATCGTGATTTCTTCCAACGGACCGGACAACAGATGGGACAAGTACTCGAACTGCAGGCCGTTGATCCATCCTTCGATTACCGTTTCCACGATGGCGCATCACTTCAATTTACCAATCTCTCAAGGAAAGCAACTCTCGAATCAATCACTCAATCCTTTGGTAAAGAGGCGGCAGAGCAATGGGATGCTGTCCTCAATCGAGCAGAGCGAATGTGGGATGTTTCGCGTGAACCTTTTGTGGAGTCAGAGCTCAAGAGTCCGCTCTCGTTATTGAAACGTCGCCACATTCTTCGAGATCTTCGCATCATCGCACCGCGAGCAACTCTCCGTGATTTTGGGCTTAAGAACCCGTATCTGGCAAAAATTATGGATCGCTATGCCACCTATAGCGGTTCAGATCCTCGAAAGGCGCCAGCAGTTCTATCAACAATCGCATTTATTGAAGAGGCTTTTGGAGCTTGGCATATCAAAGGCGGAATTGGCACTCTCTCACACCATATCGCCGAGCGTTGTGAGAAAGTGGGAGTCACAATTCATCTCAACTCCCCCATTAATGCGATTAATCTCAAAGGCAATCTGGTGCTCGGAGTAACAACGCAAAGCGGAGAAGAAATCTCAGCAGATATCGTGATTTCCAACGTTGATGCTGGTTTGACCTATAACATGTTAATCTCAAAGCCAACCCGCAAGGTCAGGCGTGTGAGAAAAGAACTTTCTAAGCTTGAGCCATCGCTTGCAGGATTTTCTCTACTCCTTGGTCTTCGTCCAAGCAATCATGGTGATTTGTCACACCACACCATACTTTTCCCAGATGATTACGATGCAGAGTTTGAATCAATCTTCACAACAAAGACTCCAGTTGAAAAACCGACTATCTATATCTGCTCGCCGCACGATGAATCAATGGTTAAGAGTGAAGGCCATAAGGCGCTCTTTGTACTTGTCAATGCTCCTCGCCATAGTGAAGATTCTCGAGAAGGCTTCGACTGGAGCAATCAAGCTTTTGCTCAGAAATATGCAAACACCATCATCGACCAAATAGAGGCGCAAGGAATTTCCATCAGAGATCGATTAGATCTCTTAGAGATTCGCACGCCACTTGATTTGCAGAACGCTGTGAACGCACCTGGTGGCTCTATCTATGGAACTTCAAGCAATGGCCCTCGAGCAGCTTTCTTACGCGCTAAGAATCGCTCTCCCATCAAGAATCTCTATCTCGTGGGAGGTTCTGCCCATCCAGGTGGTGGATTACCACTTGTTGGATTAAGCGCTGAAATTGTTGCTAACGCGGTATTGGCTACTTCAAAATAGATTTAGCCATACGCATCACAAGCAGCACACTGACTGCTTGCAACGCGGTGAAGCCGATTGCAACTGGTACCGCCAAGTCATAACCAAGCCAGAAGAGAATTGTTACCGCAACAACAAAGATAGCTCTGACTGGACGCTCGGTGGGAGTAACTAAGCCAATCTCTGAATATCCAAGGGATGCAAGGCGTGCGCGAGCATATTCTTGGGTGGCGCTTAACACCCAAATAGCGATAGCCCAGCGAATGGGAACTCCAACAAAACTCGCCCCCATCAACCAGAACGCTTCCGATATGCGATCTGCAATTGAATCGTAGAGTTCACCAAACTTACTTGCCCGATCGCGATAGAGGGCAAGAGATCCATCTACGCCATCACAAATGAGCGAGAAGATGACGAGGGCAATGAGTTGGCTTGTATATGAGGTGAAGTAAATTGCTATCGAAGCGAAGAGACCAACCGTGGTCACTATATTCGGAGTGATTCTAAAGAAAGCTAAGAACTTCGCGATGTAATAAGAGATTCTTAACCAACCAGCGATTACACCTTGAATCTCTACGCCTCCATGGAGTTCACTCCAACGTCGGTTAAATTCAATCCGATTCATGAGCGCGATCCGCTGATTCGTTCAAAGATTTCACGGGTCGCCGTTGAGGTATTCATCGTGTAGAAGTGAATTCCTGGTGCACCGGCATCTAGTAGCTTCTGTGATAATTCGGTAGCGATATCGACACCGAGTTTACGAACATCATCTGGATTGCTATCAACTTTTGAAAAGGCTTCCGCAATTTTTGTGGGAATCGGAACGCCACTGAGCTCTGCCATGCGATTGAGCTGTTTTACATTGGTCACCGGCAGGATGCCAGGAATAATTGGCATTTGCGATCCGCGAGCTGCCAACGCCTCAACTAGCGCGCTCCAGCTCCCGGCTTCAAAGAAGAATTGGGTTGTGGCAAATGTCGCACCGCGACGCTCTTTCTCCATGAGCACATCAATATCTTTTTCAAAATTTCCATCAGAGGCTGGATGGCCATCTGGAAAAGCGGCAACACCGATAGTAAATCCACCGATCTCGGCTGCAAGTGAGACTAATTGATCTGCGTGATCGAAACCGCCCGGCGTTGTCTCCCACGGTGCGCGAGGTCCCCCGACCGGGTCACCGCGAAGTGCGAGAATATTGTGAATTCCCGCCTCTCTATATTTTCCAAGGATCTCTATCAGTTCCTCTCGCGTGGAACCTACGCAGGTGAGATGGGCAACTGTTGGAATTTTTGTATGGTGAATGATTTCTGAGGTGATGCGGATGGTGCGATCACGGGTGGAACCACCTGCGCCATAGGTCACGGAGATGAAATCTGGAGCAATCGATTCCAAGCCCTCGATGGCAGCCCAGAGCTTTGCCTCACCTTCAGCATCTTTGGGCGGGAAGAATTCAAATGAGAAGGTGGGACGGCCAATAGCCCACTGGTTCGTCATGCGCATCTCCATGGAGTCAGGGTACCGTTCTCGCGTGGTTACCGAGGTCAAGATGACGATTGATGAAGTCCGAGCAGAGATTCGCAGCGCTTTAGCGGATTACCTCGTCGGACAACGTAGCTATCTCACATCGATTGCCTCAGAACTTGTACCTGTCTGCGATGCCCTCGATGAGTTCTTGCTCGATGGCGGTAAGCGTTTGCGTCCGCTCTTTGCCTACGCCGGCCTTCTTGCATCGGGGGCGAAAGCTTCTCCGGAAATCATTCGCGCAATCTCTAGCCTAGAACTGCTCCAAGCATGTGCACTTATTCATGATGACCTCATGGATCGCTCAGATACTCGTCGAGGAAAACCTGCGATCCACCGCCACTTCGAGAATTTGCACCAATCTTCAGCGATGAATGGTCTCGCCACTCAATTTGGTGAAGCAGCCGCTGTCTTGCTCGGTGACCTCGCTCTTGTCTGGTCAGATCAGATGCTCAACACTTCAGGAATTGCTACCGAATCACTTTTAGCTGCTCACCTCATTCATGATGAGATGCGTGTTGAGTTAATGGCAGGGCAATATCTCGATGTTCGTGAAGCGGGCGAGAAAAGTTATAGCGCTGAACGATCCCTGCGCATTGCACGATATAAATCAGGCAAGTACACCATTGAGCGCCCGCTACATATCGGCGCTGTAATTGGTAAGCCAGACCAGAGCGAGCACGCACCACTTCTCGATGCTCTCTCACGCTATGGGCTGCCACTAGGTGAAGCATTCCAACTACGCGATGATTTACTGGGAATCTTCGGCGATCCTGAAGTCACCGGAAAACCGGCAGGTGATGACTTACGTGAAGGTAAGCGCACAGTTCTGATCGCTATGACCCTTGAAGCGCTCTCGGAAGAGAAGCGAACTGAACTTCTAGCTCACCTGGGCCAACCAAATATTGAACCTGAAAAGATTGAAGAGCTCCGCGCTCTGATAAAAGCCTCAGGTGCAGTCGATGAAGTAGAAAACTTAATCGAGAAGTTAACACATGACTCGCTTGCGGCAATTGAAGATCCTGCAATACACCCATCATCGAGAGAATTTCTCACCTACATCGCGCTGAGCGCAGTTAAACGGAGTGCCTAAATGGTTGCACGTATTAAAGGTCCATCACAGAAAGTCGTTGTGGTTGGAGCTGGCCTTGCTGGTTTGAGCGCTGCTCTTCGTTTGGCTGGAGCCGGACGAGATGTCACTGTGATTGAACGCGAATCAGTTCCTGGTGGTCGCAATGGTCTTCTCAATAAAGATGGATATGCATTTGATACCGGTCCGACAGTTCTGACTATGCCTTCCTTGATTCAAGATGCATTCTCTGCTGTGGGTGAGGATATGAAGGATTGGCTTGAGCTGATGCCAGTATCGCCTCTCTACCGCGCCTTCTATGCAGATGGATCTCAGATTGATGTGCATGCTGATACAGCGGCAATGGAGCAAGAGATTCGCGAGAAGGTTTCCGCTACTGAAGCAGCTGGATACCGCGACTATGTTGATTTTGTAACCAAGTTGTATAAGTATGAAATGAATGACTTTATTGATCGCAATATCGATTCTCCACTTAACTTGCTCACACCTAACCTTGCTCGTTTGATTGCCATTGGTGGCTTTAGACATCTGCAACCTAAGGTCAATCAATTCCTCAAAGATCCTCGCCTGCAGAAGGTCTACTCATTCCAGGCTATGTATGCCGGAGTAAGTCCACAGCAGGCTCTGGCAATCTATGCCGTGATTGCATATATGGATTCAGTAAATGGCGTCTTCTTCCCTAAGGGAGGAATGCATGCAGTTCCACGCGCCCTTGCGGCAGCAGCGGCAAAGCATGGCGTGAAGTTTGAATACAACACATCTGTCACCTCACTCGAGAAGCAAGGCTCACGCGTGACTGCGGCAATCACTGATAAGGGTGAACGCTTTGAATGCGATGCGATTGTGATGAACCCAGATCTTCCGGTTGTATGGAAAGACCTGCTTGGAAAAGAACCGCTCTCAATCAAACGCTTGAAATACTCACCATCATGCGTGACTCTGCTTGTTGGATCTTCAAAGCACTACGACCATATTGCCCACCACAATATTCACTTCGGTGAGTCATGGGATGGCGTATTCGATGAGTTAATCAAGAAGAAAGTCTTGATGACAGATCCATCTGTCTTGGTAACCGTTCCATCACACGATGACAAGTCACTTGCTCCAGCAGGTAAAGAGTCGTACTACGTGCTCTTCCCAACTCCAAACTTGGATGCAAATATTGACTGGACGAAAGAGAAGTCTCGATACCGTGATGAGATGATTCGAGTCCTTGAATCACGCGGTTATGAAGGCTTTGGCGATGCAATCGAGACCGAACACATGACCACTCCCCTCGATTGGCAGGCACAGGGCATGGAGCGCGGTGCTCCGTTTGCTAGCGCTCACACCTTCTTCCAGACCGGACCATTCCGCCCTCGCAATATCGCTGCCGGTTTCGACAATGTCGTCTTCGCTGGAAGTGGCACTCAGCCTGGAGTTGGCGTGCCTATGGTTCTTATCTCGGGACGCTTAGCTGCAGAGCGCATTGTGGGACCTGTTAAGTAAATGTCAGATTTGCTCGCGCAATCCTATGAAGAGTGCAAACGTCTCAATGCATTGCATGGCAAGACCTATTACCTAGCGACGCTGCTCCTTCCTGCAAAGAAGCGCCCGCCAGTCCATGCACTTTATGGCTTTGCGCGATATGCCGATGAGATTGTTGATGACCTTGCTTCAACCTTAAGCGATCAAGAGAAAGCTAATGAACTTCGACGTTGGGGATCTGAAGTTTTAGCTGATCTTCGCCGCGGCGAGAGCCACGATCTCATTGGGCGCGCTCTTGTCGATACCGTCACTCAATATTCAATTCCACTTGAGTACTTTGAAGCCTTTATGAGGTCGATGGAGATGGATTTAACCGTTACTCGATATCAGAATTACGAAGAGCTGATGACATACGTCTATGGCTCTGCAGTAGTAATTGGTCTTGAGATGCTTCCGATTCTCGGCTATAGCGATCCTCGGGCAATCGAGGCGGCCACCGCGCTAGGAACCGCATTTCAACTTGCTAACTTCATCCGAGATATCGATGAAGATATCGATAGAGGTCGAATTTATATGCCGCTCGATGAGCTGGCGCGATTTGGAGTTACTGAGCAAATGTTGCTCAATCGAAAACTGACCCCTGAAATTACCGAAGCGATTAAATTTCAAATTGCTCGAGTCCGTGATTTACAGGCGGTGGCGGACGCGGGAATTCAATATCTGGACCCAATTTCGCGTCCATGTATTCGCGCTGCAAGTGAGCTCTACTGTGGAATTGTTGATGAGATTGAAGCCAATGGGTACGACGTTTTCACAAAGCGCGCTACAACATCGCAATGGCGACGATTTAAGGTAGCCGGAATCGCCTTTATTCATACCCTTTTCCTCCGCTTGCGCTAAAGTTTTACCCACGGGAGCCACGGTGGCTGAGAGGAACTCACAATGAGTTCGACCGTTTGACCAGTTCGGTAATGCGAACTGAGAATGTGTAGGTCTACTGATGACATCTATCTTCTTCACTCTTTGGGGCTACCAAGTCTCTTACCTTGAATTCGTAGCATTTATCGCATCGTTTATTGGCGTTGGTCTTGGAATTACCGGAAAGAGAATCACCTGGCCATGGTGGGCGCTCAGTAGCGCTCTCTATCTCATTCTCTTCTGGCAATGGGATCTATTGGCGAGTGCACTCCTTCAAATTATTTTTATTGCAGCTGCTGTGCTGGGCTGGTTTGGTTGGGAGGCAAGTGGAGCAAAACCAGGTCCATTTGCAAATAAGTATCGAATCTATACTGCGGTTGCAATTATCGTGGCCACTCTCATCTTCGCACCACTCTTAACCAGCATCGGTGCCGTTGCTGCCTTCCCCGATGCGCTCTTACTCTTCGGCAGCTTGGCCGCACAACTCTTGATGGTCTATGAGAAGTACGACAGCTGGCCACTCTGGCTCGTAGTAGATCTTGGATATGTTGCGCTTTATGCTTCGCAAGGGCTTCTCTTCACAACTGTGCTCTATATTGCATTCACAATAATGGCCGCTGTGGGATGGAGAAGTTGGTATGCAACTCATCGACGCACTCTTCGATCTCACTAAAGCACAGAATCGGCCCATCATCGCAATTGATGGGCCTGCTGGCGCGGGTAAGACGACTCTCGCTGAACATCTCAGCGCTGCCATGGCACTCAAGTACAAAGTACATATCGTTCATATGGATGACCTCTACAACGGCTGGGAGAGCGCCTTCGATCACCACCTCACCGATTCACTCATTGCGCTAGCACGAGCTCACAAATCTGAGAGGAAGATTTCACTCTCACGCTTTGATTGGCATCGCAATGAATACATGGCAGCAGAAGAGGTGCCACAGGCCGATCTTCTCATTCTGGAAGGAGTGGGTTCATCTCAATCGGCTATTCGAGAGTATCTGAGCGCATCTATCTGGATTGAAATCAATCGCAGTCAGGGTGTGGAACGAGTTCTGCAACGAGACGGTGCCTCCATCAGTGATGAGATGCAGATGTGGCTTGAATTACAGGAGCAACACTTTGAGCAAGAAGGTAGTGAGAACGCAGCCGATTTCGTGCTGACTAACTAGAATTCCCTGCGTGTCAGACCTCACCGGCGAAATCATTGATGGGCGTTATCAGCTCCTTCGTCAGGTTGCTACTGGCGGCATGGCGAGCATCTATGAAGGCTTTGATACCCGCCTCGATCGCAAGGTTGCAGTCAAAATCATGCACCCTCACTTGGCACAAGATGAACAATTTGTAGAGAGATTCATTCGCGAGGCAAAGGCGGCTGCAGCGCTATCGCATCCCAATATCGTTGCAGTTCAAGATCAAGGCTGGAATCAAAGTGGAACTCCTGCAGTCTTTATCGTCATGGAGATGGTGGAGGGACACACTCTTCGCGAATATCTCAATGAACAAGGTCGCCTCTCTTATCGAGATGGAATTCGATTTTTAATGCCAGTCTTAAGCGCACTTGCAGCAGCCCATAGACAAGGAATTGTGCACCGCGATATAAAGCCAGAAAACATTTTGGTCTCCAAAGAAGGTCGAATCAAGATTGCAGATTTCGGCCTTGCTAAAGGAGCTCTACTTGGAACGACAATGACAGCTGAATCAAGCGTCATCCTTGGCAGCGTCTCCTACCTCTCTCCCGAACAAGTCCAACGTGGAATTGCTGATGCGCGCTCTGACGTTTATGCAGTTGGTATCACCGCTTTTGAGATTTTCACCGGTAAGAAACCTTTTGAAGGCGATGAACCAATTCAAATTGCATATATGCATGTCAATGAACGAGTTCCTCGCCTGAGTTCAATCCTCACCGATGTTCCGAGCGAACTCGATGAATTGATTTATCGCGCCACTGCTGGAGATCCCGACGAACGTCCACGTGATGCAGCTGAGTTTCACTCGCTACTCTCGCAGATTAATGCGCGCCTTAATCCAAAAGAGAATCAACTCAGCCTGGAACTCGATATCCCTATTAAACCGATGCGAGTGGAGAAGAAAGATAAATCTTTCCGCCGGCGCACCCGTGAGGTATCTGCGCCAGTGCCAGAAGTGCCTGCGGAGAAGACAGTTCCGGTCGTTCGTGAGACAACTGCTCAGGTTGCTAAGCGTAAGAAGACTAGTAAGCGAGTTCGTCGTAATCGCTACATAGCGATGGGGCTCGCAATCGCCCTAGGAATCACCGGTTGGTACACCCTCATAGGTCCCGGATCTCGAGTCGTGGTTCCATCCACTGTCGGAGCAACAGAGGCAGAGCTCACTGCCGCTCTCACTCCCCTCGGCCTTACATCGCTCATTGTCGAAAGACGTTATAGCGAAGATATTGAAGCTAATCGTGTCATTGAATCAATTCCTGCTGGCGGTGGAAAGTTAGATCCCGGTGGAACGGTAAAGATTGTTCTCTCAAAAGGACCAGAGCGATATTCAGTACCTATGGTTCAAGGGCTCACACCAGAGGCGGCAATCAATCTCATTAAGAAGTCACCGCTTCGCGTTGCTCCTTTGATTGAAGTCTTCGATGCAACAGTTCCCAAAGGTTTTGTAATCTCATCTGCACCAGTGGTGGGAAGCAAGGTAAAGCGAAACACAACTATTACATTGACTGTCTCCAAAGGAATTGAGCAGGTAGCGCTTGCTTCATATGTCGGCAAGAGCGGCGAACAAGCGCTCAATGAATTAACTGAAGCTGGATTTAAAGTCACTTCAACATATGCATTTAATGAGACACGTCTTGCTGGAGAAGTAATTTCTCAGACACCAGCAGGTGGTGCTACCGCCAATAAGGGTGGCGCAGTGTCGTTGATAATTTCAAAGGGAACCCAGTATTCCTATATTCCAAATGTCTACTCCATTGAAGAGGTGAAGGCGGTAAAGACTCTGCAAGATCTCGGATTACGGGTAGTGGTAAAGAAAATTGGCAAGAAGAGCGTCAAGAAGGTCACAAATATCGTGCCAAAGGTTGGTACAAAGGTAAAACGTGGCGCAACGGTAACCATCACAGTAGGGTAAGCCGGTGCCTACATCGAAGAGTTCACGTCCACGCATTGGTGCCCACACCCCGACTTCGGGAGGAATGGCCAAGCGCTCCATCGCTTACGCAGAGTTAACTGGTGCGGAGGCGATTCAAGTCTTCACATCTAATCCGCGTGGCTGGGCTATGCCAGAGACCAATCATGAAGCAGATGCGCTCTTTCGCGAGAAAGCTGAAGCGCTCGATATTGAGGTCTATGTTCACGCACCTTTCTTAATTAACCTGGGCTCGCCTACTGAAGATACCTACAAGAATTCTCTGGCTTCGACTGCTTTCTCGCTCAAGCGTGGTGAAGAAATCGGCGCTCTTGGCGTTGTTGTTCACACCGGTTCTGCTGTGAAAGAAGAGTTTGTCGATCAAGCTTGGAAGCAGATTAATAAAGGGATGATGCCCATCCTGGAGAAGCTCGGTGAAAACGCACCGATGCTCTTGCTTGAACCTACTGCCGGTCAAGGGCAATCACTTGTTAAGCGTTTAGAAGATTTAGAGAAATACCTGAAGGCACTTGAGTATCACCCAAAGGTGGGAATCTGTCTCGACACCTGCCACGTCTTTGCTGCCGGCCATGACATCGCTAAAAAAGGTGGAATGAAAGAAACTCTCGACCTCTTAGTGGAAGTAGCTGGCATCGAACGTATTCAATTGATTCATGCCAACGATTCCATGGATGTTTGTGGCGCCCTCAAGGATCGCCATCAAAATATTGGCAAGGGCTTTATCGGTGAGGCTCCGTTTAAAGAGCTGCTCAAGCACCCTGCTGTTGTTAATGCTCCACTGATTCTTGAGACTCCAGGAATGGAGCCAGAGCACGGTGAAGAGATCGCACTGTTGAAGAAATTGCGTGGCTGATAGTGCAGCATCAACGTCGCGTTGCCTTAGCTCCTTGGGCCCTGCTCGGAGTTGCCGCTGTTTGGGGATTAGCGTTTGTAGTGATGAAAGATCCTATTGCTAAGCAGAATGTGAACAGTTTTCTCTTTACCCGATTTACCGTTGCGATTCTGGCGATGATTGCGTTAAAACCATCAGTTCTCAGAATGATTACCCCCGAAATCATTCGCAAAGGTTTACTTGCAGGGCTCTTCTTAGGTACTGGGTATGTCTTTCAGACACTCGGCTTAGCAATCGCTGGTGCTGCAATTACCGGATTTATCACCGGCCTCTATGTTGTAGCAACGCCTGTGATTGCGTGGATAGTGTTACGACAGAGAATTGATCACTACACCTGGGGCTGCGTTCTGATTGCAACCATCGGACTGGCGCTCCTCTCACTTAATGGATGGTCAGTTGGTTATGGTGAAGTGCTGGTTCTAGTCAGTGCCATCGCATTTGGTGCTCATATCGTTGCCCTCGGCAGATGGAGCAATGGGCTCGATACTTATGCGATGACTGTTGTTCAATTGACTGGCTGCGCACTTCTGACAGGCGTGCTTGCCTTAGTTCAAGGATATGAACCCCCTGCCGGTCGCTCGGGATGGCCGGTTGTTATCTTCACTGCAGTATTTGCAACCGCAATCGCATTTGTCGTACAGACCTGGTCACAGGCGCATATCTCTTCTACAAAAGTCGCTGTCATTCTTACTATGGAGGTCGTCTTTGCGGCGCTCTTTGCAGTGATATTCGGTGGCGAGACAATTAGATTGCAGGCGCTGCTGGGTGGATTACTTGTACTGACTGCGATGTTTGCAATCGTTAAACCGAGAGAAAATGAGACGGTGCATGGCAATTGACCTACGTTCCGATACGGTAACTCAACCATCACAAGGGATGCGTGAAGCGATTGCTTCCGCACTTGTTGGCGATGATGTTTATAGCGATGATCCAACCGTCAACTCTTTAGAGGAACGCGTTGCTGCACTCTTTGGAATGGAGGCAGGTCTCTTCTCCCCTACTGGTTCGCTCGCAAACCAACTCCTCATCCGCACCTTAGTGAAGCCTGGTGAAGAACTCCTTACAGAAGAGCGTGCTCACATTGTGCGGGCAGAGTTGGGTGCAGGAGCTGTCTTCAGCGGAATCACCACTCGCACATGGCATTCAGAGCGAGGATTGCTCAACGCCGATACACCACTTGCTCTTGCTCATGAAAACGCCGGTCCTTACCTAGTCTCAACAACAGCGATTGCTGTTGAGAACACCCATAACTTTGGCGGCGGAACCGTTCAACCTATCTCTGAGATTGAGAAGTTGAGTACTGCTGCGCGTGCCCGTGGAATATCAATGCACCTAGATGGAGCTCGAATTTGGAACGCACAAGTTGCTACCGGAACTCCTTTTGCGCAGTTCGGTAAGCACTTTGACACCATCAGCGTCTGCCTCTCAAAGGGACTTGGAGCACCAGTAGGTTCCATTGCACTCGGTAGTAAAGAAAGAATTGCGGAGGCGCGAATCTGGCGTAAGCGTTACGGCGGAGGTATGCGCCAAGTAGGCATTTTGGCTGCTGCTGGTCATTACGCCCTAGATCACAACATCG
>JACCDJ011023499.1_pt1 | contig 23734 bp, 21 predicted proteins | sample 7444481 | NCBI WGS metagenome assembly JACCDJ01 (sample SAMN15323435, study PRJNA562643) | freshwater metagenome | isolation source: river surface water | place: USA:Blue River Watershed | collected 2017-08-15 | reverse complement strand
TTCTTCTTACCAGGCGCGATCATCATGACCATTTGACGCCCTTCGAGTTTGGGGAACTGCTCAACAACGATCAGGTCCGCCAACTCATCACGGATGCGCTGCAACAGTGCCATACCGATTTCTTGATGCGTGATCTCGCGGCCTCTGAAACGCAGCGTGATCTTGCACTTGTCACCGTCATCCAAGAAGCGCTTGATGTTGCGCACCTTGATGTTGTAGTCACCATCATCGGTACCGGGTCGGAATTTGATTTCCTTGACCTCGATAACCTTTTGCTTGGACTTGGCTTCCGCCGCCTTTTTCTGCTCGATGTACTTGAACTTGCCGTAATCGACCAGACGACACACCGGCGGTGAGGCGGTGGCGGCGATTTCAACCAGATCGACATCCAGGTCTCCTGCCATGCGCAGGGCTTCTGCGAGGCTCACGATGCCAATCGGCTCGTTGTCAGGACCCGTCAAGCGGACTTCCGGGGCCATGATTTCCCGGTTCAGGCGGTGTTTGCGTTCCTCGCGTTGGCGACGGTCGCGAAATTCAGTAGCGATGGTGACTGTCCTTCAAAAATCGAAGCCGCTTTCAAGGCGGCAACACTTCACCGACACGTTGGAACACGCATCCCAGCGGCTTTTTCTAGATGGAATCAGCTCTTGAGGGCGATGTCCGAGGCGATCCGGTCACGGAACGCTTCGAGGGACATCACACCGAGGTCTTGGTTACCTCGGGCGCGCACCGCGACGGCACCAGCAGCCCGCTCCTTGTCACCAACGACAAGGATGAAAGGCCGCTTTTGCATCGAATGCTCACGTATTTTATACGTGATTTTCTCGTTTCTCAGGTCCAGGTCCACCCTAAACCCTTGATTTTTCAGCATTTGTGCGACATCCCGCGCGTAATCGGCCTGGGCATCGGTGATGTTGAGCACCGATACCTGCACCGGTGCGAGCCAAACCGGCAGGGCGCCGGCATGCTGCTCGATCAGAATGCCGATGAAGCGCTCCAGGCTACCCACAATGGCCCGGTGCAGCATGATGGGACGCTGGCGTGAGCCATCCTCAGCCACATACTCGGCGTCCAGGCGTTCTGGCATGTTGGGGTCGACCTGGATGGTGCCGCACTGCCAGGGACGCCCCAGGGCGTCCTTCAGGGTGTACTCGATCTTGGGGCCATAGAAGGCGCCCTCCCCCGGCAGGTATTCAAAGTCGCAGCCCGAGGCGCGTAGACCTTCGGCCAAGGCGTTTTCCGCGCGGTCCCAACTCTCCTCGGAGCCAATGCGCTTGTCCGGGCGTGTCGAGAGTTTGTAGAGGATATCGGTGAAACCAAAATCTTTGTACACCTTTTGTAGCAAAGTGGTGAAGGCCTTGACCTCGGTTTGAATCTGCTCTTCCGTGCAGAAGATGTGACCATCGTCCTGCGTGAACGCACGCACCCGCATGATGCCGTGCAGGCCCCCGGTGGGCTCGTTGCGGTGACATTGACCAAACTCACCAAAGCGCAAAGGCAAATCACGGTAGCTCTTGATGCCGTGCTTGTAGATCAGGATGTGGCCGGGACAGTTCATCGGCTTGAGGGCGTAGTCGCGCTTTTCCGACTCGGTCACGAACATGTTTTCGCGGTATTTGTCCCAGTGGCCGGTTTTTTCCCACAAGCCCTGGTCGAGGATCTGTGGGCCCTTGACCTCAAGATACCCGTTGTCTCGGTAGACGCGGCGCATGTATTGCTCCACCTCCTGCCACAGGACCCAGCCCTGTGGATGCCAGAACACGGTGCCGGGAGAGTGCTCGTCGATGTGGAACAGGTCCAGTTCACGACCGAGCTTGCGGTGGTCCCGCTTCTCGGCTTCTTCCAGCATGGTCAGGTACTGCTGCAAGTCTTCCTTGCTGGCCCAGGCCGTGCCATACACGCGCTGCAACATTTCGTTGCGGTGGTCGCCGCGCCAGTAGGCGCCCGCCACCTTCATCAATTTGAAATGCTTGAGCTTGCCGGTGCTGGGCACGTGCGGGCCGCGGCACAGGTCGGTGAATGAACCCTCGGCGTACAGCGAGACGTCTTCACCCGCAGGAATGCCGCCGATGATTTCGGCCTTGTAGTGCTCACCCAGGCCTTTGAAGTACTGCACGGCCTCGTCGCGCGGCATGACCGTGCGCACGACGGGCTCGTCCTTGGCGGCGAGCTGGGTCATGCGCTTTTCAATCGCGGCCAAATCGTCCGGGGTAAAGGGACGGCTGTAGGCAAAGTCGTAATAAAACCCATGTTCGATGACGGGGCCGATGGTGACCTGCGCCTCGGGGAACAGCTCTTTCACCGCATAGGCCAGCAAGTGCGCCGTCGAATGCCGAATCATGTCCAGGCCGTCCGCGTCCTTGGCGGTGACGATCGCCAAACGCGCATCTGCGGTGATGGTGTGCGAGGTGTCCACCAACTGGCCTTCCACACGGCCACCCAAAGCGGCTTTGGCCAGACCCGCGCCGATCGAGGCAGCCACCTCGGCCACGGTCACCGGGCCGGGAAATTGTCGTTGGGAACCATCGGGAAGCGTGATGTTGAGCATGGGTGTTGTCAAGACAATAAAAAAGCGCGTTGGGGACCGCGCTCGATGAGAAGGGATCAGGCAGGCGCGACGTGCAGACAGTCAACAGCTGAAGGGAATGCTCGGTGTCGTTTGCAATGGGACCAGCCTACCCGCCAGCCTTGATGGCCTGCAGGAGCTAACCCCCACATAGCTGCGGATTTTCGCACAATCGGGTGACAACCGGTCAGCGCTTGGCCGGCTGAAAGATCAGCGCAAACTCCGGGATGTACGTGGTCAGGAACAACACCACCAGCATCACCCCAATCTGGGGCCAAATGGCTTTGGAGAGTTTGCCCAGGGAGACCCCTGAAATGGCCATCCCCACAAACAGACAATACCCAATCGGTGGTGCAGCCATGCCGATGGAGACGTTGGTCACAATGATCGAGCCAAAGTGGATCGGGTCCAATCCAAACTTGTTGGCAATCGCGATCAACATCGGACCCAGGATGACCATGATGGCGATTTCGTCCATCACGGCGGCCAGCAGGAAGAAAGCGATGTTCAGGCCAGCGAGGGCCAACCACTTCTCTTTCACCTGCTCAGACAGCCAGGTGGCGAACTGAACCGCAATTTGTTCCTGGGCTATCAACACCCCAAATGCCGTCGATACGGCGATGATGGCAATGACCAAGCCGCTCGTGCGGGCTGCCCCCAGCAACATCCTGGGAAGGTCCCGCCATTGCAACTGACGCTCGATGAACAATCCCACCAACAAGGCATACACACAACTCACGGCGGCGGCCTCGGTGGGCGTGAAGGCGCCGCCGTAAATACCGCCCAGCACGACGACCGGCGACAGCAACGCCCATTTGCCGCGCGTCAATGCCTGGACCATTTCCTGCGGGGTGGCCTTGTCCATGCGGGGCACGTTGTGTCGCTTGGCGTGGAAAAAACACACGATCAGCAGCCCCAGCGCAATGGCCAGTCCCGGGACGATGCCCGACAGAAACAGGCGGCCAATGGATTGTTCGGCCACGATGCCCCAGATGACAAAGGCAATGGAAGGGGGAATCAGCGGGCCCAGCACACCCGCACTGACGGCAATCGAGGTTGCAAAGGCTTTGTCATACCCTTGCCTGACCATGGCAGGAATCAGGATGGCGCCGATGGCCGCCGTGGTGGCAGGTGCAGAGCCGGAGATTGCAGAAAAAATCAACCCCGCAATCACGGCCACCATCGCCAGCCCGCCCACCCGGTGCCGGACAAACACGCCCGCCACATCCACCAAGCGTTGCGACAGCCCCCCGGCACTCATCAACTCACCCGCCAGCATGAACAAGGGTATCGCCAGCAGGCTGAACGACTGCGAGCCTGCGATGATTTGCTGCGCCAAAAACGCCGGCTCCATGTCCACCACCACCAGAAACAGGGCACTGACGGCGGCAATCGCGATGGCAAACGGAAAGCCCACCAGCACCAGGAGGGCGAACCCTGCCGTCAGGATCAAAGCGCCGGTGCTCATGTTGACACCTTCTCAGGGGCAACCACGGCAGATGCGCCACGCCAGGCTCGCTCCAAAGCGAACAAGGCCATCAGAACTCCCGCCACAGGCGCGAGTGCATGCAAGCATTCAATGGGGTATTGAATGGCGGCCGATGTGGCGCCGCGCGTCATGTCCACATAACGCCAGCCCGCCACCGCCAAATAGCCCCCCAGCAAGGCCGTCGCCGCGTCGATACCGCGCTCAGACCACCGACGCGCAGCGGGTGACAGGCGTTCCAGCAGCAAATCCATTCGCACATGAAAACCCTCGCGAACGCCCAGTGCCAGCCCTCCAAGGGCGCACCAAGCGAACATGAGGATGGCCAGCTCCTCGCTCCACGAGGGCGTTCGGGCAAATACATAACGCATGATCACTTGCAGGGCAATACAAAACAGCATGATGGCCATGGCAGTGATCAGACTGGCTCGAAGCATCCAGGCCAGTCCATTCAGGACTCGGGTGCTCCAGTTTGTCCCAGCAGGCGAGTCGGAATCGGAAAATTTGATCATGACCACATAGTGTGCCCAGCAATGGCGTCTCGCGGACGACCTTCGGTCCCACGGGTGACCCTCTCGGCTAGGGATTACCCTGGTCTGTAATCCGCGTGCTGGCTACTTCCCGAGATTTCAGCCAGGATGAGCGTCTCTGGTGGTGACATCGTCTCACCACCATTTCATTTTTAGGAGACTCTCATGACCCCACATATTGGCAAACGGATGACCTGCCTGGTTCTAGGCGCTACGCTGCTGGCCAGCAGTGGCATGGCGCTGGCCCAAGCCAAGACCATCATCAAATTGGGATGGACCAGTTCGGCGGGTGATACCGACCCCTATGCGGTGGGCGCACGTGAGTTCAAAAAAGCCGTGGAAACCAACTCTCAAGGTCGCATTGAGGTGCAGTTGTTTCCCAACCGACAGCTCGGCGATGAAAAACCCATGCTGGAGGGCATGCGCCTGGGCACAGTCGACGCCGGCGTCATCACCAATGCGGTGATTGCCCAGATCGAGCCAGCGTTCCAGGTGAATGACTTGCCCTTTCTGTATGAAAGTGAAGCACAAGCCCAGACTGTTCTGGATGGCCCCGTGGGGAGAAAGATGGCAGCCAAACTCGACGCCAAGGGCATCAAGCTGCTGGGTTTCATGGAAGGCGGCTTTCGCAACATGATCAACAACGTGCGACCGGTGATCAAGCCCGACGATGTGAAGGGCGTGAAATACCGTGTCATGCAAAACCCTGTGTTCATTGGCATGTTCTCATCCATGGGTGGCAATGCCGTCCCCATGGCCTGGGGCGAAACCTTCACAGCCGTGCAGCAAGGCACGATCGACGGCCTTGAAATTCCCCTGGCTGTGATCGATCAGAACAAGTACTTCGAAGTGACCAAATACCTGTCGCTGACCAACCACACCTACTCAGCGATTCCGCTGCTGATGTCCAAGCGCACCTTTGACCGCATGCCGGACGATCTGAAAAAAGCCGTGGTGGATGCAGGGATAGCGGCCACCAAAGCACAACGCACCGTGTCCGAACAGGTCAACGCCTCGCTGGTGAAATCCTTGGAGAGCAAGGGCATGAAAGTCAACCGCATCGGCGATGCGGCGGTATTTCGCAAGTCGCTGGAAGGGGTCTATGACAAGGTGCGTACCACCACCGACGCAGACATCATGCAAGAAGCGATGGCCGCAGTTCAACAGCGTAAATAAACCACGATCACCTTTTCCTTCACTTCTATGACCTCTCGACACTCGGCGGGTGCCCATGCCATTCGGCGTGCCCCGCGTGATTTGCGCTGGCCTGGCGACCGACACGTTGCGGTGGTTTTCAATGTGGCCTATGAAGCCTGGTCGGATGGAAACGCATCCGGTATTGGCCCCATGGGCAATCCCCTCCCCGCTGGTGTGTTTGACACCAATGCCGACTCCTATGGCCGTTACGGTGCCCAGGCCGGTATTCGCCGGTTGATGGGCATTCTTGAACGCGCAGGCGTCCATGCCAATGTTTTCACCTCCGGCGTTCTGGCCGAGCGCGACCCTGAACAGGTTCTCGCCATTGCCCAAGCCGGGCATGAAATCGTGGCACACGGGTATGCCCAGGACCTGATTCCAGCCAAACTGTCAGAAGCGGACGATGAGCGATACACCCGCTTGACCACCGACTTGCTCACCCGGGTCACCGGACAGGCACCGGCCGGCTGGATCAGTCCGCGCGCCACCGCGAGTCACAGCACCTTTGAACGGCTTGTGGAGCTGGGCTATCGTTGGCAAGGTGATGCCCTGGACGAGGATCTTCCCTATGTGCAGGAGTTCGATCAGGGCTCCCTGGTCGCGGTTCCCTTGAGCATTGAGATCAACGACCTGTCACATTCCATGCGGTTTGGTCGTACACCACGCCAATTCGTGGAAGTGTTTGACGAGGCGCTGAGCCACATGCTGGCCAATTCCCATGATCCAGTGATCCTCGATGTGCTGGTACATGCACACTGCTACGGTCGGCCCGCCTGCTCCTGGGCTTACGCCGAAATTGCCGAGCAGTGTGCCCAGCGTCAGGACATTTGGGTGACGACCCGCGGCCGCATCGCCGATCATGTCCTGAGCCGAATCTGATGCATTTCAATTCACCATGTTCTGCATGCAGCAAGGAACCCCATGCGACTGACTGACCAGGTTCACGGCGTCTACCCGATTGCCCCCACCGCATTTCTGGACGACGGCACGATTGACACCGCGTCGATGGACCGTCTCACGGATTTTTACGTCGCCTGCGGCGCCACCGGCGTGACGGTGCTGGGACAGTTGGGCGAAGCGCCCAAGCTCTCACTGGCTGAAAGCGTGAGCATCACCCGCGCGATGACCGCCCGTGCCCCAAGCCTGCCCATCATTGCTGGCGTGTCATCACCCGGCTTTGCCAGCATGCGCATCCTGGCCCAGGAGGTCATGGCCGCTGGCGCTGCCGGCGTGATGATTGCGCCGCCCAACACCTTGCGTACCGATGACCAGATCGTCACGTACTACCAGCAGGCCAGCGATGCCATCGGTCAGGACATCCCCATCGTGTTGCAGGACTACCCTCTCACCTTCTCGGTGCAGATGACGCCTGGGGTCATTCGTCGTATGGTGCAGGAGATCCCCGCCATCGTGATGCTCAAGCATGAAGACTGGCCAGGGCTGGACAAAATCTCCACACTGCGCAACTTCGAGAAGAATGGCGAGATGCGCCACATCGCCATCCTGTGCGGCAACGGTGGCTTGTTCCTCGATTTTGAAATGTCACGCGGTGCCGATGGCGCCAACACGGGCTACGCATTCCCGGACATGTTGTGCGATGTGGTGCGACTCAGCCGCGCGGGAGAGACAGAGGCGGCACACGATCTGTTCGATGCCCACCTGCCCTTGCTTCGTTATGAGCAGCAACCCGGCGTGGGACTGGCCGTGCGCAAGTACATCATGCACCGTCGCGGTCTGCTGACCAGCGACGCACAGCGCAAGCCCGGTGCCAAGATGAGTGCACAGACCATGAAGGAAGTGGAACTCTTGCTCGCCCGCCTGGGTCGCAAGGATCCGCGGGCACGGCTGCGCTGAGAGTGCCCCACAGCGATCCCAGGGGGTCGCACCAAAAGCAAAGGGCCGCAGATGCGGCCCTTTGCTTGAGGAAGATCTGACGATCAGCTCAGGTGCTTGCCAATGAGGCCAGCCAGTTCGAACATCGTGACCTGGCTCTTGCCGAACACGGCCTTGAGCTTGTCATCAGCGTTGATGTTGCGCTTGTTGACCTTGTCCTGCAGACCGTGCTTCTTGATGTACGTCCACAGCTTGCTCACCACTTCGGTGCGCGGCACAGCGGCGTTGCCAATGACGGCTGCCAGTGCGGCGCTGGGGGTCAAGGCCTTCATGAAGGCGGCGTTGGGGGTGCGCTTTTTGGCAGGTGCCTTCTTGGCTGCGGGCTTTTTGGCAGCAGCCTTCTTAGCCGGAGCAGCCTTCTTGGCCGGAGCGGCTTTCTTGGCGGCGGGCTTCTTGGCAGCGGCTTTCTTGGCCGGTGCAGCCTTCTTCGCTACGGGCTTCTTGGCTGCGACTTTTTTAGCCGGAGCTTTTTTTGCGGCGGCTTTTTTAGCCGGTGCTTTCTTTGCAGTTGCCATGATTCGATTTCCTTCTAGAAGAGGTTAGTTGTCGCTGGAGGAATCTGCAGATCCTTCAGCACCTCGGATGCTATCGGGAAAAAATCGCATTTCCAAGGGGAAAAGCACTTTTTTCACTCGAGATGTTGTTTTTTTCAGAGGGACAACCTGGCAAGGCAGCGGTTTCAGGGGGAAATTCCCTCTCAAACGTCTTGTGGGCGTATCCAGTTGGACACCGCAATACCGGCTAGCGTGAGCCCCAAGGCGAACCATTGCAGCGGCGACGGCGCTTCGCCCAACACCCAGGCCACCGTGCACGCAGCCAGCGGCAGCATGGCCGTGAACACGCCAGCCTGGCTGGCCGGCACGCGCTGCAGGCCTGTCATCCACAACCAGACGGTGCCCACGCTGGCCGCCAGCGCGTAAAAGAGCAAGGCACTCCAATGGCCGAGATTCAGCGCAGCCGGGTTGAACGCCTGCAAGGCTGCCCAGGCCAGAGGGGTCATCAGCACCCAGCCCCACAGGTTGATCAGCGCCGTGATGCGGCGCGGGCTCAGGGTGCGGGTGAGACGCTTGCCAATCACCGCGTAGCTGGCTTCGCACAGCACGGCAGCGAGGATCAAGAGATTGCCGACGGCGCTGGTCGACCAGGCAGCACCCGCATCGTCTGCTGCGGTCAATCGGCCTTCTGCGCCCAGCAAGGCCATGCCCCCCACCGCGAGCGCGATGCCCAACCAGGTGCGTCCAGCCACGCGCTCACCCAGCCACCATCGACTCAGCAAGGCCACGGCCATGGGCGTGAACGACAGAATCACGCCGGCCGACACCGCCGAGGTGCGTTGCACACCGGCCAGCATGCACAAAGAAAACAGCACATTGCCCAGCAAGGACTCCAGAAACAACCAGCCGTGCAGCGCTGGCGTGAGGGTGGGCTCATCGGCGGGCTTGCGCAACCAGTGGGGCATGGCCAGGGCACCAATCGTGAATCGGCACCAGGCGAGCACCGTCACCCCCATCACTGCCACGAGTTGCTGCGACAAGGTGACGTAGCTGCCCACCAGTGCCATGCTGGCGGCCAGGCATGCATAGTGCAAGACCAAGGGCTGGTGTGACAATGAGGCGGTAGAGTTCATAGAAGGTGACCAGGAGCGCATCATGCAGCAAACCGAGACGACGCGTGTGTTTGTGTACGGCACGCTGCGTCGCGGGGGTCGTAACGACATCCACCGGTACCAGCCGCTGCCCCGCTTTGTCACGACGGCTCGGGTGCGGGGACGTCTCTACCACCTCGGACGGTACCCTGGCCTGTTGCTGGGCCATGGTGACTGGGTTCTGGGAGAGGTGTACGACGTCACGCCGTCGGTGCTGCTCCAGCTCGATCATCTCGAGGGTCTGCTGCCTCAGCCGACTGGCGAATACCACCGCCGCACCGTGGCGGTGGACACACCCGACGGTCCAATGCCCTGCCTGCTCTACGAGATTGATGCCTTGCGCGTCGAAGGGCGTGCGCTGATCGAGCACGGGGACTGGCTGCAGGCGTGTCCACCCAACAGCTCCCGCCTGCCCGGTTGACCTGCCGCTTTGGGTCGGAACCAGCGCCCACACAGCCTCTCAGCCATCCGGGTGCAGCGGTTTTCACGAGAGCAAATTATTTTTCTTAATACGAAAATTCAAATTGCTGCGACGCAATATTTTTTCTTGATATGAGAAATAGATTTTCATATTGAAAAATTAAGTTATTAAACTATTGATTTTTAACGAAAATAAATAATTCTTATATAAGACATAAGATGTGGATCCACTCTTCTACAAGACATAAACTGTGTGCAACGGATCTGAACAACCCGCGTGTTCGCATCCCGACGCATCGTTAACCTCAAGGAGTGATCTCATGCCCCAAAACCTGACCGAACAACTCAGCCGCGAACAACAAATCGCCGCCCTCGAAAAAGACTGGGCCCACAACCCGCGCTGGAAAGGCGTCAAGCGTGGCTACAGTGCCGCTGACGTCGTGCGCCTGCGTGGCAGCCTGCACATCGAGCACACCCTGGCCAAGCGCGGTGCTGACAAGTTGTGGCGCCTCGTCAACGGGGAAGCCAAGAAGGGCTATGTGAATTCCTTCGGCGCCATTTCTGCAGGACAGGCCATGCAGCAAGCCAAGGCCGGTCTGGAGGCCGTGTATCTGTCAGGCTGGCAAGTGGCCGCCGATGGCAACACCTCTGAGACCATGTACCCCGACCAGTCGCTGTACGCCTACGACTCTGTGCCCACCATGGTGCGCCGCATCAACAACACCTTCAAGCGCGCCGATGAAATCCAGTGGGGCCGTGGCATCGAGCCGGGCAGCCAGGACTACACCGACTTCTTCCTGCCCATCGTGGCGGACGCTGAAGCCGGCTTCGGTGGCGTGCTCAACGCCTTCGAATTGATGAAGAACATGATCGCCGCCGGTGCAGCAGGCGTTCACTTTGAAGACCAGCTCGCAGCGGTGAAGAAGTGCGGCCACATGGGCGGCAAGGTGCTCGTGCCCACCCAGGAAGCCTGCGAGAAACTGATCGCGGCACGTTTTGCGGCTGACGTCATGGGCGTGTCCACCATTGTGTTGGCCCGAACCGATGCCGAAGCTGCCAACCTGATCACCAGCGATCACGACGCCAACGACAAGCCCTTCCTGACGGGAGAGCGTACCCCCGAGGGCTTTTACCGCGTCAAAAACGGTCTGGAACAAGCCATCAGCCGCGGCGTGGCCTATGCCGCCTACGCCGACCTCGTGTGGTGCGAGACCGGCACGCCTGACCTGGGCTTTGCCCGTGAGTTTGCGCAGGCTGTGCACGCCAAGCACCCCGGGAAGTTGCTGTCCTACAACTGCTCGCCCTCTTTCAACTGGAAGAAAAACCTGGATGACAAGACCATCGCCGCCTTCCAGGACGAGTTGTCCGCGCTGGGCTACAAGTACCAGTTCATCACCTTGGCCGGCATTCACGTCAACTGGTACAACAGCTTCCAGTTCGCCCATGCCTATGCACGCGGCGAAGGCATGAAACACTATGTCAACATGGTGCAAGAGCCCGAGTTCGCCGCTCGCGAGAAGGGCTACACCTTCGTGTCGCACCAGCAGGAAGTGGGCGCAGGCTACTTCGACGACGTGACCACCGTGATCCAGGGTGGTCAGTCCAGTGTGAAGGCACTGACCGGCTCCACCGAGGAAGAGCAGTTCCACTGAACGGACCTGCATCGCCAGCACCTCGGTGCTGGCGTCTGTAAGCCAGCCATCTGCACCCGCCCGGTGTCAGATGGCTTTTTCTTGGGGGCTGCCCAACCCACGCATTGCGTGAGTGCCCGCGCAGCAGAGACGGGTCAGCGAGCGTGTGCTGCGGTTAAAGCGGCAGCACTCAGGACTTCAAACGCTTGAGGGCCGCGTCCCGAATCGACGAGAGTGTGGCACGCGTGGTGATGACTTCCTGATCGAGCATGATCTCGATCACGGTGCCGGTCTGGCTGGCCAAGGCAGCCCGCATGGCGGGTTCAAATTCGGCGGTGCGCCTGACACGCGCCCCTTCGTAGCCGTAGGCCTGGGCCAAGGCAACAAAATCCGGGTTGCTCAATCGCGAGCCACTTTCATGCGTGGGGAAGTCACGCTCCTGGTGCATGCGGATGGTGCCGTACATGCCGTTGTTGAGCAGAACGATGATGCTGCGCCCGCCGTACTGCCGGGCCGTCGCCAGTTCCTGACCGTTCATCAGGAAGTCGCCATCCCCGGCAATGGTGAACGCCGTGCGACCCGTGGTGATGTTGGCAGCGATGCCCGCTGGCACACCGTAGCCCATGGAGCCATTGGTCGGCGCCAGTTGCGTCTTGTGACCACGCGCAATCCCGTGGTAGCGATGGAAACGGTGCACCCAGCTGGCGAAGTTCCCCGCGCCATTGGTGACCACGGCGTCGGCAGGCAACAGGCGGTTGACCACCTCGATGATGGCGGCCATGTCAATATCGCCTGGCAGGGCTTGCGGCGCCAGGTTGGCCAGGTAATCCGCATGGGCCTGATCGGTCCAGGCGCCCCAGGGCACGCTGGCCGGGGCCGTCAGGGACTCGAGCGCAGAGGCCGCTGCCCCCAGCGTGGCCAGGATGGCCAGATCGGCGTGGTAGACACGGTTGAGTTCTTCAGCGCTGGGGTGGATATGCACCAGCGGCTGCGTCAGGCGCGGCGGCTTGAGCATGGCGTAGCCCCCCGTGGTCATTTCGCCCAGACGAGGCCCCAGCACCAGCAACAAATCGCTGTCCTGAATACGTTGCGCCAGTTTGGGGTTGAGGCCAATGCCCACATCGCCCGCGTAGTTCGGGTGCAGATTGTCAAACGTGTCCTGGAAGCGAAAGGCATTGCCCACGGGCAGCTTCCAGTTCTCGGCAAATCGTTGCAAGGCCTGTGCCGCCGCGGGCGTCCAGCCTGGGCCGCCCGCCAGCACAAACGGCTTGCGCGACGCCATCAGCATCTCGCGCAGGCGCACCAGGTCGGCAGGCGCTGGGGCCGCTTGCACCGCATGCACGCGTGGCAGCGGGCGAGCACGCACGGTCTTCACCAGCATGTCTTCCGGCAGGACCAGCACGGCGGGACCAGGTCGGCCGTTCACGGCGGCAGCAAAGGCACGCGCCACGTATTCGGGGATGCGCTCGGGATCATCGATTCGCTCGACCCGCTTGGCCATGCCGCGCGTGTTGGGGCCGAAGAAGGTGCCGTAATCGAGTTCCTGAAAACCTTCGCGGTCACGGCAATCAGACGCCACATCACCCACCAGCAACACCATGGGGGTGCTGTCTTGGAATGCGGTGTGCACGCCCACCGAGGCGTTGGTAGCACCGGGCCCACGCGTGACCAGACACACCCCCGGACGACCGGTCAGCTTGCCGTGGGCTTCCGCCATGTAGGCGGCGCCACCTTCCTGGCGGTTGATGATGAACTGGATGCGGTCGCGGTACGCATGCAAGCCGTCCAGCACCGCCAGGTAGCTTTCACCTGGAACACCAAAGGCATGCGTGACGCCCTGTTCCACCAGACATTCGACCAAGAGATGGCCGGCAATTTGTTCGCGTGCGGTCATGGGATGCGCTGTTCAAAGTTTCCAACAGCCTCGATTATGCGCGGGCGCTTGCAGGCCCCTGTCGCCCGACCGACTCGATCGGACGACAGTCTGCGGTTGTTTCAGGCAGTTCCCTTGAGAAACTGAAACTCGCCCGGCGCACGGACCGGATCGACCTTGACATCGATGACATCCTTGGGGCCAAACTGCCCCTCCAGCAACAGCTTGGACAAGGGGTTCTCGATGCGCTGCTGGATGGCGCGTTTGAGCGGACGTGCGCCAAACACCGGGTCGAATCCCACCTTGGCCAACTCGGCCAGTGCCGCAGGCGTGACCTGCAGCGTGAGGTCCAGGCGAGCGAGTCGATCGGCCAACACGCGCAACTGGATGTCGGCGATGCTGGCAATGTGGGCGGCTCCCAGGCTGTGAAACACCACGGTTTCGTCGATCCGGTTGAGGAACTCGGGACGGAAATGGCCCTTGAGCTCGTCCATGACAGCATCCTTGATGTCCTGGCTGTCCTGGCCCACCATGCTTTGAATGATGGGTGAGCCGATGTTGGAGGTCATGACGATCACGGTGTTTTTGAAGTCCACGGTACGGCCCTGACCATCGGTCAGACGACCATCATCCAGCACTTGCAACAGCACATTGAAGACATCCGGGTGGGCCTTCTCGACCTCGTCGAGCAAGAGCACGCTGTAGGGTTTGCGACGCACCGCCTCGGTCAGGTAGCCGCCTTCGTCATACCCCACGTAGCCAGGCGGCGCGCCGATCAGACGACTCACCGCATGCTTTTCCATGTATTCGCTCATGTCGATGCGAATGAGGTGATCTTCGCTGTCAAACAGAAAGCCCGCCAGTGCCTTGCACAACTCGGTCTTGCCCACACCCGTCGGCCCCAGGAACAAGAAGGAGCCGGTGGGGCGGTTCGGGTCTCCCAATCCTGCCCGAGAGCGACGAATCGCATTGGCCACGGCCACGATGGCTTCGTCCTGGCCGACCACACGCTGGTGCAGACGGTCTTCCATTTGCAGCAACTTCTCGCGCTCGCCCTGCATCAATTTGGCCACGGGAATACCGGTGGCACGGGCGACCACTTCAGCAATTTCCTCGGCGCCCACCTGCGTGCGCAACAAGCGGGGCGCCGATGCATCGCCCGCAGCGGACTCGCGTGCATTGGCTTCCTTCAGGCGTTTTTCCAACTCGGGCAAACGGCCGTATTGCAACTCGGCCACCTTGTTGAAATCGCCTTTGCGGGTGTATTCCTCGATCTGAAAACGCAGTCGATCGATCTCTTCCTTGACCTGCGCGCCGCCCTGTGCCGACGCCTTCTCGGATTTCCAGATTTCCTCCAGGTCGGCGTATTCCTGCTCGAGCTTGTCCATTTCCTCCTCGAGCAAAGCCAGACGTTTTTGCGACGCCTCGTCCTTCTCCTTGCGCACGGCCTCACGCTCGATCTTGAGTTGGATGAGTCGGCGATCAAGCCGGTCCATGACCTCGGGTTTGGAGTCGATCTCGATCTTGATCTTGGCCGCCGCTTCATCGATCAGGTCAATCGCCTTGTCAGGCAAGAAGCGGTCGGTGATGTAGCGGTGGGAAAGTTCAGCAGCGGCGACGATGGCGGGATCGGTGATCTCGACACCATGGTGCACCTCGTACTTCTCCTGCAAGCCTCGCAGGATGGCGATGGTGGCTTCCACGGAAGGTTCGCCCACGATGATTTTCTGGAAGCGTCGCTCCAGTGCAGCATCTTTCTCGATAAATTTTCGGTACTCGTCCAGGGTGGTGGCGCCCACGCAGTGCAACTCGCCCCGGGCCAGCGCAGGCTTGAGCATGTTGCCCGCATCCATCGCGCCTTCGGCCTTGCCCGCCCCCACCATGGTGTGCAACTCGTCGATGAACACAATGGTCTGGCCTTCGTCCTTGGCCAATTCTTTGAGCACCGATTTGAGCCGCTCTTCAAACTCGCCTCGGTACTTGGCACCGGCCAGCAAGGCGGCCATGTCAAGGGACAACACGCGCTTGCCCTTGAGCGACTCGGGCACTTCACCGGCCACAATGCGCTGGGCCAGGCCCTCCACAATGGCCGTCTTGCCCACGCCGGGTTCGCCAATCAGGACCGGGTTGTTTTTGCTGCGACGCTGCAGCACCTGAATGGCGCGGCGAATCTCGTCGTCGCGACCAATGACGGGGTCGAGCTTGCCTTTGCGCGCACGCTCGGTCAGGTCGAGACAGTATTTCATCAAGGCTTCGCGCTGGCCTTCGGCCTCGGGGTTGTCCACTTTCTGCCCCCCGCGCACCACCTCGACAGCCGCCTCAAGGGATTTCCGTGTCAAGCCGTTGTCGCGGACCAGTTTGCCCGCATCGCCCTTGTGATCGCACAGGGCCAACAAAAACAACTCACTGGCTATGTACTGGTCCCCACGTTTGAGCGCTTCTTTTTCTGCGGCCTGGATCAAGCTCACCAGATCGCGTCCGACCTGGACTTGCTCCTGGCCTTGCACCTGCGGCAGTTTGTTCATGGCTGCCTCAGCAGCGCTCTCTATACCCGTCACGTTGACGCCCGCACGCAGCAGCAGGGGCTTGGGGCCATCGGTCTGGCGCAGCATGGCCAGCAGCACGTGACAAGGCTCAATATAAGCATGATCGGCGCCCAGGGCCAGGGTTTGAGCTTCGCCCAGGGCTTCCTGGAATTTGGTGGTCAATTTATCCAAACGCATGTCAATTTCCCGCACAATGAGTGGTCACTCGTTCGCACCTGAGGATCATCATCCCCTTTTCAAGACAAGTCCAGGCGCCTGACGCGCCGACTTGATCCAGCGCAAGCATGAACATTCACCAGCTCTCCCTTCACCATGATGTGCTGCAGGACCGATTGCTGTTGCGCATCAACACCACGGCCAACGAAGAGTTACGCGCGTGGCTCACCCGCCGCCTGGCACTCGGTCTGCAACCCCACCTGGAGCGGCTCGGTCTGGATATCTTGGCGCCTCCCTCGACGTTGCAAACCCCTGCACACAGCGAGCAGACTCGACACATGATGGCCGAATTCAAGCAGCAGGAAAATCTGGACAAAGCCGATTTTTCCACGCCTTACTCCGAAGCCGGTACGCTGCCCCTGGGACCTGAGCCGCTGCTGATCACCGACGTGCAGATGAGCCTGCAACACGATGGCACCATTGTGCTGGCCTTTCAGGAAAAGCTGGGGCCGCCACCGCACCGAGGCTTTCAGGCCCGGGTACAAGCCGATTTGATCGTGGGCTTGCAACACCTGATGCGAGACGCACTCCACCAAGCGAACTGGCTGGCCAGCTCAGCACCCACGCAAAGCGATTCGCAGCCAGGTGTTCCGCCAACCAGCGGCTATCTGAACTGAGGACCCCTCCAGTCTGCAAGCAGGAGCCCAGCGCTGCGCCCCGCCCGCGCCCACGCCCTTCAACCCGGATCGACTGAGGGCTGTATACCCCAACGCATCAGAGCGTGATCGTCACTCACCCGCGCATCCACCCAGCGTGACCCCTCGGGGGTCACCTCTTTCTTCCAGAACGGGGCCTGGGTTTTCAGGTAATCCATCAAAAATTCACAGGCCTGAAAACTCTCACCCCGATGGGCCGAGGTCACGGCCACCAGCACGATTTGGTCCTGCGGGTGCAACAGGCCCACGCGGTGAATGACGCGGGCGGCGCGTATGTCAAACCGCGCCTGGGCTTGGTCCATCATGGACTGGATCGATTTTTCGGTCATGCCGGGGTAATGCTCGAGCTCCAGGCTGGCCACCGAACTGCCATCATTGCGATCGCGTACCGTGCCGACGAAGGCACAAACCGCGCCCACCCCAGCATCGTGCTGGCGCAACCGGGCCACCTCCTCGCCAAGGTCGAAGTCTGCTGTCTGGATCTGCACCGTGAAGCGCATGGTCAGCCTCCTGTGACGGGCGGAAAGAAAGCCACCTCGCAGCCATCCTGCAGCGGCGCCGAGCCTTCACAGAGATCTTGGTTGAGTGCCGCGCGCAAGGCCCGTTGAGCGCCCAACACCTCGGCATATGTCCCGCCTCGGGCCACCAGTTCCTGGCGCAACTCGGCCACCGTCTGGGCCTGGGTCAGCCACTGTTCTTGCCCCACACCCAGGCTTTCACGGATGGAGGCGAAATAGCGCAGCGTGATCTTCATGCCAACCACTCCGACCAGGGAATGAAGTCCACCTCATCGCCCGCACGAATCACGTGGCCTGCCGGGTTGTCGATCACACCATCGGCCCACACCGCTGACGTCAACACGCCCGAACTCTGGTTGGCAAACAACTCGAGTTCACCCGACGCATTGCGTCGAGCGCGCAGGAACTCACGCCGCCGGTCTGCTCGCGGGCCATCGCCCGACACGCGCAATCGCCAACGCGGCGCCTGGACATGGCGTGCGCCCTGCAGGGACAGGATGAACGGACGTACCAGCAACAAGAATGTCACAAAGCTCGAGACCGGGTTGCCCGGCAAGCCAATGAAATGCGCGCTGGGGCCGACTGCCTGTTCGTTGTCGCGACGCACGGAACCGAAGGCAAACGGTTTACCCGGCTTGATGGCCAGGGACCACAGATGCAATTCGCCCAGGGACTGCACCGCGGGCTTGATGTGGTCCTCTTCGCCCACCGACACGCCGCCACTGGTGAGGATGAGGTCATGTTGCAAAGCCGCCTGGTGCAAGGCACGTTGGGTGGCGTCGAATTGATCTGGCACGATTCCCAGATCGGTCACCTCGCAGCCCATGCGCTGCAGCAAGGCGCGAAGAAAAAATCGGTTCGAGTTGTAAATGGCGCCGGGCGGCATGGCCTGGGGCGGTACATCGCCCGGCATGACCAGTTCATCGCCCGTCGACATCAAGGCCACCCGCGGCCGCGCCGCGACGTCCAGATGCGACAAACCGATACTGGCCGCCAGACCCAGGGCCGCCGGGCCCAGGCGATCACCCCGGTGCAACACGGTGGCGCCACGCATGACATCCTCGCCGCTACGACGAATCCATTGCCCCACCTCGGGCACCACGCGACACCGCACATGGGCATCATCCACGGCCTCGCAGTCTTCTTGCATCAGCACGGCATCGGCACCTGGCGGGATAGGAGCACCAGTGAAGATGCGCGCTGCTTCACCCGCACCCACGTCATGCCCCGTGGCACCAGCGGGTATGCGCTGTGTCACGCGCAACACAATACCGGCCTGCGCCACATCCGACGAGCGCACGGCATAGCCATCCATCGAACTGTTGTCGTGCGGGGGCACCTGAAGGGCAGAGACCACGTCCTGTGCCAGCACCCGACCGTCGGCCTCAAAGGTGGACACGGTCTCCTGACGGCCCAGGACGCGCGCATGGGCCAGCAGTTGCGGCAAGGCTTCATCCAGCGTCAACAAGGGCGGGCGGCTCATGCTTCGTCAAAACGGTTGTAGTGAAAACGGTCCTGATGATCGATCAACCACTGCGCCACGGCAGCCGGATCGTTCAGATCCATCACGGGACGCAGGGTGGGCGACGGCAACTGGTCTGGGCTGTTGGTGACGATGCCCACCACAAAGTCATCATCGGGATACGCGGCGGCCTCGCCCCTCTCATGGCGCCAGACTTCGAGCTTGAGCAAGTCGCTGTGTTTGAAACCCTCGACCAGCACCCAGTCCACGCCGTCATAGAGCTCCGCCAGCATCTGGTGCACCGACAACTCCACCTCGACTTCGAACTCGCGCTGCAAGGCCAAGCGCCGGTTCGAGGCCACCAGCACCTCAAAAGCGCCGGCCTCGCGGTGGCGATAGCTGTCCTTGCCCGGGTGATCGATATCGACACTGTGGCGCGCGTGCTTGATGACCGAGACGCGCAACCCACGGGCGCGCATCGCGCGCACCAAGCCTTCCACCAAGGCGGTCTTGCCGGATCCCGAATAGCCCATCACACCAACGACGTTCATGTGCAGTGCTCGACGATGATGGATTTGACACGCTGCACATCCGCGGGCAGCACCAGGACACGGCGCGGCAATTGCTCAATGCCGTTGAACCGCGCCGGACGGTCCGGCTCGCGCCCCAACGCCTCCACCAAGGTGGCCGCGAACTTGATGGGCAGGGCAGTCTCTAGCACGATCATGGGCACACCGGCCTGGAGTTGCTCACGCGCCACTTTCACGCCATCGGCGGTGTGGGGATCAATCATCTGCGCATGGCGCGCAAACGTCTCGCGAATGGTCTGCAAGCGTTGGGCATGGTTGCTGCGGCCGCTGACAAAACCAAAACGGGCGAACTGCTGCTGAAAACGTGCATCGCCACTCAAATCAAACATGCCGTCTCGGCTCAGGCGGGGACCGAACAGCTCAGCGGTGAGCGCCGCGTCGCGCCCCAGCAGATCGAACACGAAGCGCTCGAAATTGCTGGCCTTGGAAATATCCATCGACGGGCTGGAGGTTTCGTGGGTGTCGGCGCTGCCGCGCACCCGGTAGACGCCAGTGCGGAAAAATTCATCCAGCACATCGTTTTCGTTGGTCGCCACCACCAGACGCTCCACCGGCAATCCCATCATGCGCGCCACATGACCCGCACACACATTGCCAAAGTTACCACTGGGCACCGCAAAGCTCACCCGCTGGGTGTCGGCGTGTGTGGCCTGGAAATAGCCTGCAAAGTAATAGACCACCTGGGCCAGCAACCGCGCCCAGTTGATGGAGTTGACGGTGCCAATGCGGTACCGACGCTTAAAAGCCAGATCATTGGACACGGCCTTGACGATGTCCTGGCAATCATCAAAGACACCTTCGATGGCCAGGTTGTGGATGTTGGCGTCTTGCAGGCTGAACATTTGTGCCTGCTGAAATGGGCTCATGCGCCCATCAGGGCTGGTCATGAACACGCGCACGCCCTGCTTGCCGCGCATGGCGTACTCGGCTGCACTGCCAGTGTCGCCCGACGTGGCGCCCAAGATGTTGAGCTCTTCACCGCGACGCTTGAGTTCATACTCAAACAAGTGGCCGAGCAACTGCATGGCCATGTCCTTGAACGCCAAGGTGGGGCCGTTGGAGAGGGCTTCGATCAGCAGGCCCGAGTCGAGCTCGCGCACAGGCACGATGGCCTTTGTGCCAAACACCGCTTCGGTGTAGGTGCGCTCACACAGGACACGCAGATCATCAGCAGGAATGTCATCGATGTAGAGCGACAGGATTTCGAACGCCAGGTGCGCATAGCCTTGCTGCTGGTACACACCACGCCAGCGCGCCAGCAGGGAGGCATCGACGTGCGGGTAAGACTCGGGCAGGTACAGGCCGCCATCCGGTGCCAGGCCTTCCAGCAGAATTTCACAGAATCGGCGGCGCTCGGGGTGGCCCCGGGTCGAGAGATAGCGCATCAGTTCCGTTCTTCCTTGCGAATGCGGGTGATCGGTCCCAGCACCGTAGGCAGGCTTTGCATGCGGGCCAGCGCAGCGTCCATCCGCGACTCCACGCAGTCGTGGGTGAGAATGATGAGGTCGGTCTGGTTTTCGCCCTCGCCTGCCTCGCGTTGCAACACGGCATCGATGCTGATGTCGGAGTCGGCCAGGATACCCGTCACCTTGGCCAGCACGCCCGCCTGATCGGCCACGCGCAGACGCAGGTAGTAGCTCGTGACCACCTTGGCCATGGGCAGCACGGCCACATCGCTCAGCTCATCAGGCTGGAAAGCCAGGTGCGGCACTCGGTTGAGCGGGTCGGCGGTGTGCAAACGTGTGATGTCCACCAGGTCGGCGATGACGGCGCTGGCGGTGGGTTCGCTGCCGGCGCCTTTGCCGTAGTACAGCGTGGTGCCCACCGCATCGGCCTGCACCATCACCGCATTCATGGCGCCTTCCACATTGGCAATCAGGCGTTTGGACGGCACCAGGCAAGGATGCACGCGCAGCTCCACGCCCGAGGCAACACGCTTGGCAATGCCCAGCAACTTGATGCGGTATCCCAGCTGCTCGGCGTAGCGAATGTCCTGGGCCTCGAGTTTCGTGATGCCCTCCACATGCGCCTTGTCAAACTGCACCGGAATGCCAAACGCAATGGCAGACATGATGGTGGCCTTGTGCGCCGCGTCCACCCCCTCGATGTCAAACGTCGGGTCCGCCTCGGCGTAGCCCAAGGCTTGCGCCTCTTTCAACACGGCATCAAAGGGCAAGCCCTTCTCGCGCATCTCGGAGAGGATGAAGTTGGTGGTGCCGTTGATGATGCCGGCGATCCATTGGATGCGGTTGGCGGTCAGGCCCTCGCGCAATGCCTTGATGATGGGAATGCCGCCGGCCACCGCCGCTTCAAAAGCCACCATCACGCCTCGGCGTCGTGCGGCCTCAAAAATCTCGGTGCCATGCACCGCCAGCAGGGCCTTGTTGGCCGTCACCACATGCTTGCCCGCCTCGATGGCTTCCATCACCAGTTGACGGGCAATGCCATAGCCGCCGATCAACTCGATGACGATGTCGATCTCGGGGTTGGCGATCACCTGCCGTGCGTCGGCCACGACCTGGGTGGCCTCCCCCACGATGCTCTGGGCTCGCGCGGTATCCAGTTCGGCCACCATGGCGATGTGGATGGAGCGACCTGCACGGCGGCGGATCTCTTCCTGGTTGCGGTGCAGCACCTCGAAGGTGCCTCGGCCCACGGTGCCGATGCCCAGCAGGCCAACTTGAATGGGTTTCATGATGCGTGTCGCTTGCGGTAGGTTTCTAGGAATCGTGCGATGCGCGAGATGGCCTCGCGCAAGTCATCTTCATGCGGCAGGAAGACAATGCGGAAATGGTCCGCGCTGGGCCAGTTGAAGCCACTGCCTTGCACCAGCAATACTTTGGTTTCCTGCAACAGTTCGTTGATGAACTGTTGATCGTCCTGAATCGGGTACATCACCGGGTCCAGGCGAGGAAACATGTAGAGCGCCGCACTGGGTTTGACGCAACTCACGCCCGGAATGGCGGTGATGAGTTCATAGGCCAGGTCGCGCTGGCGGCGCAGGCGCCCCCCCTCCTTCACCAGGTCGTTGATGCTCTGGTAGCCGCCCAGGGCAGTCTGAATGGCCCACTGGCCCGGCACGTTGGCGCACAAGCGCATGGACGAGAGCATGTTCAGGCCCTCGATGTAGTCGCGGGCCGGCTTCTTGTCGCCCGAGACCACCAGCCAGCCTGCACGGTAGCCACACGAACGGTAGCTTTTGGACAGGGAGTTGAAGGTGAGTGTGAGCACATCGCTGGAAAGCGAGCCAATGGCGGTGTGCTTCACGCCGTCAAACAACACCTTGTCGTACACCTCGTCAGCAAAAATCACCAGGCCGTGCTCACGGGCCAGCGCCACTATGCCCTTGAGCAGTTCGTCCGAGTACAGCGCACCCGTGGGGTTGTTGGGGTTGATGACCACAATGCCCTTGGTGTTGGGTGTGATCTTGGCGCGGATGTCTTTCAAGTCAGGCATCCAGCCGTTCGATTCGTCGCACAGGTAATGCACCGGCGTGCCACCCGACAAGCTCACGGCGGCGGTCCACAGGGGGTAGTCCGGCGCGGGCAACAGCAACTCATCGCCGTCGTTGAGCAAGGCATTGGTGGCCATCACGATCAATTCGCTGGCCCCGTTGCCCAGGTAGATGTCGTCCAGCGTCACGCCCTGGATGCCTTGCTGCTGGGTGTAGTGCATCACCGCCTTGCGGGCCGCAAAGATGCCCTTGCTGTCCGAATACGCAGCCGCGTTGGGCAGGTTGCGGATCATGTCCTGCTGGATTTCCTCGGGCGCGTCAAAGCCAAACACGGCCAAATTGCCAATGTTGAGCTTGATGATCTTGTGCCCTTCCTCCTCCATCTGGCGTGCGCGATCGAGCACCGGCCCCCGGATGTCGTAGCACACGTTGGCAAGCTTGGCGGATTTTTGAATGGGCTTCAAGGCGTTTCCCTCGGGGCTTTTCAGGTGAAAACCTATAATTTGACCACAGAACATGCCTGGTTTTGGTGCCAGGACTCCCTTTCCCCGCGTCTTTCCTTCCTGTCTTTCGCCCCATCATGAAACTGCAGCCCGACCGCATGGACACCCTGGCCGTGACCGGATATGGACCGGGCTGGATTGCCGTCAATGGCGAGCGCCACCAGCACAGCCTGCTTATCACCTCCACAGGCCTGCTGCAACCCTGGCGCCCCACCACCTTTGAAGCACTCGAGCCCGCGGATTTTGCAATGCTCACCGAGCTGGGGGTCGAGCTGGCCGTGTTTGGCAGCGGTTCTCGCCTGCGCTTCATTCCGCCTGCCTGGCAGGCGCCGCTCATGGCCTGCCGCCTGGGTCTGGAGATCATGGACACCCCGGCCGCGTGCCGCACCTACAACATCCTGGCGGGCGAAGGCCGCCCTGTGGCGGCCCTGCTGCTGCTGGAGCCCCTCTGAGCCCCCTGCCCCCATGCAGCCCGTTGGGCGGTCGGGCGGTCGTGGTCACCCCGGGATTAGGTTAAAATGCGGGATTGCCAAAACGTAGCCCGCCTG
>JACCDJ010078670.1_pt1 | contig 23778 bp, 29 predicted proteins | sample 7444481 | NCBI WGS metagenome assembly JACCDJ01 (sample SAMN15323435, study PRJNA562643) | freshwater metagenome | isolation source: river surface water | place: USA:Blue River Watershed | collected 2017-08-15 | reverse complement strand
CTTTGACTATTCGCCATGACTCTCTCGATAGAAGTGGCTTTATGCCCGGAGTGCTTGTTGGAATTCGCGAGGTGGGTAAGCACCCAGGATTAACTGTAGGTTTAGAGCACTATTTGAAATTAGATGAAGGGAAATAAATGGCCGAGATAACTATGTATGGAGCCGAGTGGTGCGGTGATTGCCGTCGCTCCAAGCGCTTTCTTGATGGTAACAATGTTGCCTACAACTACATTGATGTTGAAGCCGATGTGAGCGCTTCTGAAAAGGTAATTGAGATCAATGGCGGTATGCGTTCAATCCCGGTCATCGTTTTCCCTGACGGCACTCATCTAACTGAGCCCTCAGATAATGCACTTAAGGAAAAGTTAGAGTCACTTAAGATCCTCTAAAAGCTTCTTGAGCCGGCAGAGCGAATTGCAATAGTCGTCACGATTCCTCCGACTAAGAGCATGCCGATAATTGAAGCCATCGAATTATCCATCGTGGTAATTACGAATTCAGCGGCACTTATTCCCAATGTTGACATGGCAGCAGCAGCTAGGACCCAAGAACCCGTCTTGGTATAAAGCCAGATTGCGATAACTAGAAAACCGAAAGCAATTAAGTATGAGAGATTCTCGTAATTGCGGATATATGCCACTTGTGCGGCTCCAATCACCGTGGCGCTTGAAAGTATGAGACCAAGAGTCTGATCAACGATTCGAATTGAAGAAATTACCATCCAAGCGAGTGCAAATGCGACCGCAAGGCTGACCTGCGTGTAAAGGCGGGTATTTTCGGGATCGACCAATTCAAAACCTAGTCCAGCGAGCGTTCCTACCGAGGCAAGGAATAGCAGAGCATGGCTTAGCAAGGTACTTGAGATCGTGTAACCGAGTAAAGCTACAACTGTTGCGAGAGCAAAACTTTGAAGTACGGGGGGATCATCTGGAAATGTCACATATACCGCCACTGCCGAGGAGATGGTTGCAAGGGTGTATAGGTAAGAACTCACCCGACGTCTTATATCCGCACCGTTACTTGCTATCAAGCCGGCGACAAAAAAGCCGATTGCGATAAGAGAAAAAGTCGCAGTCTTTTGCGGTTGAGTCAAATCTTCCCAAGTTTTGTAAAAGAAGAGCGAGACGGCACCTATTGCCATAAGCGATCCGGCATATCCAATAACTTCCGGAAGCATTACTCGGCGGGTATCTACTTCGTGAATTTTGACTTGGGAAGATTGATCGAATGTTGTTTTCATAAGGTCAAGTATCGCCTTCAAAACAGCGAGAAAACAGCAGAAATCAATGGTGCGATAACTATGCGATTCATATGCGATTTCAGCGAGATTAGAAAGAAGTGCGGTATTGCAAATATTCACCCGTCACAAGAGAACGGAGAAGAAATTGATTTACGTTGTTAAATCACAGTCTTTCCTTCGAACTCCACTGGTTTCACTTATCGTGGAGGGAGAGGATTGGATGGTTGGTTTTGATCAAGTCTTCGAAGTGATGGATGGCGGCTCAGTCATCGAATTCGATGGATTGAGTAGCTTTCCAATCTCAAGAATCGTCGCCCACGACAGTCACGGATACGAAATCCAGATTGACCTAGGGGGATTCATCAGTGCCACTCCAAGAGTGAAGATGGTTAGCGATTTTTTGGTTGTGACGGGAAACAAAACTGAATATGCGGAGAGGGAAAACCAGAATTACCTACAGAAAGGAATCAGCGCACGGGGCTTTCGCAGAAGTTTCCAACTTGGCAAAAGCGCTCGAGTAGTTGATAGCAATCTGCACCATGGAATCCTGCAGATTGAGGTAGCACAGGCGGATCCAATAGCTATGGAGCCTGTATCAAACTGGGTCCGGGCCGGATAGTTAAACGGCGCGAACCTTCCTTTATGTAGGTATAGCGGGATGGCGTGTCTATCCACGTCATCCCGCGACACAAATTGCTGCCATTCGAGGTGGCTTTAGAGAACGAGGTAATAATGGCAAACATCTTGAAAAGAGAGAGTCGACTCAGATCTCCACTTGCTTCCCTGCTTGCTGATGGCGAGAAGTGGATGGTGGGCTTTGATGACATCTTCAACAATCTTGTTGAGAAATGGGAAGATGGTTTTGATGGCTTCCAAGAATACCCAGAGTCCAATATAAGGAAAGTCAGCGATGATCAATATCGCATAGAGATATCGGTGGCTGGATTCTCAAAAGAACATATCCATATCGAGCTTGAAGATGAATCATTAATTGTCTCTGGCGAGATAAAGGAAGAGACAAAGGAAGAAAAACAAGATTACCTACAGCGGGGTATCAAGGCTCGAAGTTTTCGGCAGTGTTTTCAACTCTCCGAACACGACAAAGTGCTTGATGCAACTCTTCGTAACGGTATTCTCGAGATAGATATCAAGAGAAGTGCACCGATTCCGAAGCGTCGCATGCCCGTTGAGATTCGCAACGCGTGAGCTTGTGATCTAATCAAGGTAATACGGGGCGATGTCTTCTAGCAACATCGCCCCGTTTCTTATTTTCCGATTCATATTAAGTAATTATCTTTAACTAACCTAAGAAGACTTTCTAGCTAGATGCTCCGGAGCTAGGAATCTGACTCCAAGGCCTCTAATCGAGAAGATGTAGTCGCCGCCACCGTTCTCCTTGATTTTAATCCGAAGGCGTGAAAGATGGGTATCGATCAGATGGCTTGAACCAATGCCATCTTTTACCTTGATTATGTTGAGAAGTTCAGGTCTAGAAATTACCCGCTCTGGTTCTGCCATAAAAGCCTGGGTCAAGAGAAACTCAGTCTTGGTAAGTGGAACTACTTTCTTATCAACGCGAAATTCGCATAGAGGCACTTCTAGTTTCAATTCATCAACTTCGTATAACTCATCTTCTTCTTTGGCAAAAGAGTTTTGTTTGTCAATGTGATAGTTGACTCGCTGCAAGAAGAGTTTTTGGACAATCGGTTTGCCAATAATCTCATCAGCTCCTGCCCGTACACACATATCCTCAGTAAATGGGCTGCCATTGTCGATTAGAGGTATTAGTGCGCCCTTGGTGTGCATACGTAGCCAGCCAAGAACATCAATAGTTTTCATCACATCTCCAACTAAGTGGAAAAGGACAATCTTGAAATCACCTAGCGTGAAGTGCTCTTTTATTCGAGTCAAATCACTCTCGGCGCGAACACTTAAGTTCCATGATTCCAAGGCATTTTGCATGAACTTTCTATCCATCGGGTTATTCTCAATTATTAGTGCTGTGTCTGTTGTCATGCCGCGAAGATTACGTGTGAGGAGTCCCGATAATTGAGGAAGACCAGACATTAACCAGTCACGAATTATTCTTGACTAAAACATGGAGAATTCAATCTATCCGCGCAATTAGGGTTTGCAGTATCTCGGCTAGACGAGCATCTAACAACTAGGAGAAAAATGAAAAGATTTATTGTGCTATCTGCCTCTGTTTTGGCGCTTCCTGCGCTAGCCCTCGGCTCTCAAGCGACAGAGTATTCATTTCCCACAGAAATGCGGGTAACTATTGAGAGAGGAGAAACTCCAATCCTCAAAAATAAGTCGAGTCTTGTCTACCCAATCGTTAGTAAGTTCTCGGTGAACATGCCTAATGGCGATTCGGAATTCGTTCTGCAAGATGAGAACGGTATCGACCTTCAGATGGTTAAAGATGGGGACGAGTATTTACTTCAAGAGAATATCGCCGTCGGAGAAGGTGTCTTCTTCGGACCAGATTCCCAGACAGCAACCAAGCCGATCAGAGTTTTACTAGAGGGACCGATAAACCTTGGCCACGTCCACTTCGCTTCGGGGTCTGCAAAACTCTCCGAAGAGGCGCGGTATGTATTGGGTGAGATGGCGACCCAAATGTTCAATTCAGGGCTACATAGCGCTTTCTTGGTGGGTAAGACCGATCGCTCCGGGGGCGAAGCTGCAAATCTCGCTCTCTCGCTTAGGCGTGCAATTGTCGCCTCTAGGTATCTCTCAATGAAATTGGAGGATCTTGGAGTGAATGATCCGCAAATAACAGTAGAAAATATGGGGGAATATCTATCACCCGTCACAGGGCCGATTAATCCATATGAGCGAAAAGTATCGGTACTTGTCTATCCAAAAGTCTAGAAACTAAGTGCCTGTGGTAATTCAGGAGCGTGCGCAAAGAAACTCGCTCACGCTCTTGACTACTTGTTATTTGCTATTACTTTCTCTTGCTCTCTATTCCTAAATATCTTAGCCGCCTCAGCTCTTCCGCTGCATCCGAGGATTGCATAAATTCGAATCGTCTCTTGGCGTATAAGGGACTCGCTGTAGCCTAGAACATCAGCGATATCATGATTCGTTCTACCTTCTGACATCAATTTTAGGATCAGTTCTTGTCGCTCACTCAAAACTCCGTCATTATTTGCATCACTTTCCAAATTAAATGGAATTGAAAGCCCGCGACCATTTGAACTACCTTTTTTACTGGCCATGAGGTACTTAATGATTGCATTCCCTACAACAGAACCAATAGCTTCAAAGTACTCCAAATCTTGGGACTTATCACTGAAGGGCACTTCATAGATCCCAAGCACAACACCAAGGATTCTTTCATCAGCGACTACTGGCCAAGCTATAAGGCTGCCAATTTTGTTTTTGGATATCGACTTGTTAGACCAAGATAATTCGCCAGTTCTCACCGCCAATGACGCCGGATGATCATCAAAAATCGATATTGGATTCTTAAACATTTCGAAATCTTCTTCACTTGCACCGTACAAACTCTTTAGATGAAGTCGACCATCTCGCTCTACCTGTAGAAAGAACGTAGCCAGGAACTTATTTTCAGCCACTCGTTTCAAGCAGAACATCTGCAATAACCCATCTATATCGGGCTGGGATTGATTAATCAGGTTAGCTATATTTGCTAACTCTTTATAAGACATGTTTCTCCACTTCTGCTTAAATGAAGAGTAGACCGCCCATCTAACATTTAACGGCTCTTTTTGGTCATTGTCCGGTCATTATGAAGTCAAGAACCTAAGCAATTAGTGCGAGGAATTCTTGCTAGAAAAGAGAGTAAAAGAGTCTCTTCCATTGCCAGACTCCTCCGACTAATACCAGGGGAGGAATATCAAGTGAAGTTGTTCCAGAGAATTCTTTCAGTCGCAATTGGCTTCACTGTTTTTCTTTCCGTTAACAGTTCACAAGTAAGTGCCAACGATCCAATTTTTGTTGGTCCTTCGCAGGGGATCGTGAATGTTGAATCAAGCGTCTTCTCTATTACATTTCCGCGGGATACAAACGGGAGCTTTCATGTAAAGATTTTCGGTGGCGGATTAGATGAGCGAAAGTCTGTAAGGCGAGATAGAGATACGGACACGTATTTCTTCACGATAACTCCAACGCAAATCGGATTAGTCACTCTCATAGCTAATCCAGACTCAGGGCCAAAGATCGATAAAACTCTTTTCTACAACGTTCTAACTCCTACACCTTCACCAACGCCAACTCCAACTTCATCACCGACGCCAACAACTTCACCTTCACCCACTCCAACTTCATCACCCACGTCAACTACTTCGCCATCACCCACTCCAACTTCATCACCCACGTCAACTACTTCGCCATCACCCACTCCAACTTCATCACCCACTTCAACTACTTCGCCATCACCCACTCCAACTTCAACAACTCCAACTCAATCGACAAACCAGAGCAATACAGGTTCTTCATCAACCTCTAGCGGTCAAGGTTCTAGTTCCAGTAACACAAATCTTTCAGGGTCAAGTAACTCAGAAACAGAAACGGTGACGCTCTCACTCAACTTGCCATTTACCGTAATTTACGATCCGACTCGGGACTTAGTAATAACTTTTGAACTTCCAGGTGGTAGTCGAATCGACCTTGCCACGCTCTTCATTCCAGCTTTCACGACTTCTAGTCCGGCAACGTTACGGGTCAGTTATCCATTACCGGGTTCAAGTTATGTGGATGGAGATTTAGATTTGAACATTTCCCTGGACTCCCTTGCAACGGGATTACCAATTCGCCAATTGAATCAAGCCATAGAACTAAGAACTTGGACTGAGACAAGAGATCCCCGGCTACAGGATGAGCCAAGCCTTGCGGTATCCCTTCCGTTGCTACCTCGACCCGAGTTGACCGCTGAATTGGATTCTGGGTTCTACAGGTATGAAGATGGATCAATTCAAATCATCACAAAGAAGCTAAGTAGATTCTCGAATACATCAAGAGAGAGCTCGATAAATTCCGGATCTAAAAGAAATATCAAGAAAGTTATTGTGGCTGCAGCAGAGCGCAATAAGTTCTTCTATGCAAATTTTGCCTCGAAGCCGATTGTAATAGTTGATTTAAAACGTGCGTATGCCGGCAAATCGGCGAAAGTTCAACTTCGAGAATATGTAAAAGGTGGGACAAGGTATATCAATCTCGGAATTGTCACCTTAAACGCAAATGGCGATTCATCTTTAGAATTAAATAAGAAACTCTTAAGACTTGATCGCCTTCGATTAATAGTTGATGAAAAGAAGATTATCTATCACACAGCAGTAACAAGTTAGATTCTGAGTTCCAGCTAGTGGTAGATCAAGAATCTAACTTTCTATCAGGCATTCCTCGTGCATACAAAGTATGAGAATCGATCGGAAGCAGGAGATTTCTTAGCTATCCATCTTGAACAAGAGATACCTAAGTTGAACTTGGTAGTGCTTGCTCTGCCACGTGGTGGGGTCGAGGTGGCACTTCCGATAGCAATAAGAATGAGAGCGCCACTTGAAGTCTTGGTTGTGCGCAAACTCGGTGCACCGAAGCAGAATGAACTTGCATTAGGAGCAATCGCTTCGGGAGGTTTCATCTACTTGAATCAAGATTTGGCAGATGACTTAAAGGTAACTCCAAAGCAAATTGCAAAAATTCGTGATCGTGAGACTCGTGAATTGGAGCGCCGTGAGTCCCTTTACTACCAAGGGCGCGAGCGGATGACTCTTGCCGATAAGCGAGTATTGATAGTTGATGATGGAATAGCTACGGGTGCGACGATGGAAGTCGCCATTCGCGCAGTAAAGGCATCTCAGCCAAAAGCACTATATGTCGCTGTTCCGGTGGCCTCACTAAGCGCTATTGAGCGATTACATAGGTTCTGTGATCACATCTATTCGCTTCAGACGCCCAGCATTATGGGCGCAATTGGTGAGTATTACGAGAACTTTATGCAAGTTTCGGATGAGAGAGTCATTCAAGTATTAGCAGAGGCTAAACGGGCAAGCGAAAGGAATTCTCTTGATTAGTCGAAGTGAAGTTCAGATTCCCATAGGAATTAATCATCTCCAGGGCTTACTTGCCATTCCAACGGAGGCGAGAGGAATGGTGATTTTTGCGCATGGAAGCGGCAGTAGTCGCTTCAGCGCTCGCAATCAGGAAGTGGCACGGGCGCTAAATGATTTTGGTATCGCAACTCTTCTTTTTGATTTATTGACGGGAGACGAAGAGGCTGTAGATCGAAGAGATGGTCGTTTTCGTTTCAATATCGCATTGCTTGCACACCGCTTGATGGTTGCGACGCGATGGGTGAAGAAGAATCCCTCCTGTGGCAATTTAAAGCTTGCTTATTTTGGCGCAAGTACGGGCGCAGCAGCAGCAATAATTGCAGCAGCAGAGATGCCAGACTCCATAACTTCGGTCGTTACGCGTGGTGGGCGAGTCGATCTTGCTGGCAATTCCTCCCTTCATGAGCTAGCTGCACCAATTTTGATGATTGTTGGAGAGCTAGATGAAGAAGTGATTCGATTGAATCGAATAGCAAGTCATGAATTTCATGTCCCATTCGAAATTGAGATTATTCAAGGAGCCTCTCATCTTTTTGAAGAAGGCGAAACGCTCCGTGAAGTTGCAAATCATTCAGCTGCATGGATACTTAAGAATTTCCTTCAAAGCGAGAGGATAAGAATCGGTGCTACCAACAATTAATAGCCCTGAGAAATTCGCGGTTGTAGCGATTACAAGGGACGAAGCAAAGATATGGAAGAGCGGAATTGGCCCAGCGGACTTACCGATTCATGTAAGGCCGCCTATTGAATTAGACCATCGCCACAAGCGAACCGGTCAGTTCAAGCACGGACATGACACAGCGCATCGCTTTCCCGAGTACTTTGAGGATGTCGCAGAAGAACTAAGAGGATTTCAAGGAATTCTCATAATGGGTCATGGGAAAGGCAATGGCTCCTATGGCCAACTCTTGCTCAAGTATTTTGAAAAGAAGCACCCTGATTTACTTACAAAGGTGGTGGACCTAGTAACTTTTAATATTTCCGAAGCTAGTGAATCTGAATTGAGCAAACATGCCAGGAGCTGGTTCGAAAAGAATTATCGAACCCTCGCTACCTGGCACGATCGACCTATTGATAGAAGGTTGCTGTAACTTGCAGATTAATCATCCTTACGAGTTCCAATTTCCTGCTTTAGTATCGAGATGGGGCCCTTGGACTTAGATCCCCAGATGTAAAGGACGACATTCTTATTCTTTGCAATCGCTACATTAGTTGGCCCGGCAATGACCGTACTGCTCTCACTAACTAGTGCATCAATTGAGTAAGTGCCGAATCCGAATGACCTCTTGCGCTCTATCGAGTTAACAAGTGGCACAAATGTCGGAACTCCATTTACGCGTAACTGAACCGCTCCCGCTGAAGCTACATGCCTTACGGTCAGCCAAGATCTCTTAGAGCCTGCATCAGTCGTCATATTCTTAAAGATTGAGAGTTTTGCTTTCTCATCAGCACTCAAGTGAGCGACAAATGAGTAGTTGCTCCCATTGGAAAGGTAGACCGGACCTGCTGAAAGTAAAGCAGTCGGTGTATCACTTGGCTTAACGCCATTGGCGTAAATCTTTAAGGTGGCATTTCCGCGCGGAACCGTTAAATCTGCCATGGCGCCAGGGGTGGCGTTATCAATTACTAGGTTGTTATTTAGATAGACATCTACGATATCTGCACCAAAACCCATCGGAATTGCATGGATTACCGTGTAACTAGCGAGTGAATCGGCCTTGGCCTTCGGTTTTGCCTGGGTTGTCTGGACGCCGCTAAAAATTGTGGCAATCAATAGAACCAAGACTATTTTTCGTTTCGTTCTCAAGAAGAAACTCCTTTTCTAGTTTCTCCTGATGCTAGTAAATGCGCTCAGTTAGAAAGTAACAAAGTCCGGCTAATGACCAGCCCGAATTCGATTGATTAATTTGTGAGCATCTGTCCATGCAATGCTGAGATAAGCAACTAATGCGATAGAGAAGTAAGCCCGCCAATCAATAGCTGTTAGTTCAAAGGAGGAGCTAAGGAATGGAACATTTAGCAGCAGAAGGAGCAGTGCTATTGCAGAAGCAAAAATCCACGGGACTGCAATGTTCTTTCGTTTTATGAGGGACTCAAGGATCGTAAGAGTTCGTGAGCGATTCGCGAGAATTAGAAATAGATTTGCAATAAGAAGAGTAGCAAAAGTGAGCGAGCGGATTTCCTCTTCGTTATATCCTTCGCTTATTGAGAAGTTAAAGACCGTAAAAACCCCTACAAATACTGTCAAGCCCTGGAGAGCTGCGTAGAAAATCTCGCTAGATCCAAAGATTACTTTTCTAGCGGCGCGCGGTGGACGTCTCATAATTTCTGGATCAGGTTCTTCAACTTCAAAGACAACTGAGCAAGCCGGGTCGATTATCACTTCATGGAAGGCGATTAGGGCAGGAAGAAGAATTAAAGGCCAGTTTTCTCTCAGCACAGGTACGAGGGCCATTAAGAAGATTGGTACATGAATGGCAATCACATAAGACATCGCCTTCTTAATGTTTGCGAAGATAGCTCTTCCTCTACGGATACCTGCGACTATTGATGTGTAATTGTCATCAGTGATAACTAGAGAGGCTGCCTCTCTTGCAACATCTGTTCCTCGCCCTCCCATGGCAATTCCGACATCCGAAGCACGTAGAGCAGGAGCGTCGTTTACGCCATCGCCAGTCATAGCCACAACCTCACCGAGGGATTTGAGGGCTCTCACAATTCGCAGTTTGTGTTCCGGGCTTACTCGCGCGAATATGGTGAACTTTTGAATGCACTTGTGTAGTTCTTCATCCGACATTGAATTTATCTCTGCTCCGGTGATACAGCTATCTATTCCATCAATCCCAATCTCTTTGCCAATGGCTAAGGCAGTCGAGGGATGATCCCCGGTAATCATGATTGTCTTAACTCCGGCACCAGCGCATACTTTTATAGCTTCCGGAACCCCCTCTCGCACGGGATCGTGCAGAAGAGCGATTCCAAGAAATTTAAAGGGAGTAGTTTCAACATTGAATTCTGAAACTTCGCTTACATCTGCGCGTGCAATTCCCAGTACTCGAAAACCTCGAGCCGCTGCTACATGAACTTGATTTTCAAAGTATTCGACTTCATTGCTAGAAAGTTGACACATTTTAAAGATCTCTTCTGGTGCGCCTTTTGCGGCAGCAATTACTCCCGAGTCACCTTGCCACAAGTGAATAAAAGCAAGTCTCTTATGAGTTAATGGAAACTCTTGAATCGAGCGTAACGACTTCCGCTTCTTCAATATTTCTGCAAGCTTTACAAACGCTTTATCCATGGGATCAAATGGCCGACTTGGCAAAGCCAGCGATGCAATCTCAACAGCTTCTAGAAGTGATTCAGAGAGAGGGGAGCCGTCAAAGTTGTGAACCTCACTTGAACAGTGAATTTCAGTTACTTCCATCTCATTGCGCGTAATCGTCCCGGTTTTATCTACACAGAGGACTGTTACTGCACCTAGCGCCTCAATAACGGCGGGCTGTCTTGCAATAACTTTCACCTTTGCCATGCGCCAAGCACCAAGCGCCATGAAGAGAGTGATGATTACAGGAAACTCTTCTGGAATTAGAGCCATAGCTGCGGCTATTCCGGCGAGGGCGCCCTCGAGCCAATTACCGCGCGAACTTCCGTATAAATAGAAGATCGCTATGACTGCTATGAGGGATAACGTTCCTATTCCTTTCACCAATCTATCTACATTGCGTTGCAGAAGCGTTCGTTGATATGGAATCTCTTGCATAGATTTTCCAATCTTGCCTAACTCGGTATCTACTCCAGTTCTTGTTACTTTTCCACGACCATGTCCTCTTACAACTAGGGAGCCGGTGAAAATAGGCATTCCCTCTTCTTTTGCTACCGGAATCGATTCTCCCGTTAACAGCGACTCATCAACTTCGATCGGCGAACGCGAGACCAGAATTGAATCGGCCGCAATTCGGTCACCTTCGAGAAGCACCAATAAATCTCCGGGAACAATTTGAGAACTTCCAATTCGCTGCTCTTTGCCATCCCGAATCACAAGGGCTAGTGGCGCAGTTAATTCACGTAGGGCACTTAAAGCGCGCTCAGTTCTTCGCTCTTGGTAAATAGAGATTCCAAGAACTATGAATACGGTTGCCATTAGTAAAAGCGCATCAACTAATTCGGCTAGTAAGAAACTTATCGCACCAGCAGCTGCCAAGAGCAATAACATCGGCTCTCGCAAAACTGAGAACGCGACCTGCAGTAAGTTCTTTTCCTTCTCGCTTGGGAGTGCATTCACTCCATGCTCGACAAGGCGCGCTTCTGCTTCTGCGCTAGTGAGACCAAGACTCTCCACTCAGAGAGTTTAGGTTCGACTTAAATAAAGTTATATACAGTGGCAGAAGTAACTGCAGCAGCAACCATCATTACCGGGAAAGAGGCTCTCATTTTGAGCGCTATTGCTGCAACCAATACTCCAGCGAGTCGATGATCGACAATTACCGATGACTCTTTCGTCAAAGTTTGTGAGGCTACTAACGCACTTAGCAAAACAACGGGGATGAGCGCATTAATTCTCTGTAATCTCGGATTGCTTAGGAAACTTTCCGGAAGTGAATAACCAAGAAGTTTTAGTAGGAAGCAGAGCGCGCTAGCCCCGATCACCGCAGCCCAAAGTTGGCTCACTTACTTCTCCATCCAAGAAAGATTGCAATAAGCACAGTTGCGATTATGGGAAAGCCCGCGCCGACAACGGGGGTAAGCGAAAGCGATAGAACTACGGCGAGTAGCGCAGCGAAGCGCGTCTTACGATCAATTAGCCGTGGCCAAACTAGACCTAAGAAGGCTGCTGGAACAGCAGCGTCGAGCCCCCAACTTGAGGGATTACCAATCGAATCGGCGCTTAGCGCACCAATGAGTGTGAATAAGTTCCAAAAAACGAAAACTCCAATACCTGTTGCAAAGAATCCATAACGCATCGCACTCTCGCCCCGATTCTCTTGGGAGATTGCAACGCCGGTTGATTCATCAATAGTTATCTGAGCGCCGAGAATTCGCCTGAAGCCACGTAGTTTTAGGATTGGAGCCATCCGTAATCCGTATAGCCCATTTCGAATTCCAAGTAGCGCTCCAGTTGCAACCGCACTAATCGCTGTTCCGCCTCCGGCCATCACTCCCACGACTGCGAACTGTGATGCGCCGGAGAAAAGTAGAAGTGATAAAGCGCAAGCTTGTAGAACTGAGAAACCGCCGGCGACAGCCGCTGCCCCGAAAGCTGCGCCATAAGTACCAACCGGGATCGCTACGCTAAGTGAGTCTCGTAACACAGCGCGGCGCGGAAATGACACGCAACTATTTTGCCTTATCAATGGCCCCCTCCTAACCGCCTCAAAGATAGGGTCACGCTCGTGAGTGAGACTGGGGCACATCCGGAAATCGTCTTTCGCGACGATGTCACTGTTGAGTTAGTTAAATCAAGTGCAAATGATGCCGATGTTATTTGGGCAGCTCGGGTTTCTACTGCGGGAGAACAATCGCGGGATGAAATTGATTCAGATCCGACTCGTTCAGCTGGGCTCATTAATTACCTAGCACGTGAACGACATGGCTCGCCCTTTGAACATACTTCGATGACATTCTTCGTGAGCGCTCCGATATTTGTTTTTCGCGAGTTCATGCGCCATCGCATCGCTTCATATAACGAAGAGAGCGGTAGATATCGAGAACTTAAGCCAGTTTTTTACATTCCAAGCAGAGAGCGGAAGTTAGTTCAAACCGGCAAGACCGGACACTATGTCTTTGTTGATGGGACAGCGGAGCAGTTCGACACGACCGTATCTGCTATGAAAGAGACTTACATCTTGGCTTATCAAAACTATAAGAAGATGCTTGATGCAGGTGTGGCTCGAGAAGTAGCGCGCGCGGTGTTGCCAGTTGCGCTTTACTCATCGATGTATGTGACTATGAATGCAAGAGCGCTAATGAACTTCCTATCACTTCGCACTAGTCGCGAGGGTTCACATTTTCCAAGCTACCCACAGCGCGAGATAGAAATGGTCGCAGAAAAGATGGAAGAGCACTTCGCCCGCCTAATGCCAATTACCTACGGAGCATTTGAGAAGTCAGGACGTGTAGCGCCGTAGTAGCCTTGGCGCATGTCAATCCCAACTCCCTTTGGCCGACTGTTAACGGCCATGATCACTCCCTTCAAGGATGACTTAAGTATTGATTGGGCTGGAGTTGAAAAGTTAGCGGCGCACCTTGCAAGTACGGGACACGATGGCATTGTTGTTAATGGCACAACCGGAGAAGCTCCTACAACAAGTGATGACGAAAAAGTTGAGATTATTAAGGTAGTTAAAAAAGCTACTGGCGGAAAATTAAAGATTGTTGCAGGTGCGGGCAACAATGAAACTTCTCACTCAATCGAGCAAGCAGAGATGGCAGCCGCCGCGGGTGCCGATGGTTTGCTAGTAGTGACTCCTTATTACAACAAGCCTCCACAAGCTGGAATCGAAGCACACTTTCGCGCCATCGCCGATAGCACCGAACTTCCAGTAATGATGTATGACATCCCTGGTCGAACTGGGATGGCTATCGAGCCTGACACGATTTGCCGCCTCGCCGAACATAAGAAAATTGTGGCTCTAAAGGATGCCAAAGGAGATGTTGCCTCAACTTCTTGGGTTATTAAGCGCTCTGGAATTCCAGTGTATTCGGGTGATGACATCTTGAATTTGCCACTTCTCTCAGTTGGCGCAGTTGGATTTGTCTCGGTCTGTGGCCACACAGTAGGCGGGCGACTTCGAGAGTTATTAGATAGTTGGATTGCCGGTGATACGAGACGCGCACTTGCAATTCATCAAGAATTACTGCCGGTTTACACCGGAACTTTCCGAACTCAAGGTGCGATTCTTACAAAAGCTGCGATGAAATTAATGGGATTACCCGGTGGGCGAGTCCGCCTTCCGTTAGTCGATGCAACCGAAGCGCAAATTTCGCAACTTCGCGAGGATCTTAAACAAGGTGGAGTGAAACTCAACTAATGAACCATCCGCATCCCGAACTCGGGTTGCCTCCAAGACTTCCTGCAAAAACTCTTCGCATAGTCGCACTTGGCGGACTTGCCGAGGTGGGCCGAAATATGACGGTCTTCGAATACGACGGCGAGCTACTTGTAGTTGATTGTGGTGTTTTATTTCCGGAAGAGAACCAACCAGGCGTAGATCTCATCCTGCCGGACTTTTCTTATATTAGAAATCGTCTCCGCGACATTAAAGCAGTCTTTCTAACCCATGGCCATGAAGACCATATCAGCGCACTTGGTTATCTCTTGCGCGAGCGCGAGGATATTCCAGTTATTGGTTCGCAACTCACCCTTGCGTTTTCCAAAGGTAAGTTAAGAGAACATCGCATCTCGCCAATCACAATTGAAGTTCGCGAAGGACAGACTCGCAAAGTCGGAAATTTCGAACTCGAATTCGTCGCGGTTAATCACTCGATTCCCGACGCGCTCGCCGTCGTCATCCGAACCCCTGCTGGTGTGGTCTTACATACTGGCGACTTCAAAATGGATCAGCTACCACTAGATGGCCGGACGACTGATTTGGCTCGTTTTGCGCAGTTAGGTAGTGCTGGGGTCGATCTTTTTATGGTGGATTCAACAAATGCTGATATTCCGGGCTATACAACATCCGAACGGGAGATCATGCCGGTCTTGGATCGGGTAATAGCAAGTGCGAAGCGACGTGTAATTGTTGCATCTTTTGCCTCCCATGTTCATCGCGTCCAACAAGTAATTGATTTGGCTTTCACTCATAATAAAAAGGTCTCCTTCATCGGCAGAAGCATGGTTAGAAACATGACATTAGCTGCCGAGCTTGGATATCTACACATTCCACCAAACACCCTCATTAATGAAGATGAAATTGATGACTATGGTGATGATGTTGTTCTGATTTCTACGGGTTCACAAGGTGAACCACTTGCTGCACTTTCACGAATGGCTAATGGTGATCACCGGATAAAAGTGGGCCCAGGAGATACCGTGATCTTCGCATCTTCACTAATCCCAGGAAATGAGAATTCGGTCTATCGAGTCATAAATGAATTGACCCGCTTTGGCGCTCGGGTAGTACACAAAGGAAATGCCCTAGTGCATGTATCCGGCCATGCTGCTGCCGGTGAATTGCTTTATTGCTACAACATCGTTAAGCCGAAGAATGTCATGCCCGTTCACGGTGAATGGCGACATATGAAGGCAAATGCTGAGCTAGCAATATCAACTGGTGTGCGACGCGAAAATGTTGTGATTGCTGAAAACGGCGTAGTAGTTGATCTAGCTAATGGGAAAGCGGAAATTGTCGGCGCAGTACCGTGTGGATTTGTCTATGTGGATGGCATGAGTATCGGGGATATCACCGAAGACTCTTTGAAAGATCGACGCATACTTGGGGAGGAAGGATTCATTTCAGTAATTGTTGTGATTGATTCCCAAACTGGAAAGATTGTTGCTGGTCCAGATATCCATGCGCGCGGATTTGCCGAAGATCTTGAGTTATTTGATGAAGTTAAAGTCCGAATAGAACAAGCGCTTGCTGGTGCGGTTGCAGCAGGAACAAATGGAACTCACCAACTTTCCCAAGTTGTTCGAAGAACTGTGGGCAGTTGGGTTGGTGGCGAACATCGTCGCCGCCCGATGATTGTTCCGGTCGTTATAGAAGTTTGACAGCGCGCCTCACGCGTTAGATTTTTCAATTGCCATAAGATTTTTCGATATGGCCAAGAAAAGTAAGAAGAAAGTTGCCGGCGGATTCCTCGCCGGACTCTCACGCGCACTCGCCACCATTTGGCGTGGAATTGCGAAGGCCTTGGGCGGTGCGATTCGAGCGATTACCAAAGGGGCAAAAGATCTAGATCCAGAACATCAACGCGATGGAATCGGTTTCTTACTTCTCATTGTCGGACTCATTGCCGCGGCCGCATCATGGTGGCGACTAGATAATTGGTTTGGCGATGCCGCATATTCATTCTTCTACGGCGCGGTCGGCCGAGTTGCAGTCGTTATACCTATTCTCTTTGGTTTCTTTGCCTTCCGCCTCTTTCGCGCTCCGCAAGATAAAGCGGCAAATGGCCGAGTACTGATTGGTTCAGTCCTCTTACTTATTAGCGTTACCGGCTTAATCCATATCATCAACCCCACCTCAATAAATACCGGGGCAACCGCAATGCGTGAAGGCGGAGGTTGGATTGGTTACGGAATTTCAACCCTTTTGGTTGGATTAGTTACCGATGTAATTGCTATCCCAATTCTTGCGCTCATTTTTCTATTTAGTTTGTTAGTTATAACCGCGACGCCGCTCTCAACCGTATTTGCTTTTATATCTGGTCTTTTCAGCGGAGCAAAAGAGAAAGTTAGTGATGCGATAGATGAACGACGGGAACGGAAGATCGAAGAATTTGAGATATCCGAAACGCCGCCATTTGAAACGCCACTAGTTGCACAGCTTCCAGAACCGGAAGAAGAGATTGATGAAGAGAGTTTCGATGAAGAGTTCACCGTTGAAATTCCAAAGGAGCAAGTAGCGCCCCCAGCGAAGCCAGAACGCCCGGTCCAACTTATTTTGCAGTCTATTGATTCATATTCACTTCCCTCGATGGAGATTCTTAGAGCTGGGCCAGTCTCTAAGGGCAAGAGCAAAGCCAATGATTCGGTCGTTCAGGCACTCACTGAGCTCTTTAGTGAATTTGAAATTGATTGCGAAGTCACAGGTTTTATGCGTGGACCCACCGTCACTCGCTACGAGGTGGAGCTCGGCTCTGGGGTAAAAGTTGAGGCGATTACTGCTCTTTCTAAGAATATTGCTTACGCTGTCGCGAGTAGCGATGTACGCATCCTCTCGCCAATACCCGGTAAATCTGCGGTCGGAATTGAAATCCCAAATACAGATCGCGAAATAGTTTCACTCGGTGATGTGCTCCGTTCCAGCGTTGCCGGAAATGATCATCACCCGATGGTGATTGCTTTAGGCAAGGATGTCGAAGGTAATTTCATATGCGCAAACCTCGCCAAAATGCCCCATCTTCTTGTTGCTGGCGCGACTGGCGCTGGAAAATCCTCGATGATCAACTCACTTGTGACCTCAATCTTGATGCGCGCAACGCCTAATGATGTTCGGCTAATTCTTATTGATCCTAAGCGCGTTGAACTAAATGCTTACGACGGTATCCCGCACCTCATGTCACCAATCATCACAAATCCCAAGAAAGCAGCAGAAGTATTGGCTTGGGTAGTTCGTGAAATGGAGATGCGTTATGACGATCTCTCCACTTATGGCTTCCGCCACGTGGATGACTTTAATAAAGCGGTTCGCTCTGGAAAATTGGTAGCTCCACCTGATTCGGAATCTCCGCTACAGCCATATCCGTATTTATTAATTGTTGTCGATGAATTAGCGGATTTGATGATGGTTGCTGCCCGTGAAGTCGAAGATAGCATTGTGCGCATTACCCAACTTGCGCGCGCTGCTGGAATACATCTTGTAATTGCAACGCAACGTCCAAGCGTAGATATTGTGACCGGGCTGATAAAGGCGAATGTTCCGTCACGCTTATCCTTTGCCACTTCTTCACTTGCTGATTCAAGAGTCATTTTGGATTCACCAGGAGCTGAGAAACTTGTGGGCCAGGGCGATGGCCTGTTCTTGCCCATGGGTGCAAGTAAGCCGATTCGAATTCAAGGTGCGTATGTGTCAGAGCGCGAAATCGAGCAGGTTGTCACACATGTCCGTTCGCAATTAAAGCCGGTTTATCGCGAGGATATTCTCAAACCAGTTGTAGCTTCGCGGGCCATCGATGATGAGATTGGTGATGATCTAGATCTTTTGATGCAAGCAGTTGAACTGGTTGTATCCACCCAATTCGGCTCTACCTCGATGTTGCAACGAAAATTGCGAATCGGTTTTGCTAAAGCGGGTCGCTTAATGGATCTCATGGAGACCCGCGGAATTGTCGGGCCCTCAGAAGGCTCTAAGGCGCGCACCGTTTTGGTGAAGCCGGAGGATCTCTCCTCTGTGCTCTCGGTGCTTAAAGGGTGAACTCGAAGGGTTAGATGAAAGTTAGGGGTTGTTAGCAATCGTTAACCGGCGGTAAAATTCGCGTTCCCAATTCGTGAGGTTTACATGTCGGTCGGCGCATCTTTACTCGAAGTTCGCAAGGCAGCTGGTCTGTCTACTAGCGAACTTTCCAAGCGCACCCGAATTCCAGAGAGCGTGATTGAAGATCTCGAACGGGATAACTTTGCAACGAGCGGTGGTCCCGCTTATGCGCGCGGACATATTCGCAATATCGCAAAGGTCTGTGGAAGAGATGCTGAAGCAATCCTTGCCAAGTTCGACTCCCAAACAATTCCATTAAATAAATCAATTCGTGAATTACTAAATGACACTAGTGCAACAACGGCAAAGAAAGTTCGTAAACCAATTTCATGGAAAGGGTTAACTGGAGTCGCTGCTGGAATTGTTGCGCTCTTTATTTTTGGCGGTGCACTTATTTCTACAAGTGATAATAGTGATGTGGTGTCACAAGAGAGCACGACTGCGGAGGAGAGCGGACCGGTTGCTAAGAAAATTGATGGTGTTGAAGTAACCCTCAAAGGTGTAAATGGTCTTTCGTGGGTTGCAGTCAACGATAGTTCGGGCGCCACCCAATACAGTGGTCGTATTCGTCAAGGCGAATCAATGACTTTCACAGACGATCAACTTCTCTATCTAGTTATCGGCAACGCCGGAGCAATTCAACTTATTGTTAATGGTGAAGATTTAGGTGTCCCAGGTAAAGTCGGTGAAGTTTTAAGGCTTGAATTTGGCCCACAAGCCCTAGCTAATCAAGGTTAGTTCGCTCGGTAGAATCTGCGAGTGTCGCCCACTCGCGCAAATCCAAAGACTGTCGCACTTGTTACTTTGGGTTGCGCCCGCAACGAAGTTGACTCGGAAGAACTAGCTGGGCGTCTCGCGGCTGATGGTTGGGAGTTAATAAACGATGTCGGAAGCGCTGATATTGCACTTGTTAATACCTGTGGCTTTATCGAATCGGCCAAAAAAGACTCAGTCGATGCCCTTCTTGAAGCGCATTCCCTCAAATCTGACGGGACTTTGCGCGCCGTGGTCGCCGTTGGATGCATGGCAGAGCGATATGGCGATGAGCTAGCGGCTGCGCTTCCTGAAGCTGATGCCATCTTGGGATTTGATGATTACGCCGATATATCCAATCGACTTCGTGGGATCTTGGATGGAAAGAAGTTAGATGCTCACAAACCAAAAGATCGCCGATCACTTATTCCAATCTCACCGGTTAAGCGTCAAGAAGAGCGCCCGGAATTTAAAGGTTCCATGGGCCAGGCCGGTGCATTTTCGCGAAAGCGCTTGGGCGATGCACCGCTAGCGCCACTAAAGATTGCATCGGGCTGTGATCGACGTTGTACCTTTTGCGCAATTCCACAATTTCGCGGCGCATTTATCTCTCGCCGTCCGACTGAGATTCTTGATGAGGCAAAGTGGCTCGCCGCAAATGGCGTCAGTGAGATTTTCTTGGTGAGTGAAAATACGACCTCTTATGGAAAAGATTTTGGCGATATTCGAGTTCTAGAGAGGCTACTTCCAGATCTTGCTGAGATTGAGGGAATTGAGCGAATTAGACTTTCTTACCTACAACCCGCTGAAATTCGACCATCACTTCTGCAAGCGATGATTGCAACTCCGAAAGTAGTTCCGTATTTCGATATCTCATTCCAGCATGCTGCGGGAACCTTACTTCGCCGGATGCGAAGATTCGGAGATGGTGAGAAGTTCTTGCATTTGCTTACTCAAATTCGGGCGCTCAATCCGGAAGCGGGCATTCGCTCTAATTTCATAGTTGGTTTTCCTGGTGAAACCGAAGCGGAATATCAAGAACTAGTTGATTTCCTCAGCGAGTCCCGTCTTGATGCAATTGGAATATTTCCTTACTCCGATGAAGATAAGACCGAAGCTGCAACCCTCGATGGAAAACTTGAAAGCGAATTGATAAATGAGCGAACCGAATCGCTCCGTCGGATCGCAGAAGAGTTGACCTATGAGAGGGCGAGTGAGCGAATAGGTGAGCGGGTAAGGGTCCTAGTTGAAGATGGCGAAACTGGGGAAGGTCGGGCAGACCATCAAGGCCCGGAGGTAGATTCCACCACTTTCCTTAATTCACCGCGGACTCGCTTCAAAGTCGGGGAGTATGTAGATGCGATAGTTAGCGATGTGGCCGGAGCTGATTTAGTGGCGCAACCGCTATGAATTTACCGAATGCGCTAACTGTTTTTCGGATTCTTGCCTTGCCGTTTTGCGCCTGGGCACTTTTTCAAAAAGATGGCCAAGATCCGACTTGGCAGATAATCGCTTGGAGTTCATTTTTCATCGTAGGAATGACTGATGTTTTAGATGGACGAATTGCGCGCAAGCGTAATCAAATTTCAAATTTCGGAATTATTTTGGACCCAATCGCTGATAAGGCATTTATTGCCACCGCACTTGTTGGTCTGTCGATTTTAGGAAAGATGCCTTGGTGGGTAACAGCGGTCATTCTTATCCGTGAGATTGGTGTGACTATTTTGCGCTTTGCGGTAATAAAGCGCGAGGTAATTTCGGCAAATCGTGGTGGCAAACTTAAATCACTTCTTCAAAATTTCTCGGTCGGCTTTTACATACTCCCGTTACCGACTTACCTTTATCTGCCCCGGGACATTTTGCTGGGAATTGCCATCGTCCTCACAGTTTGGACGGGTATCGAGTATTTTAGAAATGCGCTAGTCAAGAAATGAAAGTAGGCGAAGAGGTACTTTCACTCCTTAAGCAACGGGGCGAGACGCTCGCGACCGCCGAATCACTTACCGGGGGAGCGCTTGCTAAAGCGATAACCGATTTTGCTGGCGCATCGCAAGTTTTTCTTGGCGGGGTAGTCGCATATTCAATTGAGAGCAAACTTCATGATCTTGATGTGCCGAAAGACTTGATTGACAAACATGGTGCATACTCGCAAGAGAGTGCGCTCGCCATGGCAGAAGGCGCAAAGCGCAGATTCGGCAGTGATTGGGCGATTGCAACAACCGGGGTCGCAGGTCCCGGTCAATCCCATGGCGTATCGGCCGGTGAGGTTTGGATCTCAATTGTTGGCGGAATCAAGCGAGAAAATCTCAAGTTATCCATTAAAGGTGAGCGAGATGAGGTTCGTTCCGGCGCGGTAGAAGGCGCGCTAACAGCCCTCGCGCGTATCCTTAGGGGCTAGCAAATAGTTAAGGAGGCGACGATGGAGTTGATGCGCACCCATATCGGTGGCGCGCTTCGTAGCGCCCGCACCTCCCAAGGTCGCACCCTGCGCGATGTGGCACAAGAAGCCCGAGTCTCACTCGGATACCTATCCGAGGTGGAGCGAGGTCAGAAAGAGGCCTCATCAGAACTTCTTAACTCGATCTGCATAGCATTGAATCTAAATCTCTCAGCAGTACTCGTTGAAGTAGCGACCCAAATAAAGCTTCACGAAACCCCGGTACTTACGGTCGTCGACACGAACGCCGCGTAAGGTTCCGCTGTGGTCGAATCCAGCGCTCGTCCAAATTATCAACACCAATCAACCGTTCACCGTCGCACTCGCGGCGCAATTATGAGCGCTGCTCGCGCGCTGCTTAGTGAGAGCGGAATAAGTGCGACCAACATGATTGATATCGCTGATCGCGCCCAAGTTTCTCGAGCTTCTCTCTATAACCATTTTCGAGATAAGCATGAAGTATTTGTTGCGCTAGTTGAAACTGAAGTGGATCGAATTGCAACTCTTGCCCTTGTTGCCCAATCTCGCGCCGAAGCGCTTTACATGATCTCACGCGAAATTTCAGGTCACGAAGGAATTCGCACCGCTATTGCCCGTGACGGTGATTTGATGGCAGCTGCGCTAACTGCGCGTGATCACAAAGTATGGGTAGAGATTTATGCTCAGTTATCAAAAGTGTTTGCAACTGATGTCGTTGGTGTTGGTCTAGTTCTTCGTTGGTTGATGGGACAAGTTACTGCGCCCCTTTCAGAGGAACATTCGCGCGAGCAAGCAAATCGCATCGCTTCAATTCTTTAGTTATTTCGTCTGGTTTAGATGCGAATTACGGAATTACGAAGAAGATTAACGGAGCATTTTGGAAGTGAATGGGCACCGTCTTACTCAAAAGACATAGTCCTAGCCGAGCTAGGGGGACAAACTATTGAAGAAGCTCTAGCTATGGGGATGGAACCTAGCGATATTTGGCGGGCAGTTGTTCGCCACAACCCCGAGATTAAGAGCGAGCTGCGCTAACTTTAAATTAGGGATTTTGAGCTTTGATATACGAGTCAGCCCTATCTAAGAATGTATCCCACTCCATCCCATAAGCTTCTTGGAAGGATTCAGGAACTGTTCCCTTCGCCTTCCTTTCCCACCAAAAGAGTGAACGAAAGTCTTGACTCTGCGAAAGCAGCAACTCCATCGCTAGCATTCCGTTGATCCACTCGCAGCTACTTTCATAGGGCCCGATATCGCTCAATTTTCGGAGAGATTCACGTGTGCATCTATTGCCCCAAAATTCCAATAACTCTCGCCTAATTTTTGAATACTTTTCGCCGGTCAATATCGACATGTAAGTAGCTTTGACGAATTGCATTTTTCCCATACTAAGCCAGGCGGGTATGTCGTTCAAAGTCCCAGGGTTGCTAGTGTTATTGCTGGACATATAAGTTTCCGATTGAGCAATATGAAATAGCGCCACTGGAATTGCCGTTGTAATTTCAAGCCGATCAAAGATTCCTGCAAAATTATCGCGTTTGAAGTTTCTCTTCTCAAACCAGCCCAAATTTACAAACGCTGTTTCACTTTGGCAGGCTCCACCAGGAGAAGATTCTCCCCACCTCAGACAACTTCCACTCATACTTGACTTGGCCCATTCAAAGTTTCTAAATATTTGTAGTCCCGGAACTTCTTTGAATTCAAATCCTATTTCTCTCAAGAATTTGAGAGAAGCATCAATACCTGACTTAGATGCTTGTAACCAAACTCCATCCTTGATGATTGGCTCAATACTCAGATCGTATTTGGGAACAGGATGAACTTTCAAAGCTTTTGTTATCAAATCTATCTGTTTCTCGATTTGTAATACTTCCTTACTACTTTCAACTCTTTTAGATGCGACCCAAATAGATTTCCAGACCAACTTATTACCGTTTTTAGAGCACTTGAAACTCTTGCCTTGATAATCTCTTACGGCTCCTAATTTTGTACAAGCTGCGCCATCTTTTGGTGGTCGCGCAGAATAAGCGGGAGATGATGTAACCAACAGAGAAAGTGACAAGAGAGGAATGACAAATAATCGAAATTTCATAGGTCTCTTCGAGCTGCGCTAACTTTCATGGCGACGCTGCCCTTAGGTCGATATGT
>JACCDJ011467798.1_pt1 | contig 23830 bp, 20 predicted proteins | sample 7444481 | NCBI WGS metagenome assembly JACCDJ01 (sample SAMN15323435, study PRJNA562643) | freshwater metagenome | isolation source: river surface water | place: USA:Blue River Watershed | collected 2017-08-15 | reverse complement strand
TCCAGCACCCGCACCAGATCGGCGCAGAGATCGCCCAGCACCTGATCGAGCAGGCTGCGGTGGCGGATCGGCTCCATCAACCGCCGCTGCACCAATGGCACATCAACCGGCAGGACCGGTAGCAGCGGTTCCGGCACGCGCCCCCGCAACTGGTCCAGCCGGATCAGCGGATTGGCCGTCGGTGCCTTGTGATTGCGGAACCGCCGCGCCAGCGCATCGCGCGCCACGCCGGACAGTTCGCCAATCCGCTTGAGGCCGAGCCGCCGCAGCACCAGCACCGTGGCCGGATCAAGCCGCAGTGCAGCCACGGGCAAATCATCAAGGCTGTCCCCGGGCTGGAGGATCGCCCCCTCCGCCCCATAATGCGCCAGGGCCCAGGCCGCGCCTGCCGTGGGGGCAATCGCCAGCCGGGCGGCAAAGCCTCGCCGAGCCAACGACTGGGCCGCGTCGGCAATCAGCCCCGCATCCCCGCCGAACAGGTGCGTCACCCCGGTTACGTCAACCACCAGCCCATCGGGCAGGTCGAGTGCCGACCAAGGCCCCCAGCGCTGCGCCCACAAGGCGAGTGCTTCCAGTGCGGCGCGGTCCCCCGCCGGATCGGCCGGAGCCACCGCCAGCGCCGGACACAGCGCGCGGGCATCGGCCAGCATGGTGCCAGCCTGCACCCCGGCCTGCTGCGCAGCGCTATTCGTCGCGGTAATCCGGGGGCCGTGGGCGGTTTCGCTGATCAGGGCGAACGGGATGGCATCAAAGCCCCCCCTCCTCTTCAGAGGAGGGGGTTGGGGGGTGGTGCAGAGCGCAACGTCGGCCACTCCACCACCCCCTGCCCCCTCCTCTGAAGAGGAGGGGGTATGATCAGCGGGCGTGTTAGCCAGCCGCCAGCGGTCGATTGGCAGCCGTGCCAGCCAGATCGACAGGACCCTTCGATTCATGCTGATCAGCCATGTGCACGGGCTTCGACAGGCTCAGCCTGAGCGGGCTTTGTGGCAAATTCAAAGTCCGCTCGTGCTGAGCTTGTCGAAGCACCTGAATAGAGGGGCAGGATCCATTCTCCGGGCGGGTGGTTGCGGGCGCGAAACAGTTCGGCGTGCCAAGCGGCCGGGCCGGGGGCCTGCGCGTTCCAGCGCGGTGGAAGCGAAGCAGCCGGGCGCAGGGCCCAGCGCTGGCGGGCGGAAGAGAGGTCACGCTCTGCTCCAAGGCGCACCAGCCACAGCGGCACGCCATGCCTTTCAGCCGCCAGGCTGAGGCGACGGTGCGCGGTGAGGGAAAGCGCGCGCGGATTGCCGGCGATCTCACCCACCACAAAGGCCAGATCACGACACCGCAGCCCCTCCTCCAGCGCGAACAGCGCGTCCTCGGGCGTAGTAGTGGCGACATGGATCAACCGGTGACGCAGCGCCTGCGGCAGCCCCGGGCGATAGGGCCGCCCGTTCTGGCGCAGGCTGGCGCGATCCTGGACCCACAGCCAGGGCCGTTCATCCCCCGGCACGGCCCGCTGGCTTTCCAACGCCAGGGCAAAGGCCGCCCCGGCACAGTCCTGCGTGCTGGCAAACAATTCGGCATGGCTGGCCCCTTCCGGAACGGTTGCAAGCGCGGCAGGAAAAACAGGAACAACAGATGGGACAGCGGCAGTCATACGAATCGGAACCTTTATGTTCCTATTATGTTCCATTTCACAAAAGAGGCAAGGGAACTTCGGCGGCAGGATCGAATACGACTGCCCCGAAACACAGTTGGCACACAGAAAAGGGCCGCCTCCTTCACGGAAGCGGCCCCCTCTCTCCCCACCCCTCAGGGTGAACTTGCTCTTCCCCTCGGGGGGATTGGCTCCACCCCCGAAGTACACTGGATTACCTCAATCGAGCTTGGCAGCCTGTGCCTGCTCTTCCACCAGGCCGCGGCCAACGTGGCTCTTGCGGCGGCCATACGAGAAGTAGACCACCAGGCCGATCGCGGCCCAGCCCAGGAACATCAGCTCCGTGTAACCGGACAGATTGAAGAACAGATAGGCGCAACCGAGCACCGCCGCCGGGCCGACAACCCAGACAATCGGGGTGCGGAACGGACGGTGACGATCCGGCGCGGTGCGGCGCAGGATGATCACACCGATTGCCACGGTCATAAAGGCGAACAGCGTGCCCGAGTTCGAAATATCAGCCAGCTGACCAACCGGGAAGAAGGCCGCCGCTGAGGTCACGAAGATACCGGTGATGATGGTCACCACGTGCGGCGTCTTGAACTTCGGGTGCACCTTGGCCAGCCCTTCGGGCAGCAGGCCATCACGCGCCATCACGAAGAAGATGCGGGTCTGACCAAACAGCATCATCAACACCACCGAAGGCAGCGCCAGGAAGGCCGCCAGACCAATCAGGTTGCCAACGTTGACATAACCGATTTCGCGCAGGACGTGGGCCAGGGCCTCATCCGAGCAGACCAGCGGAACATTGCCCGCACCGGCCAGTGCCGCGCATTGTGCCTGAAGTTCCTTGCTGCCCGTTGCCAGCGCTTGGCCAGCGGCATCAACCACCGGCTGCGCGCCAATCGCACCGATCGCCCCAGCCGCAACCAGCAGGTAGAAAATGGTGCAGATCACCAGGCTGCCGATCAGGCCGATCGGCATGTTGCGCTGCGGGTTTTTGGTTTCCTCGGCCGCGGTCGAAACCGCGTCAAAACCGACATAGGCGAAGAAGATCGAAGCCGCCGCGGCCGAAACACCGCCAAAGCCCAGCGGGGCAAAGGGTTCAAAGTTTTCCATCTTCATCACCGGCACGGCCAGGATGATGAAAGCCGTCAACGCCACGATCTTGATCACCACCAGCACGGCGTTGAAGGTCGCGGATTCCTTGGTCCCCACCACCAGCAGCGCAGTAACCGCCAGCGCGATGAACACCGCCGGCAGGTTAATCCCGCCACCAACGGCCGCCAGCGCGCCCTTGGTGAAGAATGTTGGCAACTCTATCCCCAGCCCGGATTGCACCAGGCCTATGAAATAGTTGGACCAGCCGACTGAGACCGCCGAAGCCGCGATCGCATATTCCAGGATCAGGGCCCAGCCCACGATCCAGGCCACGATTTCGCCCATCGAGGCATAGGAATAGGTGTAGGCAGAACCGGAAACCGGGACCATCGAGGCCATTTCTGCATAGCACAGCGCAGCAACCGCGCAGACGAAACCGGCGATGATGAAGCTGATCATCATGCCCGGTCCGGCCTTTTGCGCTGCTTCCGCCGTCAGCACGAAAATCCCGGTGCCGATGATGGCCCCGATCCCGAGCATCGTCAGCTGGAAGGCACCGAGCGAGCGGTGCAGCGATTTCTTTTCAGCCGTGGCCAAAATGGCGTCGAGTGATTTGACGCGACCGAACATGCAATTCCCCTAAAAAGTGTCGAGCCGGGTACATTGCCCGGCCCACATTTGCATCTGGCGCGAGAAGCTAACGCCAAGCGGGCCATTGGCAAGCGCAATCTAGCGCCCTTCCCCAGCTTTGCAGGACAGTCTAAAGGGCAACCCCATGTCCACGACCTTTCAGCTCGACACGGCCACCAGCCGCGCCAATCCCACCCCCGCGCCAATGAAGCGCCTGACGATCCCCGCGATCCGCAAGCGCAAGGTTGATGGCGTGACCGCCGAGCCCGTCGTGATGCTCACAGCCTATACCGCCCGGCAGGCCCAATTGCTCGATGCGCACTGCGATCTGCTGCTGGTCGGGGATTCGCTGGGGCAGGTGATTTACGGCCTGCCCTCTTCGGTGCCGGTCACGCTCGACATGATGGCCGCCCATGGCGCCGCCGTGGTGCGCGGTTCCTACCACGCCGCCGTGGTGGTCGACATGCCGTTTGGCGCTTACGAAGCATCGCCCCAACAGGCCTTTGAAAGCGCGGCGCGGCTGCTCAAGGAAACCGGCTGCGCGGCGGTCAAGCTGGAAGGCGGGGCAGCTATGGCGGAAACCGTGGCATTCCTGACCCAGCGCGGCATCCCGGTGATGGGCCACGTCGGCCTGACCCCGCAAGCGGTCAATGTTCTGGGCGGCTACAACGCCCGCGGCCGCAGCGAGGCCGAGGCGGCCAAGATTGTTGCCGATGCCAAGGCACTGGATGAAGCCGGCGCCTTTGCCATTGTTGTCGAAGGCGTGGTTGAACCCATCGCCATTGCCGTAACCAAGGCCGTCAGCTGCCCGACGATCGGCATCGGCGCTTCGGCCCAATGCGATGGCCAGGTGCTGGTGACCGAGGACATGCTCGGCATGTTTGATCGCGTCCCCCGCTTCGTGAAGCGGTATGAGGAAATCGCGGAAACGATTTCTGCCGCGGCAGCACGCTATGCCGCCGAAGTTCGGGACCGATCCTTCCCGGGCATTGAACAGACCTACCAGCCGAAATAGGGCGAGCCGATGTTGATGCGTTTCTACAAGGGCTCGATCCTTTTCACCCTCGTCTGTCTGGCTTTAGGTGCCTGGTATGGCTGGGCCATGACCGGCAATGTCGCCGCCACGGCATCGATGCTCTGGATCATCCTGGTTCTCTCGATTCTTGAGGTTTCGCTGTCGTTTGACAACGCGGTGGTCAACGCCGCCGTGCTGAAAGACATGGATGACATCTGGCAACGCCGCTTCCTGACCTGGGGTATGGTGATCGCCGTATTCGGGATGCGGATCGTCTTCCCCCTGGCAATTGTAGCGATTGCCGCCGGACTTGGGCCGATGGATGCCCTGAACCTCTCGCTCAACAATCCGGCTGAGTACGAACGGATCGTCAGCGGCGCCCATGTCGGCATCGCCGGATTCGGCGGCGCGTTCCTGGCCATGGTCGGCCTGTCCTTCTTCTTCGATGGCGAAAAGGACATCCACTGGATCACCTGGATCGAGGAGAAGCTCTCGCTCGTATCAAACATCAAGGCCGCAGAAATCGCGCTGCTGCTGCTGGTTCTTTACGGTGTGTCGCAAATGCTCCCGGCCGATGAGGCGCTGACCTTCATGGTGGCAGGCATCCTTGGCCTGGTCACCTTCATCGCGGTTGAGGCTATCGCAACGGTCCTCGAAATGCGCGAGGAAGCGCTGAAACTGCAGGGTGCCGTGGTCCGCTCGGGGCTTGGCGGGTTCCTTTACCTCAACATCCTCGACGCCTCGTTCAGCTTTGACGGCGTGATCGGTGCTTTCGCCTTGTCCAACAACATGGTGATCATCGCGCTGGGTCTGTCGATCGGGGCGATGTTCGTCCGTTCGATGACGATCCACCTGGTAAAGCAGGGCACCCTGGCCGAGTATCGCTATCTCGAGCACGGCGCGTTCTGGGCAATCATCGCCTTGGGCGCGATCATGCTGTTGTCGGCCCGGTTCCATATCCCCGAAACGGTCACCGGGCTGGTTGGCGCAGTGTTGATCGGCTTGTCACTGTGGTGGTCAATCCGCCACAACCGGCGCTATCCCGACAGCGAGATCGAACAGGCTATTCGAGCGGATTAAGCCGCGCCGCAATCGGTGCGGCGATCACCAGCTGCACCAGGTGATAGAGCAGGATCGGCAACAGCACGATGCCTGCGGCCGCTGGCGGGAACAGCACCGTTGCCAGCGGCGCGCCCATCGCCACGCTCTTTTGCGCCCCAGCGAACAGGAAGCTGATCCGGTTGGCCCGATCAAGCCGGACCGAGCGGCCAATCAGCCAGGCTCCCAGATGCCCATAGAACAGGAACAGCGCCGTCCCGCCCGCCAGCCACAGCCAGCCGGACAGATCGACCCGCTCCCAGAAACGCTGCTCAACCGCGCCGGAAAACGCGACGTAGACCGCAATGGCAATCGAGGTCCGATCCATCCGGGTAACAAGTTGCCGATGCCCGGCAACCCAGCCACCTAACCGACCCTGCATGGCCTGCCCCAGCAGGAATGGGATCAGCAGAACCGTGACGACCTTAAGCAAACCTTCGGCATGGAATTCGGCAGCCCCGCTCCCCGCCAGCAACGAGAACAGCGGGGCGGTAATGAACACACCCAGGATGTTGAGCAGCGCAGCCGCCACCACCGAGCTGGCCACATTGCCGCCTGCCAAGGAAGAATAGGCCGTTGCCGATTGGACGGTGGACGGCAAGCACCCGAGGTAGAGGAACCCCAATGCCAGCAATGGCGGCATCCAGCCCTGCCCGCCCTGCCACAGCAGCCATCCAGCCAAGGCCATGCCCCCGAATACCCAGCCGACCAGCGGCCATAGCAGGCGGTGGTTGCCGATCCCGGTCCGCACCTCTTGGCGCGGCAGGCGCAGGCCGTTGAGGAAGAACAGCAGAAAGACGGCCGCATTGGCCACGAACTGGGCCAGCTCGCGCGCCGCGCCGTGAACCGGCAGGACAAGAGCGAGCCCGATCGCGAGCGCCAGCAGCCGCACCATCGGGTCGATGCGACGCAGCAACGACTCAGCGCCCAGCGAGCTTCACCGCTGGTGCCGGCGTGGCCGAAAACCGCGGCGCCGGGGCCGGCTGGACCATGCCCCCGTCCTCCACGAAAGTGCCGCGCGCAACGTTGTGCGGATGCTTGGGGGCTTCTTTCAGGCTAAGGACCGGCGCGAAGCAGATGTCGGTGCCATCCATGATCGCGCACCACTCGTCACGCGTCTTGGTCAGGATCAGCGCAGTCATCCGTTCCTTCAGATCATCCCACTTCATCGGGTTCATCTGCTGGGCGAAGTCCGGATCGTCGCTAAGGCCCGTCTTCTCCATCAGGATCGCATAGAACTGCGGCTCGATCGAACCGAGCGAGATGTATTTACCATCTTTCGTTTCGTAAGTGTCATAGAAGTGGGTGCCGCTATCGAGCAGGTTGACCCCGCGCTCGTCGCGCCACTGGCCATTGCCCAGGAAGGTATAGGTCATGGCCGAGAGGATCGCCGCGCCATCGACCATTGCACAATCCACCACCTGACCACTTCCGCCCGAGCGCGCATGCAGGATGGCCGCGACCACGCCAAAGGCCAGCATCATGCCGCCGCCGCCGAAATCGCCCACAGCGTTAACCGGGAAAGTCGGTTTCTCGCCCTTGCGGCCATAGGAATGGAGCGCGCCCGAAAGGGCAATGTAATTGATGTCATGCCCGGCTAGCGGAGCCATCGGCCCGTCCTGCCCCCAGCCGGTCATCCGGCCGATTACCAGCTTGGGGTTGATCGCCAGCAGGACATCGGGCCCGATCCCCATGCGCTCGATCACGCCAGGGCGATAACCTTCGATCAACGCATCGGCGGACTTCACCAGGTCCTTAAGCTGTTCGATCGCCGCGGGATCCTTGAGATCCAGTTCAACCCGTTCGCGGTTGCGATTGAGGATGTCACGGTTGCCCCCATCACCAAAGCGGCTTGCGGTGCCAGGGCGCTCAACCCGGATCACCCGTGCGCCATGGTCAGCCAGCATCATGCCGCAGAACGGACCGGGCCCGATCCCCGCCAGTTCGATCACCGTAACCCCAGCCAGAACCCCTGCCATCGCGCATTCCTCCAAATTTAATCGCGCGATTAGTTTTGGCGGGAGCGACAGCGATTGTCGAGAGGAAAGCAGGTTAATGGCGTCGCAATTGCGCCCGGGCCTCGTCCAGCATCGGATTGCTGCCACCCAAGGCCTCAGCCTTGTCCAGCAAGCTGGCAGCGCGCTCCGGGTTCTGCCCCAACCGTGCCAGGACCATGCCTAAGGCCTGTGCGGTCCTCGCGCTGGAGCGCTGCAACCGATAGGCCGTCTCCGCCGGCATCAAGGCTTGATCCACATACCCTGCCTGCAATCGGGCCACTGCCAAATCAGCCAGCATGCGCGGATCGCTCCATCCGCGTCGGCGGCTGGCATCCGTCAGATACAAGCTCGAGCGCTGCCAATCACCATCCCCGGCAGCCGCATCGGCGATCAACCGCGGGGCCACCAAACTGTCCGGGAATGCTGCGAGGTATTCCTTGGCCAAATGCACGGCACCTGCTTCGCCTGCCACATAGCCGGCGCGCAACATGAGCCATTCAGGGTTCCGCAGTCTGGCGGCCGCACCATAGGCTTCAAGCGCTCGATCATCCGCCCCTTGCAGAAGGGCTTCGTCGCCGGCCAGGACGAAAGCCTCAAACGACCCGTCTACGGTGGGCGGATCGGGCCGCTCGCGCGCAGGCGGGGATGATAGCGCGGCTGTCGCTGCCCGCTGCAGATAGTCTGCCGCCGTCACCCGGTCGCCCGTTCGTTCATAGGATCGGCCCATAACCGCAAGCAGATATGGCGGAGCATCTGGCCGCTCTGCCAATGGCTCGAACCGCTGGCGCAAGCGCGGATGGTCGTCGACTGCAAGCAAGGCCTTAGCATAGAGCAATTGGACGCGCTGGTTGAATGGCTGTCGCCGGTCCAGCGGTTCAAGCAAGCTCACCGCGATCCCGCTGTTGCCTACTTCAAGCTCCAACGCACTTTCCAGCATGACAACGGCGGGTACATTCTTGAACGGGCCGCCGATCCGACCAATCAGGCGCCGCGCGAGCTCAATCTCTCCTGCGCGGGCCGCAATAACCGCCTGCATGTAATATGGCACAGGGCTGCGCGGGTTGAGCGAATTGAACCGGCGCGCCACTTTTAACATGTCGACAGCCCGGCTTGCCTGACCCAGCGCACCGGCATAGCCAAACAGCAATTGCTGGTCGTTGGGGGCAATCTTAAGCCCGCGTTCGAACAGCGGGATGGCCGCAACAGGCCCGGCCTGATCAATCAGCAATTGCGCACGCAATTCGATGACGCGGGGATTGTTCGGCGCCAGACTAAAGGCGTGCTCGGCCGCCTCAACAGCCAGGACATGTTGACCGCCGGTGTACCGCAGGCGCGCAATATCGATCCACAGCAGCGGGTCATTCGGGGCGATCGCCAAGGCCCGGTCATAGGCCATGCCGGCATCGGGCAGACGCCGCTCCGCCCGCAACAGAAGTCCCATCATACGCCAGCCGAGCGCTGCATCCGCCTGCGAGAACTGCTGCGGTTCCAGCCATTCCCGCGCCCGGTCCAGGTCGCCCTGCAGCAGCATTGCCTCGCCCATCCGCGCGGCAAGATCGGTTCGGGACGCACCCGCAGCCTGGGCCTTGTTGAGTGCGGCTTCGGCAGCAATGCCATCGCCGCGCGCCGCGGCCTCAGCCGCAATGGCAAGCGCCGATCCCCGGGCATCAGTCTGCGCACCAAGCGGGGCGGTCAGCGCAAGCAGCGCCACCAGCAGGATGTTGAACCTCTTGTCAGGCATGGAGATCGTACTGTTTGAGAAGGTCATAAAGCGTGGGCCGGCTGACCCCCAGCAGCTTGGCTGTATTCGAAATATTGCCCTCGCAACGGGCCAGCGCGTGGCGAATAACCCGTCGGTCCGCAACCTCACGAGCAGCCTTGAGGTTTAACGCGTTGTCCTCCGCTTGCCCCGTGTCGGCCAGGTCGAGGTCGGCCGCACCGACCAGCTTGCCTTCGGCCATGATCACTGCCCGCTTGACCCTGTTCTCCAGTTCGCGGACGTTCCCTGGCCAGCGCCACGCATCGATCGCCGCCAGGGCATCGGCCGCGAACCCCTTGACCTGCGGATTGATCTCGCGCGCAAAGCGGGCCAGGAAAACCCTTGCCAAAAGCCCGGCATCACCGGGGCGTTCGGCCAGGCCGGGGATCTTCACAACGACTTCGGCAAGGCGATAGAACAGGTCTTCGCGAAATGTGCCAGCGGCGATCATTGCTTCGAGGTCCTGATGCGTCGCGCAAACGATCCGCGTATTGACCGCGATCGACTTGCGCGAGCCGATCCGCTCGATCACCCGTTCCTGCAGAAAACGCAGCAGCTTTACCTGCAGGGGTAGCGGGATATCGCCCACTTCATCCAGGAACAACGTACCGCCCTGGGCCTGCTCGATCTTGCCTTCAGTGGTCTTTACCGCCCCAGTGAAGGCGCCCTTCTCGTGCCCGAACAGCTCGCTTTCCAGCAAGTTCTCCGGGATCGCCGCACAATTGATCGCCACAAAGGCGCCGCCCGCCCGGTCGCTTGCATCGTGCAGCCCGCGCGCCAGCAATTCCTTTCCGGTTCCGCTGGCGCCCAGCAGCATGACCGAAACATTGGTATTGGCAGACCGCTCGATCGTCCGCGCCACCTTCAGCATTTCCGGCGCCCCGGTGATCAGGCGACCCAGGACTTTGCTGTCCTGAACGGTCTCGCTGGTGAGACGCCGGTTCTCCGCCTCGATCTGGTGGAGCTGCCACGCCCGTTGCACGATCAGGCAAAGCGTCTCGATTTCGACTGGCTTCTGATAGAAATCATAGGCACCGCTCGCGATCGCCTGAAGCGCACTTTCGCGCGCCCCATGCCCCGTCGCGACGATCACCTTGGTATCGGGCTTTAGCGCCATGATTTCGTCGAGCACGGCAAAGCCCTCGCTGGTCCCGTCGGGGTCGGGCGGCAGGCCAAGATCAAGGGTAACCACCGGCGGCTCATCCGCTCGCAGCGCGGCCAGCGCCGACGCGCGGTCACCCGCGATGATCACGTCAAAATCGGGATAGGCCCATTTGAGCTGAGCCTGCAGGCCAGCATCGTCTTCAACGATCAGCAGCTTGGGTTTGTTGTCGCTCATTACGCTACCTTCGCGGCAAAGTTGTCCCGCAGTTCGGCTGCCTCAGCCAATGGTACTCGGATGCTGAAACGCGATCCCAAGCCTTCTCGGCTCTCGACCGTCAGTGTGCCGCCGATGGCTCGCACCAGTTCGCGCGCTTCGTAGGCGCCGATCCCAAACCCGCCGGGCTTGGTCGAGACAAAGGGCTTGAACAGCCCGGTGCGGACAAATTCGGCCGACATGCCCGAACCGGAATCGATCACTTCGATCACCCCGTGGGATTGCTCGCACCCCATTTGCAAGAAGACTGGACTGTCGGCAGGACTGGCATCAATCCCGTTCTGAATCAGGTGGACCAGGGCCTGTTCAAGCATGTCCTCGCGTCCGACCACCATGCAGGGCGACGCCGCGATCACCCCAACCTGGTGATTGCTCCGGAACTGTCCGACCACGCGCATGACGACCTGGTCCAGCGCAACCGGGGTCAGGCGCTCGACCACCGCCGTACCATAGCGCGACAGGCGGACGATCAGCGCGTTAAGGCGGTCGGACGCATTGCGCAGGGTCACCAGCATGTCAGCCTGGAACGCGGGATTTCCGGCATGGGCTTCGGCATTGCGGGCAAGCAGGCTGAGCTGGCTGGCAAGGTTCTTGATATCGTGCATCACAAAGGCGATGCGGCGATTGAAGTCATCAAAACGGGCCGCCTCGGCCAGCGCCTCTTGTCCGGCGTGTTCGGCCAGATAGCTCGCCAGTTGCTGCCCGGCGACGCGCAGCAGGTCAAAGTCCTCCCAGTCCAGCCGCCGTGCCAGCGGGGGCCGGGCCAGGACGACCAGTCCCACCAGTCGCTCGAACCGATGCAGCGGCACCAAGGCCCAGGCGCGCGGCTCGGCCAGCAACCAGTCAGGCACGGCTATTTGCTGCGGCGACCAGTCCTGTCGCGGCAAGGCGCTGGTTCCGCGCAGTTCATCCAGATCAACGATAAAGCCGCCCGCTCGATGTGCCTCAAAGGCACACACCGCCGCATGTGGCATAGCAAGGCCCGGAACCTCGGCGGTTGGCCATTGCCACCGGCTGGCCAGCGCCAGTTCGCCGTGTTCGGTTACGGTCAACAATAGGCCGGCTGGACTGCCGGTCATATCGGCTAACGCGCGGATCGCCCGTTCGTGCAGGCTGGCGCCATCTGGTCCCTGACGCCCCATGGTGCGCGTAAAGCGCAACCATTCCTCGCGATAGTCGTAACGATGCCGGAACAGGTGCTTGGATAGAGTCACCCGCAGCCAGGCCCTCAGCCCGCGCGATACGGCAAGCACCGCCAGAACGACGGCCGTGGCGCCGGCAAAAGCGAGTTGCAGTTCGGCCGTAAGCTCCTGCCCGGCCCAGGCCAGCCATCGCGCGATTGCCACCATGAAGACCAGATAGGCTCCAACAATCATCAGCGAAGCTGACTGGAACACCACCGTTCGCGACGGGCTGAACCGCAGCGCCTCGCTCCCGCGTCGCAAGCCAAAGGCCAGCAGCAAGGCCAGTACCAGCGCCGCCAGGCAGCGGACTGCGATCAGCCCGACCACCTCTTCGCCCCGCAGATAGGCCACCGTGTACAGGTTCAGGTCAAAGCCCCACAGCAGGGCGAAGGCCAAGGCCGGCCAGCGCAAGACAAGCCGGGTATCCGGGCCGGTACCGCCATAAAGGTTGTGGACCAGCATCAGCCCGCCAGTGGCGACCAAAATGCGGAACAGAGTGACCGTCTGGAACGCAAGGCCGGCCAGCAGGCCGCCAAGCGGGTTGGAAACCTGCAAAAGCATGATCGCCAGTTGCAGCAGTTCGACAAAGCCGAGCGCAGCCAGCAGCGGCCGCACCGGCCGTAGGCTGGCGTGGCGACCGTCGATCGCGAACAGCCGGTAAACCGCAAAAAGCCAGGCCAGATCGCGCAGGCTATCGGCCATGTTCGCCCAGATCGATGCGGCTCCGGCCAAGGCCCCGATCAGCGCCCACAGAGCCGTAACACCCAGCGCAAGGATCAACGCCTTTCGCGCGGTTCCAAACCGGTCTGGACGGGCCTGGAGTGCGCCGGCCACCAGCAGGCACGCGAAGGCCCCGCTGCCCCAGGCAACTGCCTCGATAGCCTGCGAGATGCTCGATGCCGGGCCCACTTCAGCGCGCCCCTTCGTTCCACAGCACTACCCGCAGCGTCTGCAGCAGGATCAGCAGGTCAAGGAACGGGGAATAGTTCTTGGCGTAATAGAGATCGTATTCGAGCTTGTGCCGGGCATCCTCGATCGATGCGCCATAGGGATAGTTGATCTGCGCCCACCCCGTGATCCCGGGTTTCACCATGTGGCGTTCGGCATAATAGGGCAGATGCCGCTCCAGATCGGCAACAAACTGGGGGCGTTCCGGCCGCGGCCCGACAAAGCTCATTTCGCCCTTCAGCACGGTCCAGAGCTGGGGCAGCTCATCAATCCGGGTCTTGCGAATGAAATTGCCAATCCGCGTAACGCGCGGATCGTCCTTTGCCGCCCATTGCGCGCCGTTTACTTCGGCATCGGTGCGCATCGACCGCAGCTTGATCACGTCGAACGACTGGCCATAAAGCCCGACGCGACTTTGTCGGTAGAACGCCGGTCCCTTGCTATCCAGGCGGACCAGTGCCGCAAACAACAGGATAACCGGCGCGCTCAGCAACAAGGCCAGGCCACTGGCGATAATGTCAAACAGGCGCTTTAGCGCGCGCGATACGGCTTGCCCGGAGGAGAATCCGTCGGAAAAGATCAACCAGCTGGGATTGACCGTGTCCAGGTCAATCCGCCCGGTTTCGCGTTCGATAAAACTGGAAAAATCGTAGACCTGAACCCCGGTGGTCTTGATCCGCAACAAGTCCCTCAGCGGCAGGGAATTGCGCCGCTCTTCCAGTGCCAGCACCACCTCGCTGACCCCAAGGCGTTCGACATAGTCGGTCAAGTCTTCGATCGAATCGCGGGCCACAGCAGTTGGGACAGACGCTGGCGCGTCAGTCATCGCCACGAGGCCACAGATCCGAAAGCCGCTTTCGGGACGCAGAGACAGCTGCCGCAAACGTTCACCGCGTTCGCCACTGCCGAGCACCAGGATCCGGCGACGAAAAGCATCGGCCCCGACGGCCGCACCAACCAGCAGGCGATTGAGCACCAGCGCAAAGACCGATCCAATCATTGCGTAGGCCAGGGTCGAGCGCCAGAAATTCCCTCCCCCGACGATAAAGTCGAGGAAAGCCAGACCGATGATGCTGAAGGATACGGCCACCAACAGCCGGGCGGTGGCATAACGCATCGATCGCAGCGCCTCTGGCCCATAGACCCCGACCGCAATCATCGCCGTCAGCATCACGCCAGCGTGACCGGCCAGTTGCCAGAACCGATCGCCAATATCGCCCGGATCCATGCCAATTTGGCCGGCGCGAAGCCGCCAGGACAGGTCTCCTGCCAGGTAGAGCAGAAGCAGATCCAGCACCCCGACCAGGATCACCGCGTGGGGAATGTAATGTTTGAACAGCCGGATCATTGGCCCCTGCAGCCCGAGAAAACTCGGGACATGCCTAACGGGGACTTATGAAATGTCGGTAAACCTTACAGCGACCTCAATCGGCGAAGGCAAACGGAGTCAGGCCACGGGACCGCTCGTCAAAGGCCAAGGCAGCTCCCCGCGGCGGGAGCGAGCGTTGGCCGCAGTCTTTTCGATGGCAGCCGCTGCACCCCGGGCCAATCGGCAAGGCAGCCGCCGCATCAAGGGCCAGCCCGCGGGCCTGGGCCAGGGCGCCAGCGAGACCGGCCTCAATCCCCAAGGCAACGACGAACCGCGGGCCTTCGGCACCTGGCGCAGCGTTGCCTTCCACAGTCCGGGCAATGGTCAGCCACTGGCTGGCATTGCCGCTGGGCTCAACAAAGCTGGCCAACTGGACGCAGAGTTGACCGGCCCGCTCAAAAGCCCGGTGCGCCACCCACAGCGGGCAGCCCGTATCGCTATCCAGCAAGGCTGTTCCGCTGGCACCGGCATAACGCTTGGAAAACTGACCAGCCCGGTCAACCCGCGCCATAAAGAACGGCAAGCCGCGCTGGCCAACCCGCTGCAAGGTCGTCAGGCGGTGGGCCAATTGCTCGAAACCGACACCAAACCGGCGTTGCAGGATCGGCAGGTCATAGCCGGTGGCTTCGCAGGCCCGGATCAGCCGACCATAAGGCATCAGCACGGCCGCCGCGAAATAGGCAGTAAGGTGGCGCCGGAACAGTCGCCAGGCAGAGCGATCGGTAAATTGCGCGCCATTGGCAACCGCCGCAATTTCGTCGCGCTGCTCCAGCATGGCCAGTTGCAGAGCGATCTGGAAATTGCGTGAAGAGGGATCAAGCAGTTCCGACAGTTGCAACTGGCGGGCATGGAGGTCGAGCCGCCGCAGAGCATCAGGCATAACCTCTACCGGCAAAACCCGGACCGCGATCTGATGCTTCTGGCGAAGGCGCTCGGACAGTGCCGCGCCCATGTCAGGATTTGACAACCGCAGTTCATCAGCCAGCGCTTCGGCCGCTGCATCCAGATCGGGAAAGTGGTTGCGCCACCGTTCAATTTCACGCCGGACCAGTTCCATCGGCTCATCGATCGAACCCACACCAACACCGCCGCCGCTATCGAACAGGCGGGCAAATGCAATCGCGGCCTGCGGTGCGGCACTCAGCCATTCGGCAATCTCGTCGCGGTCAATCGCAAGGTCGGCAAAGCGGGCATCGGCAAGGCGCCGCCGCAGCCCGTCAACACCGCCGACCGCCTCATCCTGGCGCAAACTGCGCGGGTCAAAATCAAAAGCTTCCGCCAAGCGAATGAGCAATCGGGCGGACAGCGGCCGCTGGTTGCGTTCAACAAGGTTCAGGTAACTGGGCGATATACCGAGCTGCGCCGCCATAGCCGACTGGGTCAAACCCTCACGCTTCCGCAGTCTGCGGACCGCAGGTCCGGCAAGGAGGACGGTATCGGCCATGCCCCCGTTTGTCATATTTTTTACAACATTGCAACCATGACACCAACTATCAACGCTTGGGGACAAACTTTTTTGTAATTTATTGCACACAGACTCGGGCCGGAGGCGTTAGGCGGGTGCTGTTCAAACCCTTGGAGGTTCCCCGTGTCCTACACCGATACTATCGCCACCGCTGACACCCAGATCAGCCGTTTCGCCAACTGGGACGGCATCGACGCCGAGTCGGTTGCCCGCATGCAGTTACAGAACCGTTTCAAGACCGGGCTGGATATCGCCAAGTACACCGCCAAGATCATGCGCGCCGACATGGCTGCCTATGACGCTGATCCGGCGAACTACACCCAGTCGCTGGGTTGCTGGCACGGCTTCATCGGGCAGCAGAAGCTGATCTCCATCAAGAAGCACTTTGGCACGACCAAGGGCCGTTACCTTTACCTCTCGGGCTGGATGATCGCGGCGCTCCGCAGCGAGTTCGGCCCCCTGCCCGACCAGTCGATGCACGAAAAGACCAGCGTTCCGGCGCTGATCGAGGAACTCTACACCTTCCTGCGCCAGGCCGATGCCCGCGAACTGGGCATGATCTTCCGCGAACTGGATGAGGCCCGCAAGGCTGGCGATGCGGTCAAGACCAAGCAGATTCAGGCCCGGATCGACAATTACGAAACCCACGTCGTGCCGATCATCGCCGATATCGACGCCGGCTTTGGCAATGCTGAGGCAACCTATCTCCTCGCCAAGAAGATGATCGAGGCGGGTGCCTGCGCGATCCAGATCGAAAACCAGGTCTCGGACGAAAAGCAGTGCGGCCACCAGGACGGCAAGGTTACCGTCCCGCACGAGGACTTCATCGCGAAGATCCGCGCCGTGCGTTACGCCTTCATGGAACTGGGCGTCGACGATGGCATCATCGTTGCTCGCACCGACTCCTTGGGTGCCGGCTTGACTAAGCAGATCGCTTTCACCCGCGAAGCTGGTGACATTGGCGATCAGTACAACAGCTTCCTCGATTGCGACGAAGTGACCGAAATCGGCCACGGCGAAGTCCTGATCAGCCGCGATGGCAAGCTGCTGCGTCCGAAGCGCCTGCCCAGCAACCTGTTCCAGTTCCGCGCCGGCTCGGGTGAAGACCGCTGCGTGCTGGACTGCATCACCAGCCTGCAGAACGGTGCAGACCTGCTGTGGATCGAGACCGAAAAGCCGCATATCGGCCAGATCGGCGGGATGGTCAGCCGCATCCGCGAGGTCATTCCCAACGCCAAGCTGGTCTACAACAACTCACCCAGCTTCAACTGGACGTTGAACTTCCGCCAGCAGGTGTTCGATGCCTGGACTGCGGAGGGCAAGGACCTCTCCGCCTATGATCGCGCCAAGCTGATGAGCGTGGACTATGACGGCACCGACCTTGCAGCCGAAGCCGACGAGCGTATTCGCACCTTCCAGCGCGATGCTGCGGCCCAGGCCGGTATCTTCCACCACCTGATCACCCTGCCGACCTACCACACCGCGGCGCTCAGCACTGACAACTTGGCCAAGGAATACTTCGGTGAGCAGGGCATGCTGGGCTACGTCAAGGGCGTCCAGCGTCAGGAAATCCGCCAGGGTATCGCCTGCGTGAAGCACCAGAACATGTCGGGCTCTGACATTGGTGACGATCACAAGGAATACTTCGCCGGCGAAGCCGCATTGAAGGCGGCCGGTGAGCACAACACGATGAACCAGTTCGCCGCTTAACAACCCAACTCGCAGCAAGGAGAAGGTGCGATGAATACCATGTCCGCTACCGAAACCCGCGAACCGCAGCGCGCCCGCGCACTGCTTTCGACGGCCGATTTCCAGCTGCTCAAGGCAGCCCTGGCCAGCCATGCCAAGGCAGTAGAGGGTCCTGAAGAAATTGCGCGGATCAACGCGCTCTATCATCGGCTCGGCACTTACAGCTGAGCCCACCATCTCCTGGGGAGGAGAAACGACGGTCGTCGGGGCACCCCTTTTGCCCTGGCGACCGTCAACCAGTTTCTAACCCTATGAAAAGGGATAGGCTTTAACCTTTCCCACCTAGAAGCGCCGCATGCGTCGCGCTGCCCCAGTACTCCTCGTTCCGCCAAAGCTGCTGCAACACTTTGCGGCAGTCACAGTGGTTATCACCCTGCTGCTCGCCGTCTTCGCGAGCGGGGCGGATTGGGGCGCACCGGCGCAGCTCAAGAAGATTGAAGACCGGAACCAGGGGCTCAAAGCCGAAGCGCAAAAGCTTGGCCAGACCACACTGGTCAACAAGCTCAATATCGCCAATCGCGCGGGGACCGCCAGGCCGAGCTTCGATGATGCGAACGACGTTGCTCCGGAAATCACTCCGGCTGTTCCAGTTTACGCCAGAGGGACCCAAGCCGGCAGCGGCAATGTGCGACCGCCGGTCGCGCGGATCCCGGGCAACGTGGAGTTTATCCCCGACTTGCCCCAGCGACCGGGTGCCAGCATTACCGTGAAAGGCATGAATGTCGATGCCTTGCCCAACGCAGCACCGGCGAAGCGCAAGCGCAAGGCGACGGAACCCTACCGCGCCGTTACGCCGCCGCAGTTCGAAGCGATGAAGGAAGCTTCACGACCACGCCCGGGGGAGCCCGGTCAATGAAGGCGAGTAAGCCTTAGAAGCATTCCCGGGCGAGGTATTCGCGGCTATCGGCGCTGATGATGGCGGCGTGGCCATAGTTGGGGTGATCGATCACCAGCATGGCGTTGCCTTCACCCGACTTCCACGCTGCGATCGCCGCGTCGTCGAAATCGAAATGCAGGAAATGCACCGCGCTGGCCTTGCCGTCACTTTCGCGGGTCCGCTCAACATCACCTTCTGGGCGAGCCTTGATCACCTGCCCGCCGATCTGGATCGAAATGTGGTCTTCCACCCCGCCAATGGTGCGCAGGAAGGCATCGCGGCGATCGGGTTCGGCGATCTCGAACAGCAGGGTGCAGGTCAGTTCACAGCCCTTGGGGACCATCGGGTCATAGGCTGAAAGCTCGTCGACCAACTGGTCGGCCCCGCCCTTTTCAATCCGGAGCATTTCCTGAACCTGGAGCCACATCGAATCCCAGGTTTCAAACAGCGCGGTCGCGTGCGGGCCGACGCCCATGCGGGTCAGCTTCTTGCGCAGCAGCGCTTCCTGCTTCTTGTCATTGCGGATCAGCTCATAGCGATCCAGCGGCAGGATATCGTCAGCGGTAATGGTGCGGGCGTTGCGGGGCATGATGCTTACAATCCATAGGCCTGGGCCATCACCTCAATCGGATGGCCGATGCGTTCAGGGGCCTCGGCCCCGGTGGTTTCGATCACCTGCTTCAGGTGCGGGCCGGCCAGCGGGCATTCGCTGACAATCACGTCGGGCTCGCTCTTCAACAGGTTGCGCGCGGCGGGCTTGCCCACCTTTACAGCGCGATCAAAGTTCTCCTTGAAGATGCCCCACTTGCCGCCGTGGCCTGAGCAACGCTCGGTCAGCGCGGGCTTGGCCTCAGGAATAAGCTTGAGCATTTCCATCGCTTTGGGGCCCATGTTCTGGGCGCGAGCGTGGCAGGCAAAGTGCACGGCGATCGAGGCTGGCATAGCTTCGATCGGTGCAAGGCCCGTTTCCTTCGAAAGCGCCACGACATATTCGGACACGTCGAAGCAGTGCTTGCTGAGCAGCTTCACTGCCTCGTTTTCTGGCTCGATCAGCGGCCATTCAAACTTGAGCATCAGCGCGCAGGACGTGGTTAGCGGGACAATGTCCCATCCCTGCTCGATCAGCGGCTGGAAAAAGGCGGAGATGCGCGTGGCGGCGCTGGCCACGGCTGGCAGATCGCCGTTCTCGAACTTCGGCATGGCGCAGCAATCAGGATATTCGACCCGCACCTGCACGCCGTTGTGGGCCAGCACCTTGATCGCGGCTTCGCCGGGGGTGCCATCGTTGAAGTTGTCATGGCAGCCGGCATAGAGCACGACCTTCTTGCCAAAAGCCGGACCATCCGGGTTCGGCTGCGGAATGATGCCGGCGGCCTTATTCACCAGTGGCACCTCGGCAAAGGCGGGCACGTGGGCGCGGCGATCGATCCCGAGGGTCGACTCCATCACGCCGCGAGTAAAGCTGTTGTCCTGATCGGTTGCCCAGTTGGCCAGCCCGGCCACCGCCGAGCCCAGCTTGCCGTTGCGCGTCATCTTGGCGAGTTCGCGGTCAGCCAGCTTGGTTTCGCCTTTGCGGTTCTCGATCGCGCGAGCGCGCAGCATCAGGTGCGGGAAATCCAGGTCAAAGCTGTGCGGCGGCACATAGGGGCATTTGGTCAGGAAGCACATGTCGCACAGCGTGCAGGCGTCAACGACCGCCTGGAGCTGCGGCTTAGTCAGGTCCTCAACCTCCTCGTTCGGGCTCTCGTCAATCGAGTCGAACAGGATCGGAAAGCTGTCGCACAGGTTGAAGCAGCGGCGGCAGCCATGACAGATGTCATAGACGCGGCGCAGCTCGGCATCGAGCGCGGCTTCATCATACCATGCTTCGTCCTGCCACGGGATGTTGTGGCGGATCGGCGCCTCAAGGCTGCCTTCCATAGCGAGAACCCCTGTGTTCGGTATTCTGGAATCAAACGCCGCCCCGGGACGGTCCCGGGACGGCGCTCATAAATCACGCGTCGGCGAGCAGGCCGTCGAGCGTCTTCTGGAACTTGCCGGCGTGGCTCTTTTCAGCCTTCGCCAGGGTTTCGAACCAGTCAGCGATTTCGTCGAAACCTTCATCGCGAGCGGTCTTGGCCATGCCCGGGTACATGTCGGTGTACTCGTGGGTTTCGCCGGCGATCGAAGCCTTCAGGTTGGCAACGGTATCACCGATCGGTTCGCCGGTGGCCGGGTCGCCGCACTCTTCGAGGTATTCGAGGTGGCCGTGGGCGTGGCCGGTTTCGCCTTCCGCAGTCGAGCGGAACACGGCGGCAACGTCGTTGTGACCTTCGATGTCAGCCTTCTGTGCGAAGTACAGGTAACGGCGGTTCGCCTGGCTTTCGCCAGCGAATGCAGCCTTGAGGTTTTCCTCGGTCTTCGAGCCCTTGAGTCCCATGTTGTGTCTCCTTTGGCGGGGAATCGTGACTATTGCGCAATGCGCAATCGGCTCCCTTAATGCCAAAGGAAATTTCCGCGGCCAGTAATCGACAAACCCGATCAACTTAATGCGAACAATTCGCAAAATTGGATTAGGCTGAAAAACTACCGGCGCGGCATCAGCTCGAGCGTGGAGGCAACCAGGGCCTCGGCTCCGGCAGCGATCACCTTGTCGGCCTCGGGAGCCCAGAACGGACTGTGCAGGCCGGGCAATTGCTTGCCCTCTTTCGCAGCCGCTTCCATTTCGGCGGCGGATCGCCCGCCAATCCACAGGATCAGCGATTGGGTGTTTGGCCCGGCAGCGCGCGCGATTTCGCCAAAGTCCTCGCCCGCCATCGACGGTTGCGGACTGGCCACCCGATCGGCGCCAAACCGCTTGGTCAGGACACCGCGCATCCGCTCGGCCAGTTCAGGCGTGTTCCAGGTCGCGCGGGCATAGGGTTCGGCAATCTTGATAACCGGCATCCGGTCTTCAGGGAGGCCAGAGGCCATGGCTTCGGCCCGGGCGATCCGCTTGATCCCGTCAAGCAACAGCTTGCGCGAGCTGTCAGAATAGGACCGCACGGTCAGTTGCAGCTTCACCTCGTCGGAGATGATGTTGTGCTTGGCCCCGCCATGGATTGCACCGACCGTGACAACGCTGGCTTCAAACGGATTGCTTTCGCGGCTGACCAGCGTCTGGAGCCGCATCACAATCGCGCTGGCCAGCACGATCGGATCCTTGGTGGTGTGCGGATAGGCCCCGTGCCCGCCCAGCCCCTTAACCGTGATGTCGACTGAATCGGCATTGGCCAAGGCAAAGCCGGCCTTCACCCCAACCACGCCCGAAGCGAGTTCGGCGCTGTCATGAAGGGCAATGGCGTAGTCCGGCTTGGGAAACCGGGTAAGCAACCCATCCTTGAGCATTTCCAGCGCGCCCAGGTTAATCTCTTCTGCCGGCTGCCCAATCATCACCAGGGTGCCCGACCACTTGCTCTTGTTGGCGGCAAGCACGCGGGCAGCGCCAATCCAACCGGTCATGTGGGTATCGTGGCCGCAGGCGTGCATGATCCCGCTTTCGACACCGGCAGTGGAAACGCCTCGCGCCTTAGAGGCATAGGCCAGTCCCGTCTGCTCCTCGACCGGCAAGGCATCCATATCGGCGCGGACCAGTACCACCGGGCCTGGGCCATTCCGCATGACGGCAACCACGCCGGTCTTGCCAACGCCTTCGGTTACCTCAAATCCGGCCTTGCGCGCGGCATCGGCCATGATCTTGGCGGAACGAACCTCCTGAAAGCTCAATTCCGGGTTCTGGTGAAGATCGCGATATATCGCCATCAGCGACGGCATTTCGCTTTGGACCTGTGCCCGGATGGGGTCGCTTTGCGCCGCAGCGGGCGCTCCGGCGAGAGCGGCAAGGATCAGGGCGAATGCGGCTGGGCGCGAAACGATTTTGGTCATGGCGAACAGGACCTAGCCAGCCGGGCCCAATGCAGCAACCAAAGAGCCATTCGCACATTCACAGGACTGTTTTCAATTTGGCTTAAACGGTGTCAGCCCGGCCGATTTTGGGCCAGCAAAGCAGACCCGTTTGGGCTGCTTGCCGGAAATGGTGCCCCTGGCCCGACTCGAACGGGCACGTCTTGCGACAAACGATTTTGAGTCGTTCGCGTCTACCATTCCGCCACAGGGGCTCCTGCAACGCCGCGCGGCTTAGCCGCGCGGCCTCGCGGGTTCAAGTGATCCGTTAAATTCGATCAGGCTTTTAGTGCGCCGACCAGCGCCTTGTGCAGCTTTGAATGCAGCGAGTCATTGGCGGCAAGGACCTGGGTGTCGCAGACGGGCTGCGAAACGCCACGCCAATCAGAGACAAAACCGCCAGCTTCGCGCACCAACAGGCACCCGGCAGCGGTATCCCAGGGGGACAGGCCGCTTTCCCAGAACCCGTCATAGCGACCGGCAGCAACCCAGGCGAGATCCAGCGATGCCGCCCCGAACCGGCGGATGCCGGCTACCTGCGGTGCCAGCGCGGCATAGATTCGGGTCCATTCCACGCTGTCACCCCGCCCGGCGAAGGGAATGCCGGTGGCGATCAGGCTTTCATCAAGATAACGGCGCGACGACACGCGCAGACGGCGATCCTGCAGCCAGGCCCCGCGGGCCTTTTCAGCCCAGAAGCTCTCATCCGTGACCGGCTGGTAAACCAGCGCTGCGGTCACTTCGCCCCAGCCCTTCCCGTCAAGCCGCGGTTCCTGCACGGCGATCGAGATCGCGAAGTGCGGGATGCCGTGAAGGAAGTTGCTGGTCCCGTCGAGCGGATCGATGATGAAGCGGGGCTTGCCCTCTTCACCGGCAATCTCGCCGCCCTCTTCCATCAGGAAGCCCCAGCCCGGGCGCGCCGCGCGCAGTTCGTCCCACAGGGTGCGTTCGGCATGCTGGTCGGCTTTGGACACGAAGTCCGCCGGGCCCTTGCGGCTGACCTGGAGGTGTTCGACCTCGCCAAAGTCACGCCGCAGGCGGCCACCCGCCTTGCGGGCGGCCTTTTCCATCACGCGCATCAGGCCGGAAATGGCTGCCATGATTGGTTCAGCCCGCCTTGCCGACGTAGCTGCGTTCGTAAACGTCAACCACGATGCGCGTGCCGCTTTCGATGTGCGGCGGCACCATTACGCGCACACCGTTGTCAAGGATCGCCGGCTTGTAGCTGGACGAAGCGGTCTGCCCCTTCACCACGGCATCGGCCTCAACAATGGTCGCCTCGACCTGTTCCGGCAGCTGGACCGAGATCGGACGCTCGTCATACATTTCCAGCAGCACGGTCATGCCGTCCTGCAGGAATGCAGCGGCATCGCCCAGTAGGTCCGATGGCAGCGTGATCTGGTCATAGGTTTCAACATCCATGAACACCAGATCATCGCCCTCAGCATAAAGGAATTGGAAGTCCTTCGTATCCAGGCGAACGCGCTCGATGGTGTCCTGGCTGCGGAAGCGGACGTTGGTCTTGCGGCCGTCGATCAGGTTCTTCATCTCGACCTGCATGAAGGCACCGCCCTTGCCCGGCTGGGTGTGCTGGGTCTTGGCAACCTTCCAGATGCCCTTTTCGTATTCGAGAATGTTACCGGGACGGATGTCCACGCCGCTGATCTTGGCCATAACGCCTGCCTTGCTGGATTGAGAAAGAG
>JACCDJ011224802.1_pt1 | contig 23860 bp, 13 predicted proteins | sample 7444481 | NCBI WGS metagenome assembly JACCDJ01 (sample SAMN15323435, study PRJNA562643) | freshwater metagenome | isolation source: river surface water | place: USA:Blue River Watershed | collected 2017-08-15 | reverse complement strand
CTTGCCGTTGAGCCAGACGCTGACGCGGGTGCCGGTCATGACGACCCGGAGGGTGTTCCATTCGCCGGCGGGCTTGTCGGCCAGCACCAGAGGATCCTTGCCGGGATTGCCCTTGGTGTTGTTCCAGAGGGCGCCGGAACCGAGCTGGCAGCCGTGTTTGAAGGATTTCTCGTCGGTGGGGTCCCAGATCTGCACCTGGGGCGCGCCGCGGAGGTAGACGCCGGAGTCGCCCTTGGGGGCCATGTTGTATTCCAAGGTGAGCTCGAAGTCGCCGTATTCCTTGTCGGTCGTGGCGTAGGGTCCCGTCCCAGGATTGTGGATCTCTCCGTCCTTCACCGACCAGTGCTGGGAGAACTCCTCGCGCATCTTGGCGAGCATCGCGTCGCGTTTCTCACCGGTGAGCTTGGTGACGGAGTGTGGGTTGTAGCCGTGCCAGCCGGCGAGGTCCTTGCCGTTGAACAGCGGAGTGAAGCCCTCGGTCGTGGCGGCCGTCAGTGAGACGGCGAGCAGGCCCAGGGCGGAGGTGAGGGTGCGCATGGTCATGAGTGTCGTGGATCAGAGGGGTTCGAGCGTGCAGCGGCGCACCTCGAAGGCGCCGCCTTCGGACTGGAGGCCGATGAAGCCTTCGGAGAGGTTGAGGCCGGAGAGGCGGTTGGCCTCCTGGCCGTTGACGAGGATCACGACCGTGTCGCCGTCACAGACGGTGGTGAAGGTGTTCCATTCGCCCGCGGGCTTCTCAAGTCCGTCCTTGGCCCGCCCGATGCGGTAGCCGCGCACGGCGCCGGTCTTCTTGTCCTTCAGTTCGGTGCCTTCCTTGGCCTTGGCTCCGGACCAGAGGTAGAAGTCGCCCTGGCTCTTGTGCATGCCCTGGCACTCGACGCTCTTGGGCCAGACGGCGTCCGGAGGGGTCATGTGGACGACCACGCCGGTGTTGCCCGGCTTGGTGAAACGCCATTCGACGGTGAACCGGTACTGCCGGTAGCTCTTTTCCGTGCGCAGGAAGCCGTTGGGCTTGCCCGTGCAGATGAGCAGCCCGTCCTTCACGGACCATGTGCCGTCCGCCGACGCGTTGTCGCGGAGGTGCGAGACCCAGCCGGAGAGGTCCTTGCCGTTGAAGAGTTCAGCCTTGGCGGCGGGCTTCACGGATTCGGCGGCTCCGAGCGAAGTGAGGCAAAGCAGGGTGAGCAGCAGTGAGCGCAGCGGGGTCATGCCGCAACCTACCCGCCGTCCCGCTTGCGTAGAAGCCTAAACGCCGGATTTAAACGGCGTTTTCAGGTCATTTTCCGCTCAGGCCATCACGCCTTTGACGACCTTGCCCGCGACGCCCGTCAGCCGGACGTCGAGACCTTGGAACTTCACCGTGAGCCGATGGTGGTCGATGCCCATGAGGGCGAGCATGGTCGCGTGCAGGTCGTGCATGTCGACGACCTTGTCGACGGCGTCGTAGCCGAGCTCGTCAGTCGCGCCGTAGGTCGTGCCGGCCTTGACGCCGCCGCCGGCCAGGAAGACCGAGTAGCCGGCGATGTGGTGGTCGCGTCCGGTGCCCTGACCCATCGGGGTGCGGCCGAACTCTCCGCCCCACAGGATCAGGGTGTCTTCGAGCATGCCGCGGCGCCTGAGATCGTTGATCAGGGCGGCGGTCGCCTTGTCGACGTCCTGGGCGCCCATCTTCATGCCGTCGTCGAGGCCGCCGTGCAGGTCCCACGCGCGGTGGTAGAGCTGGATCATGCGCACGCCGCGTTCGGCGAGCCGTCGGGCCATCAGGCAGTTGGCGGCGAAGGAGCCGTCGCCGACCTCCTTGATGCCGTATTCGTCGAGGGTGGCCTTCGACTCCTTGGAGAAGTCGAGGAGCTCGGGCACGCTGGTCTGCATCCGGAAGGCCATCTCGTATTGCGCGACGCGGGTCGCGATCTCGGGATCGACCGTCTCCTCCGCGAGCTCGCCGTTGAGCCGGCGGATCTCCTCGATGACCTGCCGTTGGGTGCTCTGGCAGACTCCCTCGGGGTTGCCGATGTAATGCACGGCCTCGCCCTTGGACTGGAACTGGATGCCCTGGAACTTGCTGGGGAGGACGCCGCTCGACCACTGCCGCGAGGAGATCGGCTGCAGTCCGGTGCGTCCGGCGGAGGTGAGGACGATGTAGCCGGGCAGGTCGTCGCTCTCGGAGCCGAGCCCGTAGAGCAGCCACGACCCCATCGAAGGCCGGCCCTTGATGATGGAACCGGTGTTCATGAAGGCGTGGGCGGTGTCGTGGTTGATCTGCTCCGTCTTGAGGGAGCGGATGACGCAGAGGTCGTCGGCCACGGAGCCGATGTGCGGGAAGATGTCCGTGATCTCGATGCCCGACTTGCCCCACTTCTTGAACTCGAACGACCCGCCCCGGGCCTTCAGCACGGTGTTCTGCAGCTGGGCGATCTGCTTGCCTTTGGTGAAGGACTCGGGGAAGGGCTGTCCGTGGAGGCGCCGGAGTTCCGGCTTGTTGTCAAAGAGCTCCAGGTGCGGCGGACCGCCGGCCATGCACATGAAGATGACGCGCTTGGCGCGGACGGGCAGGTGCGGTTTGGTGAGCGCGCCCTTGGAGAAGCGGCCCGATTCGGCGGCGCCGGCCTTGGCGGCCAGCATGGCGAAGGCGGCGGAGCCGAGTCCGTAGGCGCTGCGGGTGAGGAAGCTCCGTCGATTGACGGAGAGGGCGTGGGCGACGGGATCGAAGGGGCGCATGTTTCAGTAGCGGGTGATGGCCTCGTGGGAGTTGAGCACGGCGCGGCAGGCGTTCGTCCAGGCGGCGAGCACGGCGGGATCGCCCCGGGGGACGGGTGCGATGCCGACCTTGAGCAGCTTGGCGGCGTCATCCGGCTGGGCGCGGTAGTGGGCGGTCTGATCGGCGATGAGCTTCTCCAGCGGGGCGCGGTCGCCGGGGCGGATCGGACGTCCCACGGCGAGTCGGAAGGCCCGGTCAAGGCGGTCGGTGCCCTCGGGGGCGGCGAGCAGTCGCGCGGCCAAGGCGCGGGCGGCCTCCACGAAGGTCGGGTCGTTGAGCAGGGTCAGCGCCTGCTGCGGAGTGTTGCTGTAGTTGCGCAGGGCCGAGCACTCGTCGCGCACGGGGGCGTCGAAGTTCACCAGCATCGGGTGGAGGAACATGCGCTGCCAGTGCATGTACAGGCCGCGTCTCCATTGTTCGCGTCCTTCGCTCGGCACGTAGGTGCGATTGGGGAACTGCAGGGGCTCGTAATGTCCGGCGGGCTGGTAAGGCTTGGCGCTCGGCCCGCCGATCTCGGAGGTGTCGAGCAGGCCGGCGACGAAGAGCGCATTGTCGCGCACGAACTCGGCGTCGAGGCGGCGCGGGTTCTGCGAAGCCAGCAGGCGGTTGGAAGGGTCGACGTCCTTCAGTTCGGGACGGAGGCTTGAGGACTGACGGTAGGTGCGGCTGGTGACCAGCAGCCGGACCATGCGCTTGATGTCCCAGCCCTTGTCCCGGAATTCAAGGGCCAGCCAGTCGAGCAGCTCGGGGTGGGAGGGCGGCTCGCCCTGGGAGCCGAGGTCGTCGAGCATCACGGTGAGTCCGGCGCCGTGGAACAGCTGCCACATCCGGTTCATCACCGTGCGCGCGGTGATGGGGTTGTCCTTGGAGACGATCCATTCGGCCAGGTCGCGCCGGTCGAGGCGTCGCTCGGCCGAGCTGTCGCGCCGGCCGGGCAGGAAGGAAGGCGTGGCGGGCAGCACGACGGGGCCGGACTCGTCGAGGAAGTTGCCTCGGGGCAGGACGCGGACGGTCAGGGGCTTCACCGACTGGGTGACCATGGTCGAGGTTTTGCCGCCGTTGTATGCCCGCAGTTCCGCGGCCATCTTCCTGTGTCGCTCGACCGACGCGCGGTCAGGCTGCGCGGAGTGAAGCCAGAGCAGGGCGCCTTGCTCGTCGACGCTCCGAACGACGGCCACCGTCCGTGCGTCCGCCGCCGCGAAGGGGGAGAGGCCGACTTTCAGGGTCAGCTTGGAGTCGATGTTGAGACGAAGGAGGAGGGAATCGCCTTCCTTGACCGTCACCGGACGGTCCAAGGTCCAGACCGCGTGGAGGTCGGTTCCGAGCCTGAATTTCCAGCCGCCGGTCACGTCGGTCAGTTCCGTCCCTCCGACGAAGCGCGCTTCGCGCCGATCGGCGTGTCCGTGTGCGAACGCCAGCGGCGTGGTGCGTCCCTTGGCGTCACGGAGCATCAGGGTGGGAGTCAGCAGCGCGCTGCGGTCCGTTTCATTGCCTTCCTTGGGGACGTCGATGCGCAGGGAGGCGTAGGTGCCGGGCGACGGACGCAGCGTGACGTGGAACTGCTCGTCGCGTCCGAGGCCTTTGGGGATCTGCACGAGGCCTCCCGCCGTGAAGGGCGTGGGACTGGGCGGGGTCACCGTCGGGGCCTTTGCCTTGGAATCCTTCTTGGGAGCGGCCTTGGCCGGCGCGGCGGCGCGGGTCAGAAGATGCTCCCCGGACGGACGGTTCCATCCGTCAGGATTGGCGGACAGGAACGCGGCGGCTCCCGCCTTCCACTCTTCGAGCGATTTCCGGGCTCCGGCGTCCTTCAGGATTCCTGAAAGCCAGGCGTCCTCCCAGGACTTGATGGCGGCGCGGGTCTCGCGGTCGCGGCGTTGCAGGAATGCGTTGTTCACCTCGGCCTCAGGGAAGAAGGGGTGGTCATTGCCCACGCCTTTGAGCTCTGGTTCGGGCGTGTAGACGTAGTCGGCGTAGACGCCCCATTGCTTCACGTCGGCAAAGAACGCCTGCAGGGAGTAGAAGTCCTTCTGGGAGATCGGGTCGAACTTGTGGTCGTGGCACTCCGCGCAGCCGAACGTGCTGCCCAACCAGGCCGCGGAGACCGAACGGACGCGTTCCGCGCCGTATTTGGCCAGATATTCCTTGGCCTGGGCGCCGCCCTCCCGCGTCATCATGTTCAGACGGTTGTAGCCGCTGGCGATGAGCTGTTCCTCGGAGCGGTCGGGCAGCAGGTCGCCGGCGATCTGCTCGCGCGTGAAGGCGTCGAAGGGCTTGTTCGCATTGAAGGCCTGGATGACGTAGTCGCGATACGGGAAGATCCGCTGGTTCTGGTCGCCGTGGAAGCCGACGGTGTCGGCGTACCGTGCCACGTCCAGCCACCAGACCGCCATGCGCTCACCGAAGCGAGGCGAGGCGAGCAGCCGGTCGACCTGCTTCTCGTAGGCGTCGGGCGACTTGTCGGCGAGGAAGGCGGCGGTCTCCTCCGGCGTAGGCGGAAGACCGGTCAGGTCGAGGGAGACGCGGCGAAGAAGCGTTTCCGGCCGGGCCTCGGGCGAGGGCCGTATCCCCTTGGCGGCGAGTTTCTCTCCGATGAAGGCGTCGATCGCGTTGCGTCCGCCTTCAGGCATGGCGGGCAGCTTGGGCGCGGAGAGCGGCATGTAGGCCCAGTGCGGCTCGTACTGCGCTCCCTGCGCTACCCACCGACGGAAGAGCTCCTTCTGCGCCGGGGTCAGGGTCTTGTGCGCCTCCTTGGAGGGCATGACGTCATCGGGGTCCTCGGAGAAGATGCGCTTGATGATCTCGCTCTGCTCGGGCTTGCCGGGGACGATGGCGGTCTCGCCGCTCTTGCCGGCTTTGAGCGCCTCCTCGCGGATGTCGAGGCGGAGGTCGCCCTTGCGGGATTTCGGATCGAAGCCGTGGCAGTGGAAGCAGGTGTCCGACATGATCGGACGGATGTCCCGGTTGAAGCGCACGACGTCTTCGGCCGGGGCGTTCGCGGCCAGCGTGAGCGCGGCGAGGAGGAGCGGGGTGCGGCTCATGCTTTCAGGACACGCATTTCCTTCCGGATTTCAAGGCCGCACGGTGCGAGGGCCCTGGGCGATTGGCCTCACTCCCTGCGCCAGTTCACTGCGTCAATCAGCACGTAGCCGGACGCGCCTTCGTTGCTGACGGTCACTTCCGCCGGGCCGGCCTTGAATTCGAAGACGCCCACGGAGATGAAGCCGTCCTTGGCGCCCTGACCGGTCAGGTCGGCCCGGAGTTCGGCCACGCCCCCGGCGTGGACGACACGGACGAGCGCGTTCTTGCTGCGATTGGCGTTGGGCACGACGGAGAGGCGCACTTCGTGCCGGCCGGCTTCGGGCAGGCGGGCGATGAACTTGGCCGACATGGGCGCCGCCCCTTTGCCGTCATGACGGTATCCGAATCCGATGAAGCCGGCGTTGGCTGAGCTCGCGAGCCATTCTCCTGAAAGCACCGCCTCCTCGTCGTCCACGGTCACTCCGGGGACGTCCTTGGCGGAGCGGGCGGACTTCGAGGGCTTCTCGGGTCCGGAGAAGTCGAGGACCTGGCCGTCCTTGAGAAGTCTTTCGCGGAGGGCGGGGTAGGGCACGGACTGCACCGAGGACCGGGCGTCGATGGCCATGACCGCGGCGGTGGCGGCCGACTGCCCCAGGATCATGAAGACCGGCTCCATGCGGATGGAACCGTAGGCGATGTGGCTCGCGCTGCAGGCGACGGGGACGAGCAGATTGGCGCATTCGGACGCCTTGGGGACGAGGGAGCCGAAGGCGATGGCGTAGGGCGTGATGCCGACCCCGATGTCGCCCTCGTTCTGGACGTGGCCTTCGGGGTTCACTTAGCGCCGCACGTTGTGCGAGTCGATGGTGTAGCGTCCCATGCCGACCGAGTCCGGAGTGGGCTTCCGCTTCCTGAGCTCGTTCTCGGTCATCACGTAGGCGCCGACCATGCGCCGCGCCTCGCGGACGTAGATCTGGTGGGGCCAGTGGCCGTTGTCGGTGAACTCATCCTTGGGCAGGCCCCAGCGGTTGGCCTCCTTGCGGACGTCCTCCGGCACCCGGGGGTCATTGGCCAGGAACCAGAGCAGCCCCTGCTGGTAGGTGCGATGCTCCGCGAGGATCTCCCGGCGGCGCTCGTAGGATGCTTCCGGGTAGTCGTAGTTCATCCCGATGTTGTCGAAGCTGAACGGGCCGTGGTTGTTGGTGTCGGTCTTGCGGTTGGGGATGTCGTCGAACTTGTGGAAGGTCTCCCGCCAGCCGGCCTCGAACACGCGAGCCAGGAGCTCATACTGCGCGGGATCGTAGCCCGGCGGCTTGGGGAAGGGCACGCGGTTGTCGGGGTGGTCGGTGGCGCACCAGCGGTAGCAGTAGGCCTGGACGCGGCGATCGCCTTCGCCGCGGACGCCGGGGGGTTCGGCGGAGATGCGCGGCAGCAGTCCGGAGGACGGGTCGCCCGGCACCTTGTAGGCGCTGATGGGGCGCTTCACGGCGCCGAAGTGATGCCGATGATGGAGGATGCCGACCTGGTTGCCGTTCCATTCCTCGCCGTAGACGGCATTGGCTTCGCGTCCGACGTGGTAGGAGACTCCGGCGGCCGCCATGAGGTCCCCCTCGTAGGTGGCGTCGATGAACATCGCCCCGGAATAGGTCCGTCCGGAAAGCATGGCGATGGAGACGATGCGTCCGTCCTTGCGCACGACTCCCTTGCTCCGGTCGAGCCACTCGTCACGTCGCACCGGGATGCTGAACTCCCTCACGTAGCCTTCGAAGACCCGTTCGGCGACCGAGGGTTCGAAGATCCACATCGTGCGGTTCGCGCCGTCTACTGCGGGGGTGCCCTGTCCCTTGCCGCCGTATTCGGAGGGCTTCTGCCACTTCCAGGCTTCGGACGTCTGGTATTCGCTCCAGATGCGATGGTAGAAGTCGCGGGCGAGTCCGCCGATGACGGCCTTGTTGCCCGTGTCGGTGTAGCCCAGTCCGCCGCTGGAGAGGCCGCCCAGGTGGACGTCAGGGCCGACGACGATCACCGAGCGCCCCATCTTCTTCGCCTGCACCGCGGCGATCACGCCGGCGGAGGTGCCGCCGTAGACGATGAGGTCCGCGGTTTCCGACATGGGGTCCGACGGGGCGGCGGAGAGCGCGGCGGCCGCGGACAGGAGCAGGAATCGCAAGGACATGGTCAGCGGTTGGCGGAGGTCTTGCGGATGAAGTTGATGATCGCCAGGCGGGCGGGGTCGTCGTCGTTCCGGAGACTGTGTCCGACGCTGCCGTGGTCGCGGTCGTCCACCCGCAACGAATAGTTCTCGGCATGGCCGGCGGACTTCAGCATCGCCACCATGAACTGGTTCTCCTCGGCCCGGCCGAGCATGTCCTTCTGGGCGTAAACGGTGAAAACCGGAGGCAGCGCGCGCTGGATGTGGAAGCAGGGAGCGGCCTCGTCGGCGATGACCTTGTATTTGGAGATGCCGCGTTCCTCCCGGACGGTGTAATGCGTGAAGACCTGTCCGCTGACCTGCGCGATGCCGGCGACGTCGCCCAGGCTCAGTCCGTGGGGGCGGAGGCGGGACGGATCGAAGCCGACGAGCAGCGCGAGGTAGCCGCCGGCCGAGTGGCCGCCGATGTAGACCCTGCGCGGGTCGCCCCCGTGCGTCGCGATGTTGCGTACGGCCCAGGTGAAGGCGGCCGCGGCGTCGTCGACGTAGTCGGGATACTTGCCCCGAGGCGAGAGGCGGTAGTCGGCGGCCACGAAGGCCACGCCCGCCCGGGCGAAGCTGGCGCCGATCGCGGCGCAGTGTTCGCGCGGATCGTCCTTGGAGCCCGCCTTGAGGGCGCCGCCATGGAACCAGACGAAGGTGGCGAAGCCCTTGGCGTCGTCGCCGGGAAGGGTCAGGTCCAGCTTGCAGCGTTCCTTCGCGTAGGCGTCGGGCGTCACCACCGGGTCGCGGTAGGCGATGTCCTTGAGGACGCGGGGTTCGGCGGCCGCCGCGAAGGGCAGGGCGGCCGTGAGCAGGAGGGCGGCGAGGCGCATGTCAGGCGATGAGCGACTGCACGATCCTGCCGTGCACGTCCGTGAGGCGGTAGTCGCGACCGGCGTGATGGAAGGTGAACTCCTCGTGATTGAAGCCGAGGAGGCGCAGGATGGTGGCGTGCAGGTCGTGCACGTGGACGACGTCGGCCGCCGCCTTGAAGCCGAACTCGTCGGTGGCTCCATGGACATGGCCGGCCTTCACGCCGCCGCCGGCCATCCACATGGTGAAGCCGTGGTTGTTGCGGTCGCGGCCGTTGATCTTGCCCTGGTTGGAGCCCGGGGTGGGCAGTTCGACGGTCGGGGTGCGGCCGAACTCGCCGCCCCAGATGACGAGCGTCTCGTCGAGCAGGCCGCGGCGCTTGAGGTCGGTCAGCAGGGCGGCGATGGGCTGGTCGGCTTCGCGGGCGAGGCGTCGGTGCTGCACTTCGAGGTCGTCATGGCTGTCCCAGGGCTGTCCGTCACCGTGCCAGAGCTGGATGAAGCGTACGCCGCGTTCGGAGAGTCGGCGGGCGATGAGGAACTGCCGTCCCAGGACCGTGTCGCCGTACATCTCGCGGGTCTTCTCGTCCTCACGGCTGACGTCGAAGGCGTCGGTCGCCTCGAGCTGCATCCGGTAGGCCATCTCGAAGGAATGGGCCCGCGCCTCGAGGGCGGCGTCGGCGCCCCGGGCCTCGCGGTGGGCGCTGTTGAGCTTGGCCAGGAGGTCGAGCTGGCGGCGCTGAGCGGGCCGGGAAAGTCCGCCGTTGCGGATGTCCTCGATGAGCTCTTCCGCGGTCCGTCGGGACGTGTTGACGTAGCTGCCCTGATAGACCCCGGGCAGGAAGCCGCACTGCCAGTTCTGCGTCTCCTGGATGGGGAATCCGTTCGGGCACAGGGTGATGAAGCCCGGAAGGTTCTCGTTCTCGGTCCCGAGCCCGTAGGTGACCCAGGAGCCCATCGAAGGGCGGATCTGGCGGGCCTCCCCGCAGTTCATCAGCAGGAGCGAGGGCTCGTGGTTCGGCACGTCGGCCTTCATCGAGCGGATCACGCACAGGTCGTCGGCGTGCTGGGCGGTGCGCTCGAAGAGCTCGCTGACCTCGAGTCCGCTCCTGCCGTATCTGCGCCAGGTGAAGGGCGAACGGAAGGCGGCGCCGGTGCGCCGCTCCGTGGCGATGTAATCGCCGGGAAGGGGCTTGCCGTGATACTTGTCCAGCGAGGTCTTGCGGTCGAAGGTGTCGACGTGCGACGGCCCGCCGTTGGCGAAGATGTGGATGACGCGCTTGGCCTTGGCGGGGAGCGGGGCGGGGCGCGCGGCGAGCGGACGGAGGGGGTCGACCTTCACTTGCGCCGCCCGGGCCTCCTGCTGGAGGAAGGACGAAAGGGCGAGGGTGCCGAAGCCCATGCCGCAGCGGCGGAGGAATTCACGCCGGCTCACGTCGCTGATGGGGGGCAGGATCATGTCAGTCGATGAAGTTGAACTCGTTGCTTTGGAGCAGCGTCTGGGCGAGCGCCGACCAGGCGCTCTGCCGGTCGGTGACTTTGCCGAATTCGGCCGCCGCCGAAGACACGTTGGCGCCGGAGGCGGCGTCCTTGATGGTGGGAGACCAGCTGAACCCGTCGCTGTTGGAGTCGCCGGCAGAATCGAGGATGAAGAAGAGGTCTTCGCCCGGGGCCAGGATGACCTTGGGCAGGGCGACCTCGGTCCTGACGTCTGCGGGCACGCTCCATTCCCGGAGGACGCCCTGTCGGTCGGTGGCGATGCGGGCGCGCACGCCCTTGCTGTGCTTGGAGGGCACGTGGACTTCTCCTTCGATGCGGAATTCGCCACCGCCGCCGGAGGACCAGCGCCGGACGGCGCCGAGCGTCAGGTCATGACCGGGGTGTCCGCCCTTGGCGCTGACGGCCACGAAGCCGTGAGTCGGGCTGGGATACTTGGGCTGCGGCGTCTCGCGGTCCTTGCCGCGATGGGCCATGGGCGTGAAGCTCATCTTCTTGGCGGCGCCGTCCCAGTTGCCGTAACCATTGGTCCAGCTCGCCGGCGGAGGCTCCTGCGCCACGGCGCCGAGGAACTCCATCGCCGCCGCCTTCTCCGCCGTCGTGGGCGCGCGTCCCAAGGCCAGCCAGAAAAGCGATGCGACGCGCTCGGCGGGGCCCGGCGCGGCGGCGGTCCGATCGGCCAGGGCGTCCGCCTGGGCCCGCCCGAACGGGTGGTTCATCATCCAGAGGGCCTGCTGGGGCGTGGTCGTCTGGTTGCGCTTGGCGACGTGGTAGTCGGGATTCGCGAAGTCGAAGGTGCGGAAGATCGCGGGCAGGTTCTGCCGGTCGATGTGGCTGTAGAGGGTGCGACGGGGGTTGGAGAAGTCACTGATCAGGTCGAAGGGCTGTCCGCCGACCTTGGAGTCGAGCCGTCCGGCGGCGCGCAGGACGGAGTCGCGCAGCGCTTCGAAATCCAGCCGACGGCGGTTCATGCGCCAGAGCAGGCGGTTCTCGGGATCCTTGGCGTAGGCGCGAGGGTCATGCGCGGACAGCTGGCGGAAGGCGGCCGAGGTCACCATGGAGCGGATGAGCCGCTTCATGGACCATCCGTCCTCCATGAAGGAGCGGCTGAGGTGCTCAAACAGGGGATGCTGGACGGGCTTGGCGGTGCGCACCCCGAAGTCGCTCGGGGAGTCGATGAAGCCCTGGCCGAAGACGTGACCCCAGACGCGGTTGACCATCACGCGCGCGGTCAGCGGGTTGTTCGACGAGGCGATCGAATCAGCCAGTTCACGGCGCCCGCTGCCTTCGGTGAATTCCTTGCGCGGCCCCTGGGTGAGGATCTCGAGGAACTGCCGAGGCACCTGCCGTCCCTGACGCGAAGGGCTGCCCCTGAGCAGGATGACGCCCTGCGTCGGCTTGGCCTTGTCCTGGATCGCCATCGCGCGGGGCGGGGCGTCAGGACTGGTCGCCTTGAATCCCTCGACCTCGATCTCCAGCCGATTCCGGGTGTTCCGGTCGGCCACGTTGTAAGTGGGGATCAGGGACTGGGCGTTAGGCGACTCCGGACCTTCGGGCGCACGGAGCAGGGCGATCCATCCGGCTCGATCCGGTCGGTCGAGGTTCTCGGCTTTGCGCGATTCAGCGATGACCGTCGCATAGGCGGCGGTGAGCTCTTCGAATTTACCGGGCGGCTTGCGGGCGAGTTCGGCGCGCAGGAGGGGGTCGGCGAACTGCTTGGGGTCGGCGAGGGCCGAATTGAACCTGGCCGAGAACTCGCCTGCGGGCGCCGCAGAAAGACCGACCCAGCCGCCCCAGACCGGGTCCGGCGTCGTGAGCTTCGCCTTCAGGACCTTGCGCCAGCCTTGCAGGACGGACACGTAGAGGTTGGCCTGCTTGGCCTGCTGGGCTGCGTCGAACTTGCCGTCGCGGTGCGCCTTGATGACGAGGGACAGGTAGCCCGCGGTCTTTTCGGCGTTGAAGGAGATTTCGCGGCGGGTGCGGATGAAGTCGTCGAGCTTGGCCTGTCGTTTTGCGAGTTCCTCCTCGAAGACCTTGGTGCCTGCGGTCGGCGTGAAGGGCTGGAGCAGCGGCTTCTCCTTCGGCTCCTCGCTGGAGTTGAAGATGGCGTGCAGGGAGTAGTAGTCGGCGGTCGGGATCGGGTCCGACTTGTGGTCATGGCACCGTGCGCAGGCCACGGTCAGCCCCTGCGTTCCGCGCATGACGACGTCGATGCGGTCGTCGATGATGTCATGGGTGTTGTTGAGGAAGCGGCGGCCCAGCGTGATGAAGCCCAGCGCGGCGAGGTCGCGCGTGTCGGCGCCCTTGACCAGATGGTCCGCGGCCAGCTGAAGGCGTAGGAACTGGTCGTAGGGCAGGTCGCGGTTGAACGCGTTCACCACCCAGTCGCGGTAAGTGTAGGCGTAGGGATAACGGCGCTCCTCCTGGAAGACGTAGCCCTTGGTGTCGGCGTAGCGCGCGACGTCGAGCCAGTGCCGGCCCCAGCGCTCACCAAAGGCGGGGGCGGACATCAGCCGGTCGACCAGCTTCTCGTAGGCCTGGGGATCCCGATCCTGGATGAAGGCTGAGATTTCTTCCGGCGTGGGATTGAGACCGTGAAGCACGAAATAGGCGCGTCGGACGAGGACCTCCTTCGGCGCTTCGGGAGCGAAGCCGAGTCCGGCGGCTTCGAGGTTGGAGAGAAGGAAGCGGTCGATCTCGTTCCTGGCGCGGGAGGAGTCCTTGGGCTGAGGCACGACCGGCCTTCCGACGGGCAGGAAGGCCCAGTGGGCGCGAGGGTCCGCGACCACGGCGCCTTTTTCCTCCGGCCAGGGCAGGCCCTGCTTCACCCATTCGGTGAGGGCGGCGATGGCCTGCGGGGAAATCTTCTTCTCGTCGCTCGGCATGGCGGCGACGTCCTTTCCGCCGGCGTGGTTCACGGCCAGGATCAGCCGGCTCTGCTCCGGCTTGCCCGGCACCACGACCGCGCCGATCTCACCGCCCTTGAGCACGAAGTTCCGGGAATCGAGGCGGAGTCCGGACTTCTGCTTCTTGGGTCCGTGGCACTCGATGCAGTTTTCCGCCAGCACCGGCCGGACCTCCTTTTCGAAGAATTCCGCCTGCGCCGCCGTCGGACCCTCCGCGGCCGAGAGGGCCGCGACCAGAAGGGGGAGGGTGACGGGTCGGAAAGACATTCGTAAAACTGACAGTCCGGAGGGGCTGCGGTTCCCCGAAGAAGTTGCTGGTGCCGTGAGGGATGTAAAGCACTCGGACGCATTGGCTGAGCGGTCATTTTGGGCGTGAAAAGCGCCGGCCCTGAGATTGAGATGCTGGAACCCCATGAAGACCTCATTCCTTCTACGCAATCTGGCCGCCTGGACGCTGGCCGTGGCCGGTCTGACGGCCGCCGAACCCGCTCCCGTCGCCGGCTCCCCGGTGATGCGCGCCAAGGACAAGCAGAGGATCGTCGAGGTCCGCGGGATGCTCAACGGCTCGAAGGAGCTCTACCTGCTGGTCTCGGACCTCGGGGTCAACGCCTGTGACTGGGCCAACTGGATCGAGCCCATGGTCGTGCTCAAGGACGGCACCAAGGTCGACCTGACCAAGTTGAAATGGAAGGAGGCCGATTCACTGGGCCAGACGCGGGTGGGTCGGAATTACGACAACCAGCCGCTCAAGGTGGCCGGCAAGACCTACCCGGTCGGCATCGGCACGCATGCCAACTCCTTCATCGCCTTCGAGCTGCCCGGTCCGGGCGACGTCTTCGTCTCCAAGGTCGCCATCGACGACGGCGGCGCGATCCGGGGCGGGGGTCCGACCAACGCCGACGTGAGGTTCGACGTCTACGCCCAGCGTCCCTCCAAGTACAAGCCGATCGATTTCGACGCCGGTCCCGCGTCCGTGCCCGCCGGACTCTTCACGCTGCCCGAGGGGCTCGAGGTCACGGTCTGGGCGACTTCCCCGATGATCTTCAACCCGACCAACATCGACTTTGACGAGAAAGGCCGGATGTACGTCGCCGAAGGCGTGAACTACCGCGGCAAGGCGGGGCGCCGCCCGGAAGGTGACCGCATCGTCATCCTCGAGGACACGGCCGGCGCGGGCAAGGCCGACAAGGTCACGGTCTTCACGCAGGAGAAGGAGCTGGTCTCGCCCCTCGGCGTCGCCCACATCGACGGCAAGGTGGTGGTCTCGCAGCCTCCGGACCTGCTGGTCTACACGGACGTCGATGGCGACGGAAAGATCGACCTGGCCAAGGGCGACCGTCGCGAGGCGCTGCTGACGGGCTTCAACGGCCGCAACCATGACCACTCGCTGCACAGCGTGACGTTCGGGCCGGACGGACGCTGGAACTTCAACCAGGGCAACACCTGCGGCCAGTTCACCGACAAGTCGGGCCGGACCTTCCGCATCGGCAGCCCCTACAACCACGGTGAATGGACCAAGCAGGCGGTCGACTCGCAGGCCGTGGCCGGACTCCGCAGTGACGACGGCAACGTCTGGGTCGGCGGCTTCTCGGTGCGGATGAACTCCGACGGCACGGACGCCCGCATCGTCGGCCACAACTACCGCAACTCCTACGAGCAGTCGGTCAATTCGTTCGGCGACATGTACCAGAGCGACAATGACGACCCTCCCGCCTGCCGCGTCTCGCTCATCATGGAAGGCGGCAACGCCGGCTTCGCCTCCGCTGACGGCAAGCGTTCCTGGGGCGCGGACCGTCGTCCGGGTCAGGAGACTCCGGTCGCCGAATGGCGTCAGGACGATCCCGGGACGATGCCCGCGGGCGACGTCTACGGCGGCGGTTCGCCGACCGGCGTGGCCTTCTACGAGAACGGCGCCCTGGGCGACCGCTGGAACGGGCTGCTGCTCGCCTGCGAGGCGGGCAAGAACGTCGTGTTCGGCTACCTGCCGAAGCCCGACGGCGCCGGCATGAAGCTGGAGCGCTTCGACTTCTTCACCTCCAACAAGGAGAAGGAGTGGGCCGGCTCCGACTTCCTCGGAGGCAAGGCCAACGGGATTCTGAAGACGAAGTTCCGTCCTTCCGACGTGTGCGTCGGTCCCGACGGCGCCATCTACGTGGCCGACTGGTTCGATCCCGGAGTGGGCGGCCACGGCACGCGGGACGGCCTGATGGCGGGCACGATCTACCGCATCGCTCCCAAGGGCTTCAAGTCCGTCGTCCCGAAGATCGATCTCGCCACGACCGAAGGCCAGATCGCCGCGCTCCGCAGTCCTTCGCCCAACGTCCGAGCAGGCGGCTTCAACCGTCTCAAGGCCCAGGGCGACAAGGCGTTCGAGGCCGTCTCCGCGCTGCTCGCCGACCCGAACCCCTACGTCGCCTCCCGCGCCGTCTGGCTGCTCGCCCAGCTCAGCGACCGCGGTGTCGCCCGCGTGAGTTCTGAGCTTGGTTCCGGCGACGCCACGCGTCGCCTGGTGGCCTTCCGCGCCCTGCGCGCCGCGAACCGCGAGGTCTTCGCGCTTTGCGAGAGGATGGCCGATGACGCCTCGCCCGCCGTCCGTCGCGAAGTGGCCGTGGCGCTCCGTGAATTCCGCACGCCCGCCGCGGTGAAGCTCCTGGTGAAGCTCGCCCGCGGTTTCGACGGCAAGGACCGCTCCTACCTGGAGGCGATCGGCCTGGCCGCCACGGACCGTGAAGCCGAGGTCCATGCCGCGATCGCCAAGGAGATGGCCTCCCCGGCCCTCGAATGGTCCGAGGCCTACGCCTGGCTGACCTGGCGTCTCCACCCCGCGTCTGCGGTGCGCGACGTCCGCCAGCGGCTGGTCTCCGGCAAGTTCGACGAGATCACGCTCAAGCGTGACCTCACCACGCTGGCCTTTACCCGCAGCGGCGAGGCGGTCGGAGCCATGGCCGAGCTTTCGCTCAAGCAGGACTTCCCGCAGCGCGAGCTGGCCAAGTGGTGGCTGGGCAACCGCAAGGCGGGCATCTGGAAGGACCTCGACGTCGACGGCGTGGTCAAGGCGCACGGCGGCGACGCCTCCGCCGCCAAGTTGGTCTCGGCCGAACTTCCGCCTGAGCCTGCGGGCGCCAAGCCGCTCGGCCCGGTCGAGTCCATCGTCGCCCTCAAGGGTGATGCCGAACGCGGTAAGGCCGCCGCGGCGGTCTGCGTGGCCTGCCACAAGTTCGACGGAAAGGGCGTAGACTATGGCCCTGACCTGACCACCTACGCCAAGCAGCAGTCGCTGGAGACCTTGGTCCTGAACATCGCCCAGCCTTCCAACAACATCTCCCACGGCTTCGAAGGCGTACGCGTGGTGCTCGACGACGGCATGGTCATCACGGGCATGGTGCTCTCTTCGGGCGACCCGCTGATGATCAAGTCCATGGGCGGCCTCCTGCAGTCCGTGCCCCGATCTCGGGTCAAGGAGGAGAAGCCCCTCGGACGCTCGCTCATGTTCTCTCCCGCCCAGATGGGCCTGACGGAACAGACCGTGGCCGACATCGCCGCCTACCTGCGCAGTCTCTGATCGCTTGCGCACGGTTGGCGAGAGGGGCAGGGGCGTCGCTCCTGCCCCTCTTTTTTCATGCCCGCTTGCTCCCGCGGTCACTTGCCTCCAATTGATTGAGCAACCCCATGCGATTCCCCGTCCTCGCCTTCATCCTTTCCGCCGGCTTGCTTTGCGCACAGGCGAAGAAGCCGGCTCGCAAGGTCACCGCCAAGCCGCTGGTCGAGGCCCCTGGGCGCTGGATCATGGGCACGATCGGGGTGGGGAAGGGGGCGGACGGCGCGATTGAAGCCACGGCCTACAAGGGCATCGCCCTGCGTCTGGGCGACAAGGGCGAAGCCTCCATCGCCTACGACACGCGGCTCGGTCGCGTCCTCGGTGGATGGTCGGGCAAATTCACCACGGAGATGAATCTCATGTCGCGGGGCGAGTATCCGACCGCGATGGGCCCTCACTATTTCATCACCGGCGAGGTCGCAGGCTACGCCGTCGGCGAGGATGCGACGGCGCTGCCGGTCGCGCCCGGTTACTCCGCGCTGCCCGTCGCCGCCTTCAGGCTGCGCACCTTCGAGCCCAAGGACGGAGACGGCGCCCTGGTCTTCGCGACCGCCGGCGGCGACAAGGTCAGGGAGCGTCCGTCGACGTTGGAGCACAATGAAGCGAGGCTCATCATCCGCCGCATCGCCCTGTCCTCGGCCAAGGGAGTCACGGTCGTCCTGTGCCGTCAGTCGGACGCCGCCCGGGTGGCGGTACGAGGGCCGGGCAGGCAGGACTCGTTGGATGGTCAGGCGGTGTGGCGTGCGCCCGCCGGTCAGGTCGAGATCGAGGTGGCCTACGCCCCGCCCATGGCCTCGAAGCCAGAAGGGTGGCCTGCGCCTGAGGCCGTCGTCCGCCTGGGCCGCGAGTGGGCCTCCGACGTCGTGACGGCCGGGGAGCTCTCGTCCGACAAGGACTCCGCCTACGTGCTGGACCGCATCAAGCTCCCTGAGGAGAACCCTTGGAAGGCGCCGATGTTCACCTCGGCGCTCGATTTCATGCCTGATGGCGCGATCGCGGTCAGCACCTTCCATGGCGACGTCTGGACGGCCTCCGGAGTCGACGCCGGGCTGCAGAAGGTCACCTGGCGGCGTCATGCCGCCGGTCTCTATCACGCCCTCGGGCTCAAGGTCGTGAACGGCGACGTGCTCGTCACCTGCCGCGACGGCGTCTGGCGGCTCATCGACCGCGACAAGGACGGCGAGGCCGACGTCTACGAGGCCTTCAATCTCGACCTGATGGTCACGAAGAACTTCCACGAGTTCGTCTTCGACCTGCAGCAGGACCCCGCGGGCAACCTCTATTTCATCAAGGCCGGTCCTGTGCGCAACGGCGGCCGCGGTTTTGACGACATCTGCGACCACCACGGCGCGCTCCTGCGTCTGCCTCCGGACGGATCTCGCCTGGAGGTCGTCGCCACCGGCTTCCGTGCGCCCAACGGCATCGGCATCGGACCGACCGGCCAGCTCACCACGGGGGACAACGAAGGCACCTGGACTCCCGTGTGCCGCCTCAACTGGATCAAGCAGGGCGGTTTCTACGGCGTGGTTGACCTCGCCCACCGGCAGCCGCCGCCTGCGGATTATGACCGTCCCCTCTGCTGGTTCCCCAAGGACGTCGATAATTCCAGCGGCGGCCAGGTGTGGGTGACCTCGGACAAGTGGGGTCCTTGGAGCGGACGTCTGCTGCACCTCAGCTACGGCACCTGTTCGCTCTTCGGCGTCCTGCCCCAGAAACTCGAGGGCGTGCGCCTGGCGCCGATCCAGGGCGGCGTGGCGAGATTCGATTTCACCTTCGACAGCGGCGCGATGCGCGCGCGCTTCAGCCCTGCCGACGGACAGCTTTACGTCACCGGCCTGCGCGGCTGGCAGACGACCGCGACGCGCAACGGCGCCCTGCAGCGGGTGCGATACACCGGAGCCCCCGTTCGCATGCCCCTCGCCTTGACCGCCGTGAAGGGCGGCCTGTGCGTCGAGTTCGCTGAACCCGTCGATCCCAAGGTCGCCGCGGATCCCGCGGCCTGGAACCTGGAGGTCTGGAATTACGTCTGGTCCTCCGCCTACGGATCCCCCGACGTCTCCACCCTCGCGCCGCCCGCCCAGGCGACCACCCTGGGCAATGACGGCAAGATGCAGTTCAGCAAGGAGCAGATGTCCGAGCGCAAGCACGACCCCCTGGCCGTGCGTTCCGTGAAGGTGGTGGACGGCCGAACCGTCGTCCTGGACATCCCCGAGCTCCGTCCCGCGATGCAGACTCAGCTCAAGTACGACCTGAAGTCGGCCGACGGCAAGGAGCTGCGCGGACAGATCATCGGAACCATCCACGCCCTTCCGGAGTGAGGGGCGTGGCCGGTTTCAGTCCAGCAGCTGGCCTTCCTTGAGAAGGATTTCCCGCAGGCGCGGATAGTCCACGTCTTGGACTGGGATGCTGCTTTCAACCGCCAGCGCGGCCGCGGCTCCCGCGCTCTGTCCCAGGATCATGAAGACCGGCTCCATGCGGGATGAGCCGAACGCAGGGTGCGTCGAAGAAATCACCGTGGGGACGAGCAGATTGGTGCAGTCATCGCGCTTCGGGCGCAGGGCGCGGTAGCTGATGCGGTAGGGCTTGGGCACGGCGTAGTCGAACTGGCCCTCCACCCCGATCATGTCGCCCTTCCAGTTCCGCTGGGCGTCGGTGATCTCCTCCGGCTTGGAGGTGCGCCGGTGCGTGATGTGGGCGTCCTTGTCGGTCTTGTAGATGATCCGGCGGACCACGTGCGAATCCATGATGAAGCTGCCCAGCCCCACCGAGTCTTCGACGGTCGTCTTGCCCAGGCAGTCGTGCTCCGTGAGCACGTAGTCGCCGCGCAGACGGCGTCCCTCGCGGACGTACAGCTCATGCGGCCAGCCGGCGGTCTCGGGGAATTCGTTCTTGGGCAGACCGAACTGACTGACCCTTGCGCGCAGTTCAGCGGAAATGCCCGGGTCGTTGGCCAGGTAATGAAGGTAGCCCTGCTGATAGACGACGTGGTCCTGGAAGATGCGCTCGCGGTCCGCATAGCTTCCTTCGGTCCATCCCGTGCTGCCTCCCACGTAGTCGAGTGACACCGGACCCGCGGCATTGCAGTCGCCTTCGTTGAGTTTGAGGGGCCCCCGGGAATAGACGAGATTCCACCACTCCGGACTGGGCGCGGCGTTGACGTAACGTCGCAGCAGCTCGTAGCGCTCGCGACGATAGCCCTCGGGTTTGGGCCAGGGCATGGGGTCCTTGCGGGTGGCGAAGACCCGGAAGCAGAAAGGCTGGAAGAGTTTGTCGGACTTGCCGTGGTCGGCGGGCGACCAGGCGCGCCCGTCGACGCCTTCGATCACGCCGCTCGAGGGGTCGCCGGGCACCACGTACGGGTCGACCCTCCACTGGAAGTTGTGGGGCGAGGCGCGGGCTCCGATCTGGATGCCGTTCAGTTTCTCGCCGAACTCCGCGTTGGCTTCGCGTCCCGCGACATGCGCGACGCCGGCGCGGGCCATGAGGTCGCCCTCGTAGGTCGTGTCGATGAACACCTTGCCGCGGGCGGAATCCCCGTTTTCAAAGACGACTCTGGAGATCCTGAGTCCGTCGCGTTCCACGCGATCGAGCCGGTGCTCGAAGAAGACGGGCACGCCGGCCTCGGTGAGCATCGTCAGGAAGAGGGTCTCGACCTCGGCCGGGCTCTGGACCTGCTTTTTGAAGAAATCGAGGAACACCTTCCGGGCCATGCCGCCGATGGATTCCTTCTTGCCGTAGTCGACGTCACTCAGGCCGGAGGAGGACATGCCGCCCACGTGCCGACGGAAAACGAAGACTCCTGCGGTCCGTCCCATCTTGCGCGCCTGCACGGCTGCGGACACCGCGGCCGGGCTGGCTCCGTAGATGACCACGTCGAAATCGTGGGTCTTCGGTTCAGCGGACTTCGGAACGGGGTAGTAGTAGCGAAGTCCGGGATTGGGGGTGGAAGGGCGGGGCAGCTCAGCGCCCTTGATGGCCGGAACAAAGGTCAGGAGGCAGAGGATGAGTCGCAGGTTCATGGAAGGAGAGATCACTTCAGCTGGCTGTGGGTTCGGCGGTATTCGGTCGGCGTCATGCCCACCTCGCGCCGGAAGGCCGTGAAGAAACTGTTGATGTTGGGATAGCCGCAGCTGGCGGCCACTGACTCGACCTTGTCGTCGCCGCTCGCGAGCAGTTTCTTGGCCCCTTCCATCCGGGCCTTGATGATGAGTTCGCCCGGGGTCGATCCAAGGTGCTTAAGGAAGGCCTGGCGGAGTCCGCGCTCGGACATGGACGCTGCGCGCGCCACCTCTTTGACACCGATGTTGCTGCCGAAGCCCGCCTCGATGCAGCGCAAGGCCTTGGCTATGCCGCGGTGCCCGACAGCCATCATGTCGCTGCTGAGGCGGGTATGGATGCCGGCCGGCGCGATGAGCACGGGTGCGGAGGGCTTCTTCTCGCCGTCCATCATGCGGTCCAGGAGCGCGGCCCCGCGATAGCCCTGCTCCTCGAGGTTGGTGTCCACCGCCGAGATGGATCGATTGGTGCCGCCCACCGCCAGCAGGTGGTCGTCGATGCCCACCACTGCGACGTCCCCGGGCACCTTGAGGCCGATCTCCTCGCAGAGCTCGCAGACTTCGACCGCCAGCGTGCCGTTGGCGGCGAAGACCCCCAGGGGCTTGGGCGCCGACTTCATCTTTTCGGCCAACCAGCGACGACGTCGCAGCCAGTCGGCAGGAGTGCGGTCGCCTTTCCAGCGTAGACGTTCGCATTTGAGGCCCATCGAGGTGACTTCGTTGACGAAGGAGTCGCAACGACCCACCTGCGACCAGTTTTCGGAATCGCCGTAGAAGGCGAAGTGGCGAAGGCCGCGGGAGGCGAAATGCTCGGCGACCAGCCGTCCCGCCTTGGCGTGGTCCTGCACCACATGCGCAAAGGGCGTGTCGGGCCGACGCAGCGAGAAGTCGACCGTCGGCTTGCCCAGCTTGCGCACGAAGGCGGCCAGGTCGTCGCCGGCAGCCAGCCATGCAAGCACGCCGTCGCCATCCCAGCCCTGCGGGATCTCCTTCTCGTGGATGATGCTGTGCGCCGCCAGATGCCAGCGCTTCTCGGTGGCGTAGTTCACGATGCCCTTGAGCAGCCGGTGGTCGTACCAGCCGAGCGCGAGCAGGACGTTACGCGGCTTCCTGAGGTCCGGCGTCTTCACGCTCACTATGCTGGCCCGCTTTCGACCACCTGCAATGGACTAGCGGAGAAAGCGGAGTTGAAAAAACGGCATAAAGCCCCTTTCAGGGCTCAGTGCCGTCTTTTGCCGGAAAACTCAAGTAGCGCTCGAGCATCGTGCGGCCATCCGGGCCGATGCGGTTCCGGTCGTCCGCTGAGCCCGGGTCGAGTCCGTGCTCCTTTTCCCAGGCGTCGGCCATGCCGTCCCTGTCCCGATTCTCGGGCGCCTTGCCCCCGGAAAGCTCCGGCCATCCTCCTACTTCTTCCTGCGAGTCAATCTTGCCGTTTCTTGATGAACGGCCGGCAGCATATGATAAACGGCTGACGGGGAAGCGTGACGGGGTGCACGATGGCGCACGGTCCGGTTTCTCCTGCCGGCCCCGCGCCGATCATGGGGCGTTCGGGCAGGCCGAAGGCCGCCGCATGCACTGAGTCTCCGACTGCGCCTACCTGAAGAGAACGAAAGTCTTCCTGTCAGAATAGGCCAGCTGCTGGTCGTCGTTGCTCAGCGGCAGGGCGCGGATCTCGAAAATAAGCTCATATGTCCCGGTGGTGAGCCTGTATTTGTCCGTTTCAATCGCCACCGTGCATTCAAAAACTTCCATCGGAAAAATCTCATCCTTGTCCTGGGACCTGAAATCGGAGGATCCGACATGGAATCTTGTGCCGCCTTTTTTCTGCACGTACCATTCCGCCCTTGCCAGGCTGTTCGGGCGGTGGTCTTCACGGATGGATGCGGGGATGGCTGTCCTGACGTTTTCTTTGAAAACAATGACGCAGCGCGCGGAAATCCTTTCTCCCAGACGGTTTCTCTCGGCGGCGAGCTCTATCTTTCCGAAATTGAACAGGGAGTAGAAGGACTTGGCGGCCTGTTGGGAATTCTTCTTCGATGCCGCATCCTTTTTCGGTAGTTCCTTTGTCGTGACGGAGCCCGTTTTCACGTAACCGGGGTTTTCGACGGTGAAGTTCACGGACTCGGCGATGGTGAACGTCGAAAGGCCCCTGAACACGAACGAAAGCTGATAATCCCCGGGTTCCAGATCGAGCTCCTTCAGGTCGAGGGTGTGAGCGATCGGCGTATCGCGCGACTCGCCGTCAATCAGGGTGAGGAAGCTGCCGTTCTCGCCGGGAACGACCTTGTGCATCCTGATGACGAGCGAAGGGCCTGATTGTTCGCCGTAGTTTTCGACTCCGTTGACAAAGTAATGCCTCAGGATCCTCTTGGCCGGCCTGACGTACCAGGTGCCTGTTCCCATGATCCTGCCTCCGCCATGGAGCCCGTCGTTCGACTCCGGGACTTCCATTTCAGTTTTACTGTTGGAAACCAAAGATGCTTTGGCCTGTATCTTCGCGTCAGGCTTCAGGACGTTGCCGTCAAGCTGGATGGCCGACACTTTCAGCGTCTTGAGCACTGACCTTAACCTGGCTTCTTCGAACTTGGAAAAATTTGACTGAGCCGGTGCCAGGTTCAGCATCGCGATGAAACAGACGAAGGTGCTCAGGAAACGTGGTCGCATGAATGCTCAGGGTGTCAGTACAAGGCTTCCGAGGTTGTCACTTCCTGGTTTTTGGAACGAGGGTTTTGACCGGGAATTTTTCCATGAGTTGGCGATAGAGGGAGTAGGCCTTTTGCCTGTCCTGGCTGTTGATGCTTCTCTCCAGGGACGCGATCCTGCTTTCACATCTGATGCCGTGTAGATTGGCCACCTTTGACCATGCGAGCGCCTCGGCCAGGTCTTCACCCCTTCCCTTGGACGTCCTGGCCAGCAGTTCGCCGAGGTCGTTCATGGCCTCAGGGTGGCCGCCCTCGCAGGCCTGTCGGAGCAGCTTCTGGGCTTGTTCTTTGCCGGTCAAGCCTGCCTCGAGGATGGCCTT
>JACCDJ010030885.1_pt1 | contig 23889 bp, 28 predicted proteins | sample 7444481 | NCBI WGS metagenome assembly JACCDJ01 (sample SAMN15323435, study PRJNA562643) | freshwater metagenome | isolation source: river surface water | place: USA:Blue River Watershed | collected 2017-08-15 | reverse complement strand
GACTTTATCAATGCGAATATCGGTGATCGCCGTGTTGGGCTTGAGGTTCATGTAGACCAGTGCCTTTTCCATCGCGTCGCGCTTGACTGCATCTTTTTCCTTGTCAGGATCGGGCACGCGCGCATCGACGGGCACCACCATCTCGGGCGACGTACCCCAGGTGACTTGCGGACGAATATCGGCGGCATCGATCATTACGACCGCATCGAACTTTGCGTCAGGATCGGAATGCAGCGTGCGCCAGTAGGCGACAGCCTGATCCCACTGCGGGCCGACCGGTGCAAACGGGCGGCCTTTGACGTAATTGATCGTGGCGTCATCGACCGCGACCATGCCGGCCCGCGCGCCCGCTTCGATCGCCATGTTGCAGACGGTCATGCGGCCCTCCATGGTCAGCGAGCGGATCGCCGAACCGGCAAATTCGATCGCATAGCCCGTACCGCCGGCCGTGCCGATCTTACCGATGATGGCCAGCACGATATCTTTGGCGGTGACGCCTGCGCCCAGCTTGCCCTCGACCTGAATTAACATCGCTTTGGATTTTTTTGCCAGCAGCGTTTGCGTGGCGAGCACATGCTCGACCTCAGAGGTGCCAATGCCATGCGCGAGGCAGGCAAATGCCCCATGAGTGGACGTATGCGAGTCGCCGCAGACCACCGTCATGCCGGGTAGCGTCGCGCCCTGCTCCGGCCCGATCACGTGCACGATGCCCTGACGCTTGTCGGTCATGTGGAAGTAGGTGAGCGCGTATTCCTTTGCGTTTTGGTCGAGCGTCTCGACCTGCAGCCGCGATATCGGATCGGCGATGCCGCCGGCGCGATTGGTGGTCGGCACATTGTGGTCAGCGACCACCAGATTCGCCGATGTGCGCCACGGCTGCCGGTTGGCCAGCTTCAGCCCCTCGAAAGCCTGCGGGCTGGTCACTTCGTGGATCAGGTGGCGGTCAATGTAGAGAACGGCGGTGCCGTCGTCGGCGGTATGCACCACGTGGGACTGCCAGAGTTTGTCGTAGAGGGTTTGGGCCATGGGGAGACGGGGCAAATTGCCCGGCAAATCAAGGAAAACAGCCCTAAATTATGCCACACCAACCCTTGACCAAGTCCCGTTCGGGAGCGGTTTTGCTCGACCGATCCCGATTGAAACCCGTCTCAGCCTCGGGCTTTCGCCTGTTGATAGAGCGGCAGCACACGCTCGGAGTAATTGGTCAGATCCTTCACCCGATCTGCCCGTGGCGGGTGGGTGGACATGAATTTCGGCGGCTCATCGCCACCGGTCTGGCCCATTTTCTGCCAAAGCGTGATTGCGGCACGCGGATCATAACCGGCGCGAGCGGCCAGCTCGACACCGATACGATCGGCCTCGGTTTCGTGCGCGCGCGAGTTCGGCAAACCGAGCAAGCCCTGATAGGCGTACTCCATGCCTCTTTGCCCGATCTGCCCGACGCCGGCCACCGCGGCGACAATGGAAATGCCAATACCGGCAATCGCCTGCTCGGACGCGCGCTCGCGTGAGTGCTCGCGCAATGCATGAGCGATCTCGTGACCCATCACCGCAGCCAGTTCATCGTCGGAGATTTTCAGTTTCTCGATCAGCCCGGTGTAGAACGCGATTTTCCCACCCGGCATGCACCAGGCATTCACTTCATTGGAGGTCAGCACATTGACCTCCCATTTCCAGCCCAGCGCATCCTTTCGAAAAGCTGGAGTCTGTTTGATCAGCTTGTCAGCAATCGTCTTGACGCGCTCGTACTGAGCCGTGTCGGCGTTCAGCTTGCCTTTTTTTTCTGCCTCGGCCAGCACCTGCGCATACTGTTTGTTGGCGCTCTGTTCGATGGCCTCAGCCGAGACTGCCATGCGCTGAGTGCGATCCACACCCACCGTGCCCGCTTGCGTGGTTTGCACCGTCTGACAAGCCCCCAAAGGAAGCGCCAGCAGTGCCACCAACGCTCCGCGATACAGCATCAATCTCATGACTCTCTCCCTGCTTCTGCCTGCCAGTGATAACTCAGGATTGCCGCCAGCAGCCCGAGCAAGGACATGAGCGCGGCAATCAGATAGACCGGACGGGCGCCCAATGTATCCCAGCAAGCTGACAGCAGCAAGCCGCCCAGCGTGCCTCCAAGCCCGTACGAGATGCTGATGAACAGTGCCTGACCCCGCGCTTGCAGGGGCCCGGAAAACCAGCGCTGCAAGGTCGCGACCGAGGCCGAGTGATGCACACCAAATGTCGCCGCATGCAGCACTTGCGCAAGCAACAGCACGATCAGCGACTGAGCGCCGACACCGATCATCAGGAAGCGCACCACCGCGATCGCCAGACTGAACAGCATCAAGGGACGGATGCCGAAGCGGCGAAACAACGGCGCCTGATAAAAAAAGAACATGATTTCTACCAGCACGCCCAACGACCACATCAGGCCGATCACGGTCTTGCTGTAGCCAATGTCTGACAAGTACAGCGAGTAGTACACATACAGCGACGAGTGCGCCGCCACCATCATGAAGGTCGAGACAAAAAACGCCAGCACCTGCCGCTGCCGCAGCAAGCTGCGCACCGAGGGCGCGTCATGCAAATGAGGCGCGGGCGCGTCTTCACTCATGTTCAGTGTGACGCCACAGACCATCAGCAAGAGCGACAGCGCGATCCACGGCATCAGCGCGATACCCTGCCAGTCGAGCAGCTGACCTGACAGCATCACCGCTGCAATGAAACCGACCGAACCCCAGAGTCGCAGCCGTCCATAATGCGTGAGATCACCGCGCATCGCGGACAGCATCAGTGCCTCAGAGATCGGCCCCTGTGCGCTGGTGAACAGATTCACCATCACCATCAGCGCAAAGAAAAAACCAAAGCTCTCGCCCCAGAACATGCCGCAAAACGCCATCGCTGCTGCCGCCGAGGTAAAGCGCAGCACGTTGACCCGCTGCCGCGTGTGATCTGCCACCCAACCCCACAGATTGGGGCCAAAGATACGCATCACCTGCATCAGCGACATCAGTATGCCGATCTGGGCGGCGCTGATACCTTTGTCCGCGAAATACAGGCTTGCATAAGGCGAAAACACGCCCACGTAGCCGTAATACGCGAAGAAGAACAGCGCGAAGTTCAGCGACTGGGCGGGTTTGGAAGCGGAGGTCACAAAAATCACGAATGGTTGCCGAAATCACCGGGCCCCGCTATGGGCCGCGATGAAGGCCGTGCCCGTCGCCATCGGCCGGGCCGATGCCGAGGCGCAGTGCCCCTACGATGTTGAGTACGAATGACTGACGTCGCCGCACTGGGCGCGGTGACGCAACGCATGATCCATGAGCACCAGCGCGAGCATCGCCTCGGCGATTGGCGTTGCACGTATGCCTACGCAGGGATCATGGCGACCGAAGGTCTCGACCATCACCGGATTGCCGTCGCGGTCTATCGAGCGACGTGGGGTGCGTATGCTGGACGTGGGCTTGATCGCGATGGATACCGTGATGTCCTGACCAGACGAAATACCCCCCAGAACGCCGCCGGCGTTGTTGCCTACAAAACCATCCGGCGTGATTTCATCACCGTGCTCGGTGCCCTTCTGCGCAATTGAGCGGAAACCGGCGCCAATCTCTACGCCCTTCACCGCATTGATTCCCATCATCGCGTAAGCGATATCCGCATCGAGCTTGTCGAAGAGTGGCTCGCCCAGACCGACCGGCACCTGCTGCGCCACGATATCGATCCGCGCGCCGCAGGAATCTCCCGCCTTGCGCAGATCGTCCATGTATGACTCCAGCCGGGGAATGATATCGGCGTTCGCCGCGAAAAAAGGATTATCGTGAACATGATCCCACGACTGGAAAGGAATCGCGATCTCGCCCAGCTGGCTCATGCATCCGCGGAAAGTGGTGCCATATTGCAGCTGCAGCCATTTGCGCGCGACCGCCGCTGCGCCCACGACCGGCGCGGTCAGTCGCGCGGAAGAACGCCCTCCACCGCGCGGATCGCGAATGCCGTATTTATGCCAGTAAGTGAAATCCGCATGACCAGGACGGAAGCGATCGACGATGTTGCCGTAATCCTGGCTGCGCTGATCCTCGTTGCGTATCAGCAGCGCAATTGGCGTACCGGTGGTCTTGCCCTCATAGACGCCGGAGAGAATCTCGACGGTGTCCGATTCTTTGCGCTGCGTGACGTGGCGCGAGGTGCCCGGCTTTCGGCGGTCGAGTTCGGGCTGAATGTCGGCTTCCGACAACGGCATGCCCGGCGGGCAGCCATCGATCACGCAACCGATGGCGGGACCGTGAGATTCGCCGAAGGTGGTGACGCAAAAGAGCTTACCTATCGTATTGCCAGACATGGTGAGGAAAATGACGTGTGCGAAAAACCGTCATTTTACCAGCGGCGGCCTCCCGAAGAAGTCCGCCAGCCATCTCCACAGCGCGCGCGGATACTCCGGCTGCTTCAGGCACAGTGCGATCAGCACCGCCAGATTCATCATGGCGGTGGTTGCGAAGATCTCTGGCACGGACAAACCTGCTTGCAACAGCACCATCGCCAGCAGCGCCGCCACCACCATGAACAGGGCGTTGAGGATATTCATCCCGCCAATGATGCGCGAAAGATGGCTGCGCTCGGCACGCGTCTGTATCAGCGTGAATAGGGGCACAACAAAAATGCCGCCAGCCATGCCGAGCATCAGGCAGTCGACCAGGATGCGAAACTGCTCGCCGAACAGCAGGTCCTGCGCGATCAGCAGCGAAGGCATGGGGCCGAGGCTGGCGAAATACAGATCAATACCGAATGCGGTCAGCCCCAGCGCGCCGAGCGGCACCAAGCCCAGCTGCAGGCGCCCGCCGGACAACCGCTCGCACATCAGGGAACCCGCGCCGATGCCAAGAGAAAATGCGGTTAGCAAGACAGCGAAAATCTCCGGCGCGCCATGCAATACATCACGCGCATAAACAGGGAATTGTGCAAGCACGATCGCGCCGAAAAACCAGAACCAGGAATTAGCCAGCATGGCAGCGAACACATCGGAGCGGCTGGCGGCAAAGCGCAAGTTGCGCAGCACCTCCGGGAAGGGATTGCGGCTGATCGCAAGCTCGGGCACCGGCGCGGGTGTCGAGGGCACGGCCAACGTGAACAACAAACCGAAGATGGCCACGAGTACGGTCGACCAGATGATCATGTGCACGCCAATCGCACCCCAACTCACCAGACCGGCACCGATCAGCTGGCCGGTGAGTATGCCGACAAAGGTACCCATCTGCACCATGCCATTGCCACCCACCAGCTCACCCGCGTCAAGATGCTGCGGCAGATAGGAATGCTTGACCGGCCCGAACAAGGTCGAGTGCAAGCCCATGCCCACCACGGCGAGTACCAGCACCCACAACTGATGCGTATACCAGCCCACCGCCGCCACCAGCATGATGAGGATTTCCAGCACTTTGACGAAACGCATCAGCCGCGCCTTGTCATACTTGTCGGCCATCTCGCCGGCGGTGGCTGACGCCAGCATGAAAGGGAGGATGAAAAGACCGGCGATCAGATTGTTGAGCAGACCAACATTCAGCGAGGTCCATGCCGCAGCATCGAAGGTGATCACGGTCACCAGCGCGGTCTTGAACAGATTGTCATTGAAAGCGCCGAGAAACTGCGCGCCGAAGAAGGGAGCAAAACGACGCTGAGTCAGTAGCGCAAACTGGCCTGAACTCACTCGGAAAATTCCTTTTTATTGTTTGTGCATTCCGTCAGCATTTACTCTTCCGCAGTTTCCGAAGGCCAGTCGCGAATATAGGCCTTGAGCATCTTGTTCTCGAAACTTTGCTCTTCGAACACGGCTTTGGCCACATCGTAAAAGGACATCACGCCCAGCAGCACCTTGCCGTCGAGCACAGGTACATAACGCGCATGGCGCTCCAGCATCACGCGGCGAACCTCATTGAGCTCCGTGTCCGGCGAGATGGTCAGCATCTCGCGATCCATGTGATCGCCGACCGTGCCGGCGATCGCTCCTCGATGGCGGTGCACGGCTTTCATCACTTCGCGAAAGCTCAGCAGCCCGACCAGCGAGCCCGCTTGCATCACGACCAGTGAGCCGATGTCCTTCTCGCTCATGGTATCAACCGCATCGATCAGCGCTGTCTCGGGCGTGACGGTAAAGAGGATATTGCCCTTGACTTTGAGGATTTCGGAAACTTTCATCGGTCGCCCCCAGCGGTGTGTTTCATGAAGGGACTGTAGCCCACCCCATTCAAAAAAGCCAGAGGGCTTGCGTACCGTGCGCAAGTCCCTGTGAAGACGGCCAAGCTGTCAGCCTCCAGCGGCCTATAATCGATCATTCCTATTACACCAAGCCAATAAACTGCCCCGGAGACCTGCCCCCGATGAGTGAGCCCAAGTACCCTGGCTTCGATACCCTGTCGCTGCACGCGGGCGGCGTACCCGACCCTGCCACCGGCGCCCGCGCGACCCCGATCTATCTGTCCACCTCATTCGTGTTCCGCGATTCGGATCATGCGGCCTCGCTCTTCAACATGGAGCGCTCGGGCCATGTGTATTCGCGTATTTCAAATCCCACCAATGCGGTACTGGAAGAACGCATTGCGGCGCTCGAAGGCGGCGTCGCCGGACTGGCCGTGGCCAGCGGGCAAGCAGCGTTGCATCTTGGTCTTGCGACCCTTGCCGGCGCTGGTTCGCATGTGCTCGCCTCGCGCGCGCTCTATGGCGGCTCGCAAAATCTGCTGGGCTACACCATGAAACGTTTCGGCATCGAGACGACCTTCATCGATCCACGCGATCTGAACGCCTGGCGCGACAATATTCGCCCAAACACGAAGGTACTCTTCGCCGAAACGCTGGGTAATCCAGGACTGGATGTGCTCGACATTCCGAGCGTGGCCGCCATCGCGCATGATCATCACCTGCCACTGATGGTGGATTCGACCTTCACAACGCCTTACCTCCTCAGACCTCTGGATCATGGTGCTGATCTGATTTTTCATTCAGCGACCAAATTTTTATGTGGTCATGGCACTGCCGTGGGCGGCTTGTTGGTCGATGGCGGCACGTTCGACTGGCAGACCGCGTATGACAAGACGGGGCGCTTCGCTGAACTGTGCGAACCCTACGATGGTTTTCATGGCATGGTGTTCGCCGAAGAATCGACCGTCGGCGCGTTCTCGCTGCGCGCGCGCCGCGAAGGTCTGCGCGACTTCGGCGCAGTGATGAGTCCTTATAACGCATTCACGATTCTGCAAGGCATTGAGACGCTAAGCCTGCGCATGGAAAAGCATGTATCCAATGCACGCAAGATCGTTGAATTTCTTGTTTCGCATCCGGCAATCGAATCAGTATCTTACCCGGAGCTACCGCATCATCCGGATCATGCCCTGGCAAAACAGTTACTACCCAAAGGCTGCGGCGCCGTGTTTTCTTTCGCGATCAAGGGAGACCGCGCGGCTGGGCGTCGTTTTGTCGAATCGCTGAGCCTGTTTTCACATCTCGCCAATGTCGGCGATGCGAAGTCTCTGGTAATTCACCCAGCATCGACCACGCATTTCCGCGTGCCGACCGAACAACTCGCGGCCTCCGGCATCACTGAAGGCACGATGCGCTTGTCGATTGGTCTCGAGGATGCCGATGATCTGATCGACGATCTCAAGCGCGGTCTCAAAGCGGCGCAGAAAGGAGCATGAGCGATGATCATTGCGCTGAAACCACATGCCGCTTATGCCTACACGGGTGGCAAGACTTTCGACCCTGGCTTGCCAACTGCTATCTTCATTCATGGCGCGCAGAGTGATCACTCGGTATGGGCGCTGCAGACGCGCTATTTCGCGCATCATGGATTTTCCGTGTTGGCCGTCGATCTTCCAGGTCATGGGCGCAGTCCTGGCGCGCCGCTAAAAAGCGTCGAGGCCATGGCGGACTGGCTGAGCGAGGTGATGCTCTCCGCCGCAGTGCAAAAGGCTGTGTTGATTGGCCACAGCATGGGATCCCTGATCGCACTCGAAACCGCCCTGCGAGCGAAAGATAGGGTCTGCGGCGTTGCGCTAGTGGGCACGGCCTATCCGATGAAAGTCTCTGCGCAATTACTGGAGGCTTCCGAACACCGCGAACCCGAGGCGATCGATATGGTTAACATCTGGTCGCACTCCAGCATCGCGCAAAAGCCCTCCGCACCCGGTCCGGGCTTTTATGTACCCGGTGGCGCGCGGCGGCTGATGCAACATGTCGCGCGCGGCAATCCGGACAAAGTCTTCTTTACAGATTTTTCCGCCTGTAATGCATATGCCAACGGTGAAGCTGCCGCCAGCGCACTGAGCTGTGCTGCGATGCTGCTGCTGGGACGCAAGGACATCATGACGCCGCCCAAAGCCACCGCCGCGCTACGCTCGGCGATGCCCAAGGCGCGAGTGATACAGGTTGAAGGCAGCGGCCATTCACTGATGGCGGAGCAGCCCGATCAGGTACTGGATGCGTTGTTTGCTTTCGCAGCTGAAGCCGCTGACGCAGCAAAATAAGCGGCAATGGGGCTCGAGAGCCCCAGCGCGATCACTCCTTCGACCTTTTGCCCTAGCGGAGACTGCGGCGCAGGCGCAAACGCGAACAGCTGATAGACCTCGGCGACCGTCAGTTTGTCGGGATTGGCCAGCAGCACCCAGCGATCCTGCTGCAACTTGCTGCGACGACCCAGACGCCAGCCGCGCGAGCGCTCGGCTCGAATGCGTGCAACCCAGCCCACATTCAGCATCCGCTGCAAGAGTCGCTCCGATTCCTCAAAGCCCTGACGGGTTTCTTCTCGCAAGCGCAATACATCGACGGCAGCGGAACTGTTGCGCGACTCCACAAGCAAGCGAAGAACATTCATCGCATCGAGGAATTCACCGCCTGGTGCCGGCCGGTGCCACCAGCGCTCATGCTTGACGACCGGCAGCGCCGCAGCGATCACCGCACCCACCAATGTGATCAGCCAGAACAGGTACACCCAGATCAGAAAGATGGGCAGGGCTGCGAGCGCGCCATAGACCACCTTGTAGCTCGAGCTGGGACCTTGCGCGATAAAAAAAGCAAACAATCGGCGCGTGATCTCGAACGCGATGGCCGCGACCAACCCACCGATCACCGCATCTCGCCAGTCGACGATTCGGTTGGGCACGGTGAGATACAGCAGCGAGAACGCTAGCGTCGAAAAAGCCAGTGACACCAGCACCATCAGCGTGGTGCGCAGCAGCGCAGTCTCGCGTCCGAGCAAACTCATCAGCGGCGAGAGCTCGCTGGCGAAGGACAGCGACGCGCCCAACAGTAAGGGGCCCATCGTCATGACTGCCCAGTAGATGACCATACGCTGCAAGAATGGCCGAGGTTCAGTCACACGCCAGATCTGGTTGAGCGTGCGGTCCACCGTGCCAAACATCATGATGGCAGTCACGATCAGGAACACTGCACCCACTGCCGACAGCCGGCTGGCTTTGGCCGCGAACTGACTCAGGTAATCGAGGATGGTGTTTGATATGCCCTTGGGCATCAGGATCTGCACGAAATACGCATCGAGCGAATCCCTGAATGTCGTGAACAGGGGAAACGTCGTGAAAATCGCAAATGCGATCGTCAACACGGGTACCAGGGCCAGTACCGTGGTGAACGTGAGACTGGCCGCCACCTCAGAGACACGCTCCTCCGTGAGCCGGCGCCGAGCAAAGCGAACCAGATCGCGAACCTGCAACCGCGACCAGCCGCCAGAGGGATTTGAAGGATGTGGACTCATGCGCTCGGCACCGGTGAACATGCTAAAGCGCCATATAATAGCAACCATGGTAAAGACGCCCTCGCTTCCCGTGCTCGTGCTGTACTACTCTCGCCATGGCGCCACGCGCAAGCTGGCTGATCTGATCGCACAAGGCATCGAGAGCGTCCCGGGCTGCGAGGCGCGCTTGCGCACTGTACCCGCCGTATCCACCGTCACGGAGGCCACGGAGCCCTCGGTACCGGCCTCAGGCGCACCGTACGTCGAGTTGTCCGATCTGGAGGAGTGCGCAGGACTCGCGCTCGGCTCACCTACCCGTTTCGGCAACATGGCCGCGCCGATGAAGTACTTCATCGATGGCAGCAGCGCGCACTGGTTGTCGGGCGCGCTGACGGGCAAACCGGCTTGCGTGTTCACTTCCACCGGAAGCTTGCACGGCGGGCAGGAATCCACGTTGCTGTCGATGATGCTGCCACTGCTGCATCATGGAATGCTGATCGTCGGATTGCCCTACGCCGAACCAGCGCTGATGAATACCGCCAGCGGCGGATCGCCCTATGGCGCCACGCACTGGTCTGGCGCGAGCGGCAAGCTGGAGATCACAGAAGACAGCCGCATGCTCGCCATCGCGCTCGGCAAACGCCTTGGCGAGACCGCGCTCAAGCTGCGCAACGCATGACACGGGAATGACTCCGAACTGATTCTGAAATGGCACGCGAATGTTAGATATCTCTTCCACGCAGCACCGACTTCACCAGCTCGCCTCAGCCAGTCTGGTGCTGCTGATCGTGCTGTGTATTGCCTGGGAACTTGTGCTGGCGCCACTGCGACCCGGCGGCTCATGGATGGTGATTAAGGCACTGCCGCTATTCGCACCGCTCGCTGGCACGCTGCGCCGCAATGTCTATACGATGCAGTGGGCATCGATGCTGGTGCTGATGTACTTCGCCGAGGGCGTGGTGCGTACCTGGAGCGAGCGCGGCATGTCGCAGGCGCTGGCAGCGCTGGAAATTGTGTTCTCCACCGTGTTTTTCTTCTGCGCGATCTTTTTCCTGCGCCCCTACAAGCAGGCCGCGAAGCAGCTGGCCAGCGAAGCCATTCGCAAGGCCGCCACCACCGCGCATGAAGACTGAGTTCCTCGCGCGCTGCGCCGCGATCGTCGGCGCTGATCATCTGCTGCTCGGTGATGCGATGACGTCTCACCTGACTGACTGGCGCGGGCGCTTCACTGGACGCGCACTGGCCGTCGTCAAACCAGCAAACACGGCTGAAGTCGCGGCCATCGTGAAACTATGCACGCAACACCATGTGCCCATCGTCCCTCAGGGTGGTAATACCGGTCTGGTGGTGGGTGGCGTGCCTGATGCCAGCGGCACGGCGATCGTGTTATCGCTGTCACGATTGCATCGCATACGCGCACTCGACACACTCAACGACACGCTGACTGCCGAGGCAGGCTGTCGACTACAACAAGTGCAGGAAGCCGCGCAGAAGGCTGGCAGACTATTCCCGCTGTCGCTCGCTTCTGAAGGCAGCTGCACGATAGGCGGCAATCTCTCGACCAACGCCGGTGGTACCGCTGTGCTCCGCTACGGCAGCATGCGCGAGCTGACGATGGGTCTTGAAGTGGTGACCGCCTCGGGCGAGATCTGGGATGGCTTGCGCGGACTGCGCAAAGACAACACCGGCTATGACTTGCGCGATCTGTTCATCGGTGCCGAGGGTACGCTGGGCATCATCACCGCCGCTGTCCTCAAACTGTATGCACAGCCAGCCGCGCGACTGACCGCGTTGATGGCCATCGGCTCGGCACGCGACGCGCTCGCTTTGCTGGAATTGGCGAGGCAGCGGTGCGATGCCAGTCTGACCGGTTTTGAGTTGATGTCAGACTTCTGCCTGCAACTCGTGGAAAAACATTTTCCTGCGCAGCGACTTCCCTTCGCTTCGCGGCATCCGCAGTATGTGCTGATGGAATTGTCTGACAGCGAATCGGAAGCGCATGCAATGACGATGCTGGAAGCTGTCTCGCAGGCAGGCATGGAGAAATCACTGATCGCCGATGCGGTGATCGCCAGTTCGCTGTCGCAATCGCAACAGCTGTGGGCCTTGCGCGAGCATATCTCAATGGCGCAGGCGGCCGAGGGGCTGAATATCAAGCATGACATCTCACTGCCGGTGTCACGTATTGCCGAATTTATTGACCAGACCGATGCGTTACTGCAAAAAGATTTTCCGGGTTGCCGAATGGTGACCTTCGGACATCTTGGCGATGGCAACCTGCATTACAACGTCTCAGCGCCGCCGGGCGAATCACACGAGGTCTTCCTGCAACAACAGGATGCGATTAACCTGCGAGTGCACGATAATGTGCATCACTATGGCGGATCAATCTCAGCCGAACACGGACTGGGCGCGCTCAAGCGTGAAGAAATCCGCCGCTACAAATCCGGGACAGAAATGGCGATGATGGAAGCCATCAAGCGGGCACTGGATCCGCTGAACCTGATGAATCCAGGAAAAGTGGTCTGAGCGCAGACGCGGCAGACCCATTCTGTCGCGAGGAGATCATGACATCTGCTGTATCAGCCAGGCATCTGGCTGCGCCTGCTGTATTTTTTTTGAATCGCTTCCTTCCATTGCTGCTGCTTGCGTGCTCCGTTCCCTCACACGCTGCCTACAAGTGCAAGATCGATGGCACACTCACCTACACCGATCGCCCGTGCGGCAGCGAGTCTCTGACGCTACCAGTCGCTCCAGCATCACGAGGCGGCACCTCCGAGGACTCGCTTCATCGCGAAAGGACCGAGATCGCCCGCCTTCAGCGGCTGCGCGAGCAGCGCGAGAGGCAAGACCAGCAGATACGCGATCTGGCGGCACGCGGAGCCGCTGCGCGTGAACGCAAGTGCCGGTCGCTGTCGCTGCAACTTCGGTGGCGTGAGGAAGATTTGCGGGATGCGACGCTGAAAGAAGAGCACAAGGCTCGGGTACGCGTACGTAGGGCCGCCGAGAAGCTGGCCCAGGAGTGCCAGTGACCGACGTTCAACCGTTCAGCGTCTGTTTAGCCCATGACGAGGATGAGCACGACGGTCACCATCGCGAAGGAAAAAATTGTGAGGCGGATTTCGATATCGACGGGCAGCATGATCTGGCTCCTGTTTCTAGCCGGTCCTGATCGCGGCAGGCGACACAGGGGCTGCAATGATTATCGGCAGCCCGAGGAGAAACTTGACCCGTCAAACAGGCAAAAGGCGAAAAACGAATCAGGAGCCGGCAGACGTGCCGGCGGCGCCAGCTTCGCCCTCCGGGGTCTCCTTCGGTCGATTCAGCCGCTCGACAAGCTTGCCGTAGCCGACATTCGCATAGACAAACAAGAACATCGGGATAGTGAACACTGTCAGTATCACTGCAAAGACTGCGGAGATGGCCGCAAAGACCAGCCGCAGCACTGAGCCGATATCCAGCGCATCAAAGGGTTTGTTCACCACCCCAACGCTGGACTTCACATAGTCGATGAAGCCCATCGCGTCGGCCTGGTCGTAGGCAAAGATCAACCAACCGACAAACATCAGCAGCACGACCAGCCAGCCTACAACCAGTGCAGAGACTATCGATAGCTTTTTGAAAATACCGAGCAGGGCTGTCAAGGCTCACTCCAAACGTTGGCTGGAAACCATCAGGCAGATCGGGGCGCGTAATCGTTAAACATGAAGTCGAACACTTCCCTTAGCGCGCGCTCATTGACCAGATACACTTTGTTGTTGTCCCGGGTCTTGAACGAGACCATCTCCGCTCCGATCAGCGCCTCGATCTGCTTGACGATCGCGGGCGCTCCCAACCCCGTCTTCACCGCGATATCTGGCATTTCAAGCCCCTCCGAACCGACCTCCAGCAGGCACTGGATGATCTGCACCCGTTCTTCAATTGACAAGATTCCCAGCTTTCTGGCGATTTCTCTCGGATCCATTGGCGTTAGCCCGGCTTTGCGGGGCACGGCAAGTTGATGACTAAGTTTCAAGGATACCTAACTTTGGAGGGCCCCGAATCGCGCGTCGCAGTCAACTGTGCAAAACAGGAAAAAATGACGTCCAGAATAGATCAGGCATGTGATCAAAGTTGCGATTATTATATTTTTAAGATGCCAACTGGCGGGGCTTGCGAGCGGCGGTATGCGGACAGATCAGGTCTCTGCTTTTTTCAGCTCGTGGGTGGGGCGAGGCTTCTTGACCGCGGTGGATTCCCGGCTCTGGCCGGACACCAGAAACGCAGGGATGGCAACTTCGGTGCTTCTGACATCCACCGGTTTTTTATGCTGAGGGGCGTCGATGGAGAATGCAGCATCCAGCGGCATGTTCAGCTTCTTAGCGTATAGCTTGGTGAGTCGCTCGATTTCTGGCTTGCCACCGACGAAATACGCCAGGTTATCGGCCTCCAGAGCGATCACTTGCTTGGGCGGCATCCCAGTCACGCGCGCGATGTCCTGGACTTCCAGCCCCAGCTCTTCACGCCGCTTCTTGAGAACATCGCCCAGCATCGCTTCCCTCTTTGTGGAATCTGTACCGGACTTTTGCACAGTTCATGTGCATTGTCTATATGGCCTCGAGGGCAAATTTGCCTGCGACATCAAGGCTTAGGTTGTCATATTTTGAATTATCTCTGCGGGCTGTTTTCAGCCATGAAAACAGCCCCGGATGCTTGAACCCTTGAGAGATGCTCAATAAGCAAAACTGCGAGATCAGATCTCCTCTCATCTCAATGAGCTCAAGCGCGAACCCTGAGACCTATTTCTCTGGCATCGAGCTCGTCATGGTGCTCGGATCCGAATGAGTTTGCCTCTTCGCACCAGCCTTAGCGTGGGTATTGCCGAAGCATATTCGAAGTATCAGTTCCTCATTCACTGACGCCGGATCGGGATACACCCAGCGACCAGGTTTGGTATCGGTCGATAGCAGGGTGCCCTGACCGCCCTTGCCCGAGTACACCAACTTTTGCACAACTCTGAGCTTTCCCTTGACGCAATCGGCCTCGTAGAGTCGCTTCACCGACGCGCTTTTCTCAATGGGCTCGACCAGATCGACCAGACTCCATACCTGATGAACGGTACCCTTCTGCAGGATCTCGTTATCCAGGTAGTACACGTCGCCGCGCGGATTTTTGATGACTTGTTCCCAGCCCGCGCGAGCGGGCATCGAGCAGATCAATAGCCAGACAATGAGAAAACGGGTCATGGTAATCACGAGGGCGCCCAGCCCAGCTGGTGGTTGGATTGTGCGGGATTATATCGATTACCTATCAGGGCCTCGGTCTGGTAATCGTCTATCATAGAGGCCGCCTGAATGCATCTGACAGGATTGTCAAAATGATTATTCATGCTGGTCCCACACCCTACGCACCCGCCACCGGCCCGGCCAGGCCCCAAGTGCCTGCCGAACGCGTAATCACGCCCACACCGAACCGCAGCGCGCCGACCCCGCCAGTCGGTCCGCTGGCGCCGAATGATGCCGAGCGCATCACGCAAGCTTTTCTGGACGTGGTTGAGCAGCTTAATACGCACATGCAGTCCCGCAACCGCAATCTTGCGTTTGCGCTTGATCGCCGGCTCAATACCGCCATCGTTGCCGTCACTGACAAAAACACGGGCGAGCTAGTGCGACAGATCCCTGCTGAATCCGTGCTGCGTGTTGCGCATTCGATCGAGAACCTGAAGGGCGTCCTCTACAACGAGCTGGCCTGACGAGAAAGATACTCAGTCCTCCAGTGCGCAGTGCACCGGCTGCGCCCCGAGCAGCTCGGGCAGCAGCTGTGGCGCCAGACTCACCAGAAACCCTCTACGGCCGCCATTGATATAAATCAGCGGCAGATCCAGTACCGAGGCCTCAACATAGATCGGCAGGGTTTTCCGCGTCCCGAACGGCGAGGTGCCTCCGACCAGATAACCGGTATGTCGGTGCGCCTCGTCCGGCGAGCAAGGCTCGATCTGCTTGCGTGAAGTTTGACGCGCGAGATTTTTGGTCGACACCTTGCGATCCCCGTGCATCAAGATAATCAGTGGCTTTTTTTGATCGTCTTTCATCACCAGTGTCTTGATCACTGCATGCTCGTCCACGCCGAGCTGGCGGGATGACTCTGCGGTACCACCGTGATCAACATACTCGTAAGGATGACGGCCAAAGCTGATCTTTCGCTGCGAGAGGAATTGCGTGGCCGGAGTTTCGGAAATATGCTTGCTCATGAAGAGGATTATGCTTCACCACGTTAAAATGTCCGCTTAACCTTAGATAATCATTGGCCCTCTTCTCACAGGAGAATATTGTTATGCCCGGCATCTCTGGTCGATTTGATCTGAACTCCGTCGAATGGCGCCGGGTCACCGACCCTGCCTGCAAAGCCTTTCTGGTGGATTTCGAGTACAGCCTGCTGGGTTATGACCACGCAACCGGCCGACTTGACATGCTGCTCCGATATGGCAAAGGCGGCCACTGCCGCCGGCACCGGCATATCGCCTCTACCGCAACGCTCGTCTTAGAAGGTGAGCAGATACTCGAAGAGATGGACGCCGAGGGCCATATCCGTCACATACACCGTAAAAAAGGCGACTACGCACTGGCTTCTGCAGACGCGCTCCCACACATAGAGCGCGGCGGCGAGCAGGGTGGAACGGTGTTACTGTCCATGACCGCGCCAGACGGCCTGCTGTTCGAATATTTTGACGATGAGATGAACAGCACGGGCACGGTATCGATTACCGAATATGTGAATAGCTGGACCCAGGGCGTGCCCTATGGCGCTCGTCAGGTCTGTTTATAACGCCGCGCCGCCTCTGCGAACCCTGCTCCCACTGAACGCGAGATCCTATGCCCATAGACAAACAGATTGATGTCGTCGAGCGCAAATTTAAGAGACTGGAAAGCCCACTGGAACGGGTGATCTTCGGATCACGCTGGCTGATGGCGCCATTCTATTTGGGGTTGATCGGCAGTCTTGCCGTGTTGATGTTCAAGTTCCTTCAGGAGCTGATCCATTTTTTTCCACTGGCGGCCTCCGCGCACGAATCAGAGGTCATCCTCTGGGTGCTGTCGCTGATCGATCTCTCGCTCGCGGGCAATCTGGTGCTGATGGTGATTTTCTCAGGCTACGAGAATTTTGTCTCCAAGATCGATATCGCTTCTCACGAGGACAGACCCGACTGGATGGGAACGGTCGATTTCAGCGGTCTGAAACTGAAACTGATCGCATCCATCGTTGCAATCTCGGGTATTCATCTGCTCAAATCCTTCATGGCGATCGACAGCATCAACAAAGAAAACCTGATGTGGCTGCTGATCCTTCACGGTACCTTCGTTGCCTCCGGAGTGCTGCTGGCAGTGATGGACTACGTCACTGAAAAATCTCACTGAATCGCTGCAAACTAGGGTCACCGGTCATCTTTCGGCTGTATCAACAGCTCGATCTCTTCGGGTGGCCCGCCCTCTTCGGGCAAGGGTAGCGGGCTGCTTTTCTCGATGGCCCTGGCAGCAGTGAGGTCCCAGTTCTTGAAACCGCTGGTCTGTATCAGCCGAACCGACTGCACCTCGCCGGCAGGTGACAATTTGATGTTGAAGCGAGCCATCGGATTGAGCGCTCGCTCTTCGCCATTCTTGGCGACGTAAACGATAAAGCGTTTGATATGCCCGCCTACCTGCGACAAGTACGCTGGGCTGCGCTTGGTGGAGGGTCTCAGCTCGCTGTTCAGAGGTCGGGCCACGTCAGCTCGGTCCTCCGTGTTCGGCCATGCAGAAACGCTGCATAGCCATGCCAGACAGCCGACCAAGACCCGCATCATCGTCTCCTTCGAGATACGCAGCAACTTAACCACTGCGATAAGTCCACATTCTGTCGATCAGCTCTTCCAGTAGCGCACCCACGGGTATGCCACGCTCTGAGGCCACCATCCTCAGGCGCTTGTAGTGGAATACCGATATATCGGCCACCAGCTTATGCCGGTCCGAGGGATTGATCGCCCGGGCTACGTCGCTTGGTGTTTTTGTTTCTGCTTCTGCCAGTTCGTCCATAGCGTTGCCTTTATTTCTGATGGTGTGGGTCAGGCCGATAGCGATGTCCGCAAAGGCCGTGACTGCTTCAACGCGACCTTACTGACAAACGCTGCAGATGACTATGCAAATCGATGCAAATTTGCCATCTCGGCAATACCTTGGATATGAAACAGCGCTTCTCGCGTTAGCTCGCCATCGGGCAGCACCGGGCACCGCAGGACAAGGCATCGAAGGGTATGGCAAGATGATCGCAGTGATTCAATCCGAGCAAAATCCTGCGCTCGCATCTCCCTCCGGGTACCCCATGCACAAATCAAGCTCAGAACAGTCGCGTCGCCTGTACCCGCAGCCCATCGCACCACACGCCCCAGGCTTCGAACGGGTATGCCGCACTCACTTGGAGCGCAAAAGTGCCATGACTAGCAGCGCTATGGCCCGGAACATCATCAACGCCTTGGTAGCGGTTTTATCAGTCGCTGCGCTCATGGCGATGCCGGCGCTCGCCTCGGCGGAAGCTTTTTTCTTGGATAGTAATGCCACGGGATTTTTTATATCCCAGCAGGGTCACTTGGTCACCGCATATCATGCAGTGGAAAATCGCAAAGTCGCTGTCGTGTTGCCGGATGGGCGTGCTGTGTCTGCAGATCTAGTCAAGCACAATAAAGAAGCCGATCTCGCTTTGCTGAAAATTTCCGAGACCACACCCTTTTTGCCCATTGCCCGGCCCGAGAACATAGACATCGGCCTGGAAATCATGACCATCGGCTATCCCATGATGACTGTGCAAGGCCGATCAGCGAAGGCCTCGCGGGGCATCATCAATAGCCTGGTCGGCTTCCACGAAGACAAAAGCAGCTTTCAGTTTGACGCCGCTACTGCAAGAGGCAATTCTGGCGGTCCCGTCATAGGACCGGGCGGCATGGTGGTCGGCGTGGTGAATGGAAAACTGCACACCACGAAAGTTCTGGAACGCACCAAAGAATGGATCGTGAATGTCAATTACGCGACCAATGTCACTACCCTACTCCAATTTCTTGACGGTGTGGACGGATTACCCGCCCCGAAGCCGCTAATGGCCGATACTGCGCTGAATGTTCGCAAACTCGCCGCAGAGACTCGCGGCGCTATTGTTCCTGTGGTGTCAGACATGTCTGCAATGAAGCCAGCTCCTTCAAAAATCTCGGATTAACCTCCACAAGTCACCACCACAAACAACTATCACTTCTCTTGATATGAACTCTTCAGCACTCGATATCAGTCGACTAGGACTGAATTCCTACAAAGATAAAATCCCTGCCGAGATTTACTCCCCGATGCAGGCATTTACCCAGTCGGATGTATTTCTGGTTCCGATACACAAGGCAGGAAAATCAGTGACCAATAACCGGAATCACTCGCACAAAAATGTCGAGGACTGGATAGAAAGTCTGGGTGGCTATCGCATCGGGGGATGGACACTGGATCGAAACAATAAACAACTCAATGAAGGCATTTACGTCTGGAGATTTCATTCGGACTGGCTAACCAATGACAACAAGCTCGTCAATGTCACCATCGACAACCGTCACCTCAATCTTGATAAGCACACTTTTTGGCACGATACGACCAGACATGCCGATCTCAATGAGGGTTACACCTACAATGACCTGTTCATCACTGCGAGCAAAACAGCAGCCGCCAAATTCAATGTCGATGTTGGCAGGCTGTATTGGTTTGCTGGTGGATTTTTCAAGCCTGTCGAAGAATTTGACGGCCGCTGCTACTGGTTGCAGGAAGACTATCCAAAGAATTTTGAACGGCTGGAAACGGAATGGGGAATCCGCCTGATGAAAACCGACAAAGGTTTCATGCCATCCCACAACAAGATGCCTGCCAATCTGAACAAAGACTCACAGGCTCTGGAGGTGTTGTTCAGGTTCTCGATGAAAAAGACCCCTAACAGCACGGACTGAAACAAGCGTTATCAGTCGCTAGTCAGACAAACAGGTACGCGATACCCAAGCGTCTTCCAACGATGAACGATAGCTTGCCTTCGCCGCTATTTGCGCACGTTCAGGAAAGAGGGTATCTGTCGTTCGCGCGCTTTCATATGTGACATGTCGCGAACATCCAGTGGCGGCTCTTGGCGCTTATTCGATGTGCGTGAGAGCAAGAACCTATCCAACACGGTACCTGCATCCCTGGCTGCGCTGACGGGTATTTTTCGATGAGTATTTTCAGTCTCGCTGTTGACAATCAGCGCTTCAATGGAGCGAGCGAATTCGATGAAATTCTGCCTGATTTCCTGATTCTCGGATTCGAACAAAAACGAGGTACAAAAATAATCCTGTACCTCTGCGCTGTATGTGACAGGAGGGGACAGGAAAAACTCAAAGTTGAAGGTTTTGCGCAGCATGCGCGAATAATCCTCCACGCCGCGGATACGGCTTGGCACGATAATCAATGCCGGCGGCTTCCTGAGCTTTGAGTTGATGATGTGAGATATGCGCTCCAGGAAATGGACCGTACTATCCAGCTCAACATTCGACAGTGAGCAAGGCACCAGCAAATAATCAAAATCGAAGAAGAATTCTTTGGGTAGCAGATCGTTCCACGTGAGGTCGGTGACAACGATGTCGTTATTCTGGCTGGCATTACGCAACATACTTGCGATGTTCAGGCTGGTAATCCCGTTGCTCACTCCCCTTTGAAGATTAAACGTGGTGTTTTGCGGAGTCTCGCCTGCAGCACCCTTGAACCATTTGCTGGAAGTGGCCTGATGATCCAGATCGACCAGAGCGGCTTTGGCCTTGGTCATCTTGTTGAAATAAGCCGCGAGGTTGACGGACAAAGTACTTTTGCCGACGCCACCTTTTTGGCTAGTAATCAGAATTTTGCTCGCCTTGCTCATAGCAGTTGCCGAATACAAAATTGACGGCCTCACAGAAGATCACAGCCAGATCGCGATGTCAATAAAATTCCAATTTGACTAACCGGTCATTTCAAAGACTGCCCTAAGATTACATCCTGATTAACCATTTGCCCAAGCTGGATCGGGCCGTGTTCTTGGATGAACAACAGTTCGGCAAAGCAGATTTTGCCGATGTATTAACACCATGATCGACGCAACAATATCGTTTCAATAACACCGCTCTGCATCAGAGCCGGAACACCACCGCAGTGACATCATCTCTTCGCACATTGCCTCCCTGCCATTGCGCATAGTCTGCAAGGATTGCGCGAGTGATCACGTGCGCCTCATCAGCTCGATGCGCTTGAAGCACCCTCTCCAGGCGTCGGTAGCCATAAGATGATTTGCCGGTGTCGCCGCCGGGCTGATCGGTAATGCCATCAGTAACAATGGCAAATACATCGCCCGCTTGATAATGGATCGTCTGCAAAGACGGTTTATCAGCAAGCGAAATGGGATCCTGATAACCGAGACTGCATCGGGCGCCTCTGTGACGAATCAGCGCTCCCTCTGCGGGTACTTGAAACAGGCCGAGCTTGGCGCCGGCAAATTCAACAGTCTGCTTTGACCGATCGATTCGAAGCACGACGGCATCACAGCCGTCATCGCTCTCGCTGTCTGGTCGATCCTGGTTCAGGCCGGTGCGCACAAAATGATCCAATGACAATAAGGCCGTTGCGGGATCTTGGTCAGTGTCGTTCGCATAGATCCTCTCGAGCGAATTACTGACTAATAACGACAGCATGGCGCCTGGAACACCATGTCCGGTGCAATCGGCGACCGCGAGGATGAAAGGCCCCTGATGCTGTGAGGAAGATATCCAGTAAAGATCACCTCCTATGGTGTCCCGAGGCTCCCACACTGTGGCAAATGATGAGAAGCGACCTTCTATTCGAATTGCCCGCGGAAGCTGCCCTCTCTGCAGCCGGCTGGCGTAGTTCATCGAGCTAGAAACTATCTCGTGCTTGATTCTCAGCTCTTGAGTCCTTTCTTCGACTTTAGCCTCCAGCACAATATTTTGCTGCTCGATCAGTTCCGTGTGCTTCTTCGCGCTAAGCGTCAATTCAGATTGCAGCCAACGCGCTCGGCTAATGACCGCCAGCGCCATGATCAACGCCTCCATGCAAACACCGAAAGCTTGATTGGTCCAGGGATTCTTCAAGAAATACGCGAATCCCGAATCGGGTAGCGCCTGGAAAGGCGAGGACAAGCCAATGATCCCGAATAAGAACCCAAGACGAAATATCAGATACGGGACCACAGCATAAGTAAAGAACAACGCGAATCCAAAGCCGGCTCGATAACGGAGGTAGCTGCACACAAAAAAAGTCAGCAAGATCAATCCAACAGAAAGACTGTATACCTTCGCCATCGAAGAGGCACTGAACATCGCATCCTCAGCATAAAACCCACCGGTAAGTGCGAGGAAGCAGTACAGCAGCGTAAATGCAATCCAGATATTGGTGACGAACTGTATTCTTGGAAAGTACGTTTTTATGCCAAGATAGTGTCGTGCAAAGAGAACGTAGCTAATAGATTGCGCAAAAGCCAATCCAATCGAGAGGATGTAGGCATAGCTGTCAGACCACGAGGCTTTCTGTCCTTCGATATCAATGAAAAATTCAAATAAACGGTGGCCGTCGATGATACTGAGCGAGGATACGGATAAAAATGCAATCGTGATCCAGATAGCGTAATAGGTATTGACCTTATCTTTCGTCTGGAACGCATTAAAAAGAGAAAACACCGTCAACGCAAAAAGCGTCCCCAGTAATAAGCCCTCCATGTATAAACTGAATCGTCTGAATTCAGCAAAAGTGGCACTGTCAATGAAGTTGATGTAAAACGATTTAGCGGGAAAAATCGGGTGAAAATTCACTCGCGTCAATACGGTCACTTCCTCTCCTTTTCGAAGGAGAAACCGCGGGAACTGGCTCTCAAATCGGGTAATGGCCGTTGCAGTCGGGCTTCCTGCAAGATAAGGGTTGAAGCTGCCTACAAAACCTGTCGATTTCAACTGCTTGACCTCTCCCTTGTCATTGATGACATGCGCTGTCAAGTCCCTCCAGCCAGAAGCATCAATCTGAATTTCTCTGTCATGATCCAACTCACTCGCGATATCCTGAATGATCCAGTAGGTGACACTCCCCTTGTAGCTCTTGATCTGATCTGAGGGCACAAATTGATCTGATTTGTTTAGTACCTCCCGATAGCTTGCCTGGTTGCTGGTATCTGCATAGACACGCACGTTTTTATCATTGAAGAGCATCGGACTGCTGTCGGACACTACGTAGCGGGCTTGCGCCGTCGCTATCAATCCGGTGAAAACTAAAACCAAACAGCACAAAATGATTTTTTTTAGTTTTTTCATTTGTTTGCCTGCTTTCAGAAGAGACTGGCGGACCGCATTCACGCCAGAGGGCCACAAACGCGGTAATGCGAACCAACGTGCTCAGGACATCAGGCTTCGATTAGTTTTCATGGTGCAGCCGATATCCGTTGCGTCAGCAGGCACAGCATACAACCGGCGGCTAGCCGGCGGCGCGACAGCTGTTATTTTTTTATTACTGAAATTTTATTATCGTAAAGCTAATAAAATAATTGCCTGCCGAGCAAATACCCGCGCCGATGACTGTTTCGTAGACAACTTGGCAGGGCATCAATCGTGGCCAAAGACAAATTGCATGCAGCGCCAATGATGCTGAATCAGAGTCTGCAGCAAAGGGAGTCGAGCGCTACTGATTGTCAATATGGAATCTCGATCTATTCGAAGGACAAATTTCTTCGATCAATCGGCGTTTTCACCCAATTCTCAGCCCTGCCACCAGCGCCCGAATAATCATTGATTGAGCGAGGCGGCAGATTCGAACTGCACGATGTTTTTCGCAGTTAGAATGGTTTACGAATTTTCCGCAAAAAATTGATTTTCATAGGCGATTGGCTGAACAAAATGTCTGAAGATAATCGCTCGAACCGTCCGCATAAGATCCATCGCGATAAAGATCTCGAGTTCGATGTGTTTCATGTCGAAGGCGATATCTCACGCCTTCCCGGTCAGCGTTTTCCAAATCAAAACAGAGCAAACACGCCCAACAATCAAGGAATAACAACCCAACGAGGAATACAAGATCAATTTGATGGCCCTGTGCTGAAAAATAACATCAGGGATGCAAGAATCGCACAGCAAG
>JACCDJ010784551.1_pt1 | contig 23901 bp, 21 predicted proteins | sample 7444481 | NCBI WGS metagenome assembly JACCDJ01 (sample SAMN15323435, study PRJNA562643) | freshwater metagenome | isolation source: river surface water | place: USA:Blue River Watershed | collected 2017-08-15 | reverse complement strand
TTCTACATCCATATGCGAATGGGGGCGACCGCATTGGTCTGGCTAGCCGCTTTGGCACTGGTTTGGCTAGCGGCCGGCGCCTATTCTTCCAGGTGGACCACGGCTCTCACGGCAAATGGAAGCGAATTCCTGTTGCTTGGCAAACTGGCCTGGAGCCTCGGAACAGCCTCGGTGGCACTCCTGGCTCATAACCTCATGTCGTATCTGCACATCGACTGGTTGAGTGTTACGGCGGCGGTTCTGCTCTTTATTGGATGGCTCGCTGCCGAGCGACTGCCGGGGCGTTTCGCCCCTGCTCGCGCCGGGACATGGACCGGTATCGCTGTCTCGTCTGCTCTATGGCTGACAGCATTGAGCCCATCCGGCACATTCGATGTAATGGGTGCCTCGGAATTCCAATGGCAGTACTACGCCATCCATTTCGGCGTTTACCTGTTCGCGCTTTCGGTGGTTGGGGCTACCAGCACCCGTTGGGCAAAAATCCAGTTCGGCCTGCTAGCAAACCAGATAACCCACTCGGTGGCGTTGAGCTTTATCGTGGCTTGCGTTCAGCTAGGGGCTTGGGCTCCCCTTCGGGAGAGCGCCCTCTGGCCCATGACGATAATCGCCGCAGGCACTGCCTTCGCCATGTTGCAGAACGCAGTAAGCAAGGGCGCCGAACAGCCCCGCGCGCGCGACGCAGGAAACTGGCTCAGCGTACTCACGACCGGCACCCTGGCGGCCCTTAGTGCCTGGCCGCTGCTAATCGGCAACCTCCAACCGGGCTGGGCGATCACCGCGCTGGTCATCGGAACAATCGCCGTCTCAGCGTTGCACCAAGGCACAATTGGTCGCCGTTTCGATGTTTCTAGTGCGTTAAGGGTGGCTACATTCACGGCGCCTCCTGTTGCAGTGCTTTTCGTGACATCAGTCATTCACGGCCAGGAATTTGCCGCGGCAGCAACAGCAACAGACCTTTGGGTCGTTCAGGCTTTGTTTGCGACGCTCGCAATCGCTGGGCTGGGGGCGGCAGCATTAGGAAAGGTTCCGAGCCTGGGCTGGGCCATTCAGGCGGCCCGATGCCTGGGCGCAAGCTACGCTCTGTTCGCCTTCGCCATCTTGCCGTTAGCCGATTTTTCGGGCAGCGCTGTCGAAGGCAACCTTCACGTGTTGACCGCGGGCGCGGCACTCGCCATGGGCACAGTGCTGACCAACCGCATTCGCCCAGGTATCGCCTGGTTGGCGGCAAGTTTCATAGGCTTCATGGCCAGCGCCCAAGCCCTAGGAGCGCTGAGTGCCAACTGGTTGGGCACCGCTGCACCGGAAACCTATTCGATCTCATACGCGCTCGCATTTAGCGCCTGTGCCCTGCTGAGCGGCAATCAGCTAAGCCGCGCGAAGACTCTCCTGACCATCGACATCCCGCTGCTATTGGCCTCGGCAATCTCGCTCGGGTACGCGGCTGCCAATGACCCAACCGAAGGCGAGCAATTGCTGCGCGCGCTGATTGCTTTGGCGGCAATTTCCGCTTTCGCTCACTGGCGTTTGCACACCAAGCCTGCGCTCGGTTGGCTGGTACTTGCTTATGTTGCCGGAGGCTCGCTCGGGCTCACCGTCGGTCGTGAACTGGTGCTGGCAACCGGGCTCAACCACGCCATCGAACTGTATTCGCTTCCGGTTGTTGCTAGCGTCCTGCTGGCGAATCGCGCTCTGGTGCGTATGCGCAGTTTCGACTCGAGCGTCGTGGTGTGGGGATTGCCGCTCGCTGGACTCATCTGGCCGTCGGCATTCAAGGCAGCTGCGAATTTCGCAACTCCGTTTGCCGAACTTGAAACAGAGCAGGTTGTTAGAACGCTCGCCGTGCTGATTCTCTCGGCAGCGCTCCTGATCGTGGGCGTACGGCGCGGCAACCTAGGTCAAACCGGCTCCGGTCTCGTCGGCCTCCTGGTCATCAGCTGGGTGCGCGTTCAGAGCGTCGACGACACTCTGCGCCTCGAATCTAATGCCCTGCTGCTCGCATTCACGGTTTGGCTGATCCTGGCGCTCATCAAGCGCTTCGCGCACACCGGCGGTAACAGCCTGCTCTACATCGGCTTGCCGCTTGGCATCGCAATGGCGCCAAGTATCTTGACCGCCTGGCAGGCTCTGGGCAACCCAGATCTCACGGTTGTCGACTGGTGGCGCTTCGGCATCCTGATGGCTGCATCTCTGGCACTGCTAACGGTCGGTTCGCTGCGCGAACAGGCTGGCATGTTCTTCCCTGGGCTGGTTGGCGTGCTCACGACCGCTCTCCCCTACGGCTTCAGCAACATCGCCAATGAGACCTGGTTCATCTGGGTACTGCTGCTGCTCATCGCCGCGATTCTGGTTTGGCTGGCGGTTCGTCTCGAGCAAATGAAGAAGGTCGGAAAGAGCTCGACCGCATGGCTCAAGCAGTTGAAATAGGCCGCAAGCTCGTAGCGCAAAGTAAAGGCCCGGGTGAGTGATCACGCCGGGCCTTTCTCTTAGTCAATCGACTGTTAGTTCTCATTCGCGCGCTTGCGAGCCGAGGCCGCACGTGCACGTAGGTTCGGGTCGAGCTCGACCTTGCGAATACGGATTGCCTCTGGGGTAACCTCGACGCACTCATCTTCGCGAGCGAACTCTAGGCACTCTTCGAGCGAGAGCTTGCGAGGTGGAGTCAGCGCCTGGAACTCGTCTGACGACGAGGCACGCATGTTGGTGAGCTTCTTTTCCTTGGTGATGTTCACTTCCATGTCGTCAGCGCGCGAGTTCTCGCCAACAACCATGCCCGCGTAAACCTCCGAGGTCGGCTCGACGAAGAACGAACCGCGCTCCTGAAGCGCGATCATCGCGTACGCGGTTGCTGCGCCAGCGCGGTCGGCAACCATCGAACCGTTGTTGCGGGTGATGATCTCGCCTGCCCATGGCTCGTAGCCTGCCGAAATCGCGTTAGCGATACCGGTGCCCTTGGTGGTGGTGAGGAACTCGGTGCGGAAGCCAATGAGGCCGCGGCTCGGAACCATGAACTGCATGCGAACCCAGCCGGTGCCGTGGTTCGACATGTTGGTCATGCGACCCTTGCGGGCGGCCATGAGCTGGGTCACAGCGCCGAGGAACTCCTCAGGTACATCGATGGTCAGGTCTTCGACAGGCTCATTGAGCTTGCCGTCGATCTTCTTGGTAACCACCTGTGGCTTGCCCACGGTGAGCTCGTAGCCCTCGCGGCGCATCTGCTCGACCAGAATCGCGAGAGCGAGTTCGCCACGACCCTGAACTTCCCAGGCGTCTGGACGGTCGGTTGGCAGAACGCGGAGCGATACGTTACCGATCAGCTCGCGGTCGAGGCGATCCTTGACCAGACGAGCGGTGACCTTGGCGCCCTTGACGCGTCCGGCCATGGGCGAGGTGTTGATACCGATGGTCATCGAAATCGCAGGGTCGTCGACGGTGATCATCGGCAGTGGGCGAACGTCGTTCGGGTCTGCCAGAGTCTCACCGATGGTGATGTCTTCGATGCCGGCAACAGCGACGATGTCGCCAGGGTTTGCCTCTTCGGTCGGGAAGCGCTCGAGAGCCTTGGTCTTGAGCAGCTCCGTGATCTTCACGGTCTGGGTGGTGCCGTCGTGGCGAACCCAAGCGACCTGCTGACCCTTGCGCAGGGTGCCGTTGAAGATGCGAAGCAGTGCGAGACGACCTAGGAACGGCGAGGCGTCGAGGTTGGTGACGTGAGCCTGCAGAGGGTGCTCGTCGTCGTACTGCGGAGCCGGGATGTGCTTGAGGATCGCGCCGAACAGCGGCTCGAGGTCCTCGGCATCTGGCAGGGTGCCATCGGCAGGCTTGTTGAGGCTTGCGCGTCCTGCGCGGCCCGAAGCGTAGATAACCGGCAAGTCGAGGATGCCGTCGATGTCGAGATCTGGCACGTCGTCGGCAAGGTCGCTTGCGAGACCGAGCAGAAGGTCGTGGGCCTCTTCGACTACCTCGTCGATGCGAGCGTCAGGGCGGTCGGTCTTGTTGACCAGAAGGATTACCGGCAGCTTCGCCTCGAGCGACTTGCGCAGCACAAAGCGAGTCTGAGGCAGTGGGCCTTCCGATGCGTCGACGAGCAGAACAACGCCGTCAACCATCGAGAGACCGCGCTCAACCTCGCCACCGAAGTCGGCGTGTCCAGGGGTGTCGATAACGTTGATGGTGATTTCCTTGCCGCCAGCCGAAGCACCCTTGTAGGCGATTGCGGTGTTCTTGGCGAGGATGGTGATGCCCTTCTCGCGCTCGAGGTCACCCGAGTCCATGACTCGCTCGCCAACGTCGCCGTGGTCGCTGAACGAACCGGTCTGACGGAGCATGGCGTCGACCAGCGTGGTCTTGCCGTGGTCAACGTGGGCAACGATTGCGACGTTGCGTAGGTCTTCTCTCGAGACGAGAGCCATAAAACACCTCTTAGCGCGCCAGCATAAAACCCAAGCAGGGCCAAACTGACGTTGATTGATTGGAAATCGGCGATTCGCATCGATCGCGAATCTGATTGCTTAAAGTCTAACGGCAGGAGCCCCAAAACGGGGATCCTGCCGTTAGTCCATGGAATGGATGTTGCAGATGAGAAGTTTTACTGCATCGCGAGACGTGCTTCGCGGCGCCGTGCCTGCTCTGCTGGGTCTGGAACCGGAACCGCACCGATGAGGCGCTGGGTGTATGGGTCCTTCGGGCGCTTGAGGATCTCGTCGCGGGGTCCAACCTCGACCAGACGACCCTTCTGCATAACCGCGATGCGGTGCGACAGGATGTCGACGACGCCGAGGTCGTGGGTTACGAACAAGCAGGCAAAGCCAAGCTGACCCTGAAGTTCCTGCAGCAGGTCAAGGAAGCGCGCCTGCACCGAGACGTCGAGGGCCGAGGTCGGCTCGTCGGCAATCAGCAGGTCTGGAGTCAGTGCAAGCGCACGTGCGATACCGACGCGCTGACGCTGACCACCCGAAAGCTCGTGTGGGTAGCGGTTACGGTACGAGCGAGGCAACTCGACGCTGTCGAGCAAATCCTCGACGCGGTGGTTGAGCTCGTCGCCCTTGGCCAAGCCGGCCAGGAAGATCGGCTCGCCGATGCTCTCACCGATTGGCAGACGTGGGTTCAGTGAGCTGGCTGGGTCCTGGAAGACGATGCCGGTGTGCTTGCGAATGTCGCGCAAGTCGCGAGCCGATGGCTTCGAGATGTCGCGACCGACGACCTCGAGCTTGCCCTCTGCGATTGGCAGCAGACCGATTGCGGCACGACCGACGGTGGTCTTGCCCGAACCCGACTCACCAACAAGGCCGACGATCTCACCCGGGTAGATTTCGAGGCTGAAGTCGCTCACAGCACGGAACGCTGGTACGCGTCCCATCTTTGGGTATTCGATCGAGACGTTCTCGAGGCGCAGAACCGGTGCAGCCGTCTTGTGCTCGATTGCGAGCTCACGAACCGCGACCGAACCCAACTTTGGCACCGAGGCCAGCAATTGCTGAGTGTATGGGTGCTGTGGGCGGTTGAAGATCTGGTCAGCTGTGCCCATCTCGACGGTCAAGCCGTCCTTCATGACGAGGATGTCGTCGGCGAGGTCGGCCACAACACCCATGTCGTGAGTGATGAGCAGAATTGCCGAGTTGAGACGGTCGCGTAGTCCGCGCATCAGGTCGAGAATTTCGGCCTGAACGGTCACGTCGAGAGCGGTGGTTGGCTCGTCGGCAACCAGTAGTCCTGGGTCACACGCGAGTGACTGAGCGATCATTGCGCGCTGGCGCTGACCACCCGAAAGCTGGTGCGGGTACTTGTCGAACGAAGCCTCTGGGTTCGGAATCTCGACCATGGTAATCAGCTCGATGGCACGCGCCTTGGCTTCCTTCGGGCCCATCTCGAAGTGGGCGCGAAGGGTCTCGACGATCTGGAAACCGATTGTGTAAACCGGGTTCAGGGCAGTCATCGGCTCCTGGAAGATGTATGCGACATCGCGACCGCGAGTCTTGCGCAATGTGGTGGCCTTAGCGCCAACCATCTCTTGACCGTTGATCTCGACGCTGCCCGAGATGCGTGCGTTGCTGGCAAGCAGATTCATGAGGCCCATAGCAGTCGTCGACTTGCCCGAACCTGACTCACCCACGATGGCGAGCACCTTGCCGGGTGCGACTTCGAAGTTCATGTTGATGGCTGCTGGGTACCAAACACCATCAACCCAGAAGTCGATGTTGTAGTCAGAAACCTTTAGTACAGGCTGGTTCATTAGTTTTCTCCTGCGATGATTGACGCGTGAATAACGCGCAGGTTTATAGGCCATGGAGCGGCATCGCTCTGGCAGCAATTGTTTTCTTGATTTGTGGCTTGCTGATCGCCGTCGACGCAGCAGACATCAGCACTTGGCTGTGGAGCGCTGCAGCATGCGTCGGCACTTGGCTGGTATTCGTTCGACCAAAACTCATCATTGGCGACGAGGGTGTGATTGTCGTGAATCCGCTCGTTCGAGCAGCCATCGGCTGGGCCGACCTCGAAGCGCTTGAGGTCAAGTACGCGGTGACTTTCCACGTTGGAGACCGCAAAATCGGCGCTTGGGCTGCAACAGCTCCCGGCCGATACCACGCTCGTACCATTCACCGCAGCGAGCTGCTCGGCATTGGAATCCCGAAGGCCGAAATCGATGCTGGCAACATCCGCCCCGGTGAATCCCCCAGAACAGCAAGCGGCCAGGCCATCGCCATCTGTCGCTTGCGCTGGCAGGCTTACCTCGACGCGGTCGAGCAGGGGCAAAAGCCCACGACGCTGACCGGTAACGGCAGCTTCAACTGGCTGGGCGCAGCCACACTGGTGGCTAGCCTCGTGGCCAGTCTTGCCGTCAACTACGTTGCTTGAACACATGGTTTAGGCGTCTGCCTTAGCCTCACGCTTGGCAACGCGAGCCTGCTCGCGCTCCTTCTTGGTGATACGGCGCTTCTGGCGTGGGTCGAACGCGTCGCGCAGACCGTCGCCGATGAAGTTGACGCAAAGAGCGATCAAGATGATGAGCAGACCAGGCCACCAGAACAACCATGGACGAGTGGTGAAAGAGTCCTGGTACTGGCTGATAAGCAGACCTAGCGAGACATCTGGAGCCACTACACCGAAGCCGAGGTAGCTTAGGGCCGATTCGGTCAAGATGGCGCCCGACATCAGCAGAGTGACCGAAACGATGATCACACCGACGGCGTTAGGCAGGATGTGCTTGAAAACGATGCGTGCGTTGCTGGCGCCGGCGACGCGAGCAGCGTCGACGAACTCGCGAGTTCGCAGGGTCAGGAACTCACCTCGCACGAGTCGCGATAGACCTGTCCACGAGAACAAACCGAGCATCAGAGCAAGCACGACGACGCCGAGGTTGCCGTACTTGAAGCCGATTACAGCGCCAACCATGATGAATGGAATCGTGATGATGAAGTCGGTGAAACGCATGAGGATTGCGTCGACCCAGCCACGGAAGAAGCCCGAGACTGCGCCGATAACGGTTCCAAGGATTCCACCGATCAAACCGATGATGAACATAACCATGATCGACTGCTGTGCGCCGCGCATAACGAGGGCAAAGTAGTCGCGACCGATGTCATCCTGACCGAATGGGTGGTCACCGATCTGAACACCGGTGCCATCGATGAACGGCGGGAGGATGTCGAGAGTCGGGCAGCCGACGGTGCCGTCAGGGCAACCATCCATGGTCAGCTCAGGCAGATCGGTGATGCCGTAGTGCCACCAACCGGGAACCGTGATTGGGTCCTTCTCGGTGCCGAGGTGCAGACCCGACGAACTGAAGACAAACAGGGTGATGCCGATGAGAGAGAACAGGGCGATCATCGCTGCGCGGTGACGCACAAAGCGACGGCGTACGATTTGGCCCTGGCTCAGGCCTTCGATCTCTTTGTTTGCGATGGCGTTCTCGCCCGAGGCGACGCCGTTTGCTGAAAGGTTTTGCTTCTTCTTGAACATGGTTTGAGTTACTTTCCAGCTCGAATTCGTGGGTCAAGCGCCGAGTACAACAGGTCGGCGATGAGGTTAGCGACCATGGCCATGGTTGCCGTTACCAACGAGATACCCATCAACATGTTTAGGTCTAGAGCTCCCAGCGCTCCACGGAACAGGCTTCCCATTCCAATCCAGCCGAAGATGGATTCGGTAATCACAGCGCCGCCGATGATGCCCACGATGTCACCGACCATGATGGTGGTGAGCGGGATCAGGGTGTTACGGAATGCGTGACGCATGATCACGGTGCGCTCGGTCAAGCCCTTGGCGCGGGCCGTGCGGATGTAATCCTGGTTGAGAACCTCAAGCAGCGAACCGCGCGAGAAACGCACGTAACCAGCGAAGCTGATGATCGCCAGCGCAATGGTCGGCAAGGCGATGTGCATCACGATGTCGAGCGCAGTGTGCCAGAAGTTGCCCGGCTCTAGCAGGTCGTTAGCCTGACCAACGGTAGGAACCGGTCGATAGTTGACCGCATCCGTCTGCATGTAGCTGCTCCACGTGCGCATGAACTTCTCGACGACCAAAATAACGACGACGATGATCGCGGTGATTACCGAGGTGCGAATTGCAGCGCCACGGTCAACCTTGTTGAACAGCAAGGCCGCGCCAACTGCTACCGCCACGAACACCAGAGTCAAGATTGCGATGTTGAGCAGGTGGTGCTTCTGCTCGAACCACCAGTCCTGCACAGGGAAGTAAACCAGCGCGCCGAAGACGGCAACCGATAGAGCACCGTAGAGGGTCTTGCGGTTTGAGATACCGGTCGAAAGCTGTGTTACTGCCACCGCAGCGCCCAGCGAGAACAAGGTGGTCAGAACGATGGTCATGCCAGGGTTCAGGAACCAGTTGGTTGCACCCATGAGCAGGATGATGCCTGCGGTTGAAAGCGAAGCGCCGGCAAACACGCTGATCACTCGAGTTCGAGATCCACTAATCACAGCAGACCAGAACACACCGCTTATGACGGAAAGGCCAACGACCCAAGGCCAGGTGAGCGTCGGGTCAGACAGGAAGTTGTTGAAGCCGATTGCGAGGTACTGCTTCAGCAAAACCGCAAACCAGAACACTGGCAGCGAGAAGCAGAGGAATGCGTAGAAGGTCACCGCGTAGTCGAAGCGGCTGTACTGGCGCAGAGCGGTCACGACACCGATGGTGATGCCGAGCAAGATCGAGAGGATGGTCGCGAAGAAAACGAGACGGATGCTAGTCGGGATCGCGTCACCAAGCTGCGAGATGACTTGGAGTCCATCGCGAGTGGTGCCTAGGTCTAAGTTTCCGGTGAACACACCGAGCACGCCCTTCAACCAGATGAAGTAACGAAGCGGCGAAGGCACGTCGAGGTGCAATTCGCGCGTAAGCGCCAGGATGCGTTGTTCGGCGGCCGGGTCCTGGCTGATGCGCAGTGACTCCAGCGGGTCGCCCATGTTGGCGCCGAGGTTATAGACGAGGAAGGTCGAGCCGAAGAGCACGATGAGCATCGCACCGAAGCGACGCATGATATAGGCGATCAAGATGATCCCTTTCGACACTACTTTGTGTATCTTCCGACTCTTGCGAGTCGGCCTCGAGAGAAACTCGAGCGATTGATTCTAACTGTTGCTTTTTTGTTCCTGTTGACACACAGAGGGAGTGGCACTCCTAAGAGTGCCACTCCCCTTTAGCGTGTCGACTAAGACCTAAGTCTTAGTACTTCCACTGCCAGAAGTTCCAAACCAGAGTTGGCGACAGTGGAGCTGGCTTCACGTTCTTGAGAGCCGAGTTCACTGCGGTTGCAGCTGGGTGCTGGAAGATAGGCAGGGTAACAGCGTCCGAGATGAGGAGCTTCTCAGCTGCTAGGTACTTCGCAGTGATCTGCGAAGCCGAAAGCTTCTGCTCGAGGCTCTTCAGGGTGCTGTCCATCAGTGGGTTGTTGTAACCAATGAAGTTGTTACCGCCGTCTGACTGGAAGTTAGCGTTGGTGCCGGTCTGGCTGGTCGAGGTTGGGCACCACGCGAAGAACATTGCGTCGTACTTGTTGTCGTCCAGGTGGCCCGACCAACCCGAGGTGCCGGTGTTGGTGACGTTGAAGCCAGCCTTGGCTTCTTCAGCCTTGATCAGCTGTGCCTCCGAGGCACGACGGGTGTTGCTTGGCTGACCCCACAGGAGGGTTACAGGAACCACTGGGTTCTCAGCCGAAGCAGCTGGGTAGTGCTTCTTCACGAGAGCAAGCGCAGCCGCGGTGCGGGTTGCCTGGGTGCCAGTGGTGAACTTGCTGACGCCCGAGCTCTTGACGATGGTGTCGTAGCCGGTCTGACCTGGGAGGGTGAACGACGAGTTGACTACAACAGCCTTCGAGTTGATTGGCTTGACCAGCTTGTCAACGATTTCCTGACGTGGGAACGCAAGGAGGAATGCGGTACGCAGGTCCTTTGCCTTGGCATTCTTCGAGGCGTTGTTGCTGGTTGCAAAGACACCGGTGTAGTCAGTGTCGTTTACCGAACCGAGGCGGAGGTCGACGTGCTCGAAGCAGCTGTTAACGCCACCGATAACGGTAACGCCCGAGATTGCCTTGAGCTGTGCTACTGCGTCAGCGGTTGGCTGACCCTGGTAGATGTCGATTTCCTTGTTTGCAAGTGCCTGAGCAGCTGCAGTACCGTCGGCGATCATCTTGAGAACGATGGTCTTGATGCCGCTGGTCTTAGGGCCGCTGGTGTACTTAGGGTTGAGGGTCAGGGTAACCGACTGGTCGGCTACTGCGCTAGCAACCTTGTAAGCACCGTTGCCAACGAGCAGCAGTGGGTTGGTCGAAGCATTGACGGTCTTGATGTTGTAACCGGTCGACCAGATCGAACCGATCTTCTTCAGTACAGCGGTGTTCTTGCTGTTGAAGTCGGCAAGGAACTTGGCCTTTGCAGCAGCGTTAGCAGCAGCGGTGCCAAGAGCGGTCTTGCCAGCAGCAAGCAGCTCGTAGGTGTGTACAGGAGCTACACCCGGGCCGAGGATCTCCCAGTCAGGCTGGAAGCCGTCGTACTTGATGGTGACCGACATCTTGTCCTTGCTCAGGACAGGGTTGCCAACAACGTGGCTGTCGTAGACGCCACCGTAGCCGAGCGAGTCAAAGGCTGGCTTGGTGTCGGTGCTCGAAGGGTCGCCGAGACCGGCAGCCTTCGAGTACGCGCTCGACGAAAGAACGTGGCTCATCAGCATGTCGACGCCATCGATTGGGGTGCCGTCTGACCAAACCTGGCCCTTGCGGACGGTGTAGGTGACCTGGAAGTCCTTAGTCGCATTCTTGGTGATCTTGAACGAGCCAAGAGCAGTGTTGCGCTGCAGGTTTGCCTTGTCGTCGTAGTAGACGAAGCCGGCACCGGTGAGGTAAGCGACGTCCGAGTTGATGGTCAGGTTGGTGTCTGGGGTGCTTGAGTTGAGCGAGGTGAGCGCGTTGCTCTCAACGATCACAACCGTGCTGCGGGTAGCCGCTTCTGCTGGAGCAACTAGACCGACCGAAGCGAGACCAGCTACAGCAGCAACAGCAACCGAAGCTCGCGAAATGCGAGTTAGATTCATCTGTTTCTCCTTGTTGTTAAGACTCATCGTCTTACAACACCGTCAATACGGCACCGTAAGGCGACTACGCCTTGGGTATTGGAAAGCCTAGGGCATTAGTTCTGGGTTTGTTAACCCGAAATACAAACTGCGACGCAAATTTACGTGTGTTTACAAACCATTTACATTCGTCGAGTCGGCGGCGCCCTGCTACCTTGAAAAGCGTGTTGGCAAATCAGGTGCTCATTTACGACGGCGATTGCGCCTTCTGTCAGAGGTGCCTCGACTGGGGTTTGCGTCGTCTCCCCGAATTTCCGCAAGCGTTTTCATACGCGTCAATTCAACCCGAACGCTATGGGCTGACCCTCGACGATGTGCAGCAGTCGATCTGGCTGATTGACCCGGGCGCAGATATCGCGACGAGGCAAGCCGGCAAGGCTCAGCTCTCGGGACATCGTGCGGCCGCAGAAATTTTGATTGGACAACCGCTAAAGTCACGATTTGGTTTCGGCTGGCGAATGTTCGGTTATCTGCTCATTTTGGGAGGCCCCGTGTCGGCACTTGGGTACCGCTTGGTGGCAAAGAACCGTCATCGCCTGCCCGGCGCGACCGAAGCCTGCGCACTGCCAGACAGCAAAAACTAAACTCAAGACATGACCACAATCTGGATTGGCGTGCTCGCCGGGCTTGGCTTGGCCGTGCCAGTCGGCGCGATGTCGATCATGCTGTTTCAGACCTCGGCAACACGCGGCTGGCGCCACGGTGCGACAGCCGGATTAGCGATGGCGACTGTCGATCTCGCCTACGCGATTCTGACCGCCATCATCGGTGGATCGGTCATCGGATTCCTGGCGGACTGGGGCACCGCCCTCTCGGTTGTGGGTGCAGGTCTCTTGCTAAGCCTTGGACTGCTTACAGTGGTTCGCGCCTGGCGTGATCGCAACGCGGCTCCATCGGTGGATGACTCGACCAGTGGCAACGGACGTACGTCTGGATCGCTGGTGCGCACTTTCCTAACTTTCACGGGCGCGACGATCATCAATCCACAAACCGCGCTCTATTTTCTGGCAATCGCACCGAGTGTTGCGGTAGCGGGTGGAAGCTGGGCCGGGTTCGGCCTAGGCGTCTTCCTCGGCTCCGTCGCATGGCAGCAGGTCTTGGCATTTGGTGGCTCGCTGATGCACAAGCGATCAAACGAACGCCTGCGCTTCGCTACCGGGCTGGTCGGCGGCGGCCTCGTAGTTGCGCTCTCTATCTTCATGTTGATTAAGGCTCTCGTCTAAATGAACCAACCGACGCGTCGCGCGCGAATCACCGAGATTGCCATCGTGCTCGCGCTCTCGCTCGGTGCGTCGGCCGCCTATTCGATTGTTTCGCTACTTGCCAAACTGACAGCCGCCCAAGGACTGGCGGGCTCGAAGACGACCTTGAACACTTCTGCAAGCCAGGTGGCCTGGGTCGATCTGGCCTACCAGCTAATGGGCATCTTCTTCGGCCTAGCCCCCGTTGCACTCGTTCTGTATCTGCTCTGGCAGACCTGGGGTCGCGAGACGTGGACGCGCGTTGGACTTGCCGTCGGAGCGAAGACGAGTGCCGGCGCGGGCCAGCTCGCCACAGCCGCCTTGCGCGGATTGCTGCTGGCTGCCGCAATCGGCATCCCCGGTCTGGCGCTATATGTTGGGGCTCGTCTTCTGGGGCTCTCGGCCAAGGTCGTGCCGACGGCACTAAATGAACACTGGTGGACGATCACGATTCTGCTTCTGTTAGCAGCCAAGGCTGCGCTTCTCGAGGAAGCCATCGCGCTTGGCTATCTTTTCGACAGATTGACGGCGCTCGGAATTTCAAGCCGCTGGATCATTGGGTGCTCCGCCCTGCTGCGTGGCACCTATCACCTGTATCAGGGCATCGGCGGTTTCGTCGGCAACCTGGTGATGGGCTTGGTTTTTGGGTGGTACTACGAACGCCAAAGAGGCAAGAGTCCCACAGCGCTCTGGCCGATGGTTGTTGCCCACTTCGCACTCGACGCGGTCGTGTTCGTGGGGTATGCGCTGATAGATTTGTCACACGTCCTCCCCTAGAGGGCGTCCTTCGATGGCCTCGGGGAAAGTCTGTGAAACTCAGACGCTGACCCGCAACCGTAAAGCCGGATTGCCCGCCGACATCGATTGACTCCGATACACCGTCGAGGACTGCGGTAGGGGTCGGCCGACTGCCAAGCAGTTCGCGCCCTCGCCTTCGCATAATCGCGAAAGGCAACCTTGCAAGCTTTGACTACGCGCCACTCGACCCGCCTCACGCGCCAACTGCTCGCGCATTTGGCCGTGATTGCTCTCGCGGTTGCCGGACTGTTATCTGGTTCGGGCACTCGTGCCGAGGCAGCGAGCCCAGCACCTGCGACCCTCGCTTTCCTAGACAAAGCCTTCGTCAACAACGAAATTTCGCTGTACGGCTCCCCCGAATACGGCGTCACGATCGAGGCGATGCTGGCGCGCCGCGCGGGTGGATACCCGATGATCAAGCAGCTACCGCAAATCAAGCGTGTGTTCACCGATAGGCGCGTCATCGGCTACAGCAAGGTTGGCTACCTATATACAAAGGACGGGGCTCTACGTACCGGGCGTACAGGCATGTTCCTGTTTGCTAGTAAGGCCCTGGGCGTTGCCAACGGCCCTATCCAAAACATCTTTTATGCCGAGCTCAAGGCATCGATCGGCAAGGACGGCTCGATCCCGCTGGCGAACGGCAACTCGGTCGAATACGCCTGGGTCGCTCTCGGGCTGCACGCATACAAGCAGGATGCACTTGCCCAAAAGGTGCTCGCGTTTGCCGAATCGCGCCAGAATGCGGATGGTGGTTTTGCCGGCTGGAGCGCCGCATCGTCTGTCGATGGCACCGGCCTAATGCTTCAGGCCCAGGCTGCGCTGCGCTCCTACGGCGGCGCTAAGGCTGTGGCTAGCCGCAAGATTTCGATTGGCAAGGCGGTCGGTTTCCTGCGCAAGGTCAGCATTGAGGGGAACCACTGGCGCAGCGATAACGGCGATGGCACTTTTAGTGCTGATGTGAACGGCACGGCATACGCGACCATGGGTCTGAAGGCTATCGGCGTCAAGATCGATCAGTACTCGACTTGGCTAAAGGCGCAGGTTGCAGCCGATGGTGGCATCAAGTCGGCCTGGTCGGGCTCGGCCGGTGATGTCTTCGCTACGGCGCAGGGGTATGCGCCGATGATCGGCAAGTCGTACGTCGAACTACTGACGGGCAAGTGAACGTGACGCCGCGCAGTCGAATCGTAGCCACGCTAGTGGCCGGTTTGGTCCTGCTCGGCGGCGTCGTCGGCCTGCGCCTTGTTTTTGAGAGCGGGTCCACCGCCAAAACAGTGACCCTGGTGGTCGACTTTGGCAACAACCCGGGTTGGGATCAGCGCATCGTTGAGGTCGAAAATTTCGATGGCACCGGCTGGGACTTGCTCGAGGAGTCGGGGCTAACCGTCGAAGGCACGGCCGAATACCCGAGTGCGTTTGTGTGCCGAATCGAGGGCTGGCCGCGCGAGTCAGTCCAGGACTGCGTAAACATGCCCACACCCCAAAGCGGGTACTGGAAGTACTTCGTCGCGAGCGCTTCGACTGGTGGCGGATGGATTGCTAGCGGAATCGGAGCAGCCGGTCACCGACCGGAGTGCGGATCGGCCGAGGGCTGGCTCTGGGTAACCGAGTCGACGCCGGCGAACGCCAAGCCCGCAGTTGACCCCGAAGTGTTCGAATGCAAATAACGGCGGTCACATGGTGGCTGATCGGGATCACGATGATCGCGACAGCGACCATGACCCAATCGCTCTGGGCTTTAGTTGGTCTAGCGGCTCTGGCAGAGCTAACCAATCGCCTGGTGTGCCGCGCAGTTGGCATAGTGGATGCCCCCAGGAGCTACGTCTGGTTTGCCGGAATCGTGCTGCTCGCGCGTATTGGCGTGCGGCTGATTTTTGGTGTTTGGCCGATCACACTGGCGGAGTTCCTCGCCGCAACAACCGAAGGGCTGCGCCTCGTGGCCATCCTGTTTGCGGTAGCAATGGCGAGCACATTGGCAAACCCTCGCGCTCTGCTACGGGTTGCGCCGAATGGGCTCTATGAGGTCGCGACTGCCGCAGTAGTCGCTTTGAATCTTGCGCCGCAAATCGGGCCAAGCCTTTTGCGGGTTCGCCGCGCGGCAGCCCTTCGTGGCCGCAGTCGCGGTTTGGGCTCTTTTGCCGCAATCGTCATCCCGACTCTCGAGGACTCACTCGAGCAGTCGCTCGCGTTGGCCGCAAGCATGGAGAGCCGCGGCTTCGGCGCTCGAGGTGCCGGCGAACTCACCACAGAAGCCGTTAGGCGCCAGCGGTTATGCGGAGCGCTAATGGTGGTCGGCCTTGCGGGTATCGCGGCCGGCGCAATCTCTTTGGTCAGCTTCGGAACCTCTTGGCTCACTCTGGGACTGGCCGTGTTTGGATTGTTGACCCTGGCGTTTGGATTGCGCGGTCGACGTACTGACTTCAAGCGAAGTCGATTCGAACGGCTTAGCTTTGGGGTCGGCGATGCCCTCGCCCTAACCACCTGCTTGGTCATCTGCTTAGCATGCATAGCCCTTCCGGCGGTAACCTCATGACGGCTGATGCGGCTGTCCTCGTCTTCGACGCAGTAACGTTCGGCTATCGGGGTGTCGAGCTGCCGGTCTTGTCGCGCGTCAACCTGAGCTTTGCGGCTGGTGAGATTGCCCTAATCTGCGGGCCTACGGGCTCTGGCAAATCAACACTGTTGAGGTGCGCGAATGGGCTTGCACCGCACTTTACCGGCGGCGTACTCGGTGGGCAGATTCTGATTGATGGCGAAGACGTGACCGGCAGCAAGCCGAGCGACTTGGCCGTTCGAATCGGTTACGTGAATCAGCAACCTGATCGCGGACTGGTCGGCCAGACAGTTACCGACGAAATCGTCTTCGGCATGGAGCAGCTTGGCATTAGCCGCGAGGCGATGCGTCGACGACTCGAGGAACTCGCGAAACGTCTTTCGCTGGAGGGCTTACTCGGTCGTGAGACATCGTCGCTCAGCGGCGGCGAACAGCAGCGCGTCGCGATCGCGGCAGCACTGGCCGCTGGGCAGCGCATACTGTTGTTGGACGAACCGACCTCGGCTCTCGACGGCGATGCCACGCACGCCACGATGCAGCTGCTTCGAGAATTGGCCGACGAGGAGGGCATTGCGATTCTGCTGGTCGAACACCGAATCGAGCGCGTGCTCGACTGGGTCGATTCGATCACCGCGATAAGCAACGATGGCACTGCGGCGCAGGCATCGCGCGCAGCCGCGGGACGTGAACTTTGGCGCGACTATCGACTCTTGCCACCCTTCATGGAGTTGGCCAAGATAACGGGCTGGGCTGAATTGCCACTCAGTATTACCGATGCCCGGGAGAGTTGGAACGCGCGACCGGCAGCGTGGAATTCGTTGCCCGTTCGAGCTGATAGCGACGTGATTTTCGAGGCCAACGACCTGGTCGTCGAACACCGCGTTGCGCGAAAGCAATCCATCCGCGCCATCGATGGCATCGACATCCGGCTGAATAGCGGCGAAGTACTCGGCATACTCGGCTCCAACGGGGCTGGAAAGTCAAGTCTGCTCTGGAAACTGCAGTCCCTCACGCACGCGGTAATGGTTCCTCAGCAGGCATCCGATTTGCTTTTCTTGCCTTCTGCCGGCGATGAGTTCCGCGAGTCGGACCGGTATGCGGGGGTCGAGCTCGGAACGACCGCGAATCTCTTCGTGCAGCTGGTCGGCCGCGTCGACACCGCGATGCATCCACGAGATCTATCTGCTGGTCGCCAGCTCGCCCTCGCCCTGGCGGTGCAGCTGGTAAAGGATTCGCGAGTCATTCTGCTGGACGAACCGACGCGCGGTCTGGACTATGCAGCAAAGCGTGCACTCGTCGAGCTACTTCGGAACCTGCAGCACGAGGGCAGAGCCATCGTCGTAGCCAGTCACGATATCGAGTTCCTAGCTGCCATCTGCGACCGAGTTCTCACGCTTCGGGCTGGTCGAGTTGAAGCACTTCGGAGTGCGGAACAGCAGTTCGGCTTCGGTGGCGCTACGGAAGGCGAGTTGGCTCAGGTAAGTTGCAGGCCTGGCCTAATCAGGCTGAGCCAGGTGGAGCCAGGGCCTGCCACGACCGTTAGGCGAGAGGCATCCGATGCCTAAGCAGAGTCGCCTAATCGTCGCCATCACCGCCGTCGTTGCTCTAGCCATCTTCACCTGGCCGCTATACGTTGGTGACACCTCGATCGGCGAACGGGCGATTGCACAAACCTCGCTCATGCTTCTGATGCCGCTTTTGGTGGGGCTTGTCCTGTTCGAGGTTTCGAGCGGAGGAATCGGCAGTCGACAGGTGGCCGTGCTCGCGGTTCTTTCGGCACTCAACGCCGTGGTTCGCATGTTGGGTGCTGGCGTAGCCGGCATCGAGACCCTGTTCTTCATCGTGATCATCGCAGCCTACGTCTTTGGATCCAGCTTCGGATTCCTGCTCGGGGCAAGTTCGATGCTGGTCTCGGCGTTACTCACGGGCGGGGTCGGTCCTTGGCTGCCTTTTCAAGCGATGGCGGCAGGCCTTGTGGGGCTGGGTGCGGGCCTACTTCCCCGTAAGCCCAAACCTCGCCCGATGTTGCTCGCATACGCGGTGGTCGCTAGCTTCATCTACGGCGGGCTCATGACCATGTGGAATTGGCCGTTCATGGCCGGGACCGGCACGAGCGTAAGTTTTATTCCGGGTGCGGGACCGCTCGAGAACCTGAGTCAATTCATAAAGTACGAGGCCTTGACCGGCGGCCTGCTGTGGGACACGGGGCGAGCAATCACCACCGGCTTACTCATCTGGTTAACGGCACCGGCCCTGCTCACCACGCTGGGTCGCGCGGCGGTCAGGGCCGGTTTCGAGTCGAAGTAGCGACGCGCTAGGCGTCACACGTTGCGACTCTAGAAAAGTGGCTGAGCGGTAACAGCAGCGAGTGCAACAAACTGCAGGGTGAATGAAACAACCGCAGCCGCGAACAGTCCAAGGTTCATCTTCCAGGTGTACTTGAACTCACCTCGAGCGATGTGCACGAATGCAGCGACGATCATAGTCAGGGCCAGTCCGTCAGCTGCGAGAAGCCCGAGGATTCCCACGCCAACGAGCGAAGGCACAAGGTAGGCAACCAGCGGAGCCAGGACGATGCCTGCGGCACCGGCGAGCTCGAGCCAAGCAATGAGGCGAACGACGCCGAACGGAATCTTCTCAACCCAGCCGAAACCCGCACCTAGAAGTGTCTCGCGAGATGCGGTGGCCTTGAACTTGCCAGCCTTGAAGAAGCCGAAAGCGGTGTATGCCGAGACGGCGAGTGCGAGGATCGCGAGAACGTAGTTCATTTCAATTCCTTGAGTATTAGTTGTTTTGTGGATTACCATGATTAGTAAAGCGTCACTTGACTACTTTTGTCAAGTCCCCCTTTACAATCGCACAGTGTGTCGCGAAAGGAATTACGGAGGAAGCATGGAGATCAAAGCCCACTGCGAGCGTCAGGCCGATGGCTGGCACGTCTCCGTTGCCGAACTCGGTGGCCTCTCCACCACTGCTAAGCGTCTCGACAAGGCCACCGAACAGATTAAGGCCCTAGCCGAGGCTGCCTCGGGTGAGTCGAAATGCGACATCGTCGTAAAGATTGAAGCCGTCATGCCGGGGATAATCTGCGACCTAGAGGCCGCTCAAGAGAAGATGCGCATCGCCGCTCGCCTTCAGGAGGAAGGCTCGGCGCAGATTCGCGAGGTCGTCGGCCGCATGCGCGACGAGGGCCTGACCATGCGCGACATCGCCGTTCTGCTCGGCGTTACGCCACAGCGCGTTGCACAGCTTGCCCCGTGCGTCGAGGGCGAATCGGCCGCTTAGACCTTCCAGGTTGGCAGGCGCCAGCCGCGCAACATCGCGGTCAGGCGCAATCCGGTGATCACGACCGCACCAATACCGACGGTTAGCACGTCGTTCACCTGCAACGCATTCAGGCCGACAACAACCCATCCACCAATAAAGGCCAACGCCGCGTATGGTTGGTGATCGTTGAAGGCGCGAGGGATCTCGTTGATAACGACATCGCGAAGCACTCCACCGAAAACCGGCGTGATCACACCCATCAAAACCGCGACGAGCTCGGGCATGCCAGCCTGAAGCGCGATGTATGTGCCGCTCGCGGCAAAGATGCCTAGGCCGAGGGCATCCGGCCACTGCGTCGCACGTTCGGTTAGCTCGATGTGACGCGAACGCATGAAGAACATCGCGACGACACACATTGCGAGGATCACCCAGAGCCAAAGTTGGTTCTCAACCCAGAAGAGCGGGCGGCGGTTTAGCAGGATGTCACGAAGGGTTCCGCCACCGAACGCGGTGAATCCAGTGACCATAGCCATGCCGACGATATCTAGGCGCTTGCGGGCCGCCTCGATGATGCCCGACGCCGCGAAAGCTAGCGTGCCGATGATCTCGAAAGCTAGATTCGCGTTGGCAGCAAACCAGGTCAGCGGGTTAGTGAAGTTCATCTTGTTTGGATATGACTAAGCGACCGGCTCGCCGTATTCGTTTGCGTCCTTTTGGCCAGCAGTCAGGGTCCAGATCAACATCATGATTCCACCCGCAATTGGCACCAACAGCCACCAGAACGACTTGGCGCTACGCCCCATGTCGTGCAAGCGACGGCACGTGATCGCGATGCTTGGCAGTAGCACGGCAAGCGACCACAGGTTCTCCATCGCCGATTCTCTGTAGTCGGTGACTTCAAAGCCATCCCAGATGTAGTCGGTGACCATCTTGCCTGGAAACGCGATCGAGACTGCCGCGCCCGCAATCACGAGGAACAGCATGGCCCACCAGAAGCCAGCGCGCGAAGTGCGGCCCTTGAAGGTTGCGTAGCCGAGCCAGAATGCCTTGATTGAGTCGAAGAAGTTCATACGTTCAGACTAGCCGTCGACGGGGTTGACTGGACCCGAAACTACCTTCTGCATGAGAGCGAGGTCGAGCCAGCGGCCAAACTTGAACCCGACCTGGGGCAGGGTGCCCACTCGGGCGAAGCCCAGGCTTTCGTGCAATCTGAGGCTGGCTTCGTTTTCGGCATCGATCGCCCCGATCACTGAATGCGCGCCAAACGCTTCGGCTTCCTCGATGATGCGATTCAACAGCATTCGGCCGAGGCCTTGCCCGCGATGCTCGTGGTGCACGTAAACCGAATGTTCGACAGAGTATTTATATGCGGGGTGAGGGCGGAATTCGCCGAAGCTAGCGAACCCGAGCAGTTGACCCTGGGCATCTTCGATGCCGATAACGGGAAAGTTGCCCGCCACTTTCGCCTCGAACCAGCCGACCATGCTTTCGCGAGTGCGCGGTTTGTAGTCGTAGAGAGCAGTCGAGTTGGCTATAGCCTCGTTGAAGATTTCGAGGATGGCGTCGCCGTGACGTTCGAGCGTGCACTCGACGAATGAATGTTCAGTCATCTTGAACCTCTCTCTGGAGCCAATGATAAACAAATAGGCCCACTCGCGAGGAGTGAGCCCATTTGACTTGGATCGACTTGCTGCTTACAGCTGGCGGTTGAAGGCTCGCAGGTGGTTCTCTGATGCGTTACGCAGTCGCTCGAGCGTTGCAATAACGTCGGCGTCAAGTGTGCCGGCCAGCATCTCGGTGATGTCAGCTATGTCGCGCTCTTCCACGATCACACCAACCTCGAACGCATCCTTGATGCTAAGCCTGCCTTTGGCCAACAGGTCGTCGTAAAGCTTTTGCAGGTCGGGGTTATTGAACACGCCGACGGTGGCCGAGCGAGGGTCCTGAATCTGGCGGGCGGCAAGCAGGGCCATTACCTGGTCCTGGTGGCTGGTTTCACTCTGCAGAATGTTCGAGAAAACCTGTGAGCCCCAGATAGCGCCGAGCTCCTGGTAGATGTCGTGAGCCAGCTTCTCTTCCTCAATCAAGAATTCAAGCAGGTCGGCCGATTCATCCTTGGCAACGATCTTGGTTGAGGTCTCGACACCGGTCTCGATCGGTTGAGCCGTGACGTCGACCTCCGGCAATGCGCTTGAAACGACATTCGGAGCTTGGCTGGCCGACGCGCTCGGTGCGGCGGCTTCGTCATTTACGACGGACGAACAACCGGCAAGCGAAGCCACCAGCAGCACTGCTGGAACAACGGTTAGGAAGCCTTTTGCTTTCATGATGGGTCCTTTCTTTGACCTGCCACCAGTCAAACACGGATACCCCCTAGGGTATGTTGAATGCAGCCAACTCCCAGCAACCTCACAAGCCTTTAACGCAAAAAGGCCTGCCCTTTCGGGGCAAGCCTTTGTGCTTTACGGGATGTCGGGATGCGCGCCTGCGGCTTTCGCCTGAGCAACGCATCCGTAGTGGATATCCACTGGTGGAGATGGGGGGAATTGAACCCCCGTCCGCTACCTGGATTCTGATCCTTCTACGGGTGTAGCTTCACTGTGTTCTACTTGGCCCCGGTCATAGCATGAAGCGACCTAACCGACAGGCCCAGCCTGAGTTTGAGTCCCGCGTAGCCCTAAGGCGTAACTACACAGCAAGATTTCTAAATGACGCCAGGATTTGGAACGAAATCAAATCCAGCCTGACGGACTTCGGGCTAGTTGCGCTTAGGCAGCTAGGGCAAAGTCGGTGCGCGAAGTTTTGGCACCTATAGTTTGCAGCGAACATTTACGTGTTGACGCTACATTCACGACCCGCTTCTCTCAGTCTCTGCAAGAAACGTCGAAACCGATCATCCCCGTATTTAGTTACCAACCTCTTGCGAGGCTCAATCAGGATACGTCATCGCGCCGACATTATTGCTGTGAGTTCGCTTTGAACCAGATTCGATGCAGAGTGGAGGCGACCCTAGACGAGCGATCGGCGAACAAGAGTGCCGAACTCGCCCATGTCGGCGACAGGCTCGAAGCCGGCAGCCGCATACATCGCCATGTGCCCGCGATAGTTGGCCGCCTGCTGCGACTCGGCCGTGTATGGAGCTGCCTCGACAGCGGTGAAGCCACGCGTCGGCAGGTCGGCAAGCGCAAAGTTCAACAGCGAGGTGGCCACTCCCTTGCGCTGGAAGTCTTGATCCACCACAAAGCACAGGATGCGAGCGAGCTCGGGCTCGGCGCCCGGCAGCGCGACAAAGTTTTTCGAGGCGTTGGCCGCCATCCAGCCAATCACGCGCTCGGCGCCATCGACCGTCTCGAAGGCGAGGTAGCCCTGCATGGTGCCGGAGTTGATGCGGTCGCAGGCTCGGTCGCGATTCAGGCCAGCTTTCGATGCGGGGTCGTCGTTCTGCTCTTGGGTGTTTAGGTAGTGCTGGCAGTAGCAGCCGGCCCACTGCGGCTGGCCCTTGAATGCCGGTCCGTCCATGAAATCGAGAAACGGCGAAAGCTCGTCGGGCGACAAACGTCGGATCTCAACCACGGCCGCCTACCAGTCCTTGCCCTTGGTAGACATGGCGCGATCTGCCTCGCGCTTGTCCTGTTGCTCACGCAGAGTCTGGCGCTTGTCGTATTCCTTCTTGCCTCGCGCAAGGGCGATCTCAACTTTGGCGCGGCCGTCCTTGAAATACAGCGAAAGCGGCACGAGCGTGTAGCCAGATTCCTTGATCTTGCCGGCTAGCTTGTAGATCTCGCTTGCGTTCAGCAGCAGCTTGCGGCGGCGGCGCGAAGGCTTGTTGTTCCAGGTTGCCTGCGTGTATTCGGGAATGTGTACGTTCTCGAGCCAAGCTTCGCCGTTTTCGATGGACGCATACCCGTCGATCAGAGATGCGCGACCGGCCCGCAGCGACTTCACTTCAGGACCGGTGAGGACCATGCCGGCCTCGTATACGTCGTCGATGTGATAGTCGTGGCGGGCTTTGCGGTTTGACGCAACTACTTTCTGACCACGTTCTCTAGGCATAAGAAACCTATATTCGCAGGTATCGACGAATAGCCAAACCCGAAGCCGCGGCGGCAAGCAGGATTCCTGCACCAACCAGCATCGGCACAACAAGCAGGCCATCGCCTAGCGAAACCAGGTTGGTGAACGGCATGCGCTCGGCCAGATAACCCTGGACGAAGAACTGAACAATGCCAACCACGGCACCACCGGCTAGCAGCGAACCGATGGTCGCCGCTACAACACCCTCGAGGATGAATGGCAGCTGGATGTAAAAATTGCTGGCGCCAACGAGACGCATGATGCCGAGCTCGCGGCGTCGGCTAAAGGCACTCAGACGAATCGTCGTCGAGATGAGTAGCGCAGCCGAGAACAACATCAAGCCAGCGATCGCGATGGCAGCGATCGACGCTGCGTTCAACATTG
>JACCDJ011050659.1_pt1 | contig 23922 bp, 6 predicted proteins | sample 7444481 | NCBI WGS metagenome assembly JACCDJ01 (sample SAMN15323435, study PRJNA562643) | freshwater metagenome | isolation source: river surface water | place: USA:Blue River Watershed | collected 2017-08-15 | reverse complement strand
GTTTTGCTATAGATACCAATTACTTTGTCGTCGGCGAAAACTTGTAGAATAGTATGTGGCCCGATCGATGTTGCAACTGTACCTTTAACCACTGCTGCTACAACCGTCGATGCACCTAACTCGGGACTAGATTCTGGTCCAACTAGTGTAAACTCAGTTCCTGTATAAGCATATAATTGCTTGGCAGTATTATCCCACCAAAAATCTCCTGTGGTTAATCCGCTAGGTGCTGTAGAAGAAACCTCAGCACCGCCGGCTAACTTCCATCGTACTCCATCATAAAATTTTAATTTTTTATTAGCAGTATCAAACCAAATTTGACCTGTAACCTGCTTGGGAGGTGCTGTAGTATTAGCAAAATTTTCCATCAGGTGTAGGAAGTTTTCGTTTTGAACTTCTCCGTAACCGGCATAGTTTTTACCTACAAACCGCAGGTCTGAAGAAGTATCAATAGTACCGTCTTCTACTGATACAAAAAATTGTCCGTTAAATTTATCTACTTGATATGCCATGTTTTATGCTCCGCCCATTGCTTATATTTATTCGCTTATACTATACGAGCAGAGGCTGCCTGCCTCTGCTGTTCTAATTCTAGATACTCTGCATCTGTTAACGTTGTTGGCACATTTAATGCTTTTTGACGCAGATGTCGCAGTATTTTCCAGTCTGTGCTGTTTAAAAATTCTCTTTCAATGCCGTTTAATCGATATTGTTCTTTTTCTTCTAAAATAGCAGAATCAACTGCTACTACAGTTCTTGTTGTAGTATCAAATCTATGAGTTTGATCTATTATTTGTTGATGTTGCTCATCAGTAATAGTTACTACTGTTACTGTACTAGGTACTGCAGGCTCGTAGCTTTGAATTCCTATAACCTGATCATTTTCTATACAAACATAATGCATTTTAGCCTCCCCAGACTACAAGATAATTTGCTGCCGGTGTAGATCGTTGCTCTGTATTTTGAACCCATACTCTAATTCTATCTCCAAGATTTGCCCAGGTACAGCGCATCGAATCGTCACCGTTAACACCTCCAGCATAATGTATAACTGCTATACTAGGTATAAATGCGATTAAGTTACCCATGGTTTTGCCTGCAGGCGGAAATACATCAAAAAAGTTTGCTCCATTATTCCAGCTTCCTACTTGATTTGTGAAACCAGATGTACTATAAACTGTATTACCTGAAATAATCTCAAATTGAGGTAATCTACTATCAACATATTGTTTAGGAGTAGCATGCAATGCCGATACTGGATTTCCATTTAATGTGAGATATCCCGACATTGTGTCACCGGATTTTGCAACTTTGTTAGGATCTGTAGCTGTAATTGTTATATCTGCAGTTCCATTAAAAGATACACCGTTAATGTTTCTAGCAGTCTGTAGACTAGTTGCGGTGCCGGCATTACCGGAAACTGTTCCAGTAACGTTACCTACTAAATTAGCTGTGATTGTGCCTGCGGCAAAATTTCCGCTAGAATCACGTGCTACAACCTTACTAGCAGTATTAGTTGACGTTGCATCTACTGCAATAGTTGCGCCAATCACTCCATCATAACTATCAAGAGCACCGCTGGTTGTAGTGTTAACTAATGTTAAAAACGATCCCTTAGTTAAGGGTTCTCTACTCGATGGTATCCAACTTAACCCGCCTGCTTGCGCAGTAAGAACTGTTCCAGCAGCACCAAGACCCAGCATTGCAGTTACCCCGCTGGCGGTTTGATAGGGTATTGCTCCTAGGCCGCCGCCTGCGAGATTAGTTGCTGTAACTGCTGAAGTTGCTGTGTCTGCATTTCCAAAGAAATTATTTGCATATATACCGTTAAATTTGTAACCGGTAATACCAAGATTAGTTGTGTTATCACCTATAATTGCAGGAGCATTTGGTCCACCTAATGATAGAGATGTAGCTGCATCAACAAACGATACATCAGGACCCGACACTCCCATGTCAAAATTTAAAGTCCCTGAAGTTGATCGTAAAGTTGGTCTAGCTGATTCTACTAAAAATTTTAAAGTTCCTGCTGACCCTATGGATATTCCGGCATCGGCTACAAATAAAGAATTTAGTGTGCCTACCGAAACAAGACTTGACTGTGTAACCGTAGAATTTAAAGTGTTACCTGTGAGAGTTCCTGCGGCTGCAGAAACTGTAATATTTGATGTTCCGTCAAATTGTACTCCGTTAATTTGTCTCGGAGTCGCTAATTGAGTAGCTGAATTAGCATTACCAGTTAGAGTGGCTCCAACAAAAATATTAGCTTGTACGGTATCGAAACTACTGATTCCAGAGGCTGCTGTAACATTTCCTGTTACATTTCCTATAAGATCTGCGGTAATAGTACCTGCGGCAAATCCTCCGCTGCTGTTTCTTGCTACTACTTTACCTATCTGGTTTGCTGATGATGCATCAACTGACCAAGTTGTCGGAGAACTACCATCAAAATCAGAACCTACAATATAGGTTCCCTTGATTAATTTATTAGTAGTTGATGCCTTAACTGTGATGTCAGACTGGCCATCAAACGGTATTCCATTAATTAATCTTGCACTAGATAATCTATTAGAGCTAGTAGCATTTCCTGTTAGGTTGCCTTCGATGCCAAAGCCTGCAGCCATAGTAATACCGGCACTGAGAGAATTAGCAAATCTTGGAACTGAATTCGAAGGATCTATATTAAATGCTTCGCTAGATCCAATAGCAATTACCGTGTCGTTAATTTCGAAAAATATTACAGGATGAGGATTACCTAATGTGTCATTTAAAGATGTTGATCTTGCTCTAGTGATTCCGAAACCTGCTACAGCTTCAGGCCCCACGAGCTCCCATTCAGCACCGGTATAAATTTTTAGTTGATCTGATGTGGTGTCCAGCCATAAAGAACCGCCATTAGGATCAACCGGTTCTGTCTCACTTACTTTTACACCAATCGGATTCCAGTTAGCGCCATCATAAATGTTAGCTAATTTTGTGTCAGTGTCAAACCAAATTTGTCCAGTTAATGGACGCTGTGGAGGATCGTTATTGGCAAAATTTTCTAATAGGTATATAAAGTTTTCGTTTTGTGTTTCGCCGTATCCAACATAATTCCTACCTACTAGGCCCAAACTGGTGGAGGTATCTATAGTTCCATCTTCTAGAACTACTAACTGCTCTCCGTTAAATTTATTAATTATATAGGCCATTTATGCCGCTCCTGATTTCATTATGGGGGTAACAATGTATCTGATGTCCAAGACCACCCGCTTATACTTAAGGTAAACACTTTAATAATTCTCGATGTTGAAATCGATGCCGAAGCTATAGTGGCTGGCGGAAAACTTATATTTGTTACTGCATTCGCCGAAGCTCCGGTCAAGTGGTCGGTGATAAACGCTGATGTTGACAAAGATGGCGGTAATGCATTAATGTCTAAAGTTGTAGATGATGCACTAACCAGTGTACATAAAATTCTTGCTACAGTTCCAATTCTATATTCTGCCGGAGGATGAAGAATATCTAGAATATTAGTTATAATATAAGAATTTGGTTTTCCGTCTGTTAGGTCCATACTAAAAGCAATAGCTCTCGATTCAATAGTATTATCAACATATTCTTTAGTGGCAGCATCTTGGGCCCCGCTAGGATCAGCCATACCAGTAATTCGCGGACTACCTATTAGTGCTATATTTCCTGTGCCGTCTGGGGCTAATTCTAAATCTAAATTATCCTTAACTGTTGAAATACGATTGTCTTCTAATCGCATTTCTACGTTTGCTGCTGGAGCATCTGGGGCAGGGCCGCTAGGACCTATATCTAAAACTTTTTGTGCTCCAAAAGTAACAACTCCAGGAATAGAAGTCACTGCGGTACCTAACTTATATTGTCCGGTAAAGGGTAGTATAGGTTGTATTACTGGAGAGCCGCCAATTAAAAATGATTTCTGCGATACAAGATTTACATCTTCAGAAACATCTAACCAATCATTAGATTCTGAATATGTTATAGTTTTGTCGGTGTCTCCCTTTATAGTAATGCCGGCGCCGTCGGCAGTAAGATCTGTAGGACTTGAAACATTTGCTACAATTATATTTTTGTCTTCTATCGTTAAATTAGAGGTATTAATAGTTGTTGTTGTGCCTTCTACAGTAAGATCACCAGTTACTAGTAGATTGCCACCGACTGCAACTTGACTATCTGTAAATCCTGGGTACAATCTAATTTCTCTGGTGTCAGAATCAATAACTATAGCATCTTCTTGATTAATACCTTTTCTAACGTTAAGAATTAAATTCTTATCTGTAGCAGCATTTGACATAAAGATATCGCCAGAAGTTACATACAAATTCATTTGTCCGGCGGAACCAATTACCATTCCTAAATCTGTACTAATTCGAACCTGTCCATTAATAATATTAGAAGTATCCGTTCTCACATAGGTAGTGGCAGGCGCACCTCCCAACTGTTCGGAATTCGTACAGGTTACATTAAATTTGATTCCGGCTAGATTACCGGCATTAAATCCTGGTTGAATATTACCAGTAAATCCAACTATTTCTATTTTAGGAGTAAAACTATCTTTAGAAAATATACCTAGTAGAATTCCATTATTATATAAAGAAGTAATAACTCTTGTTTGATTAAGAGTATCTAAAATACTATCTACTCTCAACCCGCTTATTCCTTGCGTCTGAGAATATGCAGGGGCTAATAAAACTGGATCGGTGCCGTCAAAGAAATACAATTGTGCAGCGACATTGTCCCACCATAGATCTCCAATAGAGAGGGTCTCTGGCTGTGTGCTAGATATTGTAGCAGAACTAACCGGAATAAAATCTGATCCGTTATAAACTTTTAATTTATTTTCTGCGGTGTCAAACCATACTTGCCCCCTTAGAGGATAAGTTGGTGCTTGAGTACTAGAAAAATTTTCTAAAAGTTTGATAAAATTTTCGTTCAGTGCTTCGCCAAACCCACTGTAATTTTTACCAATCAAGGTAAGATCAGTAGACAACGTGTCAATTTGTCCATCTGCCACTGTTGAAATTATCGTACCGTCTGTCTTATTAATCTGATATGCCATTGTTATTCTCTAATTAAAATGCTGGTGGTCCTGATCTAATAATATAATTAATTGTTAGATAGGGATTCATTAATCCTATAGCAGTACCTAATGTAGTTCCGGCTGGTTTTTTAATACCTCCAGAATCTTTAAGATACTGCGCTTGTCCCGGAGCAGTTGGTCCTAGGCCTGTTGTGGCATCTGGATCAATAGTTGTAGTAACTGCTACCGCAGAATAATCTTGTCTAGCTGAACTTAATGTATGACTGTGTTCTGGTAGATTAGATAATGTTAAATTAGTAGAGCTTTGACCGGCCGACTGTCCAAGAATTTGAGCCTTAGTATCTGGAACACGGCCAGCTGTGCCTCCGCCGGCATCGATGAATCCACCAACTGCTATCGGAATAGTTCCTGCATTGTCCATGTTATCTTTACCTAATGCAAATCTACCTCTAAGATCTGGTAATCTATAAGTGTTTACACCCTGTAATGCTGTGGTTCCATTGTAGGTATTACCTATTACATCAAATAGATCAGAGTATTTTGCTCTTTCAACTTCCGAACCGTCGCAGAATAAAAATCCATAAGGAGCGGTAGCACCAGCATAAGGAATTATCCCGCCGATGGGAATTCCTAAATCTCCTACAAATGTGTCTCTAGTTTGCTTAAACAAACCAGAACTGGTTGCTGATGCTGCACTAGGTCTATAGGTTAATACAAAATCGTTTTTACGTGATACCCGAGGAAATGGTTCTGATTTACTTTGAATAATGTCTGAAGTTAATGTAGTATTAAATGTTTTTGTGTAACTACCAACTTGTCCATCAAACTGAATCGGCGGAGAAACCACGTCGCCCGTCATCTGGAAAGTAGTAACATCTTTTAAGCTAGTTGCTGTATTAGCATTACCGCTGATGTTTCCTTCAAGTACTCCTTGAATAGTTTCTGCAACTACAGTTTTAGCTATGACTCTATTCCATCTTTTTAGACCGGTACCTAGATCGTAAAGGTCGGTAGTTTTAGGCTGAATAAGATTGGTCTGTAAAACGCCAGTAATATCAACGCCGTCCCCCACTATTAAATTTTTAGTTATAGCTACACCACCAGCTGTCCTAATAGAACCATTATTTAAATTTGTACTTGGTGTAGTATTTGTTGCAATTATTGAACCGGTTAATGTAAAATTACCATCAACATCAAGTGCTTCACTAGGCAATGCTTGATTGATACCTACTGTATTTTCGACTACTCTAAGAATAGTTGCTGCAATTCCGTTTCTATTTGTCTGGAGATCAATAGAACTACCAGAAGCACTATTATAAATTTTTGCTGCAGTCGGCGAAGTTGAAAGATTAAAAGTTCCATCGACCCCGAGTACTATACCAGTGTTACTGCGAACATTGATACCAAAATCTGTGGTGTTTACTACATCAGTTCTTAAAAACTTACCGGCAGCAACTTCTACTCCTCCCACATTCAATGCATCTGCATTTTTTGCGGTGCCATTTAATTTAGGAAGAAAACCACCAATGAATGTTTCAATTTCTGCGGTAGTCGCCGGACTGGCAATATTAATGCCAGATCTAATAAAATCAAAACCAGAAATAACAACTTTCGGAGTAAAACTGTCTTTACTGATAATAACTACCGGAATATCTCTAAGATAAAAAGTAAGAATGTATCTTGTGATATTGTCAGAGTCTGCAATTCCCTCGACCACAGGACCATATCTTAAACCGTCTACAGAACTTTCACTAGGTCCAACCAACAACCATCTTGTTCCAGTGTAGATACGTAACTGTTGATTTGTAGTATCAACCCATAATTCTCCAACTTTGCTATCCGGAATAGCTGGTTCAGAAGGACCTTTTTGTATTCCCGATGCAGCTTTCCAGCTAGTGTTGTCCCAAATTTGCAAGATACCATCGGTACTATCATACCAGAGTTGACCTTCTACTGGATTAACTGGTTCATCTGCCGAAGCAAAATTTTCTAATAGTGCTAAAAAATTTTCAGCGATAATCTGACCGTATCCTGTGACATTTCGTCCTGGAAAAGTCAAACTGGTATCTGTACTAGAAGTATTATCAAACACCGTAATTGGTGTTTTATTTTCTCTATCTGTAAAATTAACAATATATGGCATCTATTATACCTCCGTGAAGCCAGTTAAGCTCTGTACACGGATCGTGTAATCAATTTGCAGTAATCTGTTTAAAGATTTCTGTACCGGATGAAACACCACATGGGTTAATAATTTTCCATCACCGTTAGGATTATAACTTCTCAAACCTAGTTCATCGAACACAAAGTTGCCGTCCATATTAACACTGTTATCGAACGCTTCTTGGTCTAATGGTTCGCCATAATCTAATAAACAGCTGATTAAAATATCACTGTAGGTAGCTCCGCTAATATGTCTTACTTCCATTTTATTACGTATCGGATCTACATTTTCTGTAGCATTTTGATCTACTATTTTTGTATAAGTTTGATTGTACAAACTTGAATTAACACCTATGGTATTCGGAGTAAGATAGGTAATAAGACCTGTGGGGTCAACTATAGTTCCTCCACTGCCAAACACCATCTGATAGACTGTTCCTAGACCCTGATTACTTAAACTTTGAACCATAGCTACACTCATATTTTCATAATGAATAGCGTTGCGTTTGTCAATAAACACTTCTTTGGTTTCTGGATCAAAAATCTTAATATGACCTTCAAAATGGAAACCACCTGTTTCGTTTGGTCGAGTATTTGTCTGAGTATTTTGTTGATTTTCTGGCATTTTATTTTCTTCTAACTCCGTCATAGTGTATTTATTCAGGTATACTTGTGGTCTTCTCAGCTATGAATTTAGCTATAGGAGTAGTATTTTCTAAGAGAGTTACACCGCTTGTGGCTGTGTTTGTTCCTCTATCGTACCATGTTTTTCCTATTCGTTTAACCACTGTGATTCTAGTACCTGCAGGCAGCGGTTCTGTTAAGCGTATATAAGCTGATGTTCCATTTACTGAAAATTCTGCTTCTCGAATTTCATCTGCTGCAGGACTGCTGGCTCCGTTGTCTTCAACCCATACTGCAATGGGGTCTTTACGTAGTCTACGTCCTGCGGCAAATACTTCTAACTGATCGCAGGGACCGTATTCTTCAGGAATAGATGTAGTTGTCCATGAAGTTCTTGTACCAACAATCGGAACAAAATCTAATGGTCCTACTAGTAGAGTACTACCGTCGCTAACAAAGTCTGTTCTTTCTTGTGTTTCGTTATAAGGTATTCGATCTTCATAACCAATATTAACTACCGCAGTTCCGACACCATAAGTTTCTCCTATAGCGGTACCCTGAGTTCCCCTTCTCAATTGACTTAGAATATTTCCTTGTTTAGACAAATATTCAATTCTTTCACCAGAAATATAAACTATTCCAGGTTGATTTTTCTGTGGGATTGGCGCTGTTAAATCTGTAGCGTTTGTAACTGTTATGGTTGTATCATAATAGTTAAGTACTGCTGCTAGACGTACTTCTCCTTCAGAAAATCTATTAAAGTGGAAAATATTCAACATGTCTTTGTGAATTTCGTAAGCACTAGGTAATCTAAATATTTCAGACGTAAATGTTATAGTCTTAATATCATCGGCACTAGTTGATGGCACATTTAGATATACTACATTTCTTGGAATAGAAACATAATATTCTTTATTCTGTGCTAGTCTCACTCCGTTTTTATAGACCCAAACATAGCTGTCTGATAAAGGAGGCCTCGATAATTGATATTGTACTTTTCCTCCTGATTTTTGATCTGAAATAATGTCGAAGGAAGGATATTCACCAAACCAAGTGATATCTATTTTTACGTTATCTGTTTCATTAACGCTAGTCATTGAATAGTCTGCAGAAATTATAAGATTGCTGCCGTCTATAGTATATTCTGCTCTAAAATCATTTTCTATCTTAATAATATCGCCTACAGATAATCGACTTGGATAAATCGTAATTACTTTTGTCGGACCATCAAAAATATAATCAACCACAAATACTTGTAGAATATTATTGATATAGACTTTAATATTACTAGGTAAAATAGTTCCGCCTGATTCTACAGGATCTAATCCTAGTGTAAATAAATTGTTGGTTCCGTTATAGGTGGCATATGTAGTGTCTGATCCTTTAAGAACTCGACCATCAATTTCAACTATCATCGAGTTACGTGCTGAACCTCTAGTTAATTCAACAAAATTGTCTAGCTCGAAACTTCTTGTACTTCCTTCAAAATACACAGTTTGAGTATTAACTTTAATTATAGGCAGTCCCGATGAATCAACATCTAGTGCAGATTGAAGGCAAACTATTTTAATTACATCACCTTCTGCAGGGAAAAATCCAAATTCAACGAGGGTTTTGCCTACAGCATCAATTACATCTGTGCTATTTTTAAAACCAGCATCATAAAACTCCCCGTTCACAGTAACAAATATTGAAGAAGTTGAATCATAGTTAGCATTAGTTAAAAATAAAGTAGTTGCACCGTCGGCTACAAATTCTTGATAATCAAGAATACCAATACCGCCGATACCGATAGAAAGAATTTCTATAGTTGAGTTTATAATTGGAGCTGAATTAAACTCAACTGTATAATTTGCTAAATTTAATTGATAATCTGTACCAAGAATTTTTTCAACTTTGTCTACATAAACAAACACAGATTTATTTTCTATTATTCGTTGTCCAATATCAAACACCGTAGTTGAACCATCACCTTTTCTAATTTTAGATTGTAAAGGTGCAGCGCCAGACACAGTATTGTTATAAACTCTGATGCTCACGCTTTCCATTACCTGTCCGGGAATATTTTCTTCGGGAGCAGGCACATGATCTGGTTCAATAAACTTACCGCCACTAATCGCAATTTCTTCTGCTGCAGTACCTGTAGCAGTAACATAAACACTGTCAATTGCAGATAATGATCCTCCGCTTAGTCTTGTATCTAATAAATTTTCATCAGTAATAGTTACTGATCCATCACTTTCAATAGGTCGGAAAATTAGGATATCACCATCTGCTGTGCTAATATATTCGCCAATAGATACAACTCTATTAATTCCATCACCAACAAACGTTGGCATTTGAGCATTTGGATTTGGACTACTAGAGGAATCGTCGGCAGTATAAAACGGATCATCAATTCTAACTACAGTTACGCCAGCATCGGAACCTGTTAATACTGTAACCGGAGCATCTGCAGGTCCAAAAGTGTCAATATTTTTTGGTACTGCAGGAACTACTCGTTTTAAGTAGATGTTAATTTGCTGTCCTTCTGCTGGAATATAAGGAAGTGTTACTTCGATAGTACTACCGTCGCAGACATGATAATAGTCAGAACTGGTTTCTACACTATCCCAGTTATCAGTAAACCATGGAAGAGCATCCCATCCTCCAGTAACATCAAACGTTGTACCTTGAATTTGTACTCCGCCGAAATCGATACCTGTCATTAACTGATTTAATTCTTTTCCGGCCATGCCTGAAGTAGGATTATAAAATCTTTCTATTCTATTAACAGCATTTAAAAGATCAGTATTTTTTTCATAGACAATATCAATAATATCGCCTGCTGCTGGTGTTTGGTTAAATCTTATTCTACCTTTCAATAAGGTATAACCATCTGTTTGAGAATAATATAAATTGACAGTGTAGTCGCCACCCAATACCACTTGACCATTCTTTAATATAGAAATTTTAGTCTTGTCTCTAGTAGGAGCATAGTTTAAATCAAAAATAGCAGTTAATCCAGAAGCAACAAATCTTTGTGTTTGTTCATAATTTGTATAATCTCCTGTTTTAGAGACTCGATCAAATTTCACAGTTAAATTAAATGTTCTTACTTTAGAATTTTTTAATACTGCAGTTGCCTTGGCCTGTATTGAAGTAGAGGGGTTTCCGCCAACTAAAGTAACTGTCGGAGCTCTTGTGTATCCGTTACCTTCAGTTAACATAATGATTCCAGAAACTCGACCATTATTAACAAACGCACGAGCAGTAGCACCTGTACCGTCACCTTCTATCAATACTTTTGGCGGAGTTCTGTAGTCGGAGCCACCATCGTAGACAATAATTTCACCGACAGAATAACCATTAGTATCTGCCCACCATTTCCAAGGATATGACTGTAACAAATTGCTGGTTTTTGTAATCGGAGATATTTTTCCTTCTTGTGCATCAAATGCTGGAGGTAAATCAAAATCTGCTACTGAAGATCCGTAAGATTCTAACTTATTGTAAAGACTTGTATATTCTCGAACTGTAGTTCTAAAAGGTTTGACTTCGGTAATATAATCCTGATAACTTTCTAAATTATCATTTTTATAATTTGTCTTATGTTCGAGAGAACCAACATTATGTGTAGCATTTAAAAAACTAGTTTTAAATACCCAATCAACATATTGTTGTTCTGCTAACACGTATCTTATACTTGAGAAAAATAATTTATTCCACTCAACTGCATACGGACCAACAAAAAAATCTTCTTTCATTGCTCGAAGAATATTTCTTAGTTCTTTGGCATTTTCAATATCGTAATAGGCATTATCAAAAGATTGAGTATTATCAAATCCAATACCGTATATAGAAGTATCATATAGAGAAGAATCTAATTCTATAGTTCCATCTTTTCTTCCTACCATTTCGTATCGATCTATAAATGTATCTCCAACATCGGAAATCTTTTCAAATACTGCCCATCCGCCTGAAACATATTCTTTGATTTTAATTAGGTCGCCGATTAATATCGTAAATTCAGATTCTTGATAGATACTTAATAATTCTCTAGTTATTCTACTGTTTTCATCGTAACCTAATTTCCACCAATCCTTGTATGACCAATATTTTGTAGTGTCAAATGCCTGAGATTGGCTGCGGAAAAATGTTCGACGAACATCATCCCAAGAATATATACTCCAGAAATTATCAATAGTTGAATCATTTCTAACCAACACTGCAAAATATCTTACAGATACATTTAGGATATTATATTTCTTGCCTCTTGCAGTGACTGTAACTGAAGATATTCGACCTTGATTGTCAATAGTAACTTCGGCTTGTGCACCAACACCGTCGCCTTCGATTACTACTGGTGGAATTGTTCTATAACCAAATCCCGGATCGATAATATCGATAGTGTCTAATTCACCGTTAACTACGTTGGCTCTTAGCACTGCTCGTTTGGTTCTCACTGTTCCAACTGCTTGAAGATCGATTTCATTGTCTACAGCAACATCATAAAGATTTAAAATTGGGTCAGGAATTTCGTCTACTAAATTCAGATTGGAAAAATCAACTGTATCTACAAATGGTTCTTTTTCTAGGATACTATTGATTCTAACAATGGCTAGTTTTAAAGCACTTAATCTATCAACAAACATGCCCTGTCGCGGTCTAAAACTTATTCCATATTTTTGTTTTGCAGGTAAGTTAGTATCAGGTACACGATTACCTATCAAATCAGATCCTACTAAACTATCGATCCATTTGTTTTCTAATTTTTCTACAGGAAGACTATCTGCTACATCCTCAGTTAATAATTGATATTCACTGTGAATAGGTGTTATTGGTTTTAGATCGTTTCTATATTTGATATTCAACAGAGCAGTGTCTGTAGAAATCACTGACTGAAAATTATAAGTTATAAATTTATCTGAATCAACTAGTGCAATAAAGGCTATTCCAGTACCTACTGGGTTACCTATCAGCAAGGCAACTTCGGCAGCCGATCTTGTGCGGTCTGGCATATTTGTAGGAACTACAGCTTTATTTTTTACCCAGTAATAATATATAGTTTCTGAAACTGCACCAGTTACTGAATTAAAAAATTGTTTGACGCTATAAACATCGTCGTTGGGATATAGCGGCTGTCCTGAAATTCCTAGTACAGTACCTTCATTAGTATCTGCTAGAGCAGCCCATTCACTGGGCAACAAGGGAGTACCAACCCACTCATAAACATCAATACTGCCTCCTTGAACTAGCGTATTCCAATTACCTAATCTATAGGCAATGTCGCCTTGTTCTGCATATAACCATTTAGCTGTATTAGTGTTCCACCATAGCTTTCCTACATTCTTTTCATACCACGCAATTGGCGCATCAACAATGACATCTGCTGTTCCAATAGTATAAACCGCTGGATCATATGGTGTTTTAAATTTAATTTCTTGTTCTGCAATATTAAGTATTTTTCCTTTTGCTGGATCAACATAATCAATGTCTTGAATCTTAATATTGTTTACATTATCGTAGAGTTCTATACTTCTAATTTTTCTAAGATCTGTAACAGCCTGTTGTGATCCTAATATATTCCATGATTCTGAATTTAGGTCTTTTACAAAAAGTCTTACATTACCTATAAAATTACCGTCATATGATATAGTAGTATCATCGTTTAAAGTTGGGGCTCGATAGAAAGGAGATCCAACTACTATATAAGAACCAACACAATCTACACTGAATCCAAACGCTTCGTCTGGTGAAAGTACTGCTTGAAGTTTTTCAGTAATAAAGAATGTCTGTGCTTTTTTATCAAATACATAAACTCCTCCCGTAAATCCTTGAGGACTAGAGAATGAGGTTCTATTATTATCAAAGGTTGTGCCTGACAGTATGTCAAATGTTATAGGTAATCGATTAAATGTATTTCTTGCACCTACTGCAATTTTTTCTCCATTTGGACTAATAGAAATTCCAAATCCGAAATACTCATCTGCATAGGTTTCATAACTTTCAAGTTTTTGTTTTACTCTAAACTCTGTGTTGTTGGCCGCTAATTCAAGAACATAGACTGAACCTTGATCCTGAGAATTTATATCTGCTCGAGGACTTGATACAACTAAGGTATTACCGGTAGCATCCATGTCCATTGCATAACCAAACTGATCACCGGTAGTAATAACTATTCCAGAATCTACATCAGAGAATGAAATAATCGATCCGGCATTGATCATTTGTGTTAATTCGTATATGTCGCTGGCGTTTCTCTTATAAACATATATTTTTCCGGAAGACTGAGTGGTACTGTCGCCCACTACATGCCAGTTGACGCTGTCTGACGGATCCTCATTATAGCTTCTATAGGTAGAATCGGCACCTAGATATTCATCACCTAATCTATAATATTGATAAGGATCCCCGGGAGATCCTCGGAATCTAACTACTTCACCTTCAACATATTCGACGTCTGATCTCCATATACCACGATAATTTGCAAAATATTGTCCATCTGCATCTGGAGCGCCAATGACCAGTATACTAGCATCAACGTTCATCGTCATACTAAAACCAAATTGATCTCCTGCTTTTACAAGTTCTGCCATCTGCATATCTGATAGCAATCCTGTGTAAGCAAATTCTAGTGTTGAACCATCTTCTTCTACAGCAATATTTGTTGGCAATGAACAGTGTGTAGATACCGCACCGACTTTGAGCCAACCGCTAGATTCTAAAGTTAGAGTACTGCCATCATTGGTTGAATCTTCTAATGATGTCCAAAGATTGCCACGAACTCCTTCAATTTCTGGTGCTTGAGAAGCCTGCCAAACAATGTCTCCTGAATAATAAACTGATCCCGGATCATATATTCCTTTATATCTATTGTTTTCAAGATGATTCCACTGATTGCCGCTAGATTTATAAAGATAAACTCTACCTGTATTATTATAAGAACCAATTGCAGATACAGTTAGATAATAACTTGTTCCGCTGACTCCTATGGCCACTTCTGAACCAAATTTTTCGTTATCTGCAGGACGAGGGCTTACATAGGCATTATCGATAGTATATCGACCGTTTGCATATTTGTATATGGCTATCATGCCCTGCTGATATAATCCTCGACTTGAACCCGATTCTACTGCAGGAATATTTGTGGCTAATTCCCAATCATCAGTATTGATCGCTAACTCTGTACTTCCATCGGGCTGTGCCGAGTTGCCATTTTTGGCACGCCATAATCTTCCGGCATAAAGGACAATGTCGTCTGGTCTGTAGAAAACATCTGGACCCCATTCGCCTTGATAGTTAGAGGTAACTCCACTGGCTTCGGGAGCACCTATAACTAGATATCTTCCATCTGGGCTGACCGCTATCTTTTTACCAAAAGATCCTAGAGCAATATTATAGAATCCGTTAGGTGGAGAAATTATCTGTTTCAGTACCAGACCGTTAGAACTTTCTACATAAACTACAACTATTCCAGATCCAGGAATACCGGCAATAGTATGTCTATTATTATTGTCGTAGACTACTTTTTCACCTGTTCTAAGAGGACCCGATGTTCCATAATCAGAAATTAATTTTTCTGAATACTGCTTGGTCTTTTCAACTACTTCCCATAAATTATTATTGTTATTATCAATAAACAATTTAGAACCATTCTTATAAAGTGCCGCAACACCTTCGATTAGACTGTCGTAATTGGCAAATCTACATTCTGTTAAGCCCTGTGGATTAATTACAGTGCTAGTATCTAATTCTGGATTTTCAATATCTGCAGAAACTTCAAGATCAATTGTGTCATTTGTAACTGCTATAATTTTAAAGAATCCAGTCAAATTAATTATTTCTCTAAAACCAATGTATTGTTCGACTTCAAAAGAGTGAGGTCTATTAAAAGTTATTTTAACTATTGTATCGTCGATACGACTTACCTCTGTAACATACAAAGATAATATTTCATTTACTCGTAATACATTCCAAGAATCTTTATCAAACGTTACCCAAATATGATCATTTTCGTTGACTGTAGTAATATCTAAGTCAGTCAAGGCAGCTCTATTTGTCACCACTTGATCAAACTGTTCTAATGTGAGATAGCCGGCTGTAGCAGTTGGGGATACATCAACTGTAAGAGGATTTATATCAGTGGTATAAGGTATTGGCGAAATAGTAAAATCGGATATCGATAATCTATAATTTCGATCGGCATCTTCTGTCGCAGATTTTCCAGGTTCAACTATAAACACCTGAGGATTTAATTCAAATTTATTTTTTTCTATCTGAATTTCTACTTCGGTTAATTGATCTGTTCCGCCCATACGGCCAATTAAAAATGCCCACTCTTCATTTAGAATTACACTGTCGGATCCCGAACGACTAAGTTTATTAAAGATTTTAGTAATTGCGTTGGCCGACCCTTTTTCTCTAATAAATCCTTGATATATCTGAAACTGTGTTACAGGATCTTGTGAAAGATTTTGTAGGTAATCTCTCTGCTGATAGCCCAATGTGTGTCTTGCAAGATCTCTCTGGCTCTGCCCTGCTCCCTGTGATGTGACCTCAAAATAATCTGAGAATTGATTAACCTTATAATCAAAGTTTGAAATTAATTCTTTCTTTGGAGAGGTATCTAGCTTACTCCAGAATGTTTCATCGAAAGATTCTGTGCCTAATTGATTTTTGAGACTGGTCCAGTTGTATGATTTGTAAGCAACAATATCACCTAATCGATAATCAGTGAAAGGTTGCCAAGTTTGTATATTAACATTATCAAACAAGAAACCTGGACTAGTATAATCACCGTCCCAGTCTACTGTACGGAATCCTTGAACTTTAATACGGCTTTGACGATAGCCTGTAGTCTTATCGTAGATAATGTCGTTAAACACAGTTCTGTCATCAAAAATAGTTACGTGTTCTTTTAGAACATAGTATAATTTTAGATAGAATATTCCATCTGTGGTGTTTGTAGTTTCAACAGTAACATTCTGGAACTGACGATTAATATTAATAAATCTTGGCTGCAGAGGTTTTCCGTCGCCTTTGAGTATTTGATAATCATAGAAGCCATCAAGAACATTATCGGCCACTCCCACAGGAACTGTAACATCTACTTTTTCTGCAGAAGGGCTAAGTGCTATCAAACTACCAATTTCCCAATTGTGTTTGGTCCAGAACATGAATTCTTTTGTAGAACTAAACCAATCTTGAGACACTTGATTCTCTGGATCGTATCTATTAAAGGTAAACCCTTGAGATTTAAGATAGCTTTCATATCCTAATAAAAAGTCAACTACCTGTTGAATAGAGGTTAATTTTGTGCCGTAGCTTAGACGTTTTACAGCCAAGGTATTAAAGGATCTTCTTCTTAACGCTTCTATAGCGCCAATCTTGGGAATATCACTTAACCGTTGCCAAAGCGCAGCTTCAAAGTCTGCACCGCTTCTATGAGTTTTTAACGCTCTATAAAAATTGTTTGTATATCTAACTAAAGTACCGTTATTATAGCTTTTATCCGGAGTCCAGTCTAAAAACGATTCGGTAACGCCGCCTACAGATATTAAGGGGTCTCTCTGATTTGGCATAGCCTGATGATAATTAAAATACGGATGTATATCGTCATAGCCAGTGGCAATCCATCCACCTTCTGTCTTTTCTAAAATTACGCCGCTATACGCTACACTAGCTATAGGTGCACCAACGTTAAAAATAATGTCGTAGTTTTCAGGTGGAATAAAAATACTTGACGCGGCCGCAGAAGGATTTTTAGAATCTAATAAAAATTTCTGTTGTTGTTGATCAACAAATCCGCTCATTCTGTGAGATAGTGCAACGTCAAGATTATTAATTTTATCTAAAATTGTATCTGCAGGAATACCTCTAGATTTTATGTAACCAACAAGATATTTTAAAAGTCCTACATTAGGATTCGATAATGGTCTGTTAACAATGTCGTTCTTAGTTGCAAACAAGTCGCTGTCTGCATCTACAGACTGATCTAATAAATTAAGAATAGTCTTAGATCTATCAAAACTGTCAGTGATAAATTCAAAAGGTTTCATTAAACACATGGCCACAGTTACTGCGAATGGCCATTCTGAGCTGGCTCTCCATGCATATTCTACAGGTGCAACATCGCCTAGTACAAAAGGTCCTTTATTGTTGATCAATGAAAAATCTTGCGCCAGCCCGGAATCTAACGGGCTCAATAATTTGCCATCTGCGTCCACCGGAATGTGATTTAATAATGATGGTCGTTTATATCTATCAACACGGCCTGCTCGAGTACCTTGACGGATAAGGCCGTCTCGAAGGTCTTCCCAAAGAATTAAATTATTACTAGTGTATGGCGCTGGTCCATATGCATCTTCCCACCAATCGGGCTGTTCTGAGAAACCTAACATTTCCCAAGGACAGCGATGTGGTCGATCTGTATCATAGAACCATTTGTATACCCCTCTCCAATATCCTGGCAAATTTATTGATCTTGTAGGATCTGTCATCGCAGAATAGGTATAGGTAAACGAATTTTCAGTGTCAAAATATTCGTTCAGAGTATAATTGATATTGGTATTTTGAATCCATCTTAAAAATTCTTGATTAACAATATTATCTAATTGAGATTTATCATAAAGACCTACTCCATAGTATCCGCTAACTATTTGGTCAATATCGAATACCGACTCGTCATATTGCTGTTTGATATTATTGTAAATTCTATATTCTAATTCTAATAAAAGATCATCTCTATAATCACCATACGCAGCAGTAATGCTGCCGTCGTGACCTTGAATAACTTCTCGAGGTTCGATATAGGTATCATCTATAAATTTCATTGGCGTATATTTTTTGTATAAGCCCATTGACGAAGGAGTTGGGGGGATATGACTAGATGATGTTGATAGATATTCTCTGATTTCGATTCTATCTCCTTCTACAAAATCTATCAACAATGTGATAAATCCAAATGTAGAGTCAAACACATATTCCTTGGTGTTTAATAACTGCTGATTATTAACATAAACATATACTGCTTTTTTACTCAAAGTGTCTAAATCAAATTTTTCAGATAATGAGAAAGTTTTGATTCCGGTATCTTCGACCACATAGGATATTTTGTTATACGCACCAGCTCCAATCATGTCCGCATCATAAAACGGACTATCGTTATTTTTAGTTTTAGTTAGACTATTAATAATGTCATCTAAAAAATCTGCTAGATTGTTATTGTATTCTATCTCGGCAGCTCGATTAATAAAATTATTTTTAAAATCTGTATAAGATTTTTCAGCATACTGAATAGATTTAATTATATTATAAGTTTTATCGCACAATGTCATTATAGACAACGGCGCTAATCCAGAATGTTTTAGAAAACGTTTAGCGTGTTGCTGATAACCCGAAATATCTCTAAGATTGCTATTTCCAGGAATACTGCCAACAACCGTGGTATTAAATTCTAATGATGTGGTAATATGATCAACTGACTGACCTAAAGTAAAAGATTGCAGAGGATCGTTGAACGGATTCTTTTCTAACCCCACAGGGATTTCATAATAGCCTTGATCTGGTTCTAAATCTGTAATAATTTTTAATGCTACAACAGATTTAGCAGAAATCTGTGAAGAAAATACAAAAGTACCTTGATTTCTAGTATACGAATCTGTGTAAAGATCACCATCGACATAGATATTAATAATCGGATCTTCGGTCAATGCAAGCCAATCGATAGTGTTGAAAGTTAATGTATTGGTGTTGTTAGATACTACCTGACTGTCTATAATCGGTTGAAGAAACTGCTTATTCATCAATAACCAAGCATTATCGTATACTGTGTTAAGATAAAATTTATAAAATCCTGTAGATATTTTTACGGATTGAGGCAGACGATTTATAGTATAATTTACTATGTCTGTATCCCAGTCCCAATTAAATTCTATATCCCCTACATTATCTATGTTAAGATAGCTTAGACTAAAACCTAGTTCAGGATCAATTCGACCGTTTCCTATTTTATAACTTAGTAATTTTGTTCCAAGAAATGTGCTAGTTGGATAGGTAAGAGGGTCCGAATAACTGACACCGTTTTTGTCAAAGGCATCAAACATTGGTGGTTGATTAGGAGTAAGTTTTTCTTGACTAGGTAGCCAACTAGTTCCATTAAAATAGAACATTTTGCCACCGTTTCTAACACCTCGTCGTACTAGAACACCTTCGTTAAGATTAGAAATAGTATCGTCTGTTTCTTGCAGATGTATCTGAGTACTGTTAATGTGTCGTATAAATTTGACTTCATATATTTTATTATTGGATAACCTGTCTGTGTCTGCAACAACCAGTAGTCTTGCTCCTTCAAACAAATTTTCTCCGTCAACGTTATAACCAATACTACCTTCGACCGTAGAAAATATATCTGTAGTCGATGTATCAATAAAATCAACTGTCTGTTTAGCTATTGCTCCATGATTAAACAATTGAAGATTGGCTGCAAATTCAATAATCGGACGTTTGGCTCTAGCAGATTCCGGAGCTGGAAAATCTTCCCCTCTTAGTCTGTAGGCTGTTTCTAAAACGCTTCTATGGAACCATCTATTGTATCGACTCCAAGGATTGTTATCCAAACTATCTTTAGCTATAGTAATATAATCTTTATATGTAGGAAAAGATGCTGCATCATCAAACGGCTGTGTGTCAAATCCGTCATTATCAAATAATATTTCAGGCACTTCGGCGCCTGATAATTTAGGAACAATTAAATCAGAAAATCTAGTTAAAGTAATAGCACGACCTACTCCTTCTACTACCCAAGTATCGTTGCCATATTTCTCAGGAGTAACCGTTCCTCTGAATTCAACAACTAATCCATTAGTGAATTCTATATTATTGGCAGAGGTGTAAGAAGACTTTCCTACAATTTCCTTTTCAACATCTATTTTGGTATTTTCTTCGATATCAGCAATTATAAATCTACCGAAGCAGTCTGGAGTAATCAGTCCCTGATAATACAGTGTGCTAGGAGCATCGTAGGGCACTTCAAATGTTAGAGTACCATTTTCTATGCCGTTGTTAGTAACTCCTTTGTTATAATCTAATGCAGTACCTGCAGAGGCTGGTTCTAAATATTCCCAATCCTGACTATCTAAAGTTACAGAGCTGCCGTCGGCAATAGGAATATTTTGTTTGGCTCTGAATAATTTTCCATCATATACAGTTAGATCACCGGCAAAATATTGATCATAAGGTCTAAACAATAAAGATCCTGTGTCATAATTGGTTTTAATAGCAAATCCTTCACCAGGTGCATTAACTTTAAAATAGTAGGTCTGGCCGCGATAGAGAGTAATCGTAGGATTATTGGTATATGAGTCTGGTGTGAAAACAAAAGAATTTTTAGTTGCACCTAAAATAACTTTATAGGTGCTGGCTACGCCTGCGTTCTGTCCGAAGACCGGAACGCTAGGAGGACCGTTAGGTACCCAAAAATATTCTCTATAATTGATAAACTTGTCCCAGTCAATTGGGGGATTCCATGTATAGTGCTCTTGATCGGTAATCTTGTCATCTCTGTTATCAGTGTTACCAAAAAATTTCAGTTGATTTTTAAAATCTAGGTAATCATAAAAATTTTCAATTTTATCATTTTTTCGATAGACTATACCAGGTTCTAACTGATAACGACTTCTTAGAGTTTCGTCTGTGTCTACATACACATCAGACCCAATATAGGTCTTACCGTATCTACGGCCAACATAGCCCACTACTTTGTCTAGGACTCCGGGCTGTACCAGTGGATCTAAAACTCCCGATAAAAACTTATCGTTGGCTTCTGTTTGAAAAACTACCGGCAGTAGTTCTACAGATCTTCTAATTGGTAAGCCGCTTTTAGGATAAAATTTGTCTGCCATATTATTAGGTTGATGTAGTTATATTGGTAATGCTGGTGCCAATTTCTGCGGCTGTGATAGATTTAACAATGTTAATATTATCAACAGTAGCACCGCTGATTAAAATCTCGTCTGATTTACTTTGAATCTCAAATAAACTTCCAAACACTTGATCTGACTGTTTAGGCATAATCACAATGTTACTGAGATCTGGGGCTAATGAATTTAAAATGTAAGTTGTCAACTCACTCATATAAAATCTATCGCCGAAGTCCCAATTGTTAATATCAAAAAAATCATTAATCGCTGTAATAATTCTAACCTTTAGATCATTATCGTTAATAGACTGATTAGGATTTTTTACTACTTTAAATATTGCCTGTAACTTAGGATCTGCTTTGTCTCCAAATAATACTTTATATTTTACAGGATGATAAATTATTTCATCGCTAATAGATTTAATCTGCGAAAGATTTGTACCAAACGATGTTCGTAGACTATCTGTAGTTGGAGCTTCTGGTTCTACACTAGTGCCACCGGCCAGCCATATTCTGTAAGCTTCATCATAGGATCTTGTTAATAGATAGATATCCATAATATTACTAGAGCTAGGATCTATTCTGCGATCTATACTGGCATTATGAACGTATTGAAATTTAAGATTTCTTCTTCCGATAACTGCTTTATATGTTCTTTCAAGATCAAAAGTATTGGTGCTTCTATTGACACTTTTAATTACGTCTTGATCAATATCATAAAAATAAATTAATTGTCCATCAGGATATGTCACAGTGTCTGTGAAATCAACCACTGATTCTTTTTCTCTGACTAACACAAAATCATTAGAGTTATCTATTAATGTGTATTGCGTAGTTCCGTATTGATCCACTGTTTCTTTAAAGAAAAGATAATTCAGTTCCTGATCTGTTCCTACAATTTTTTCAAAAGACTCTGGATTGTCAATTACGCCGTCATTATCAGAATCATAAAATGCTAATTTTATTTCTGAGGTACTTTCATACCCATCATCAAATTTAATTGTGTCTGAGATTTCAAAAGGAATATCTTGTCTGAGCTCTGTGAGCAAATCCTTGCCAGTATTAATGCTTAGAATCTTGATCTGATCTTTAACTACATTACCTAATTGATCATTATAGCGTTTTTCATTACTGTCAAAGTAAAAGCGATTTTGTGCAAGGCTACCAAATACATAACCTAATTTTCTAATTCTTACGGTATATCGATCTAGTTCTTTGACGAACGCAATTACCCACGATGCATCAACATTGGTGTTAGAAACATCTCCAGACTTACCTAGACTAAAATTATTAATTAGATTTATGTTCGACGATGTAATAATTTTCCACTCTGTGGTTGTTACATCATAACGTAAACCAAAGTTAAGATTCTGAACAGCTTGATTAACAATTTCAATTTCTAGAGCATTACTGAGATCTGATACAAATCTAGGAACAATTCTAGAAGCAATTGCACCTGTGGGAATTGCGTCGCTTAGTGTTATTGGGCCGAGTCCGTTAGCTAGTACCCCTCGACCAGCATTAGTACCGTCGCCAGAAACACGAACAACTTTAGTCCATAATCTATCTGTTTGCTCTGGGTCTGAAAGATCAATATCGACTATTAGACCTCTACGGAATGCTTTGCCTTCGGGAGGAACAAATTTTATCAAAGATTCAACTGTAAAATATTTTAAATTGCTGGTCGAATATGAAGCAACTTTTAGTAATGAATTATCGATTACGTTCTTAAAATATCCTGTAGAAGTATCTGTGGTTACTGATTGCCACACAGTATTAGAGTCTGTAAATAGAATTCTATCAAATTTTGTAAAATAAAAATTATAAACCTCAGAATCTAAAAATGCTGGTTCAATAGAGCGTCTAATAAAATTAATAACATCAACTCTATTGTCAAATTTAAAACTTAAAACATTTTCTGTTTCTTCTTTGTAGATATAACCATCATCGCAAAATACATTTATGCTACTGTATTTTCCAGAAGCATCTAATAGGTCATAGTTTCTTGAGATTCCACTAGAGGTTCTATTTACTGATTTAATCTTAACAATATTTTGAGAAGATGCTAGTGGTGCTAGATTATAATCCTCTGCAGTAATCATACGATTCTGAGTATAATATACGGCCGGAGCATTAGTCCTAATAGTGTTGATATCTTCCGATGCAGCAGAATTAGCTACCGTTG
>JACCDJ010060476.1_pt1 | contig 23985 bp, 17 predicted proteins | sample 7444481 | NCBI WGS metagenome assembly JACCDJ01 (sample SAMN15323435, study PRJNA562643) | freshwater metagenome | isolation source: river surface water | place: USA:Blue River Watershed | collected 2017-08-15 | reverse complement strand
TATCTCGTGTATCAGATATGTCTGCACACATGTATCCCTCTAGCCCAAGAATTGGCTTTATGCCCTTTGCTTTTGCAATACGGTGCAGTTCCCTATGCCCAGATAAAGTACCGTGGTCAGTGATGGCAATTGCTGGCATCCCTAACTCAACTGCACGGTTCACGTATTCTTCTGGAGTAGCAATCCCATCAAACAAACTAAAATGGGTATGGACATGTAAGCCGACGTAGTTCATATTACCAATCAGTGTTGGTAGATGAAGTAATAGATGGAGTATCAAACCCCAAGTAGAACGCTTCTTGTTCTGCGTATGGAACCTTGCGTAGTGCAGACTCTAGTGGGTAAGGCTTAATGTCTTCCCAGTTGAATGGTTCCTTATCTGGTGCAGATGGAATTAGTGTGTAATTGGTTTCAGTACCCTGGCCATTACGCTTCAACTTCCACTGTACGTTTGAGATGCTTCCTGTTTCAAGAGCATACTCACGAATTGTATTAAATGATGACTGCTTGCTGATACCCATTGACCAGATTGCAACGTATGGTGCTTCAATTCCATCGTCTACAAGAACGTTGCAGTAGAAACGAAGACGTGCTCTCCAGCCAGCCTTTGGATCCTTACGATGCATTTCTTCTGCCCAGTCACGGCCTTCTGTGTCCATTGTGTCTACAGCCTTGCGCTTGTAGTCCTTTGGGTTTGTGTGTTCCTTAACTACAATTGCCAAGCCACGCTCTGCACTGTAATTTGCTGAATCTTCGTCAAGTTCTTCTAAAAATCTAATCTTTACAGATTGACCATCTGCAAGTTTTAGCCACTTAACCTTTGGTCCATCTGATGACTTTGGTCCATCTAGAACTGCAGTCATCTCTTTTATTCCTCTTAGTATTGTCATGTGTTTTCTCCTTTTGTGTTGTTATGTTAGTTTAGCATAGACTGTATTGATTTGTCAAACTGGAAGTCCAGTTCTTTAATTGACGTATCGTCCATGTCGCCTATATCTTTGTATTGTTTGTTTAGTTGTATTACAGATACACGAGAACCAAGTTTTTCAACTATCTTAGTTTTCATATTTCCACCTGCTTCGTCATTATCCGCAATAACAATTATATCATTAAAGTACTTTTGCAGCAACTCTATCTGGATGTTAGAAACATTTGATCCTAGAGTTGCAACTGCTGGAAGTCCAACTTGATCAAGCCTAATGGCATCAAACGATGACTCCACAACATATACTGTTCCAGAACTTTTTACTCTATGTAGATTAAACAATGTCTTGGATTTTGGAAGGCCTGGAGTATTCTTAAACTCTTTTCCTTCAATTGATCTACCAACAAAACCAATTGGCAATCCATCTGGACTATGTACTGGAACAGTAACCATGTCTTGTTTTTCTGAGTAACCTAAAGAAAACTTAGATGCTGAGTCCTTGTTGATCTTTCTATAATTAAAATAGTTTCTTGCTCTATCTGATGCCAAAAGGTTATTGTGTAAGCGCTTAAGAACTAACTCATCAAACATTGTAAACTCTGGCTTTTTATAAAGAGCCTTATCAATATCTTTTTCAATGCTTGTTTCTGTTTCTTTGCTTTTTATAAATCTTGCTGCCTCAAAGTATGTCCTATTTGACATATGCATAACAAATTCAGTTAGGCCAGTTACGTGATGACAGGAAAAGCAAAAGAATGTTCCATCCTTCTTGTCTATTTCTCCTGCTGGGGTTCTATTATTGTTGTGATATGGACAAAAAATAATATAGTCTGAGTCAACCTCAGACTCAATTGTTACACCTGTTCCTGTGAGAACTCTTTTGATTTGCTCTTCTGTGTATAGATTGGTGTGCTTCCGTCTATTCCTGCTATCCATTCGCTTTGTTTTCTCCCCGTATATGTTCCGTGTACTGTTAATTGAAATTCAAAATATTTTTTGTTATGGTTATAGTCTAATGTAAAGTCTGGTAATATGTCGAGCCTTGGAACATACCCTGAAAGTCGCATCTCCGACTCAAGCAGTCTGACGTACTCTGCCTTAAGTCTGCCAAGTGCTGACTCATCATGGATAACCCCATCAAGATAAAACTTCTTGATAGGCTTATGATGATAGAAGGTTGGAGGTATGTTCTCCTTGCTTTTTGACATATCATATTATAACTACTTATCTTCATAGTCTTTGTACCTGTAATATCCCTTGTCAAAATCAACCTGTACTAAGAAGTCGCCCATAAATCCATTACGATTCTTTCTAAAGGCACACTCAATAATGTCGCTATTTGATGCTCTACCAAGAGCAATTACCCAGTCTGCATCGTATGCAATCTGTCTTGACCAGGCGGTTTGTCCAAGAGTTGGGACTCCGCTTAGATCATTTACATCATCTGGTGTAGCAGAAGAGATAGCAATAATAGGAACTTCTTCACCAATAGCCATGAGTTTAAGTTCTCGTGAAAGGTTCTTCATTCGTACCGTTTCATTATCTGACTTCTGATTAGGAGCCATCAACTGAAGGTAGTCAACGATAACAAAGTCTGGCTTGTACTGATCAATCTTTCCACGAAGAACTGATGGGTTGATTTCTCCACCTTGATCATTTGAGATAATATGGAACTCTGGCTTACCCTGTAGGTGCTTTGCATGCCACGCCTTTAGGGTGTCAAGTTCTACATCTCCATTACTTAACTTGCGGTGTGACCAAAGACCTTCACCCATAATTGTAAACACACGGTTACGAACTTCTGTCTCAGACATTTCAAGTGAGATCACTAATGGTGTCTTACCTTGCTTCCAAGCCTGGACTGCAAAGTAGAGTGCCATCCATGACTTACCAATACCTGGGTATGCAAGGAATACTCCAAGTTGTCCTGGCATAATTCCAGATGGAAGGTAATTATCAAAACCTGGAAGATTAGTTTTAATTCCAACACGACCCTCTGCTTGCTGAACCTTTAGGTTTTCGAAGTATGCAATTGCAGACTCTAAGTCAGTAACATCGATATCACGGATTGCTGATGTATTCTTTTTTAACTCTGATGTCTGTGTAATCAAATCATTTAAAGCAATTGTTCCTTGGTTGTTTTGAACATTGGTTGCTGCAGATCTAAGAATGTCCTTAAGGCTATCGTTTAAATACTCACCCTGTAATTCCTCAAGGTGGTGCTTAGTTGCTCCTACATTTGGTACAGGAGCAAAGTCTCTAAACTTTTCTGTAACAAGTTCTGCAGGAGGCAGGGAAGAGTTATTTTCAAAATACAGTCTAATAAAGTTCCAGATATCTCCATGGGTTCTTAAAAGATTGTCTACATTTGCCTGTAGCAAAACATGTATTTGCTTATCTTGAAGAACTGCAGTAATTAGTTTGGACTCTGTATTATTCACTTAGCCACTCCTTTGCCATTCTTCTACGCTCTTCTCTCTCTTCATCGTCTTTCTTTTTATCTTTTTGTGCCTGCAATATTTTTTCTGCATTGTATGCAAAGTAGTTCCATGATGGGTTCTCTGCAACTGAAAAGTAATACTCAAGTATATCGTAGCAGCCAGAGATACCGTATGACTCTACAAGGGCATCAGAGGCCCACTGCTCTACGTTTAAATTAAGTGATGGCTTTGACTCGTACCTTGCGGTATGATACTTGCTGTATCTTGAAAGCAAAGCCATACGGTCTTTGCGTTCAGCCATTACTCGTTTATTTCAGACTTTGCTTCGTTAATCTTTTCAGTTAACTTGTCTTCAACAAACTTATAGACTCGCTCAAATGCTTGATCTGGGCTTTCCCCATTACGTCTTGAGTCAACAACTCCAAGGTCAAGTCTTAGCGATTGAAAGTTGCCAAGGTTAAGTGTGTATCCTAATGTAACAGATATCTTTGTCTCTTCGTTTTCCATTTCATACCCTTCGTTAAATAGATTCAGACCAGATAGGAATGAATCGTCCATCTTCAGTTCTCGTATATGTAAGTATACCATCGCCCATTCTTCGTGTCAACTCTTGCTTGCTTGGGGTGATATCATTTGTTATTAAATTATCTTTTCTTGGTCTACCAATATGGTATGTAGCAAGTATATCACGAATCTCTCTTACTTGCGATTCTGAGTAATATGATCTTACCTGAAATCCTCTTGCCCCGCCTTTTTGTGATCCAGTTGGAAATGGAATTATTCCACGTCTCATCAACGATGGCATATACTTTTTATGACGATTAACTAAATCAGCAGTCTCTCTAACAGTGTATGCTCGTTCACGCTTCTTTTTAAAATCAGAAATTAAACAACTTTCAATCTGATCTTTTGTTATATTATAAACAGACATTATCCCATTAGACTTATTGAGATGGTGAATTCTTACAAGGTCTCCATTTAAAAACCAAACCTTTTTGTTTCCTGGAATTACAGGGAGGAGATTGTAGCCTTCGCTCTCAATACTTCCTTTTTTAACAGCCATGAACCCTCCGCAGAACTTTCTGGTGGATTGTAAAAATTTCTTGATCCGCAAGACATGCAGTATGTTTCAAGGTGACCGATTGTGCTGTATTGTCTATCAAGAAACATTCTCCCTTTACACTTTATACACTTCAACATTAGTTTGGTACGCCAATGATAATGAGGTTAACATCTACAGATACATCTCCAGAGGTATTAAATCTAACTACCCCTTCAAGACCTGAAGTTGTTACGCTCTTAAGAACAACCGTTACATTCTTACCAGCAACTGTATTTCCAGTATTAATTGGTGTAGCAGTTGCAATAGGAGAATACTTAAACTCCCCTGGGAAAGAATAGGTAAATGACTTTTCTTCACCAGCAGTTATTGTTCCGCTGTTTACAACACGTACATACCCACCAATTACTCTAGCCTCTGTTGCCTTGATGTTTTGCTTACCAGCATTTGGCGTATCAATAGAGGTGTACTTATAGGTTGATGGGGAGATCGATGTTGATAGTTCATTAACTGCCTGGGCCAACTGAGAAATATAAGTAACATCCAGTGGTTGACCACGCTCAGGTAAAGGAATTTTTGCCATAGTATATCAATTATACCACTAAAGGATTATCTGTGCTGACGTAAAAATTGCTGCAAGTGGAAAGTACTGCCTTGGGTATGTTGGAAGTTGTATTGCAACCTGTATACTGGTAGTGCCCTCATCTATTAATGTCGAAAACTGAGTAGATGCTGAACTGGCTATATACTGCCATGATCCATTATTTAATTTAAAATAAATGTCATACTGTTTTATTACTGATGTTGGCTGCTTCCAAACCATTGTTACAGAATTCTCAATCACCTGAACAGAACAAGCAACTTGCTCTGGAGAATCTTTTGCTACAGAATAGTATGGAGACCAATGGGAAGTTCTATTCTTGTCCTCAGACACAACTCTATATCTAACTGTGTAGGCTTGATTTGCACCATCAAATGCTGGAAGATCTTCCTTCTTTATAATTACCTTTTTAATTGGTGAGTCTGCCACTATACAACATCCATCCCAAACCTAAACTCGATATGATTAGTTGTATTAGCAAACTTAGTTATTGTCTCTGCATTATTATTTTTAATTACAGAATAACCAGATAAACCATATACTGGATTTGAAGAGGTTGTGTTTTCTAATCTTAGCGCATCTAAACAAACATAGTAGTCGTCTGATACAACCCCATCTTTAATTACTGAGACATAGAACTTTACAACATCAACAACATTCCAAGTAAAGCCACTGCTCTTGTAAAGATCTTGAAATGTTTTTTTAGAAACAAAGTATCTGTTTGTTGCAAAGTCTACACCAACATCAGATTCCTTTATAACTGTTTCAAATCTGGCCCATTGCCCAGTTCCGTGCACGTCTGACTCAGCAAACTCTAACATTATTCTAACTTCATCTGGCTGTATGCTTGACTCTCCGTCTTTGTTGATTACAGAAAATGCTAACCTTAAATCATCTGTTGGAGCATTTTTATTAAAATCAACTGAGGCACCAGTTAGATGTATGTGCTTTGAGTTTGTTGGAACAACAAGATGCCCATCAGTTACGGTAAGACTTGTCATGTCTCCCCTAACAACCATTATATTATTAAGGAATCTGCATCTTTCGTATCTATCAACACGCTCTTGGTTTGTAAAAATCTTATTATCAGCATTTGTCTGAAACACCTGATCTGAAATATTTATAACATTGTCTTCTGAGTCTAGTGGTGTATAGTATACTGGGATTGATGTCACATTATCTGTGCCGTGATATTCCCAATTTTCATTGGATGTAAAAGAATAAATGCTCTTGCTGTCATAAGACCCTGCTGTAGGGTTTGATCCTGCAGACCATACGCCAACTTCTGTAATCTCATATCTTTCTGCCGTAGGAAGTTCTGCAGTAAAGACTATCTTTGATTGCCCATCTTCTGTAACATATCCACGAGATGTGATTGGAACACGAAACATTTCAAAGTCAAGAGATGTCTTATCTGAGTAGTCTCCAAGAGGAGCATCTGTATTTAGTGGTGTTGCTCCGCACCCTATAGCAATATATGAAGCATAAGCGGGTGCTTGCCCCACTAAGTACTTTGCTAAAATATTCTTACCTGTATTAGTTATCATTTTTATACCGCCCCATATATTGTACCATTAAGTATTTCTCCACTATTTAGTATTTGAACATCTATCTGCTCGTCAGATTCAAGATTCATTACGTTAATGATCAGGTCACCTGTCTCTTGATCTATATAGACTATCTCTCCGTTAGGACCAGTGCCCTCTGTTGGGATCTTATTCTCAAGTCTGATTGGGAAGTTCTTGAAATAAGTATCTGCCGTGCTCTCAAGTTTAATTATATTATTAGGGTTGTACTCAATTTGAAGGCTTTGTAGATTTTTGATTGGGCTATAAATTACATCTTGCCCGTTTATAATGTCATTTCTTGATATATTGATAAGTTCTTGGCCACCTATATTTTCAAATATTAGGTCTGCCATAATATCTATTTCAAGTGGTGGGTTGCTAAGAGCAATGAGAGATGGCGTTGCAACCAGGACTGCTGGGTTTGTTACTGCTTTAGGAGTTGATCCTGGTTGATTTGCTACTGCATCTGTTGTCATTGAGGCACCTCACTCAGGAATACTGTCATTTCTGGACCATCCTGTTCTTTAGAATACTCTATATTATATACGACGAATCTTGAATCCTTTGGTCCAACCTTGTCTATTCCATTTTCAACATAATCAACTGACACAATATCTCCAAGTTGAATCATTGGGTTTGCAAAAATCTTAACACCAATAGACTTCCTTGGCTTCATTATTTTTTTAATGACCCAGGCTAAAAGATTTTCTGCATCATCGTGCGACTGAATGTATGGCACTTGTAATGAGAAATCTTTTTTACCATAAGCCATGCGACTTAACTTTATGTCCTCATAGTCCTTTGCAATTTTATTAGGATATGAAACAAGTGTGCCACCAACAAATTGTGGATCTGCTAAATTACTATTCTTAGAGAAGTATTCATCAACCGTAAGGTCATTGTCTGATTGCTGAGTAAAAGTAATACCCTGAACTCTTAAGTAGTTTCCACTTGTCTCATCAAGACTTAGTGCTGTATCTGTAGAGTTAAATACAAGGAACTCCGCACCATAAGATCCTGCCCTAAAGCCTGAGACAGAATATCCCTTTAGCCTGTTAAATGTTGGAGACAACTTTGCATATAGCGCAGGATATGCTTTATCATATTTAAAGTTAAATGATGCTGCCTCTCTCATGATAGTTCCAAACTCTTCAAAGTACATGCTAAACTTTGGAGGCTCTGCAGAACTAATTCCAGTTAGGTAGGTAGATTGAACGGCTCCTGACATTGCATACTTCATAAATGAGTCGTTTGCATTTATTTCTGAATCACCAAATGCTGAACTGATTGGGGCATCGATCTGGAATGCTGTGTTTTGTGAGTAGTTATTTGCTAGAGCATAGATATTTTCAAACATAATTCTTGAAGAGCCACGCACAAATAATGCCATATTATTATATATTGGAAGAGGATCTGTGTCATCAACAGTAGCGATTAAATTATTGTTTAAGTATAGGAAGAACCGTCTTCTTGTTCCTATCTCTTGATACTCTACCGCTAGGTCATATACAGTTGGATTTTCTTCTGCAGCCATTCTGTACTGTCCCGTGAATTTTCCATCGTCAACGATTATGTTTGTAAGCCCCTCGTATAGTTTGACTGGCACAGCAGATGTTGTTTCTGTTCCTGTAAGTGCAGCCTCCAACTTGTAGAATATTACATTGTGAACATTGTCTTTCTGAGAGTTGTTTAGATTGTTTGCACCAAGTGCAATAATCTCAAAGTAGTATCCATTATTTGTTTCTGGGTTTAGCATAACGCCTAGTCCACCAGACCCACCCACAATACTTATATTCTTGTCTGGAGTAGATCCTGGAACGGTATAGTAGGTAGAAGCACCAACGGGAGTTTGTCCACGATTAATATCATTTTCAATCTTTCCTACAATTCTCATTCTAGTTCCAAAGTGCTTATACTTATTTGTTAATGGCTTATACACATATGATATAAAATCGATTGGCGACTCTGTTGTTGTAAAGCCAGGACCATTCATAATCAGGGCAGATGACTGTACTGTGCCAGTCTGTGTAGACAGCATTGCGTTTATGTCTGACTCTGCAATATACTTTGACGCAAGGAAATTTTTTATAATTCCATTTCTAGTTGTCTTTTGTGCAAGAGTGTTGTTAACTCCTGCTGCAAAGACTCGTGTCTCAGGGGATGTCTGGCCTGTTTTGAACAAATACTTAGAGTCCATTGTGCATCCACGAACATTAGCATTGTCTGACCAATACGAACTAAGCCCAGCAGAATGTGAGGTTACTGGTGTTCCAAACTGTCCTCTACCATGCTTTGCAACAGCGCCGTTCTTTAACTTTACAATTCCAGATATCTCTTCGTAGTTTGGCTCAGCGTATATTCTTACAAGACCTGTGGGATAAATCTTTCCGTTAAATGGAAGTGATGAAAAATATTTGTCATACTCTTGGACACTGTTAATCCAAACATCGCCAGTTCCAGAAATGTTATATTGAACTGCATCGTATTTGATTATCTCTCCGTTAGAATAAAAGTATCCGTTATATCTTGTTATCCAATATACTCCTTCACCCAAGTCCATGACATTGTTGATAACCACATTATTAGAAACAGTTGGCACAGCATTTGATAGGGTAGAGTTTAGTGGTATTGCGCTTAGCATATATGTGGACTGGTTGCCAACCTCACCATTGATAGACTTTGTATTTTCTGTACCAGAAACTTCCCACAAAAGAACTGGCTTATATATCCAAGTTTTTTCGCTATCTACAAGGCTTGCCTGCTTGATACTTCCTATAGATCTTTGAATATGTCTTGTTGTGTAGACAATCTTTCCATCATTGTAAACGTCATTATCTTCAGAAGTTATCTCTAATATGTTTGCCAGTTTTGTTTTTGTTCTTTCGTTCTTGACTACCCCAGAATCCTGTGAGTCTGATGATCCGTATAAAACTATGTCTGTAGGTCTTTCTGTTAATGACGGCATCATATAGTTCCTGCTCATCATCACAAAGTTGTTATACTCATCAAAGAACATCGCTGTCTGTGTAGAGATAGCAATATCTTCTAATATTTCTGCCACTGTTTTTTCTGGTGGTATAAAAAAATAAGGGATGACAGTCTCAGACTCTCCGTCAACTCTTTTAAATACATAATTAGAAAATCCTATAGAGTCAAGTAATAATGACACTGCAGCGCTTACAGAAGTATTAGTCGACAAAATCTGTGGGGCAGTCTGAGATTCAAAGTAGAAGTATAGGTCTCTTAGTTCAATAGATACCTGCTTTGAGTCGTTTGAGGTTTTTGGGAATCCATCTGAGTACATAGTCTTAATAGGAACGTAATAGTCTATTCCATTAACATCAACAACTACGTCATATAGTTTTACCTGAATATTTTTTGATACATACTTTCCAACAATGCTGTTTGTATTGTTTGCATTAAATGCATCATCAAAATCAAATAGTTCAAGTTTACCAGTAGATGCAAGTAGTTGTCCTACTGGCAGACCGCTTGCTCCGATATCAGATGCGCTCTTGTTGACTGAAAAGTTTAGAACTCTATCTGATATATCTGCAGTCAGTCTTGATGACATTTCTATAAGATCAAATGCTGAGTCAAACTTGTTCATGCTTTCAACAACAATTCTTATTCCAGAAACATACTCAAACTCCTTGTATCTTTTTACAGACCCAGAGTTGTAATATTTTGGAGATGTTAGATCAGTAACAAAGTTTGTTAGACTATCTACAGAACTTTCCTCAAGTTTCCAGCCATATGTTGGTGTAAATGTCTTCCACTCAGATTTGTGCCATATATAATAGGTACCAAGGTCTCCATCATTTTGTATTACTAAATATGCATGACCTTCTTCTGCTGTGTCTGGTCTAAGTGTTAGAGATGATAGTTCACCTTTGAATATAAATGTATCTAAGTATAATTTAGGAATTATTAGTCCATAAGAAATCTCAACATATCCGTCAGACTTTATGATATCTGTTCCGTCTTTTCTTCTATCTTTGTCTGAAAAAGATATAGCGTCTACCCAGTTATTATTTTTTAAAACCTGGATCTTCCATCTGTCTGGTGTTGTTTTGTTTGCATCACCGTAGTATGGATCTAAAAATGTTTCAGATGAGTTTGAGAAAGTCCCATAGTCAAGTTCTCCAGTATTTGTTTGCATCTTAACTATAAGCCTATTTGCTGGAACTTGCTCCTTGTAAACAACAAATGGCACTGCATCTTCTATTCTATTTCTACCATTTATAGTCTTATTTGAAATTCCATACTCAATACCGTTTTCAGTTCTAAAAGATGTCCAGTACTTAAATGGGTCATTCTTATCTGGCATGTAGTACCTTGGTCTTTTTGCCATGTTTATATTTGGATTATGTAGGTACTTTCCGTTTAGGTAAGTTGCCTTGTTTATTCCAGACCTTGGTCTTTGTGGCTTAAGACAGTCTTCTAAAGAGTAAAGCATCTTTAACTTTTCTTTGTATGCTGTTAGCGTAGTTGGCTCACCATTATCATCAAAGCCTCCATCAATCTTAACATCTGCATCTGTTGCACCAGTGTAATAGTTTCCAGCATCTGACGAATCAAAAGTATTTGGAAGTGCGCTATAAGCAGAACCATCAGTGTTTGGTCTGTAGCGATAGTTACCAACTGTAGAGATGTTTGATGGAATGTTCATGTTCCATTCTGCGATTACAGCAGACTGTGTTTTAACAGATGAACTTGTCTCTAAATGATTTTGTAAATCTTTGTCCTGGAACATTACGCCTCTTCCAGAGTCAAAGAGACATTCCAAAAGTCAAAGTTAAGACCGCTTCTTTTTACAACTGAATAGTTGAAGTCTGAGAAAAATACTTCTACAATCTCGTTATACTTATTTATATTATTAAATCTATTGTCAACTTCGCTGGTGTCGGTATCTTCAAAGTTTGTATACTTATCGTAAGCAAGATAAACCCAGAAAGATCCTTTGTGGTTTTCATACCAATCAAGCAATTCTACTCCACCTGCTCCACCGTCAGAGGTAAACTCCAAAGGCTTTGGTCTTGCTATGGTGGCTTCCATGTCAGCATTTCCATTAATATCAAAATCTGCAGCAGTATCGTAGGCCCTTGATGGCAACATATCCCAAGAAACATCAATCTGTAGTTTGTCTGCAATGTGGTATGACCTCATTCGTCCATTAATCATTCTTTCACGCTTTTCGATTCTAACGGTCCTAAAATCTATCTCTGACCTATTGTCATCAGACAGTATTAAAAAGTCTTTAGTATTGGCCTCAGAGCCTGTATAAGCCCCTATCTCGTCACCATCTGGGATGTAAAAACCATTAACCTTTGTTCCAGGGTTATCTGCAAATAGCATTGCCTGTGGTCTTGAATACTTTTTTCTACCAGACATATATGTATTAGTTGCCATTAGAATCTATTCCCCCTGAGTTTTTGTGAGTCAATGCCCTTTATTTGTGTCATTACAACTCTTGCAATTTCATCTGGGTTTGCATCTGACTTGACATTAACACTAATACTATAATTATACACTGAGTCACCCACAGAAGATCCATTATTAATTGATCTCATCTTGTCAATGCCGTGTGACTGGACAGCATACTTGCTCATAATAAACTCTCCAGGAGTTAGCATTGCTGGAACTGTATCTGTTCCACGAGCAAAGCCACCCATGCCAAAATACTTTGGCTTAATGAGTCCACCAGATGCCTGGTACTGCATTGCAAATTTTCCACCTGGTCCTCCGCCACCACCAGTTGAGTCGCCCGTTGGAAGTGTTGCATCGTATGCTGCTTTTGCTGCAGCAAGTCTACGCTGTAGTTCAGAGAATTTAGCCCACTCGCCCTTGTCGTATGCCTCGTCTAATGCTGCCTGTGCTGCATCAAGTTCTGAGACTGTTGCAATAAATGCATCTGCTGCTGCGATGCTTTCTGCTGTTTCTGCAGGAGCAACATAGGAATCTCCTCCAATGCCTCCAGGACCTGCAATTAATGTTTTTGCATTTCCAACTGCTCCAGGAACTCCAGAAGCATACTCTGCTAGTTTTGCAAGAATTTCTGCCCAAGTTAAATTCAAAGTTTCTGCTGCAGTAAGCAGTGCTGCTAGTGCTGCTGATCCTTGCGCTGCACGTTGTGCTGCTGCGTATGCATCTAACTGTGCATTAATTCTGTTCCATTCATCTCTTGTCTTACCAAGAACCTTGATGTTTTCTATTTGCTTATCAATGCTATCTTGTAAAATTCTATTTGCATAGTTAAGCGCATCAATTCTTTCTTGAAGTGGCTCGATAGAGTTTTCTTCGATATTCCAAATCTCATCTTCAAGATCTCTGATCTTACGAAGTGCTGCTTCTCTACCTTCTTCAAGATTGTAAATTTGATCTTGCTTTATTTGAATCTGATTTAGTATTTCAAGTCTGCGTGGATCTGTCTCCATTTGATAGATCTTTTGTGCATTTTGGAACTGCTTCTCATTTATCTGATCTGCAGTCAATCCACTTTCTGGACCAACCAAACTTCCAAGAGCATTCTTTCTTGCTTGCTCTAATGCCTCAGACTGTCCTGCTGCAAATTGAGAAGCACTTGTTGCTCTCATTCCTTGGGCTGCTTGGGCTGCTGCAGAAATATCACCCTGCGTCAACGCATCGGCAAGACCAAGTTGCTGTTGTTGCTGTTCAAGAATATTTTGATTAATCTCTTGAACCTTTGAAAGGGCCTCTGCTTGTTCGTCATACTTCTTATTAACTTCTTCTGCTGCGTGGTTAATAATATCAAGATCATTTGAAAGCATATTGTTTTCATCTTGAATCTTCTTTATTGCACGGTCACCAAAGAAAGGATTCATCTCTAGTTCACGGTTTAAGTCGTTAACCTCTTCATTCAAATCCTCAATAGGTCTTGTGTAATTTTCTTCAATCGCTCTTTGACCATCTTCAATTTGATCGTTCAGTTCTGCAATACGTCTTTGGAACGGAGCAATCTGAGCATCAAGGTCTCTAATCTCTCTTTCGTTAGCCTTAAGTTGCATTGCTTCTGGACCTGTACGAATAAGCGCTTCTTGTGCTGCAAACATATCATCAACTATGTCTCTGCCCTCTGCTGCTGCTCCTGCAAGATCTCCTTGGTTTAACTTAACCTGAATATCAATGATCTTCTTTGCTTCAATATTGTTTAGATATTCTGCAATAGCCTGAGCATCTAACTTGCCATCCTTTAAGTCTTCTACTAAGAATTTTGCTAACTGAGGGTCTCCAAGAACTGCTTCAATCTGATCTGTGCTATAGCCAAGTTCCTTCATCTGAGAAACAAGTTTTGGCATTTCCTTGTACATCTTAAATTCTTCGTTTGCTCTAATTGCTTTATTTAAAACTGTTTGGCGCTCAAGTTCTGTGTTTGCAGTCTTGATATTTGCAATATACTTCTTCCACTCTGGGTCTGAGGTTTTAATTGCTCCACCAGCAATTGCTGCTGCTTGTCCTTGATCTGCAACTACCTCTAAAGCCTGTGCTGCTGTAAGACCACTAGCAATTAAAATCCTATAAGCCTTATCTTGATCTTTAATATTTTTTACAGTTTCTTCATTTACAAGATTGAATTCTCCAAGATTTGCTTCTCTGTACCCCTGATCTACAGCCTTGCCAGTTTCTGTTAAACCAGTAATGTTATCTTTTGTTTTTGCTTTACCCTTTGCAAAAGTAAACAGTGCATCCTTGCCCTTAAGGGCTGCAACCTTTGAAAAGTCTTCAGCAGACATTGATGCAATCGCATCTCTAAAGTCTTTGCCAACACCCATATTTAATAATCTATTCTGAATGCCATCAAATAGTTTAAATGCTCCTTGCTGTGTCTTCTTATCTCTAAATGCTGCAAGTAGTGAGTCCACTGGCTTAAGAGCATTAAATGCATTATCTCTTACCTGCTTTAATCTTATTGCAAGTGAGTCAAGGAATGCTAATGGGTTTTCCTTAGTTCCACCGCCACCACCACCTGTGCCCTTGCCCAATCCAAGCGCATTTGAAAGTTTTGATGGATTTGCAGCAAAGTATACACTTGCATTTTCTCTAATAGAATTTAAAGCAGCATCTGGAATCGTTCCTTGTCTTACAGATGCAGCAGTTGCTCTTTCTGATGGGGTTCCAGCAGCCTGTAGATATGCATCCAGAACCTTGTCATCAGTAACAAGTGTTTCTATCTTGAGCAACATTGTTCTTGTAATTGTGCTTCCGTCTCCAACAAGTGTTGCCCAGTTATCAACAATGTACTTATATCTAGGATCCTCTTGTGCCATAGCCTGCAACTCTACCTTTGTTACAGACTTTCTACCCTTCAAAGCATTAGACATGTCTGCAATTCTCTTAACCTTTTCTTCACCATTTACATTTACGTCTAGTGTGATTCCATATGTTTCTTGAATTGTAGACAGTGTATCGATAGCATTAGTGATGTCTTCGTCAGAGAATTTATCTCCCTGGTTATTTAGAAGACTGATAATGATATTTTTTGTTTCAACATTTACGCCAGCCTTTGAAAGCAACTGCGAGATGATGGCTGCTTCTGCAGCATTGCCCTTAAGGGTTGTACTTACTAAAAGATTATATTGTTTTTGAAGTTCTTTATTATTTAGAAGTTCAATCATCGTTACTGGATCTACTAAACCACTTGCAAACTCTAACTGCATCTGTGTTTTAAACGAACTATTATCTAAAGCCTCTAATTGATCTAATGCTACATTCTTTAACTCTGCTACTGGGCCTTCCTTATACAATAAGTCTGCAGCACCTTTAACGGCAGCATTAAAAGCAGTGTCTCCAAGTCTATCCTTAGACTTTAACACTAAGTCCATCTGCTGCTTATTTTGCTGATTTAACTTGTCTAAAGCATTCTTTCTTTGCTTTTCAATCTCTGCCACTTCTTTTTCAGTCTTTGCTGACTTTAACTTTAGGTCATACTGCTTATTTAATGAGTCAACCAACTGCTGATTGTTCTGCAATTCTTGAATCATTAGTTGAGCACCAGCAGTCTTAATCTTGTTAGTCTTTGCTGCAGCATCTCTAATATCAAAGTAGGCAGGAACAATTCCAAGAGATAGGACGCCAAGAGTCTTATCTAGCATGCTGCGATCCTTAGACCCCTGAACATCTGCTAAAGACTTAGAGAATGACTGGCCTGCTGCAATATCAAGCATCTTTGAAGATGACTTGAATGTCTTCTTATCGATATCAAGTGCAACCTGCAATGGATCGTTCTTTAGGTTCTCACCATTAGGGCCAGTTATTTGGATTATCTCTCCCACGATATTTGCAGATAGTGGGTAATCTTGTAACTGATTTCCTATTGCCATCGCTAGAGTTCTTGCTTGTTCTGAATTTATAACACCACTAAGCATTGCGCTAGAAAGTTGAACTCCAACATTTTGACCAATATCTGTGCTAGATCTTCCTGCTTTTGCCTGAGTCTGGATGTCACCAAGCAAAGACTTTCCAAACTCAGAATCTAGAATTGTTTGGCCAACCTTTCTTTGTTTTTCTGTTGCGCCAACAAGTCTATCTGCTCTCTTTCTGTCTGCTTCTTCACTTGCTGAAACTGTCTTGGTTATTTCTGATAATTCAACTAACTTCTTGCTAGTCATTGACATTGAGTTGGCAAGAGCAATTCCTTCTTCTCTGGCCTTCTTCAAAGAAGCATTAAAAGCATAAACTGATGCACCCAAAGCAAGCAGTCCTGTAGCAACTGCTGCTATTGGATTTGTAAGCATTGGAGCCATTCCTGCTAATGCAGATGCTCCCATTGCAGCCATTCCGCCCTTTTCATTCCCTGCCATCATGAGACCCATGCCAGCAGTTCCAAGTGCCATAGACGCTCCACCAGAGATTCTGCCAACCTTTTCTGCACGAAGATTTCTTCTTTGCTTAATTTCATCTTTTCTAGATTGCTTTAGACCATTTAGTTTTCTTTGGTTATCTTCGTCTAATGCATCCTGATAATGAATTGACTGATTATAGTTAAGTTGCGATATTCTTTGTTGCTCTCTAAACCTGGCTCTTGCTTCATTAGTTTGTCTTCTACGCTCTGCATCTTGTGCTCTTTGCTCTACTGTTTGTTGGCGTACTGACTCTGACTTATTTTTGGCAAGTCTTTTCTCATCCTTAGCAATCTTTCTTAATATCTTATCTATCTCATCTTGGCTATATCCTCTTCTACGAAGATCAGCAGCAGCATTTCCTTGACGAGTAGTTGGGTTAAGAATTCTTCTGTCTACCTTTGCATTTGGATCTCCATCTGCTCTACCAGGAAGAATAACAACTCCGCCTCTACCACTAGCAAGTCTTCCTGCTTGTGCTTTTGTGACTACTGATCTACCTGGACTTTCAGCAACGACCATGTTGTCTGATGCTTTACCTGTGCTTGCCTTTACATTAGAAGGTGCCTTCTTAGCATTTCTTCTAGTTACCTTTTCCAAGGTCTTCTTAGGCTTGTCATATATATACTCTCCAAGTTTTGCAAGAACAAGTCCCTTGAGGTTTCCTGCTCCAAAGTTATATCTTGTTGCAGATTCATAAAATCCTCTTGCTGCCTTATCAGAAAGCAATGATCTAAGTGCATTTAATTTTTCTTTACTATAGTCTGTTTTCATTCCACCTGGAACATTTGGATTATCAAGCGCTCTTAAGTCTGCCTCTGCTGCTAGTGCAACAAGAGATGCTTCACGAGCATTTGATGGGTGTCCGCCCTTTGCCATGAAAGCAGCAGCCTGATAATATTTATCAATTCCGTCTTTTGGAATTAGAGAATATCCATTATTCTTGTTCCAATCCAATAAATTCTTAAGTCTAGACTGTGCATTCATATATCTGTTAACTATATATGAGTCAAAAGATCCAGTGCCTCTTAGCCATTTTTCAGGACCTCTTCCTGGTGCACCAGTTTTTGCTCTGTGTGAAAGTTCTGCTTTTAACTCTGCCTTTGCCTGTTCTGGTGTTAGTCCAGCGTCAGTCATCATCTTTATATATTGCTGATTGGCATACTCAGCGTTATATGATTTTTCTGCAGCAGATAAAGTCTTTCTAAATTCTTTTTTAGCATTGCTCTTCCAACTTCCAGATTGTTTTCCAGTTGATCGTAGGTCTGTTAAGAATTCTGTTGGGTTAGCAAATCTTCCCTTAAACTTTCCACTTGCAACATATCCATTTGGTCCAGGCTCAACACCCATTCTATACAAAAGGTTATTAATTATCTGTTCTTTTGTTCTTGCATACTTTGCTCTTCCAACAGGATCTTTTGCAAATTCATCCATATCAACATCATGAACATACTTAGTCACTCCATCAACATTTACTGGAGTCATACTAGAAATTTCATTTAGGAAAGATGACTGTCTAGGAGAACCAAATCTTTTCTCTTTCATTGAAGGAGGTAATGCTGCGGATCCACCTTCCCATGCTGCTCGCACTACTGATGCTCTTGTAGGGTCTGATAAATCTAGTGCTGAAAGTTTTGTTGTAAACTCATTTTGAGCAGCACGTCTTAGTTCATCTACCATAGACTGTTCTTGGGTTGCAGATGCTAAAGAATATTTGGCAAGTTGCTCTCTTTGTTCAGCACTAAGTGATCCAGGATTAATACCCTTAATTGCTTTTACAACACCCTGGCTGGCAGCAGCATGCACTGGTTGTAGTTTATCCCACTCAGTTCTTTCTCCAGCCTTAAGCCTCTCAAGCATATTGGAATATACTTCTTGTTCCTTTGGATCTAAATCCCAAGTCTTAATAAGTTTTTCTAATCTAGGTATGGAGTTACTAATCTCTGTCTTTATTGCAGTGTCATATTCTGCTGGTGACATCTTTGCAGCAATACCAGAAGTTGCTTGGGCAAAGAACTTCTTTGCTCCACCCTTTACTCCAAGAAGATTTACTACTGCTTGTTGCTCCATACTTGGCATACCCTTAGAGAAATCTCTAAAACCAGATGCTCTATCAAATACTCCAGCAGTTCCAACATCTGCCAATACATTTCCAGATAGGTTTGGTTGCTGCAGATCTTTATCTCCTCTTAGTGTTGAGGCAACTAACTGCTTAACCATATCAGATTTGCTAAACTTACCATCCATTCCTGCAATGCGTGGATCGTAAGGTGATTCAATTACAATAAACTTTCTTTGACCTGAAGGGTCTGTGGGATCAATCATTGTTCTAATGCTTTGTTTTGGCGCTACTAAACCATGAACTTCTCTTGCAATTTCGGTAGCACGAACCTCTGCCAATGCAGTCTTGTCATCTATTGTTGGCTTTACTACTACTATCTTTCCGTTAGGCTTTCTGTATATACCGCCAACTCCTGGGACTGGGAAACTTCTTCCAGAAAATGGCTGAAGCAAAGTTCCAAAGTTTGAAGGAGGCAGAGTTCCAAATCTTCCAAGCGCTACTTGCTCTGATATCTTATCTACTATCTGTCTTGACTGAGATGTTTTGTCAGAAGACTTTGGCATTCCAACAAATACTGGACCAGTTGGTGCTTCTGGGTGTGGCTCATTGTAACCTTGACGTGCATCGTTTATTCTTCTATACTTTGCTTGCTGAGCCTTTCTAAATGCTTCTGGTCCATCAGATAGAGGAATTCCTCTGCCTGGCCCCCCAGGAAGTCTTCCAGCCATAAAGCCTGGAACCTTATCCTTAAACATTGCACTGATAAGACCTCTATACTTATTAGTTGTGTCTGTAGGAATAACTGCTTCTCCTGGAGAAAGCATTGCTGGTACAACATCTCCTGCACCCTTTGGTCCTGGTACGCTTAAGATTCCTTCCTTATACTTTTTCACTGGTGGCAAACCAGTTACTGCACGTTTTGCTCCTGGAGCACCTCCAGCAAATAGGGAAGGATTTTGTGATGCCATCGTTCTCATCTGTGTAGATAAAGAATTGTATGATGCAGCAAGTGCATTTACAGATGTCTTTTCCATGTTGAAAACTTCAATCAATCTTGTGTGTGTTTGATGAAGTTGTTGAGAAGAAGCCATGTTCTCTATCTGCTCTTGAGTTACGTAATTAAATCCGCCACCAAGAATGCTTGTCTGACCATTTAATTTTGCAATTCCCCCACGAAGCATTGCAAAGAACTTAATAATATTTGCTACACCATTTGCAAGCAAACCAAATGTCATAAGCAGGATTGGTCCAAGACCTGCCAAGGCACCAACAATAATAGCAATAACTTTTTTAGTATTATCTCCAAGGCCATTAAACTTTTCAAACATCTTGCCAAAAAATTCAACAATAGGGGTTAATGCTTCAAGGAATATCTTTCCAAGTGGCATGATGTCTTGCTTAAATCTTTCAACTGCTGCTTGGAATTTTACTCCAATAGAGTCTTCAATCTTTTTCATTTCTCGCTCAGATAGGATTGCTAACTCTTCAACTGATGCCCCTGCTAATCCAAGGGCTCTAGATGCCTGCGTTCCATCTTTTGCTACGTTTTGGAACAGTGTTGAAAGACGAGCAAACTGGAACTTACCAAACATCTGTTCAATTGCTCTTGCACGATTCAGAGGATCTAGTGTGTCAAGTGCTTGTGCAAATCCAATTACTGTCGCCTTGATGTCTCCCTGGTTGCTTTCTACAATTGACTTTACATTGATGCCAAGATCTGCAAGGAATCCTGCTGCCTTCTTAGATGGATTAATTAATGATGCTAGACCAGACTTAAGTGCGTTAGCGCCTTCTGATGCATTGATCCCACCTTCCTTCATTGCTGTCATGAAGAATGCTAGGTCTTCTACGTTTCCACCTAACTGCTTAATAACTGGTGCTGCTTTAGGGATTGCAACTGTTAAATCTTCAATAGATAGCACCGTCTGGTTTTCTACTGCGTTGAGGAAGTCAATCTTCTTTGCAAGTTCTTCGCTTGAAAGGCCAAAAGCATTTTGTAATGAAATAGTCGTTTCAAGTGCTTGCTGTTGTTCTACTTGTCCAAGGACTGCTAACTTAGTTGCAGTTTCAACCTGAGCATTTAATGCTGCACCCTGGAAACCTGCAGCAGCAGCAGTTCCAGCCATCTCCATTGTCTTAGTAACAGAAACACCATACTTTGTATATTCTGTTGCTAACTTTCTAATATTTTCTACTGCAGCGTTTGTCTCTGAATCATTTGTCAGAGCGTCTCCATATACACGCTTAAACTTTACGATTTCTGTTTCAAGTTCTCTAAATGTTTTTGCTGCAGAGGAACCAAATAGTGCAAGTGGCATTGTAAGACCAACCATCAACTGGCGACCAGCCCACTGAGTATTCTTACCGAAGTTTAGTAGTTGAGTTGAGCCTTGCTTTAATAGTTGGTTTAGGAATTGCTGTCTTTGTGCAGCATACTGAATTCTTGTTCCAAGTTCAGTAAATCTACCTCCAGCCATCTGAAGGTTCTTTGGCATAATTCTAATTGCATCCATAAAGCCAGCATTGGCTTTGTTCATCTGGATGTATTGTGCCTGTAAAGCCTTGACTCTATCTCGTCTTGCACGATTAAGGATTTCTCTTTCTTGTGCAAACGCCTTGCCCATAACACGAGTATTGGCAGTTGCTGCTGCCATCGTGTATCTATAGTATTCACGAAGTGAAAGTTTATTTTTTTCTAAAGCAGATGTAAATGCTAATGTGCTTCCTGCAACCTTAACTTGGCTTGCAGAGAATTTTCCTGTTGCTCCAATAGACTGAAGCAGTTGTGCGTTTAAACCTTTTTGAGCATTTGCTGCTGCCAGGTTGCCTTCAGCAAGTGATTGGTGAAACTTGCTGAGGCCTGCCTGGAGCGAACGAAGTTGTGCAAGAGCGGCAGCCGTATTAAAATTAATATTTATATTAGAGTTTACATCTGCCAATTCTCATGCACCCCCTTATTTATTTGTTTATTGAATTAAGCAATGCTCCTGCATTGGAGTTTTGAAGTCCTGATGCTACATCGATAATTTCGTAAACAGTTGGAAGGTCTAGAAGATCCTCTAGTGCTTCCTTGTTCTCTGCCAATTCTGGCTTGAATTGCTTTAGTGCGATTTGTGCACACTCAATAAGAATATCCATGGACTTTTCGTTATCTTCTGATGCCTCTGCTAAGAGAGAAAACTTAGCCATAAATGGTCTAAGCAATGATAACTTAAGTGGTCTTGCTAAAATTTCTGTACCGTCAATTAGTGTGATAGTTTTGCTAGTTAAAGGCTTGTCAGCCATAGTTTCCTCCTTGTAGGTTAACACTTAATTATACCACGCTGGAGGGTGTAGATTCGTCTAATTTTTCGTAAGTTAATCCCATGCCAATTCCAAAACCAGCCTTTTGTGCATTGTATCCTTGAAGTGCAACAATGTCTTTTGAGTTCGATGCCTGACCACCACTAAATACTCTGGCCTTCATTTCTTCCCAGGCATTCTGCTTTCCGCTTGCTTCGTCCAGATCAACTCCCTGCATGGCAGCAAGAAACTTCTTTTGAGAATAATCAAGGTCTCTCTTTATCTTAAGTGTTGCCATTATCTCTGGCATTGACATAGATGATTCTAGTTCGTCATAGTCTTTCCAGATCCCCAGCAAAAATACCTCTGACTCTATCTCTGCCAAATCTAACTCATCCCATGTTGATCCGCTATCTGTTGCCTGAGACTTTACTGTTTCTTCAGACTTATCATTTACCTTGATCCCTGCAGAATAATCTAATAACTTATATATTGTTGGCATATCAATATTATCCTCAAGTTGCTCTTGAGTCTTTATGCTAGGATAGTACTGCCTCATTGTGATAGTTGCACACTTACAAAGATAATCTATTGCTTCAATGTCGTTCTTTGCTGTTTTCACATTTTCAAACTCTTGTAAAAATAACTTTAAGTATTTTATCTTTAATGGAGTAATATACAGTTCTGTTCCATCAAAGAGTTCTATAATTGAGGTTTTGTATATTTCTGTAGGCATTATATAAGTATACCAAACAGAAAGGCCCAACCCCGAAGGATTGAGCCTCTCATATATTAAGTTGTATTATGCTGGGATAGTGCGATCTACGATCTTACCGTATGATGCAGTATCGTTTGGAAGAAGACGGAATGATACTTCGAACATTGTCGCTTCATCTCTCTTTGCAGATACTGTTACGCTTTCGATTGAAAGTGCACGGTATGCAACGTAAACTCTTTCGAGTGTATCTGATGCTGCACATTCGCCAGTTCCTGGACCAACTGCAACCAAACCACGTTCGACTGGGCATTCGCCGATGTCTCCTGCTGAAAGGTTAAGTGTTGGGTTTCCTGATACTGTCTCTAGATCTGAATCCTTACCTGCTAGTGCAAATAGAAGATTCTCTAATGTTGATTCTGCGAATGTAGTATTTAGGTTTACCTGCATGCCTTGCTTGAACAACTTAGCAACGTCAAGAACCTGATCTACTGCAACCTCGCCGAAATCTGGCTGGAACTGAATTTCCAAACCATTCATTGTGTATCCAACGTTACGGAAATCGCCGTCATCTTCAAGGGTATCCTTGTAAGATGTACCTGCTACGTATGCTGGAAGGGCTGCGTCTGTTAGTACGCCATCTTCGTGTGTGAAGAGGGCTGCTGCGCCAACAATAATATTGTTGCTGCTACCACGTGTATATGCCATATATTTCACCTCTTTTTTTCTTTTAGATTAAAAGGGCTTGTTTCCTCATACCAAGTATAACATGCCTTTTTATGGGTTTACGATTGCGTTATCTTGGTGATACTCAAAGTCTATGATTATCTTGTTACCGCCATAGGTACGGGCTGTGCCAAAGTCAATGATGTCTCTGACCTCTTCAAGTTGGTATACACGGAATTTATGGAAGAAGAACTTGCACTCCATTGGCTCTGTTTGACCGTCTATGGTCTTTCCTTTAGCCCACTTATTAATTTCTTCTGCTGTTTCGTCTTCACGGTCCATAAGTCGAAGAACCTTTTCCTGAACTTGAACCATCTTTTCAGTAACGTCACTTTCTGTTGCATAGAAATAATATAAAAGTTGCTCTTGCTTTATGTGTGGAAATGGTGATCGTCGCATACGTACCAGTCTGTCCCATGTAGCCATAACCCCAGCATATGGGAGTCTTACCAAGTCTGGAAACTGTGCTGAATTTTGTGGAGTAATGGTTACCCACTGTTCAGTTAATTCATCAATGGTTGTTGGACGTGATGGGAAAAAGGGAACTCCTATACCAGTATCCAGTCCAATCTTTTCCTTAAGGTATTCATTAATCCATAAAACTGGTGTGTTAAATACTGACGTTGATTCTGCCATTATGCCATCCTCCCTGCATTAGCAACCCATTGGTATCCAGTCTTTAACCCTAAAGACCTACCGCCTCTTTTGGCTGAGTTAAGATTTTTCTTGTAAACATTTGGAGTCT
>JACCDJ010646765.1_pt1 | contig 24018 bp, 20 predicted proteins | sample 7444481 | NCBI WGS metagenome assembly JACCDJ01 (sample SAMN15323435, study PRJNA562643) | freshwater metagenome | isolation source: river surface water | place: USA:Blue River Watershed | collected 2017-08-15 | reverse complement strand
TCTCAACTATAGTGCCACGCGATCAGGAGCCCTTCATGGCCGTTCGTTCCCAAAACGCACCGTCCACTTCGCCCTTGACGCGCGCTCGCCGTGTGGTCATCAAGGTCGGTTCGGCATTGCTCGTCGACTCCGCGACGGGGCGGCTCAATCGCGCTTGGCTCGAGACGCTGGTGGCAGACGTAGTTCGGTTGCGTAAACAGGGGAAGGAGGTCGTTCTCGTCTCCTCAGGAGCGATCGCCCTCGGGCGTCGGCATCTCGGGCTTCCTAAGGGCCCCTTGCGACTCGAAGAGAGTCAGGCCGCCGCGGCCGTCGGGCAGATTCGTCTCGCACATGCATACAAGGAGTTGCTGGAGCAATCGGATTTGCCGGTAGCGCAGATCCTCCTCACGTTGGAAGATAGCGAGCAGCGCCGTCGATACCTCAACGCGCGAGCGACACTCAATGCCTTGCTCGAGCGCGGAGCCGTGCCGGTCATCAACGAGAACGATACGGTCGCGACAGCCGAGATTCGCTACGGGGACAATGATCGACTCGCCGCGCGCGTAGCACAAATGATCAGTGCCGATTGTGTGCTGTTGTTGTCGGATATCGATGGTCTCTACACCGCAGACCCTCATCGTGACCCTGCCGCGCAGTTCATCCCATTGGTGCGCGAGATCACGCCGGCAATCGAGGCGATGGCTGGCGGCTCGGCGTCGGATGTCGGCAGTGGGGGTATGACCACCAAGATTCTCGCCGCCAAGATCGCCGTGGCAGCCGGTGCGCATTTTTGTGTAGCAGCGGGCGCACCCCGACATCCTGTGCGTCGCATCGAACAGGGCGCGCGCTGCACGTGGTTCAAACCGTCGGCGACACCGGTCGCGGCGCGCAAGCAGTGGATCGCCGGCGCCTTGAAACCGGTCGGCGCCTTGGTGATCGACTCAGGTGCCGAGCGAGCCTTGCGTTCGGGGAAGAGTTTGCTCCCCGCGGGAGTGACCGCGTTGCGTGGTCGATTCGAACGCGGTGATACGGTGAGCGTGCAGAACAGCGACGGTCGTGAAGTCGCACGCGGGATCGTTGCCTACTCGGACGCCGATGCCGCGCGGATCATCGGCCGACGCAGTGCCGATATTCCAGCGATCCTCGGTTTCACTGGTCGCGACGAATTGATACACCGAGACGATTTGGTATTGCCATGAGCGACACGACGAACCCCTCTGCATTGTCCCCGGTGGCGCTGGCATCGGTGATGAAGAGTCTCGGTGAAGCCGCTTTGGCTGCTCAGCCGGTTTTGGCTGCGGCGACGCGCGAGCAGAAAGACGCAGCGCTGCTCGCTGGAGCGATCGCATTGCGCGACAACGTCGAACGGATACTCGCGGCGAATGCCGCCGACATGCAGGCGGCGGAGCAGAAAAATCTTAGTGCCGCGATGCTGGATCGACTCCGACTCGACGCCGCGCGAGTCGAGGCGATGGCTCGCGGGCTCGAAGACGTCGCACGCCTGCCAGACCCGGTCGGTCGAGTGTTAGCGGAGTGGGATCGACCCAACGGCTTGCATATCTCGCGGGTGGCCGTGCCGCTGGGCGTGATCGGCATCATCTACGAGAGCCGGCCCAACGTGACCGCCGATGCCGGTGCCTTGTGTCTGAAATCGGGCAATGCCGTGATCCTGCGTGGTGGCTCTGAAAGCGCACACTCGAGCGCGGCGATTCATGCCGCCTTGGTGACAGGTCTGAAAGCGGCCGGGTTGCCGGAGTCTGCGATTCAACTCGTGCCGACCACGGATCGTGCGGCAGTGGGATATCTACTCTCGGAGATGACCGACTACATCGACGTCATCGTACCGCGCGGCGGCAAGAGTCTCGTGGCGCGTGTTCAACAAGAAGCGCGGGTGCCTGTCATTGGGCACCTAGATGGTATTTGTCACGTGTACGTCGATCGAGATGCCGATCTGCCGATGGCCATCGCGATTACCTTGAACGCCAAGCTGCGTCGCACCGGTGTTTGCGGTTCGGCCGAAACTTTGTTGGTCGATACGGCAGTAGTCGAGTCCCATCTTGCGCCGCTCGTGACCGCGTTGCTTGATGCGGGCTGCGAAGTGCGCGGTGACGAGCGAGTACAGCGAGTCGATCCGCGTGTGCGAGCCGCTACGGAGCAGGATTGGTACACCGAATATCTCGACGCGATCATCGCAGTTCGGGTGGTCGAGGGCGTGGATGCGGCGATGGCGCATATTGCGCGTTATGGTTCATCACACACCGAATCCATCATTACCGGCAATGCAAAAACGGCCGAGCGATTTTTGACGGGTGTCGATAGCGCCATCATTCTGCACAATGCCTCGACCCAGTTTGCCGATGGCGGCGAGTTTGGCATGGGTGCCGAGATCGGCATTTCCACCGATCGCTTCCATGCGCGAGGTCCGGTGGGTGTGGAGCAGCTGACGAGCTATAAATACGTCGTGCGAGGCTCGGGTCAGCTTCGACCTTGAACGTCGCTGAGGCCCTGAGCGCCTCCGCGTAGCGAGTACACATCACGCATGCCGCGTTCGCGCAGCGCGAGACAGGTTGCCAGACTGCGTTTGCCGCGACTGCAGATCAAAAGATAACGCCCCTCGCTTGGCAAGTTTCGGCCACTCAAAATTTCTTGCATCGGAATAGCGAGCGACTTGGCCATCGACAACGAGGTTGCTGGAAGTGGCTCGCGACGGATTTCGTCGGCATCGCGGATGTCGATGATGACGAGCTGATCCGCGAGCGCCGCTTGAAGATCGGGATACTCGAGCGACTCGGATGACTCGGTCGACGAGGTCGCTGGCACACGCTCACAACGGATATGACACTCCGGCGCGCGCTTGGCTTTGATGCGGCGCACGGCGAGCGTCAGCAGATCGATCAGCACGAGCTCATCGTGCAAACGACCCGGAAGTGCGAGCAGATGTTTCAGCGCCTCGAGAGCCTGCAGGCTGCCGAGCACGCCCGGCACTGGGCCAAGCACGCCTGCTTCGGCACAGTTGCCGACCAAGCCATCGCGCGTGGCTTCCGGCCACACGCAGCGTAGACAACTCGTCCCGTGTGCCGGATCGACCAGCTGTAGCTGACCCTCGTATTGGTGCACGCTGGCGAGAATCACCGGTGTGGCGAGTCGGTGTGCGAGATCGTTAAGCAAAAACTTGGTGGCGAAGTTGTCGGTGCAGTCGAGGATCAGGTCACAGCCCTGAAGCATCGCTTCGGCCGATGTTTCGGTCAGTCGCTCGGTGTGGGTGACGGTCGTGACGGTCGGATTCAATGCATGGACGCGGCGCGCCGCGAGGGTCGCCTTCATGTCGCCGCAATCGGCGAGGGCGTACCAGGTTTGTCGATGCAGGTTCGAGGCTTCGAGGCGATCACCATCCACGATGACGAGTTCACCCACCCCGGCGCCTGCCAAATATTGCAGCACCGGTACGCCGAGGCCACCTGCGCCGATCACGGCAACGCGAGCCGACCGGAGGCGCTGCTGCCCTTCGGCACCGACCTCAGGCAGGGCCATTTGGCGTGAGTAATCGGGCTTCACGTCGATGTGAGGCGCGGCGTGCCCGTGGGTGTGCTGGTGATGATGTTCATGGTGATGACCATGAGCGTGACCATGGTCATGTGGGTGTGGGTTTGAGGAGTCGCCGGGCGTCGCAGTGCTGGCGTCGGCCGCGCAGCGTTCGCAGTTCACCCAGCCTGAATCGCCATCGACATAGTGTTCCTTTTTCCAGATCGGAACTCGATGTTTGACCTCGTCGATGATGTAGCGGCAGGCGCGAAAGGCCTCGTCACGATGTGGCGCGCTGACACCGACCCACACCGCGATTTCGCCAAGTGGTAGATCGCCGATGCGGTGTACGCAGCGCGCGTTGGTGACGCCGAATTTGGTCTGCGCTTCTTCTATGATGCGTACGCCTTCGCGCACCGCCAAAGATTCGAACGCTTCGTACTCGAGGCGTCTTACTTCGCGCCCTTCGTTGAGATTGCGTACCCAACCCTCGAAGGCGGCGTAGCCACCACAGGCGGGGTCTTCCAGCGATCGCCGCAAGGCGAGGGCATCGAGATTGTCAGCGCTGAACTCGAAGTCTGCCATCGAGTGATCAGCCTCCCGCAACCGGTGGGATGAATACCACCGAATCACCGGCGAGCAGCGGCTGTTCCCAGGCGCCGAATTCTTCGTTGACGGCAACGCGTAGCGAAGCGCGATCCAGTGTGAAACCGTGGCGAGCGCGAAGTTCGTCGTAGAGCTCGCCCGGATTGCGTGCGCTCGTTTGGACTTGCTCTTCGCGTAGCCCTGACTGCTCGCGCAGGATGGCGAAGTATTGAACGCGCACGGCGCGCGCTTGGTGAGAGTTCTCGGGGGCTAGCTGATCCATGGTTTGCCAGTATTCCGCGCCGGAGTTGACGTTGTCGAGAGCGTGCCGATGCGCGAGATCGAACAGTGCCACGTCGTGGTTCAACAAGAACTTCCGCGGGCAACGACCTCCGCTGGCGGCGTACTTGGCGATGGCCGGTGCCGAGGCGGGTTCGTAGAGTGCACAGAGCGGCTCGGGCAGTCCGTCGCTACTCGAGCGAAAGGCCGTCGCGAGGCGACGAGTGTCGCGTTGCTGGATGAGCTGGTCCAAGGTGCTCGCGTCCAGTCGCGGCAGATCGCAGGCGACGACGAGCCACGCGGCTGTCGGCACCTCGGTCTGCGCAGCCAAGATACCCGCGAGGGGTCCGATCTCCAGCTCGCGATCGACGATCTGCGCATACCGGGCGCGTAGTGGATCGTTTCTTTGATCGGGCCGAACCGACACGAAACGCTCGCTGCAGAAGGCTTTGAGCAGATCCATCGTCTGCTCGAGTTGGCTGCGTCCGTGATAGGCGAGGCTCGCTTTGTCGCGACTCATGCGCGAGCTACGCCCGCCGGTCAGCACGAGACCGAAGATCGGTGGAGAACTCATCGTCGTCGGAAGTCGCGCTTGCCGCCGCGCTTGGTGAGCAGCCGTACGGGTCCGATGCGAATATCGTGGGAGAGCGCCTTGCACATGTCGTACACGGTGAGTGCCGCGACCGTCGCACCCGTCATCGCTTCCATCTCGACACCGGTGCGGTGCACCGTTCGCACCGTGCAGCGAATTCGTACGATGCCGGTCTTGGCGGAGTCGATGTCCACATCGCAGTGGTCGATGGGGAGCGGGTGGCAGAACGGGATGAGCTCGTGGGTACGTTTGACGGCTTGAACGGCAGCGATGATGGCGGTATCGAAAACCGGCCCCTTGTGTGTCCGGTGACCACTCGCCGCGAGCGCGCTCGCCACGGCTTTCGGCAGTTTGACCACGGCTTCCGCCGTCGCCTCACGCGCGGAAGCGGCTTTGTCACTGACATCGACCATGCGCGGTCGATCATCGGCATCAAGATGGGTGAGACCGCTGCGTGAGCTTTTTTTCTTTGCGCGTCGAATAGCCATGTTCATCTCGCCGTGTTCATCCGCCTACGTGGAACATCTCCACCTTATGCTCGGGCCGAGATCGCAGCTCGGCTCGCTGCTCACTGTAACGGTCTCGGCGATTTTCCCAAATGCCTCGCAGTAGCGCTGCGAGCTCGTCGTCGCTCGCTCCTTGGCGCAGAGGGGTTCGCAAATCGGTCCCGATGCTGGCGAAGAGACAGGTGTACAACTTGCCGTCCGAGGCGAGGCGCGCACGCGAGCAGGACCCACAGAAGGGTTGTGAGACCGAAGAAATGAAACCGATCTCACCGGCGCCATCGGCAAAAGCACGTCGTTCGGCGACCTCGCCGGAATAGTTGGCCGGTAGCGGCGCGAGCGGCCAGCGTGCGTGGATGCGAGCAGCAAGCTCCGCCGATGGAACGACCAAGGATTCATCCCATTGATTGCGATTGCCGACATCCATGAACTCGATCAAACGAACGATGACGCCGGTGCCTCGAAAACGCTCGATCAGATCGAGCACGGTATGGTCGTTGACGCCGCGCTGCACCACGGTATTGATCTTGATCGGAGTGAGACCGACCGCATGGGCGGCTTCGATTCCTTCCAACACTTGGGCGACACCGCCAAAGCCGCCGCTCATGGTGGCAAAAACCTCGGGATCGAGACTGTCGAGACTGACCGTGATTCGCGACAGACCAGCGGCCTTCAGTTCGGTGGCGTACTTGGCGAGCAGGATGCCGTTGGTGGTGAGGGCGATGTCGTCGATGCCTTCGATGGCGCCGAGGTCGCCGATTAAGTCAGCGAGGTTGGGACGCAGTAACGGTTCACCGCCGGTGATGCGAATCTTACGTAGACCGAGACTCGCCGCGACTCGGGTGATTCGCAAAATCTCGTCGAACGAGAGCCGCTCTTTCGAGCCGAGAAATCGATAGCCATCGTGAAAGACACTTTGCGGCATGCAATAGGGGCAACGGAAATTGCATCGATCCATCACGGAGATGCGCAGATCTCGTAGAGGTCTTTGTAATCGATCGCGCGGTTCGGTGTTGTTCATCGGCGCCGTCATCGGTCGTCACCATCGATAAACGCGAGTGACGAAGCCCTTCGGATATTCATTGGGGCCGGGTGGCAATTCGACGAAGCCATCCGTGCTGCTCAGCGCAGCGTAGTCGCCTGAACCGTTCGTCGGTCGGGGCTCTGCCCAAGGACGACCCCACTCGTCGATGCTGATCGACACCGGCATGAAGTAGGTGAGTGCCGGTGTCACTTTGACGCTCTGCGCGAGTGCGATTTTTTCGACGCTGCGGGACGCCTCACCCATGGCCGTATACAGACCCGGTATGACGTAGCGCGCAAGACAGACGAGTGTCGAGACGGGATTGCCCGGTAACGCAAAGACGGCCGTACCCGAGGGTGCGACACCGAACCACATCGGTTTGCCGGGGCGTTGCGAAATCTTGTGAAAGACTTCACGCACACCTAGATCGGCGAGAGCCTGCGGTACGAGATCGAACTTGCCCATCGACACACCGCCCGAGAGGATCACGACATCGTGTGTATCGAGATGCACACGCAGGCGTCGTCGCAGCGCGTCGAGGTCATCAGGCAAATGATCGTCGGCGATTCGCTGGAAGCCACGGCGTCGTAACGCCGCGACAATGCCGTAGACGTTGGAACGCCGAATCTGATGCGGTTCAATGGGATCGCCGGGCTCGATCAACTCGTTACCGGTGGAAATGACGCTGATGGTCGGCTCGGCACTGACGCGGATACGCGCCATGCCTGCGCCGGCGGCGATCGCGATTTCAGGAGCGCCGAGTCGGATGCCCGAGTGCAGCAAGGCAGTACCTTGCAAACAATCCGAACCGCGAGCATGCACATTGGCGCGCGCGGCGACTTTGAGCTCCCCTAGCAGGGTGGCGCGTCCGTCACCGAGACGAATTTGTTCGACGGGCACCACGGCATCGCAGCGTAGCGGCAAGACGGCGCCCGTCATGATTTCGATCGCATGCTGCGTACTCGTCAGGGTGAGCGGGGGATCGCCGGCCCCCTGCACACCTTGAATGACGAACTCGCGCTGTCCGGTTGCGACGGCATGGCTGTCGATCGCGATGCCGTCCATGGATACCCGATCAAACGGTGGGTGATCGCGTTCGGCGTAGATATTTTCGCGCAGCACGGCACCGACGCATTGCACGAGTGGCAATGACTCGATCGGCAGACAGGTCAACTGCTGCTCGATCAGGTGCTCGGCTTGGGAAGGGGAGATCATGCCGGGAGTGTATCCCGGCACGTATCCACAGCAATCCGCCCTGTGGCGGATGCCGTTACTTCTTTGCGTTCTTTTCCTTGTAAACGCGGATCTGCGCGTTCAGACGATCAGCCCAAGACTGGGCGTCATCAACCGCAGCATTTTGCTTCTGCGCCAAAATTTTCAGGCGCTCGTTCTTCTGCTCGTCGGTCAATTCCGGGTTGGCAGCGATAGCGGCGTTGTGCTCTGCCTCGAGGCAGCTCTGGTAGGCCGTGATCTCGGCGTCGAAAGCTTTGACGGCCTTCTGAGCAGCGAGCATCTCCTCAAGCTTGGCGGCGCCACCGTCTGGGATGGCAGCCGGTGCTTTCGGATACGTGCAAGCAGCGTAGGCGGGAGCCACCGACAAAGCGGCAGCGATGGCGAGCGAAACGATCGTCTTCATGATGTAGAACCCCTCGGCGACCCCGCGCCGGACGCGATCGATTTTAAGGACTCGGCGTCACAGGTGCTAGACTGCACGCACGCGCCCGTAGCTCAGTTGGATAGAGCATCAGGCTTCGAACCTGAGGGTCGGGAGTTCGAATCTCTCCGGGCGCGCCATTTTCCTGCCAGGGTTGCACGCTCCGGGAGACGCATGGGACGGTTCATCCGTCGGCAAATTGCCTTGTTGTGGCTGGGGCTGGCCTCGCTGGGTCTCGCGTCGTCCCCCGTCGTCGCCACGGCGGCCGAACGCATCCTGCACCGAGTCGGTACCGACGATCCGGCCACGGTCGATCCCCATAAAGTGTCCCTCCCGGGCGAGCAGTTGATTGTGCTCGACCTTTTCATGGGATTGACCACGCCCGGCATGAACGGTCGACCGATGCCGGGTAGCGCCGAGTCCTGGACCGTGAGTCCCGACGGCAAGACCTACACCTTCAAGTTGCGCCCCAATACGCGCTGGTCCGATGGTCGACCGTTGACGGCGACGGACTGGGTCTGGTCTTTCCAGCGGATGCTCGATCCGAAAACGGCTTTTCCGTTGGCGTCTCGGCTGTTTCCGATCAAGCACGCTCGCGCCGTTGCCACTGGCGCCATGCCGATCGAGCGATTGGCGGTGCGCGCGGTCGGCAACGATACGCTCGTGATCGAGCTCGAGAATCCGACACCGTATTTCACCGACGTCATCATGTCCTCAGCCATGCCGGCACCACGACATGCAATCGAAAAACACGGTACGGCGTGGTTGCGGCCTGGCAATTTCGTCGGCAATGGCGCCTTCGTCTTGAAGGACTGGCGACCTAACGCGCATGTCGAGCTGGTGCGTAACCCAAATTTCTGGGGCGCCTCACGAGTGCGTCTGGATGGCGTTTTCCATTATCCGCTCGGCAATCCCGCCACGTTGGTGCGGCGGTTCGATGCAGGCGAGCTCGATCTCATTCTGGTCGTTCCGCCTGAGCGCACCGCCGAGTTGCGTCAGCGGCATGGGGAGTCGTTGCGTTTGGGTCGCGGGATCGCCAACGAAGTCGTCGTGTTCAACGTCAAGCGAGGTCCGACCGCAGACGTTCGGGTGCGACGCGCACTCGCCATGCTGATCGAGCGCGAGGTGATCGCTCGCAACATCATCGGTTTCCCGGGGGTTCAGGCCTATTCCTACGTGCCGCCCGGCGTGCTCAATTACAGCTCGGCGGCGGTGCCCGATTTTGCGAAATGGCCTGAAGCGCGTCGTGTTGCTGAAGCGCGCAAGCTTTTGACCGCTGCAGGCTACGACGCCGGCAAGCCGTTGAGTTTGCGGTTGGCGTTTCCGAGCACGGATCTCAACCGTAAAGTCGCCGTCGCGATCGGTGCCATGTGGTCGCGTGCCGGTGTGAAAGTCGAATTGCAGTCCAAAGAAACCAAAGCGCTGTTCGCGGATGTGGGTGTGGGTAATTTCGACAGCACGCGCTCGGTTTGGTTGGCCGCTGCGAGCGATCCGCACGCGTACCTCGAGCGGCTTTTGTCGACCGGTTCAGCCGTCGGCGTGAATACGTCGGGTTACGCCAACCCCGCTTTCGATGCGCTGCTCGCCGAAGCGTCGGCGGAGGTCGACATCGAGCAACGCGCGGCAAAGCTACGCGAGGCGGAGGCGCTAGCACTCGCCGACATGCCCGTCGCACCCGTGTACTATCTGGTGGGACGTCGTCTCGTCTCGAAGCGCGTGCAGGGCTTCGGTGACAACCCGCGCGGGCTTTATCCGAGTTGGTTGATGACGGTCACACCCCGCTGACGGAGTGAGCCTGACGTGAGTACGCAAACTTTGTACACCCCGAATCGTGACGAGCTGGCGAGGCAGCAGTTCGTGCTGAGTCTCAAGTTGCTCGCCAACGGTCGGGCACAGCAGCAAGTGCGCGACTCGTATCGAACAGAGGTTCTGCCAGCGATCGTCTCGAGTCATGGCACGCAGCCGACGCATCGTCGCGAGGTCGCGACGCCGCTGTCACAGCGCAACGAATTCAAGCTGTGGGCGGTCCTGACCCATCATTCGCAGACCATGATGTGGGATGCGATCGAGCGCACCGTCTCTCGGGTGCTGCCTGAGGTCGAACGTCGATATACGGAGCTGCAGTCTTCCGACACGCGATGTGGCTCCCTGACGCTCAACCCACAGTTGGCCGTGCCGCCGCCGATCGGCAACACCGAGATCCATCGCCAGCCCGGCGGTTTCGTCGGTCGTGCCGATGTCGATGACGTCGCGCCGGGTCTGCGCTACTTCGGTGCCTCAGCGATTTATGCCGTCGGCAAGGGTCAAAAAAATGCGACCGGGGATGGGCGTGCAGCACCCTTGCTCAATCAATTGCAGGAGCGGTTCGGTGCTTTGTCGCCGCAGCGGATCCTCGATCTCGGCTGCGGAATCGGCGTGCACTCACAAGCGATCGCACGCGCTTTTCCGCAAGCGGAGTATCACGGCGTCGATGTGGCGGCCGGTTTGCTTCGCGTTGGACACCTGATGGCTGAAGAGCGGGGCGTGCCGATCCACTTCCACCAGCAAGATGCGGCCAAGACATCCTTTGAGACCGGCAGCTTCGATCTCGTGTTGTCGAATATTTTGTTCCACGAAACCAACTCGGCGCGACTGCCGCAGATTCTGCGCGAGTGCCGACGTTTACTGCGACCGGGCGGTGCGATGCTGCACCTCGATGTGCCGACGCAGATCGGTCGCTTGGGGTTCGACGATCAAGTGATGAACGACTGGCAGGTCCGATGGAACGGCGAGCCGTTCTGGACCGGGTTCGCCGAGCGGGACATGCTCGAGGAAATCGTCGCCGCGGGTTTCGAGCGAGAGCGTAGCTTCGCGGCACACGTGAGTGCGCACGGAAGCACCGTCTACGTGTTCGGCGCGAGCGCCTAAGTCGTCACACGCCTCGTCAGCGAGCCGCTGTCGAGCCCGTTTCGATCAACTCGATCAGTTCACCGGCCGGTCCACGCAACGTTCCCGCACGTTTGCCTTGATAGGCCAAACCCTCGTGGCGAGTCGGCGGTGCAAGCCAATCGACTTTGAGTGCATCGAGGTCGGCGACGGCAAAGGTCGTCGAGACGATGCCCGGTGGTAACTGGCCCGGTTCGACCGGACGCGCCCGAGTACGACTGGAATAACCATCGAACTCGATCAGATTGCCGCGTTCGGCGAGGCGTGCCGTGGCGAGCGGTGTCAATTCACCATCGGCCAATTGCTGGGCACGCTTGATGACGCCTACCGCCAGCATGCGGGCGGGATTGCGTACGAGGTTGAAACGACTGGAATAGAAATCGAGTAGCGCGTCGATGTCGGGGCCGCCGACGACCATGATGAAGATGCGTCCGACCGGACCACCCGGTGGTGGCAGGATGGATTTGCTGCGATCGCCCGTCTCTGCGGTCAGGTACAACACTTCGCCGCTCGGACCTACGACCTGAAATGCTTTGATGGTCGGAAACGCGCCGAGCGGTGCGGGTTCACCGATCACGCGGAAAGGTGACTCACGAAGTTGTTCGCGCAGCATCACCGGGTCGTCGATGATGATTTCGATACCGTTCCAACCCCAGGTGGTCAGCGGCAGCAAGTCATTCGGCGCCGGTTTTCCTTCGATCACTCGAACGAACACGTCCGGTGACGGCTCGGAACTCAACAGCAGGTAACGTTTACCGGCAGCACCCGGCGCCCCCCAAGCCTTGGCAAGCTCGGGACTCACGACACCTCGTTCGCGCACCTGGTAACCCAACCAGCGCGCGTAGTCTCGTTCGACGCCGGCCAAGTCGGCTGACGTGAACGTTGCCATCGTGATGCGCTGCAACGCGGGACCGTCCGCGAGAGCAGGCGTCACATCGAGACAGATCACCGCTGCCATCAAGGCGAGCGCGCTTCGTAAAATCGATCGACGGTTTTTCATATGCCCACGCGAGTTGTCCTGACCATGGCATCCTACCAACACGACGCTGTGATGCGCAGCGTTTGCGGCTAACATCGGTTCTCGCGTGACTACTCCTTACCCCAACTTGTTTTCGCCGCTACGGATGCGGCACGTGACGCTGCGTAACCGGCTGGTGCACGCGTCCATGTCCACCCGCTACGTGGCCGGTGGGAAGGTCACCGACAAGCTCGTCACCTACCATGCCAATCGTGCGCGCGGCGGCGCGTCGATGCTCATCACCGAACCACTGAATCTATTGCCGCGTCAGCGCAATCTGCAGAAGGTGATGGTGCGCGATCCGGATAACCGTTCGGGTCTCGCGCGCTGGGCCGCTGCGGTGCGGGCGCAGGATTCGCATTTGATGGCGCAGATTCAAGATCCGGGTCGCGGACGACATCAACCCGGGCGCTCGCATGATGCGATCGGTCCCTCTGCATTGCCCGATGACCTGAGCTGGACCGTGCCGCATGCGCTCGAGACCCATGAGGTCGAAGCACTGATTCAGGATTTCGCGGACGCAGCGCTCATCTTGCGGGATGCGGGCTTTTCGGGCGTCGAGATCTCCGCAGGTCATGGCCATCTGTTCCATCAATTTTTGGCAGCGCGTTCGAATATTCGTCGTGATCGATTCGGCGGAGATCTCGAGGGGCGAGCGCGTCTGCTCACCGAACTTTGCCTAGCGCTGCGCGCGCGTTGTGGTGAGGAGTTCTTGATCGGCGTCAAATTGCCCGGCGAAGACGGGATGCAGGATGGCATCGACCTCGAGACGGCTGCGGCGGTCACGCGTCTGATCCACGCGACGGGGGTCGCCGACTATCTCACCTGGTGTTGGGGTGCACATTCCAACACGCTCGATTGGCACTTGCCCGATCTGCACGGACCTCGCTCGCCGTATATCGACAAGATCGCGATGCTGGCGAAGGAAGCGCCGGGTACGGCGATCGGCGCACTCGGTCTCATCACCGATCCGAATGAAGGCGAACGGTTCGTGCGAGATGGTCTCGCTGATCTCGTCATGCTCGGCAGACCACTCGTCACCGATCCGGCTTGGGGAATCAAGGCCGAGCAGGGGCGCGAGGCGCAGATTCGTTATTGCGTCTCTTGCAACACCTGTTGGGGCGCGATCGTCGGCGGCAGCACGATCTCCTGCGACAACAATCCACGTGTCGGCGCTGATGACGAAGCGGATTGGCAGCCGACGCGAGTGACCCAACCGCGGCGCATCGTCGTGGTGGGTGCGGGTCCTGCTGGGCTAGAGGCTGCGTGGGTGGCCGCGGCGCGAGGGCATGAGGTGTCGGTGTTCGCGGCGAGTTCGGACGTCGGTGGCAAAACGCGTTTGCATTCGCTGTTGCCCGGAGCCGAGAACCTCAGCAGCGTTTATGACTACCAACGATTGCGTGCTGATGAGTTCGGTGTGAAGTTCCATTTCGATCATCGTGCGAGCGCCGAAGATGTACTCGCCCTGCGACCTGATGCCGTGATCTTGGCGTGTGGTTCCACCCCCGCGTGGCCGCATTGGTTGCCGGAAGACTATCGCGACGCCGAGTTCTTCCCGGACGTGCGTGTGGTGGCCGAGCGATTCTCTGCGCGTCGCACTCGCGAAGCAGGTACGGCGGTGATCTACGATCAGGATCACACCGCCTTCACCTATGCGACCGCACAGCTGCTGGCGCAGCGGTACGATCGGGTCGTTATCGTGACGCCGCGCGAAGGCGTGGCCGCCGAAGAGCCGCTCGTGAATCGGCAGGGTATCCATCGACGTTTGCCTGCGCTCGGCATCGAAGTGCAAAACTGGTGTGAACCGGTTTTCGATGAGGGCTTGTTCGAAGGGCGCATGACGTTGCGGCCGGTGAATGCCGGTCCGATGCGCTACATCGATGACGTTGCATTGGTGACGCACGCGACACCACGTGTGCCGAATGACGAGTTGGTCGCTCCGCTGCGAGCGGCGGGTATCGAGTTGTTGCAGGTGGGTGATTGTCACGCACCGCGTTCCTTGTTGATTGCGACGGGCGAGGGTTATCGCGCCGGCATGGGGGTTTGAAGAGCATGAGTACGGAAGCTGAAAAGCCGTGGCCGAATCGCGCCTACGCCTGGTACGTCGTGGCGCTGTTGGTCATTTCCTACGCCAGTGGCGTCGTCGATCGCATCGTGATCGGTTTGCTGGTCAAGCCCATCAAAGAAGACTTGAATCTGAGTGATACCGAGATCGGCATCATTCAGGGTCTTGCGTTCGCGCTTTTCTACAGTCTGTTTACGTTGCCTATCGGCTTCCTCGTCGATCGCTGGAGTCGCAAGGCAGTCGTGTGGGGTGGTTCGTTCATCTGGTCGTGCGGCACGATCGCAGGCGGTCTCTCGAACTCGTTCTGGTCGCTGTTTGCCTCGCGTGTCGTCATGGGCGCCGGTGAGGCGACGATCACGCCCGGGTCGTCCTCGCTGATCGCCGATTACTTCCCGCCCAAGGATCGACCGCGCGCCTACGGTGTGTTCGCGATGGGTGGCTCCATCGGCATCGGCATTGCCTATTTGCTAGGCGGTGTCGCGATCGGCTTTGCCGACACGGTCCGCAGTTGGATGCCATCCTTGCTTGGCGGTTTCGCCGATTGGCACATCGTTTTCTTCATCGTGGGTGTTCCCGGTGTGCTGCTCGCCATCTTGATGGCGTTGACGATTCGCGAGCCCGAGCGTCGCGGTGGCTACGTACCGCAGGGAACCAAGATTTCTTTGGTCCCGCTGTGGCGTGAATTGTCTACCAATCGCATCGCACTGATGGCCGTGATGATGGGCACGATCATGAACGTCATGATCGTCAACGCTCAGTTGGCGTGGTTCCCCACCTTGTTCGTGCGTGTGCACGAGTGGGAGCCGACGCGTATCGCGATGGCGTTAGCCCTGGTGGGTGTGCCTTTCGGCATCATCAGCGCCATCACGGCCGGCTGGTCGCTCACCTGGCTCGCCAAGCGCGGCCGAACGGATGGTCCGATTCTCGTCATGATGCTGCAGTGCGCGGCTTGGGCGGTGTTCGGGACGGCCAAGTGCTTGGTGCCGACGCCGGAGTTGGCGCTCGTCGGGCATGTCTGCACTTCGCTATTTGCCACCTGGGCCATCACCGCTGCGTTGACTGCGCTCAACCAGGTGACGCCGAACCAGCTGCGCGGGCAGGTGGTTGCGGTCTATACGCTGTTGACCGGGCTCGTCGGTATCGCCGTCGGGTCGGGAGCGGTGGGCTTGCTCTCGGATTACGTCTTCAACTATCCGACCGGGATTGCACCGGCGCTCGCACTGGTTTGTCTGACCGGTGGCCTCGCAGGCATTGCGATGTTGGCCTATGGTCGCAACAGCTATAGGGTGGCCGTCCAGCGAGCCGCCAACTGGGGCGAAGGTAACTGATCCATGCGCAACAAACCCTGTCTGACCCACGACGACGTTCGTCGGATCGCCGAAGCGGCCAGAAACGCAGCGCTCGCGGAAAAGATCGCGATGAGCATCGCGATCGTCGACGACGGTGGACATCTGCTGTCGTTCGAGCGTCTTGATGCGCGCGCGAGTACCGTCACGGTCGCGACCGGCAAGGCGCGAACGTCGGCGCTGATGCGTGGACCGAGCGGTGCGCTCGAAGGTCGTATCGCCACTCAGCCCGCGTTGCTCGCGCTCGATGCAATGCCGTTGCAAGGCGGACTACCGTTGATGGTGGACGGCGATTGTGTCGGTGCCATCGGCGTGTCGGGTGGCACTGGCGAGCAAGATGAGCGAGTCGCTTCGGCCGGGTGCCGAGCTCTGTGAAAAAACTCGGCGTCCTTTGGCTCGTCGTTTTCATCAGCCTAGCGGGTTTCGGCATCACGACGATTCCCTTTCCGTTGGTCGCCGAGTCGATGGGGGCTTCCGACTTTTGGAAGACGTTCGGCGGCTCCGGTGTCTTTTCTTTGTTCCAGTTGGTCGCCACCCCGATCTGGGGGCGATTCAGTGATGCTTACGGCCGAAAGCCGATCCTGATCATCAGCTCTGCCGGTACGGTGTTGTCATTCGTTTGGCTCGCGTTTGCACCGACTTTAGAGTCGATGTTGCTGGCGCGGGCCTTCGGTGGCATCACCTCGGGAAATCTCGCCGCCGCTTTCGCCTATGCAACCGATGTCACGGACCCCAAGGATCGTGCGAAGGGTTTGGGCATCGTCGCCAGTGCATTCGGTGTCGGGTTTGCGGTCGGCCCGCCCTTGGGTGGCGTTTTAGGCTCACTCGACGGCGTTCCGAGCATGTATTGGGCGGGTCTCGCATCGGCTGCGTTATCGCTGATGGCATTTCTCGGCACCGTGTTCCTGTTACACGAGAGCTTGCCGGCAGCGTCACGCAAACCTTTGAGGCAGGTGATCGTCGAGGGTAAAGAGAGCGCGCCTTCGGCATCGTTGGTCGACTCGCTGCGTGCGCGACCCGTGCTGCTCGGATTGATGACAGCTTCGCTACTCGTGGGAGTCGCCGGTGCGGCGATGCAGTCGGTGTTCCAGTTTTGGGGGCGCGACTTGTTCGACTATTCGCTACGCGATGTCGGCCTGCACTTCGCTGCGTTCGCGCTCTTGTCGGCAGTCGGGCAGGCGGGGCTCGTCGGTCCTTTGGCGAAGCGTTTCGGCGAGAAGCATGTGGCGGTCGGCTCGATCGTCGGCGTGACGATCGGGCTTGGTCTGTTTGCCGTGGCGCAGAGTGATGCCATGGTGTGGGTTGCCATCTCCGTTTTCGGACTTGCCAACGGCCTTTTCCTGCCGTCGATCAGCAGTCTCGTGTCCTTTGAAACCGATGCGGGTTCGCGCGGTGCGGTGATGGGCGTCTTCAATGCGTCGAGCAGTGCCGGGCGGATCTTGGGACCGGCGATTTCGGGACCGCTGTATTTCAAACTCGGCCCGGCAGCACCGTTCGTGTTCTCCGCGGCTTCGACGGCACTCGGTGCGCTGATGCTCAGTCGTGCTCGCGCTCGCAAATCCGACGAGGCAAACTGATCGCTCGTTGAGTCAGTCGATATGAGGTCTTGATGCGGCGGCGCCTGTTTTTATCTCGATCATTGGCGACTTCGTTGGCGCTCGCGAACGCCGCTGCCGTGTTGCCAAGCTCGCTTTGGGCGACAGAGCCTGCGGCCGGTGGGGCATTACGTCGCTCGCGCGGCGGCACGCTCACCACACTCGATCCGCATCGCGCGCTGTCATCGGTCGATCTCGAGGTCGCAGCCGACTGTTTCTCCGCCTTGACTCGAGTCGATGCCGACGGTGCGATCGTGCCGGCTTGCGCGAGTCGCTGGCAGATTTCCGCCGACGGGCGGCGTTACGAGTTTTTTTTACGTAGCGGTTTACGCTGGTCGAATGGCTCGTCGATCGACGCAGCCGATGTCGTCTCGAGTATTCGTCGTCTCTTACAACCTGAGACCGGTGCGTTGCTCGCGTATCGCTATGACGCCATCAAAGGCGCCGCCAACTATCGGATTGGCAAGGCTGGCGCACAAACACTCGGTGTATCGGCGCCGGCGCGCGATCGCGTGACGATCGAGCTAGAGCATCCCGACACCGACTTGTTGAAGCTGCTGGCGTTGGCGTACATCGTCCCGACTCAACTCATCGCCGAACGTGGCGCTGATTGGTCGAAGCCACCCGCGATTGTCGTCAGTGGCGCCTATCGACCCATTTCTTGGGCGCAGAACGGCAGTCTCGTTCTCGAGCGACAACCGCATGTACTGACTGCGGTTCATGGCGCTGCCGCCATTCGTCGAGTCGAATGGTTGATGGGCGTGGACGACACCACGCGATGGCGTTTGTTCAAATCCGGCGAACTCGATCTCGCGCAGATCGGCGAGCCATCGGTGTTGGCGACGGCAAGACGGGAGTCGCCGAAGGCGCTGCGCAGTACGCCGTTCTACGGTGGCGGCTGGGTGGGCCTCAATTTGCGTCAAGCGTCGATCCGCGATCTGAAGTTCCGACGGATGTTGGCGCTGTCGGTCGATCGGCAAGTCCTCGTCGACAAGGTCAGGGTGCTCGGCGAGCGCGCGAGTGAGAGTCTCGTGCCCGAGGCCGTGCTCGATTATCCGGATCGCGCGACCCCTGCGCATGCGAGTTGGCCCATGTCGCGTCGGATGGTCGAAGCCAAAGCGTTGGCAGAATCGCTCGGCTTATCGCGCAGCAAGCCACAGCGACTCACGGCGATTTTCTCCTCCAACAATCTCACGCAGCGTACCTTTCTCGCCCTCGATGCGATGTGGGCACCGCTTGGCATACGGCTCGATCTGCGTGGACTCGAATCCCGTGCCTACAGTCTCGCGCTCAATCAGGGCGACTTCGACTTGATGGACTATTCGCCCTTCTCAGCCGTGCAAAGTGCGACGAGCTTCATCGGGCGATTTCAGAGCGGTTCGTTTCTCAACTATTCAGGCTATTCGAATACCGAGGTGGATCGCTTGATCGCATTGGCTGAACAGCAACAGGTGGCGACGGAGCGCGCACGCTACTATCGTGACGCCGAAGCACTGCTGTTGCGCGATCTGCCGGTGATCCCTCTGTATTCTGGCATCACGCATCGCTTGATCGGAGCGCGAGTGCGAGGTTGGACGGCGAGTGCGGCCTTGGCGTCGCCCTCTGCCTATTTGTCGATCGGTTAAGTTAGGAGAGCAACATGACGATACTCGACGTGTCGGCGAAAACGCTTGAAGGTGAGGAGCGTTCGCTCAAAGACTGGCAGGGTAAGGTCCTGCTGATCGTCAACGTGGCAAGTCGCTGTGGTTTCACGCCGCAGTACACAGGCCTAGAGGCGATCTATCGTCGTTATCGGGAGCGCGGCTTCGAGGTGTTGGGGTTCCCTTGCGACCAATTCGGTCATCAGGAGCCGGGCGATGCCGAGGAGATTCGGCGGTTTTGCTCCACGCAGTATGACGTGAGCTTCCCCATGTTCGCGAAGATCGAGGTCAACGGCGACAACACGCATCCGCTTTACGCGCAGTTGAAGAGTGCGGCCAAGGGGCTGCTCGGGTCCGAGTCGATCAAATGGAATTTCACCAAGTTCCTCGTCGATCGTGACGGGCGAGTCGTCAAGCGGTACGCGCCGCAGGATAAGCCCGAGAGTCTCGCAGCCGACATCGAGGCGTTGTTGTGATCGGTCGCCATGTACGCATCATGAGTGCGAGTGCGCGATGGTTGCGCCCGATGTCTTGGGTCGCGTGCGTGGTTTGGGTTGCCGGTTGTTCGGCGCAGGTCGATCGCGCCGTGGTACCGGCTCCACCGTTCGCGGTCTCGGCGACCATCGAGGCGAAGCCCTATGTGGGCACAGCCTCCGGAGCATTGGTCGCCGCTGCCAATCCGCTCGCCGTCGATGCGGGTATCGAAGTGCTCGCCGCTGGCGGCTCTGCCGTTGATGCTGCGATTGCCGTGCAGGCCGTGCTCGGTCTCGTCGAGCCTCAATCTTCTGGCTTGGGTGGTGGGGCCTTCCTGGTTCACTATGACGCGGCAACGGGTGATGTGGTCACGTACGACGGACGCGAGATCGCCCCGCGTGGTGCGACGCCCGATATGTTTCTCGATGCGAGCGGCCGTCCGCTCGACTATACGACGGCCATTCGTTCGGGTCGTTCGGTCGGCGTGCCGGGAGCGGTGGCGATGCTCGAGATGGCACATCGAGAGCATGGACGTCTGCCTTGGCGTCAGCCGTGGCAGCGCGCTGCTACGATCGCGAGCGAAGGTTTTGCGGTATCGCCGCGTCTGCACCAAATCATCGGCGCTGCGCTCGAGCGGGGTCCGTTGCCGCCGGCGGCAAGTCATTACCTCACGGTCGATGGCGTCAACCCGTTGCCGATCGGTGCGCGCCTCGTCAATCCCGCGTATGCGAAGACGGTACGCGCCATCGCCGATGAGGGTGCCAAGACCTTTTATACCGGCGACATTGCCAAAGAAATCGTAGCGGCGGTCGGTGAGGGCGCAATACCGGGCAGCCTCGATGCCGAGGATCTCCGATCGTACCGTCCGAACAAGCTCGAGCCGATCTGTGGCAATTACCGCGTGTATCTCGTCTGCGGTATGCGACCGCCGTCGTCGGGTGGTGTTGCGGTGTTATCCGTACTCGGCACGCTCGAGAATTTCGATATGGCTGGCATGGGCGCGACGACTCAAGGCTGGCATCACTTCATCGAAGCACAGCGCTTGGCCTATGCCGACCGAGACATGTACGTGGCTGACGATCGCTTCGAAGCGGTCCCGCTTGCAGGCTTGATCGACAAAGACTATCTGCGTTCGCGCGCCGCACTGATTTCCGCCGACAAGGTCATGGCGCGCGTCGAGGCGGGCGATCCGCCAGGCTCTAAGCGTCGCGGCAAGGATGCCACTGGTGCCGTCACAGGCACGAGTCACTTCGTCGTAGTGGATCGTCGCGGCAATGTCGTCTCGATGACCACGACGGTCGAGAGCCTATTCGGCTCGTTGCGCATGGCCGGTGGGTTCTTTCTCAACAATCAGCTGACCGACTTCAGCTTCAAGCCGGTCGATGATCGTGGCGTACCGATCGCGAATGCCGTCGCGCCGGGCAAGAAACCGAGATCCTCGATGACGCCGACTATCGTGTTTCGCGATGGTCAGTTCGAACTCGCAGTGGGTTCGCCGGGCGGCAACAACATCATCGCCTATGTCAGCAAGAGCATCGTTGCGATGCTCGATTGGAATTTGTCGCCGCAAGCCGCGATCGATTTGCCCAACATGATCGCGCGGGGCAATCTCGTGGTGGAGCGTGGTCGTGCCGATCCGCAGCTGCTCGAGGGTCTTGCTGCATTGGGCCACGACACGAGCCGCAGCCGCGGGGGTGAGGGCTCAGGTCTGCATGCCGTGCGGCGTTTGTCCGACGGTCGGTTGGTTGGGGCGGCTGATCCTCGTCGCGAGGGGAAGGTGGGCATGATCCCGTAAGTCGGTTTCAATCATGCAGTCAACGGGGGTTCATGCATGAGTTCTGCTCTCTACCGCAAGCCATTGGTCGGCTTGCTCGGATTGATGGTCGGCTTCCTGACGCAGCCCTTGGGGCACACCGCCTACAAGGTGATGGAGGCGGTGTTCGCCGAGAGTGTGTATCCGGCGGCGGTGGTGGTCGGCATCGTCGGTTTCGTGATCGTGTGGCGCGGTCTGAAACAGGACGAGTTGAAAGCGACCTGGATGGGCATGCTAGGTGGCTGGCTGATTTGGATCGGTTGGTTCGAATACGCCTTCAAGTTTTTTTCGGTGCTCTACGCCATGCCTTCCTTCCCCGTGGAAGTCGACGGCTATGCGGCGGCGCCGCAGGCCAACATGCTGCAGGCAACGGTCACCATCATGTTCGCGATCCTCTTGCTGTATGGCGTGTTTAATCTGCAGACGAAGTGCAACTTCATGCGCTTCTTCCATCGCAATCTGCGTTTTTCACCCGGTATGCCGACGCCCGAGAACCATCGCAGCTTCGCGCGTATCACGGCGATGGAAGTGATTTTCGTGACGTGGTTCTGCTATCAGTTCTGGCTCTACATGATCTATTTCGGCACGCGGGGTACGGGTGTCCAGATCGTCATGGCGACCTACTTGGCATGGAGCGCTTGGGCTGCCTATCTCGTTTACAAGTGCACGCAACAGGTGCGTATGGCGCCCGCATTACGGTACGGCGTGGGTGCAGGAATCGTACTGTGGGGCTCGGCGGAGATGCCCGCGCACTTCGGAGCCTATCGCGAGTACTGGTTGTATCCGCTTGAGTATCCGATCTTCAACGCGGTGCTGACTGTGCTCTTCGTCGCCGGCATCGTTGCGATCGCCCGACGTCCGCTCCCTCAGTCGGCGGCGAAGTCCGCTGGCCTCAATACCTGACGCCGGCGGAATAGCGATCCGAAAAAGCGGCGAGCGGCTTTGCCGCTCGTCAGCCAAGCGATGCGTCCACCGCTCGCCGGCATACGCAGGATTTGCTCAACCAACCACGGTGAGACGGTTTCGACGCGATCGGCCAGAATTTCATAGACCTTTCGCGTCCGCTCGAATTCTGTCGAGCCCGCCTTGCCCATATCGCGTTTGAGCAGGTCCGTGACGACAATGCCCGGACTCAGGTAACACACTTTCACTTTGCTCGATGACAGCTCTTTGAGCAGCGCTTGGTTGAAGTAGGTCAGTGCGAACTTGCTGGCACCGTAAAGCGACATGCCGGGTCGTGACATACCGTTAGACCCGAAGCCTTCCATGTTGTAGATCGTGCCGCCCTCTGGCTGCAGCGACATACCTTTCAGCGCAACTTGAGTCGCATGCAGAACACCGGTGAGATTCGTCTGCTGTACGGCGACGATATCCCGAGGTTGCAATTCACCGGCGCGTTGGCGTGGATGCGATACGCCGGCGTTGTTGATCCAGATGTCGACTTTGCCGAAAGCATCGACACTGCGCTGCCATAGCCGCTCGATGTCGCTGCGACGAGCGATATCGCAGCCTATTCCGACGAGACGACTTCCCCCATTGGCCGAGCGCTGGATCTCGTTTGCCGCGGCGTTTGCCGCCTCTGGCGAGCGTCCTGAGACAACGACATGGTGTCCGCGCTTGGCGAACTCGACTGCCATGCCCTTGCCGATGCCGCGAGTGCTGCCGGTGATGACGATGACGAGAGGTTGTGTCATGCGGGACAAACTGCCTTCGCTACGTCATGGCGCCAAGGGGCGCGCTGTTTGCGTCCGATGCGTGGTCAGCAGAGGGGCGCTCCGGTATCGCTTGGGTTACGACAGTATTCTTTGCGCATGTCTCTCGGGGGCAATATGAATCCAGTCGCGATCGTGACCGGCGGTACGCAAGGGCTCGGCTATGGCTACGCCCGCGAGCTTCTCAGGCGCGGCGCGCGCGTCGTGCTGACCGGTCGAACGGCAGCCGGTGTCGATGCCGCCGTGCAGCGTCTATCTCTTGAATTTCCGGGTGCGTCAGATCGTGTCACGGGGTGTGTTTGCGAGATCGCTGATCTCGATTCGGTGCAGGCCGTGTGGGATTTCGGGATCGCGCACTTCGGATCAATCGATATCTGGCTGAACAACGCGGGCTTCGCCCGCACCGGTGTCGCGTTTTTAGACACGACCGCCGAGGAGATTGAGTCGATGATCTCTGCCAATGTCGTCGGTTCGATGAATGCGGCACAGGTTGCCATCGCCGGTTTTCGACGGCAGGGTTCCGCGGGCAAGTTGTATTTGACGCTAGGCGGTGGTGGTGCGACCGGTCGTGTCGTTCCCGGGATGTCGGTGTATTCGACCACAAAGCGCGCCGTCAAATATTTCGCGGACACGTTAGTGAAGGAACGCAAAGAGGCGCGGGATGGCATCTTGATCGGCACGATCAGCCCCGGTGTGAATGTCACCGAAGGATTGTTGCGTGAGATGCAGCGCGTGCCAGAGTCTCGTCGCGCACAAGCGATGAAGCAACTGAACTTTGTCGGTGAACACGTCGAGACGACGACGCCTTGGATCGTCGAGCGCATCCTGTCCGAGACGCGTCAGGGCAACAACATCACCTGGCTGACGACGGGCCGCATGTTGGGCCGGAGTCTCGCCATGCTTTTCGGTCAAAAGCGCGACGTCATATCGCGATATCAGTCACAAAGGGGAATGACATGAGTGCTGCTGGTTTCCGTGCCTGGGCTGCGGGTGATGTATTCGTCGCCGCTACTGAATTGAACAATGCGGATGACGATCATGCGGGCCGCGGTCGCGTGCTGCAGTACGACGCAGATCTCAATCTGAAGGGCACTCTATACATCGAACAGACGACGCATCTGATCGGCGGGCTCAAGTTCGATACCGACGGTGTTCTGTGGGCGTTCGACAGTCAGGGCTTCCGTGTGCTCAATATTCATCGCGACGGTCGCGTCATCCTGCGTAGCGAGTTCGGTACGCGCGCGTATTCGCATGTGCACTTTTGTCGCGATGACTCACTCCTGTTTGGTGAG